>Ga0081538_10002527_pt1 | contig 17828 bp, 18 predicted proteins | sample TabmetS5T2R1_FD_71022 | JGI IMG/M metagenome (GOLD analysis project Ga0081538, IMG submission 71022) | Tabebuia heterophylla rhizosphere microbial communities from the University of Puerto Rico - S5T2R1 | ecosystem: Host-associated > Plants > Roots > Rhizosphere ... | reverse complement strand
CCCCCCGCCGCCCGGCCGCGGCCGGGGCCGCCCCCGCGGGGCCCGGCCCGCCCCCCGCCCCCCCCCCCCCCCGCCCCTGGACCTGGGGCGCCTCCCAGGTCGACGCCGTCGCCCTGACCATCGCCCTGCTGTGCACCAAGAGCTTCAACTACGAGAAGCTGATGGTCACCGAGGTCCAGAAGCGGCGGGGCATCCCCCTGGAGCGGGTCGGCAAGGTCGACGTCATCCACGGCCGCATGATCGTCGAGGACACCGGCGGCCAGGTCCTGGTCGACGAGCCGGTGCGCGACTTCCACGGGGCCGCCCTCAAGGGCTGCGACGAGTGCGCCGACTTCCTCGGCCATGCCGCCGACCTGTCCATCGGCAGCGTCGGCAGCGCCGACGGCTACTCGAGCGTGCTGGTCCGCACCCCGACCGGCCGGGTCGCCTTCGAGCGGGCCCGCGACCGCCTGGAGCTGCGCGACCTGGACCGGGTGGAGGCGCTGCACAAGCTGGACGCGCTCGACCGCAAGGTCGCCACCCGCAGCCTCAAGCGCCCCTTCGACCCGGAGGCGCCGCTGTTCGTCGACTTCGCCGACCACGTCGACGCCTACGCCGGCACCGACCGGGCCCCGGTGGTCCGCGACCGGTGACCCTGGCCCCGGACCTGTCGCTCCCCGAGGAGCCGGTCGAGCTGCGCCGGCGCACCCGGGCCCTGGTCGAGCAGGACCCGGAGCGGGGGGCGGCGGTCGTGGACGCCGGCGCCTTCCTGGCCGACCCTCTGTGGCGGCGCTGGGGCCGGGCCCTGGAGGCCGCCGGCATGGAACGGGACCGCTTCGAGGCGGTCGTGGCCGGCTACCGCCGCGAGCTGTGGCTGTGGGTCATGGGGGAGCGCACCTGGGCCCAGAGCGCCGGCGGCCTCCTCGGCCGCGTCCGGCGCCGCCTCCCGGGCTAGCCGAGCCGGTTGGCCCGGGCGACCCCGCCCAGCCAGACGGCGCTCGGCTTGGGGGTGCGTCCCTGGGTGGCCCGGTCGACCGCGACCAGGCCGAAGGTGGGCCGGTAGCCGTGGGCCCACTCGAAGTTGTCGAGCAGGCTCCAGTAGGTGTAGCCGCGCACGTCGACCCCGTCGGCCAGGCAGTCCAGGACACTGCCCAGGGCCCGCCGGACGAACTCGACGCGCTGGCGGTCGTCGTCGGTGGCGATGCCGTTCTCGGTCACCAGCACGGGCACGCCGGTGACGGCGGCGGCCCGCCGGACCGTCGCCCCCAGGGCCTCCGGCCAGACCTCGTAGCCCATCATGGTCAGGGGCACCCCCGTCTCGGGGTCCAGCATCCCCTGCGGCCCGAACCGGTGGCGGGTGTAGGTCTGGACCCCGATGAAGTCGTCGCCCTTGGCCGCCTCCAGGAACGGCTCCTCCCAGCCGGCCCGGTGGGCGGCCAGGGCCGCCTCCCCGCCCGGGGTGGCCTGGTCGTCGGCCATGGCCAGGGTGAGGCCGACCGGCACGCCCGTCGCCTCCCGGATGGCGGCCGCCCCCTTGGCGTGGGCGTCGACGAACACCTCGTTGACCCGCCGGCGCCGGTCCGGGTCGCGCTCCCCGGGCGGGAACCGGCTCTGCAGGTAGCCGGCGGTGGCGACCACGTTCGGCTCGTTGAGGGTGCAGGCCCGAACCATGGCGTCGCCCAGATGCCCGGCCGCCCGGCCGCAGAAGCGGGCGAAGCGGTCGGCGGTGGCCGGGTCGGCCCAGCCGCCGGCCGCGGCCACCCAGCGGGGGGTGGTGAAGTGGTGGAAGGTGACCACCGGCTCCAGGCCCAGCTCCCGGCAACCGGCGCACATGGCCAGGTAGTGGTCGAGGGCGACCCTGGAGAGCTCGCCCTCCTCGGGCTCGATCCGGCTCCACTCCAGCGAGAACCGGTAGCTCCCGAACCCCAGGTCGGCCAGCAGCTGGAGGTCCTGGGGCCAGCGGTGCCAGTGGTCGCAGGCGTCCCCGCTGGGCTCGGCGCAGCCCGAGCCACCGGTGTGCTCCCAGGCCCACCAGTCGTTGTTCCAGTTGCCCCCCTCGACCTGGTGGGCGGCGGTGGCCGTCCCCCACAGAAAGCCGTCGGGGAAGGCGCGGTCGGCTGGCGTCATGGCGGCTGCCTCCTCGAGTCGTCGATAGCACGGGATGAACCCCAGGTAGGACGAAATAAGCCTAGGGGCGCTACCGGGCCTTCGCGCCGCCCGAGGACTGCAGCCAGGACCGCAGCCGCCGGGTGGGTGTGGTCCTCCCGCGGCTCGTCGTGGACCCAGGGGCCGGCGTAGGCGAGCGCGCCCTCGGTGAAGTATGTCCGGCCCCGGGCCGACCTCAGGCGCCCCAGCCGGCCTGGGTGCCGCCGACCCGCTCGGCGACGATCTTCTCGTCGTGGCCGGAGCTGGCGTAGGCGCCCATCGGGTCCGGGTCGAGGCCCTGGGAGGCCCGGAGCTCGGCCAGCATCGGCCGGACGTCGCTTGAGAAGGCGTCCATCAGCACGCCGTTGGCGCCGAGCACGTCGCCGGCCTGCTGGGCGGCATGGAGGGCGTCCCGGTCGACGAGCAGGGCCTTGGCCGTCAGCTCCTGGACATTCAGGACCGAGCGGATCTGGCCGGGGACCTTGCGCTCGATGTTGTGGCACTGGTCGAGCATGAAGCAGACCCCGGCCTCGGGCTCGTACCCGCCGCCGCGGACGACCTCGTACATGATCCGGAACAGCTGGAACGGGTCGGCGGCCCCGGCCATCAGGTCGTCGTCGGCGTAGAAGCGGCTGTTGAAGTCGAACGCGCCCAGCTTCCGCTCCCGGAGCAGGAAGGCGACGATGAACTCGATGTTGGTGCCGGGTGCGTGGTGGCCGGTGTCCACGACCACCACCGCCCTGGGGCCGAGCCGCAGGCAGTGGGCATAGGCGGTGCCCCAGTCGGGCACGTCGGTGGAGTAGAAGGCCGGCTCGAACAGCTTGTACTCCAGCACCAGCCGCTGGTCGTCGCCGAGCCGCTCGTAGGTGGCCTGGAGGGCCTCGGCCAGGCGGTCCTGGCGGTCGCGGAGGGCGTCCTGGCCGGGGGAGTTGGTGCCGTCGGCGAACCACAGCTTGAGGTCGCGGGAGCCGGTGACGTCCATGATGTCGACGCACTCGAGCAGGTGGTCCAGGGCCTTGCGGCGCACCCGCGGGTCGGGGTTGCAGACGCTGCCCAGCTTGTAGTCGTCGTCCTGGAAGACGTTGGCGTTGATGGTGCCGAGCTCGATGCCCTCGTCCCGGGCGTGCTTGGCCAGCTGGCCGTAGTCGTCGACCTTGTCCCAGGGGATGTGCAGGGCCACGGTCGGGGCGATCCCGGTGTGGCGGTGGACCTGGGCGGCGTCGGTGACCTTCTCGAAGGCGTTGCGGGGCACCCCGGGCTGGCCGAACACCTTGAAGCGGGTCCCGGAGTTGCCGAAGGCCCAGGACGGCAGCTCGATGCGCTGGGTCCGCAGGGCGTCCTTGACGGCGGTCAGGTCGGTGGTCATGGCAGGTTCTCCTCTCAGGCGTTCAGCGCAGGAACCCCATGGGCACGCCGCCGTCGACCGGGACCAGCAGCCCGGTCGTCACCTCCAGCGACCCGCTGGTCAGGGCCAGCACCGCCTCGGCCACGTGCTCGGGCAGGATCTCGCGCTTGAGCAGGGTCCGCTGGGCGTAGTACTTGCCCAGGTCCTCCTCCTTGACCCCGTAGACCCGGGCCCGGTCGGCGCCCCAGCCGCCGGCGAAGATCCCCGAGCCGCGGACCACCCCGTCCGGGTTGATGCCGTTGACCCTGATCCCGTCCGAGCCCAGCTCGGCCGCCAGCAGCCGCACCTGGTGGGCCTGGGAGGCCTTGGCCGAGGAGTAGGCGATGTTCTTGGGGCCGGCGGCGATGGCGTTCTTGCTGGCGATGTAGACGATGTCGCCGCCCAGCCCCTGGCGGCGCATCACCTGGGCGCTGTCGCGGGAGACCAGGAACGACCCCCGCGGCATCACGTTGTGCTGGAGGTCCCACAGCTGGGCGGTGGTCTCCTCCAGGGCGGCCGACCTGGACAGGCCGGCGTTGTTGACCACCAGGTCCAGACCGCCGAAGGCGAGGCTGCCGGCGGCGATCCCGGCCTTGATGGCCTCCTCGTCGGCCACGTCCATCGCCACGGCCACGGCCACGTCCGGGCCGCCCAGCTCCTTGGCCAGGGCCTCGGCCCCGGCCAGGTCCAGGTCGGCCACGATCACGCACGCCCCCTGGGCGGCGAGGGCGTGGCAGGTGGCCCGCCCGATCCCCGAGGCCCCGCCGGTGACCAGGGCCACCCGGCCGGCCAGGGGCTTGGGCCTGGGCATCCGCTGGAGCTTGGCCTCCTCCAGGGCCCAGTACTCGACCCGGAACTTCTCGGCCTCGTCCACCGGCTGGTAGGCCGACACGGCCTCGGCGCCGCGCATCACGTTGATCGCGTTGACGTAGAACTCGCCGGTGACCCGGGCGGTCTGCTTGTTCCGGCCGAAGGAGAACATGCCCACCCCGGGCATGAGCACGATGGCCGGGTCGGCGCCGCGCATCGGCGGGGTGTCGGGGCCGGCGTGGCGCTCGTAGTAGGCCCGGTACTCCTCCCGGTAGGCGGCGTGCAGCTCCGTCAGGCGCTGCTCGACCTGCTCCAGGGGCGCGTCGGGGGCGGTGTCGCACAGCAGCGGCCGCACCTTGGTGCGCAGGAAGTGGTCCGGGCAGGAGGTCCCCAGGGGGACCAGGCGGTCAAGGGCCTCCCGGGACAGGAAGTCCAGCACGACCTCGGTGTCGGTCCAGTGGCCGACCATGCGGGCGTCGACCGAGGCGATCCGGCGCAGCAGCGGGACCAGCTCGGCCGCCCGGGCCCGGCGCTCGGGCTCGGCCAGGGGCGCCCGGTCGGCCCGGACCGGGCCGAGCGGCTCGGGCCGGCCGGTGCGGGCGATGAAGGTGGCCGCCTCCCGGATGAGCGTGAAGGCGCGCCGCTCGCACTCGTCGCTGGTCGACCCCCAGCAGGTGAGCCCGTGGCCGCCCAGGACCACGCCCTCCAGGTCGGGGTTGTCCTCCAGCAGCCGGCGGTGCAGGCGGCCCAGCTCCCAGCCGGGCCGGATCCAGGGGATCCAGGCCACCCTGCCCCCGTAGCACTCGGCCGTCAGGCGCTCCCCGTCGGCGCTGGCGGCCAGGGCGATCACGCTGTCGGGATGGAGATGGTCGATGTGGGGCCGGTCGACCAGGCCGTGCATGGGGGTGTCGATCGACGGGGCCGCCCCGCCCGGCCCGTAGGCGCACCATCCGAACAGCTCGACCATCTCGTCCTCGTGGGCCTGGCCCCGGTAGCGGCCGTCCAGGCCGCGCAGCCGGTCCAGCTCCAGCACGGCCAGCCCCCCGAAGCGGAGCGTGCCCAGGTCGCCGCCGGAGCCCTTGACGTACAGCAGGGTGGTCGCCTGGCCGGTGGCCGCGTGGGTGACCTGCACCTTGCAGGAGGTGTTGCCGCCGCCGTAGTTGGTCACCGTCGGGTCGGCGCCCAGGCGGTTGGCCCGGTTCAGCATGGCGTGCACGTCGGCCGGGACGCCCGCGGGCACGTCGTCGCGGACCGGGCCGTTGGGGTCAGGTTGCTGGGTCATGACCGTGCTCCTTCACGTACGGGAGATCCCCCCGACCACCGTGCTAGCTGGCGCCTCGGCGGCGCAGGACCAGGGCGTTGAACAGGGCCGACACCAGCAGGACGGCGCCGAGCGCGAACAGCTGGTACTGGCTGCCCTGGGAGCCCTCGAAGTAGAGCAGGATCCCGGCGTTCAGCCAGACGATCAGCAGCGCCGCCACCAGCACCCCGGCGACCCGGCCGACCCCGCCGGCGATGGCCACCCCGCCGAGCACGGCGATGGTGATCGCCGGCAGGGCCATGCCGTTGCCGACCGTGCCGGCGTCGGGCCGGGCCGAGGCGAACTGGGCGGCGGTGATCACCGCCACCACCGCCGAGAGCAGGCCCGACAGGGTGTAGGCGCCGAAGCGGACCCGGGCCACGTCCAGGCTGGCGTAGCGGGCGGCGACCTCGTTGGTGCCGACCGCGTACAGCCGGCGGCCGTACGGTGCCCGGTTGACCAGCAGCCAGATGAGCACCGCCACCGGCAGCAGGAAGGTGAACACCTGCCGGGGGATGGCCAGGCCGCCGAGCTGGACCGAGTGGGTGATGGAGTTCAGGCCCTGCAGCGGCCTGGTCGAGATGGGGGCGTTGTCGTTGCTGATCAGGGCCAGCGAGCTGTAGGCGTAGTAGGTGGCCAGGGTGGCGATCAGCGCCGGGACCTGGAGGTAGGCGACGAGGAACCCGTTGACGGCCCCCAGCACCACCCCGGCCGCCAGGGCCAGCACCAGCGCCGGCAGGAACGACCACTCCCACATGCCGTAGGCGAAGCCGAACACCATGCCGACCAGGCTCACCATGGCGCCGACCGACAGGTCGATGCCGCCGCGCCCGGACACGATCACCAGCAGCTGGGCCAGGCCGAGGATGGCCAGCGGCACCATCGACTCCAGGGCCGAGGCCATGTAGTCCAGGTCGTAGGGGGCGACCAGGTAGCCGCCGGCGCTGAGGACGAAGAACCACACCAGCACCACGACCAGCAGGATGGCCAGCAGGGCGACCCGGTCCTCGAGCAGCGAGCGGGCCAGCGAGCCCACCCCGCCCCGCCGGGCCTGGCCGGCGGCCTCGGTGTCGGGGGCCTGGGTGTCGGTTGTCACAGCGACCGCCTCCTCCGCTGGCGGAGCAGGTCGACGCCGACCGCCACCAGGATGAACACGCCGATGAACAGCGCCGTGAGCTCGCTCGGCCACCCCAGCAGGGTGACCGCGGCGCTGACGGTCCCGACCAGCAGGGCGCCGAGGACGGTGCCGAGCACCGTGCCCCGGCCGCCCAGGATGCTGGTGCCGCCGATGACCACGGCGGCGATCACCTGCAGCTCGAAGCCGGTCCCGACGGCCTGGCCGATGCGCCCGCCGCCGCCGATGAACACCACCGCGGCCAGCCCGACCAGTACCCCGGTGATGACGTAGACCGACACCAGCCGGCGGGTCACCCGGACGCCCTGGAGCCGGGCCGCGTGGGCGTCGTTGCCGATCGCGTACAGGTGGCGGCCGGTGGGGGAGGAGCGCATGTAGGCCCACATGACCGCGGCCAGCACGACCGCGAGCAGGAAGGCGTTGGGCACGCCGAAGCTGCGCCCCTCGGCCCCGCCGCCCAGGGCGGCCAGGGTGCCGGGGATGTTGTTGACCTCCTCGCCGCCGAAGATCTGGAAGGCCAGCCAGCGGTAGAGGTTGAGGGTGGCGAAGGTGACGATGATCGGGTGCACCCGGCCGTAGGCCACGATCACGCCGTTGACCAGGCCGAGGGCGGCGCCGATGACGACGGCGACGGCGATGGCGGGGAGGAAGCCGAGGCCGCTGTCGCGGACCAGCTGGCCGACCACGACCATGGCCACGGCCACGGCGCTGCCCACCGAGACGTCGATGCCGCCGGTGACGATGATCGCCGTCATCCCCACGCCGACGATCGCCACCGGGGCGACCGCGGCCATGAGGTCCTGGAGGGTGGAGGCGGTAAAGAAGGTGTCGACGGCGAAGGACAGGACCAGCCAGAGCACGGCCAGGACGCCCAGCAGCACCAGCTCCTGGCCCTCGATGGCCCGGGCGGTGACCCGCCGGGGGCGGGCGGTGGTGGCGGCGGCGCTCATCTGGTGTCCACCTCCTGGGCCACGGCGGCGCGGGCCGAGTCGAGCATCGTGCCCTCCCCGGACTCGTCGCCGGCGGCGGCGGCCAGCACGTCGGCCTGGGAGGCGCCGCGGCCGAACTCGGCAACGATCGTCCCGGCCCGGACGACCAGGACCCGGTCGGCCAGCTCCAGCACCTCCAGCAGGTCGGAGGAGATGACCAGGACGGCCGTGCCCTGGTCGGCCAGGGCGAGGATCTGCTTGTGGATCTCCTCCTTGGCGCCGACGTCGACGCCCTGGGTGGGCTCCTCCAGTACCAGGACCCCGGGGCGCTCGACCAGCTGGCGGGCCAGCACCACCTTCTGCTGGTTGCCGCCCGACAGGGCGTTGACCGGGGTCTGCGGTCCGGGGGCCTTGATGGCGATGCGCTTGATGAGGTCGGTGGCGACCTGCTGCTCGCGCCGCCGGTCGACCCACAGCCGCAGCCGCCGCAGCAGGTGCAGGTGGGCGACCGAGATGTTGAAGGCGATGGACTTGATCCCGAAGACCCCCTGGGCCTTGCGGTTGCCGGGCAGCAGGGCGATGCCGGTCCGGGCCGCGGCCTGCGGGGTCGGCAGCCTCACCGGCTTGCCGTTGAGGGTGATCGTCCCGGTGTCGGCGGGGTCGATGCCGTAGAGGGCGCGGGCCAGCGGCCCGGTGCCCGAGCCGATCAGCCCGTAGACCGCGACCACCTCGCCCGGCCGGACGGCGAAGCTGACGTCGGAGAAGCCGCCGCGGCGGCCCAGCCCGCTGACCTCCAGGGCCGGGGCGACGTCGGCGGCGATCCGGTGGCCGGCCGGTGGGGCGCCCGGGACGTGGCCGACCATCAGCTCCACGATCTTGCGGATGGTCACCTCACGCATCGGGTGGGCGGCCACCTTCTGGCCGTCGCGGAGCACGGTCACCCGGTCGGCGATGACCGACAGCTCGTCCAGGCGGTGGCTGATGTAGATGATCCCCACGTCGTGCTCGCGCAGCCCCCTGACCACCTGGAACAGGGTGTCGATCTCGCGGTCGGTGAGGATCGCGCTCGGCTCGTCGAGGATGAGGATCTTGGGGTCGTGGGAGAAGGCCTTGGCGATGGACACCAGCTGCTGCTCGCCCACGGGGATGTCGGCGACGCGGACGTCGGCCAGGGTGCGGTCCAGACCCAGCCGGTCCAGCAGCTCGTTCACCTTGGCCCGCTGGGCCGCCCGGTCGACCAGGGCGCCCCGGGTCAGCTCGCGGCCGATGAAGATGTTCTCGGCCACCGACAGCTCGCCGAACAGCTGCGGCTCCTGGTAGACGGTGGCGATGCCGGCGTCCAGGGCGGCCGAGGTGTTGCCGCCGCCGAGACGCTGCCCGTCCATCTCGACGGTCCCCTCGTCGGCGGTCTCGGCCCCGGAGATGATCTTGATCAGGGTGGACTTGCCCGCGCCGTTCTCACCGACCAGCGCGTGCACCTCCCCGGAACGGACGTCGAAGTCGACACCGCGCAGCGCCTGCACGCCGCCGTAGCGCTTGCGGATGCCGGTCAGGCGCAACAGCGCCTCGGGTTCGGTCACGGCGTTCCCCGCCTTGGTGTCACCCGACGCCCGCGGCCACCGGACGGGTCCGGCGGCCACGGGCGCTCGGCGGACGGCTCAGTAGTTGAACTGGTTGACGATGTCCTTGGTGATCCGCAGCGGCGGGCCGAGCAGGACCATCTTCTTGTCCGGGAAGTACTCCACCGCGGTCAGCTTGTCGTTGACCTGGTTCTTGGCCTGGAGCTGCTGGTTGTCGAACAGCTGCTTGGCCGACCAGGCGGTCAGGTAGCCCAGCTGCTCGACGTCCCAGAGGATGGCCGCGCTGGAGGAGCCGTCGTCCAGGTACGGCTTCATCGCCTGGGGGGTGCCCAGGCCGACGGTGAAGACCTTGCCGATCTTGCCGGCCTCCTTGACCGCCTTGGCCACCCCGGGGGCCGAGGAGGTGCACTCGCCGACCAGGCCCCTGATCTCCGGGTGGGCGTTCATCAGGTCCTTGGCCATGGCGACGGCCTTGGCCTCGTCCTCGCCGGCGTAGACGATGTCCACGATCTTGGCCTTGGGGTACTTGGAGGCCGTGTAGGACTTCTGGACCGCGATCCAGGAGTTCAGGTTGGCCGCGGTCTGGCCGCAGGACACGATCGCGTACGGGGCGTCGGCGCCGGCCTTCTCCAGCAGCGCGTCGGTCAGGCCCTGCCCGATGCCGTCGGCGGTCGCCTGGTTGACGAACAGCTCACGCACCGAGCTGGGGGCGTCGGTGTCGGAGGTCATGACCCTGATGCCCTTGGACTTGGCGTCGGCCAGGATCGGGGCCATCGAGTCCGGGTCGTTGGGGGCGACCACCAGCACGTCCACCTTCTGCTGGATGAGCGACTTGACGATCTCGGTCTGGGCCCCCGGGTCGGCCGTGGTCGGGCCCTTGTAGATCCACTCCAGCCCCAGGTCCTGGGCGGCCTTCTGCCCCCCGGTGTTCATCGCCTCGAAGTACGGCACACCCTGGAGCTTGGGGACGAACGCCACCTTGACGGTCTTGGACTCGCCGCCCCCCGCGGCCGACCCCCCCTCCTCCTTCTTGCTGCAGCCGACCAGGGCCAGCGCAGCCATCACCACGAACACCAGGATCGGCCTGGCGACCGGCTTCCACCTCATGACGCCTTCCTTTCTGCTCCCTGCCTTGTGCCTGTCTGGCTGCCTGGCCGGCACCTCCTCCTCTCCGAGCCTCAGACGCCGACCTCCAGCCGGTCGGCCGCCACCAGCTCCCGGTAGCGGCCGTACCGCTCGGCCAGCCGGTCGGACGCGGCCGGCTCGACCCGCCGGATCTCCGGCCCGGCGCCCGCCCGGACCACCTCGCGAGCCTGGGCAAGGTCCTCCAGGTCGCCCAGCGCGATCAGCTGGACGAGGGTGTTGCCCAGGGCCGTCGCCTCCACCGGCCCGGCGATCACGGGCAGGCCGGTGACGTCGGCGACGGCCTGGTTGAGCAGCTGGTTGCGGGAGCCGCCGCCGACGACGTGCACGGCCGGCACCGGGCGGCCGGTGACCGCCGCCAGGTCCTCGACCGTGCGCCGGTAGCCGAGGGCCAGGCTGTCCAGCACACAGCGGATGAGCGCCGGGTCGCCGTCGGGCGCCGGCTGGCCGGTCCGCTCGCAGTAGGCCCGGATCCGGGCCGGCAGGTCGCCGGGGGCGACGAAGTCGGGGTGGTCGGCGTTGACGATGCTGGCCCCGGCCGGGGCCGGCGTGGCCAGGCCGACCATGTCGTCGTAGCTGTAGTCGCGGCCCTCCCTGGCCCACTGGCGCCGGCTCTCCTGGAGCAGCCACATGCCGGCGCTGTTGCGCAGCAGCCGGATGGTGCCGTACGCGCCGCCCTCGTTGGTCAGGTTGGCCGCCATCGCCGCCTGGTTGATCTGTGGCTCCCTGGTCTCGACCCCGACCAGCGACCAGGTGCCGGAGGAGACGTAGGCGGCGTCGGGGTCCTCCAGCGGCACCCCGACCACGGCGCTGGCCGTGTCGTGGCTGGGAGGGGCGATCACCCTGGCCGCCGCGTAGCCGGGCAGGTCGGGCCGGACCGGGCCGAGGTCGGTGCCGGTGTCCACGACCTCGGGCAGCATGTGGGTGGGGACGTCCAGCTCGCCGAGCAGCTCGGTGGCCCAGCGGGCGGCGGCCATGTCGTAGGCGCCGGTCGTGCTGGCCACCGTGTACTCGGCCACCGCGGCGCCGGACAGCAGGTGGTGGAACAGGTCGGGGATCATCAGGAGGCGGTCGGCCCGCCGAAGCGAGCCGCCACGGGCCTCGGCCATGAGCTGGAAGATGGTGTTGATCTCGAGGAGCTGGATGCCGGTGGCCAGGTACAGCCGTTCCCGGCCGACCCGGCCGACGGCCTCGCCGAGCATGCCGGCGGTCCGGGGGTCGCGGTAGCTGACGGGGTCGGCGAGCAGCTCGCCGTCCTGGTCGAGGAGCCCGTAGTCCACGCCCCAGGCGTCCACGCCGACGGCGTCGACGGTGCCCGCGGCCTCGCCGGCGGCGGCCAGGCCCGCCCGGATCTGGGACCACAGGTTCCGCGCGTCCCAGCGGAGATGCCGGTCGTGCCGGCGGGGCGGGGTGGGGAAGCGGTGCAGCTCGGTGAGGGCGACCCTGGCGCCGTCGAAGCGCCCGAGCACGACCCGGCCGCTCTCGGCGCCGAGGTCCACGGCCACCACATTGCGGGTGGTCACCGGCGCACCCTTCGATCCACCGACCTCCCGTATGCGCCCGCCCTGGTCATCGCCGCGACTCCACCGGGACCCGCTGGACCGGGACGCCGGCGGCCTTCCAGGCCAGGACCTCCTCGTCCGGGGTGCCGTCGTCGGTGATGAGGCCGGTGATCCCGGCCGTCTCGACGAACGGGTGCAGGGCGAACCGGCCCACCTTGCTGGAGTCGAACAGCCCGTAGACGGTGCCGCTGATCGCCACCAGCCGGCGCTTGACCGCCGTCTCCTCCGGCGACAGGTCGAGCAGGCCGAGGTCGGGCGACAGCGCCCGCAGCCCGAAGAACCCGTAGGTGAGGCGGCCCCGGCCGGCCAGGGTGGCGCCCATGTCGCCGACCAGCGCCCACGACGACCGCCGCAGGGTGCCGCCGGGCATGACCACGGTCGCGTCCGACTCGACCAGGGCCTCGGCCGCCGGTAGCCCGTTGGTCACCACCACCAGGCCGCGCCGGTCCCGCAGCTCCTTGATCAGGTAGTAGCAGGTGGTGCTGCCGTCCACGGCGATGGCGTCGCCGTCGCGGACCATGCGGGCGGCCTCGCGGGCGACGGCCAGCTTCTCGGCCACGTGGAGCTGCAACCGCATCTCGAACGCCCCCTCGTCCGCCGAGGGGGCCGGGACGGCGCCGCCGCGAACCCGCCGCAGCAGGCGTCGCCGCTCCAGCCGCTCGAGGTCCTTTCGGACGGTCACCAGCGAAACCCCGAACCGCTGGGCCAGGTCGGGCACGCTTACGCGGCCGGCGTCCTCGAGGAGCCGCATGACCTCATGCTGGCGATCGCGTTCACTGCTACCCGGCATCGGGCGACCTCACAGGGGGTGTGCGCGAACTGCGCATCCGGACCGTAAATGGGGTCTTCCGCGCACGTCAATGGAGCGGGAACAAATGGCCCCCGACCCGCTTCTTTTCGAAAGTGTCAGGCTTTCGATGGACGATTTCGGAGCTGGTCCTCGAGATGGAAGACCTCCTCCAGCAGGACCAGCCCCTCGTCCGGGCCGCCGCCCTCCAGGCCGACGAAGAACGGGGCCATCTCGGCCTGCCACCGCCGGTTGACGTCGGTCCTGGCCATGGCGGCCAGCGAGGCCTGCAGGTCGTCGGCCTCGACGTAGCCGACCAGGAGCCCGTCGTCGTGCAGGAACAGGCTGTAGTTGCGCCAGCCCGCCTCCGCCAGGGCCTGCAGCATCTCCGGCCAGACCCGTTCGTGACGGCGGCGGTACTCGTCCATGCGGTCCGGGCGGACACGAAGCAGGAAACAGTACCGTCGGCTCATGGCAGATCGCCTCCCGGGGTGGGCGGACGCATAAACTTGCGTTCCCATTTCGGCGGGCCGGATCGCTTCAATTGACGGTGGAACCGTCGGAGCACGGAGGGTACTGCATGCAGCTGGCCAGAGAGCGGGAGCTGATCGCCGAGTTCGGGCGCCGGATGACCAGCGACCGGCTGGTGGTGGGGACCTCGGGCAACCTGAGCATCCGCGACGGCGACCTGCTCGCGGTGACCCCGACCGGCCACGCCTACGACACGCTCACGCCCGATCTGGTCTGTGTCCAGCGGCTCGACGGTTCGGCGGTCGATGGCAGGCTCGCCCCCACCAGCGAGCTGCCCATCCACCAGCTCATCTACGAGCACACCGACGCCGCCGCGGTCGTCCACACCCACTCGACGGCCGCGACCGTCGTCTCGACCGTGGTGGACGAGCTGCCGACGATCCACTACATCCTGGCCGTCATGGGCGGCCCCATCCGGGTGGCGCCCTATGCCACCTTCGGCAGCGAGCAGCTGGCCGCCAACGTGCTGGCCGCCGTCGAGGGCCGTTCCGGGGTGCTGCTGGCCAACCACGGCGCGGTGACCTACGGCCCCACGCTCCAGGTCGCCTACGACCGCGCCCTCTACCTGGAGTGGGTGGCCGAGGTCTGGCTCCGGGCCCACAGCCTGGCCCCTGCCTTCACCCCCCACATCCTCGACGAGGCCGAGATGGCCCCGGTGTACGCCAAGATCCAGGGCGGCTACGCCACGGGTGGCCGCCCACGACTCGTCGAGACCGAGACGGGCTGAGCGATCGGCGTCATCGCTTGGCCGGGAGCGAGCAGTGGGAGGCATGGTTCAGCGACACCGCCTGCGCCCAGCTGCTCAGGCCGGCCGGACGGAACCACCCCCGACGGTTCAAGGAATGAACTTGACCGGGCGGCAGGAGCGGCCCAGGCTCCTGGCATGCGAGGGTATGGCCAGTTCTGCCCGGTGGCGCTCGGGGCCGAGGTGTTCGCCGAGCGCTGGACGCCGCTGATCCTGCGCGAGCTGCTCGCCGGCAGCCACCGGTTCAGCGAGCTGCAGCGGGGGCTGCCGGGCATCCCGCGGGCCCTGCTGACCCAGCGGCTGGGCTCCCTGCAGCGCGCCGGGCTGATCGAGCGCCGCCCGAACCGGGCCGGGCGGGGCTTCGAGTACCACCTCAGCCCGGCCGGGCGGTCCTTCGGCCCGGTGGTGGAGGCGCTGGGCCGGTGGGGCTACCAGTGGGCGGCCGAGCAGCTGCGGCCCGACAACCTGGACGCCGGGCTGCTGATGTGGTTCCTGCGGCGGCGCGTCCAGGTCGACCGGCTGCCGGCCGAACGGGTGACGGTCCAGTTCGAGTTCCGCGACCCCGACAGGCGCCACTTCTGGCTGGTCCTGCACCGGCCCGAGGTCGACCTGTGCCTGGCCGACCCCGGGTTCGACACCGACCTGTGCGTCACCACCGACGTGCGCGCGTTCACCCAGGTGTACCTGGGCCGCCTCGGCATCGCCCAGGCGCTGGGCGACGGGTCGGTCACCCTCACCGGCCGTAGCGACCTGCGCCGGGCCTTCGGCGGGTGGATCGGCCTGAGCCCGTTCGCCGACGCCCGGTCGTAGGCCGGCCGCTGCGCCTTGCCTCAGTCCGGGGTGGTGTTCTGGTGGAGGCGGAACAGGTCGCCGGGGTCCCAGGCGCTGCGGCTGGCCGGATCGACGCGGACCTCCTTCATCGGCGACAGGTCCAGGACCAGGCCGCCGTCGCAGCTGGCCGTGCCGGCCACGTTGTGCCCGCCGCCCCGGACGGCCAACGGCAGGCCGCTGGAGCAGGCATGGTCGATCTCGGCCCGCACGTCGGCCGCACCGGTGCAGCGCGCGATCAGGGCCGGGCGCTTGTCGATGGCGCCGTTCCAGAGCCGCCGCGCCCGGTCGTAGCCGGCGTCCCCCGGGCCGAGCAGCGCACCCCGGAACCCCACGACCTCGGTGAGCCCTGCCATGCGCCGCGCTCCTCCCTGGGGGATGGCCCACCAGGAAGCCTGGCCCGAGGGCCAGGCGGCGTCCAGTTCATGAACTGAACGATGGGGCGCTCGGTCCGGCCGGCTACCGCCGTGGCCTCGAACCCGACGGGCCCGCCGCCAGGCCGGGCCGGGCGTGCAGGTACAGCGCGGTGAAGCGGTCCATGGCCGCGCCGACGGCGTCGACGTCCCCCGTCGCCAGCAGGTCGAGCAGCAGCCCCCGAGTCACCGCGATCGCCAGGCGGGCCTCGGCGCGCGCCTCGTCCGGCGGCACGCCCTGGGAGGCCAGCAGGTCGACGATCGGCGGGAGCCAGGCGTCGATCGCGTCGTCGAGCAGCCGCCTCGCGGGCTCCTTGCCCAGCAGGCCCTGCGCGTAGACCTCGAAGAAGAGCCGCTCGTAGGGCCCCAGCGCCGGCGACGTCAGCTGCTGCCAGAGCGCCCGCATCTGACCGAGGGCGTCGAGCTCCGGGTTGGCCCGGAGCTCCTCCAGCAGCGCCCGCTGCTGGGCCTCGACGGCGCGCACCACCTCGACCAGAAGCCCCTCTTTGGAGCCGAAGTGGAAGATCAGCATCCGGTGGCTCGTGCCGAGCGCGGCGGCGAGCGTGCGCAGGCTGAGGTCGGCCAGCCCGTGCTCGGCCGCGTAGTCGACGGCGGCGGCGAGCAGACGCTCCCGGGTGTCCGTGCTCGGGCGCGGCATCGGCCATCTGCTCCTCTCCGTGCGCTCGACGCGAGTTACTGTACCATGTGGTACAGCAGGTTGCCGCAACCGCAGGGAGGTCCCAATGGGCCACAAGCAGATCGAGGTCCGTCAGGTGATCCCGGCCCCTCCGGCCGTGGTGTTCGCGACGCTGCTGGACCGCTCGACGTGGCCGGCCTGGTCCGGGCACGACGCGTTCGAGCCCGTCCAGCCGGGCGCCGCCGGGCCCTACGACGTCGGCTCGGTCGGGCTGCTCCGGTCCGGCCGCCGGGTGATGCGCGAACAGATCGTCGAGGTCGTCCCCGGGCGCCGCATCGGCTACACGCTCCTGGCCGGCCTGCCGCTGCGGCCCTACCGGGCCGACTTCGACCTGACCCCGGTGGGGGAGGGCACCGAGGTCCGCTGGCACGCAAGCTTCGACGCCCCCTGGGGGTTCGGCTGGATCTACGTCGCGGCCCTGCGCCGCTTCACCCGCCGGCTGCTCGACGGGCTCGCCAGGCAGGTCCGCGACGGCGCCGCGGCCGCCCACTGACCAGACGGGGAGGCTGGCCGCTAGCCAGCCCCGGCCGGAAGCACGGCGATGGCGTCGATCGAGATGAGGAGCCCGTGCGGGAGCGTGACGTTGGCCGGCGCCGAGCGCGCCGGCGGCGGGTCGGGCATGTGCCTGGCGTAGACCTGGTTGAGTCTGGCGAAGTCCTCCACGTCTGCGTAGAAGATCGTGACCTTGACCAGGTCGGCCATTGACGCCCCGGCGGCCTCGAGGATGGCGGCGAGGTTCTGGAGCGCCTGTTCGGTCTGGGCCTCGACCCCGTCGGCCGCGGCACCGGTCGCGGGGTCGATTCCCGCGGTCCCCGAGCAGAACACCAAGCCACCCGCGACGATCGCCTGGCTGTAGGGACCAAGCGCGGCCGGGGCCTGATCGCTGGACACTGCCTGCCTGGTCATGGGGCCACCCTTCGCGATGGGTCCTGTCAGGCCTTGCGCCGTCGCCATCCAGCTTCCACGGCGCCGCGGAAGCCTATCCGACACCCGCGCCGGAGGGGATCAGCGTGCCCGTAGGGCCCGGACCATGCGGGCGAGCTGGTCGCCGTAGCGGGCGAGGAACTCCTCGGAGTCCGGGTCGGCGCCGTAGATGCTCCTGACGATCTGCGGCAGCACGACCGGGGCGGCGGCCGCCGCCAAGAAGGCCAGCACGACACTGGCCGGGTCCAGGTCCTCGGCGAGCTCGCCGGCCTCCTGGCGACGGCGCAGGTCGGCCACGGCCTGCTGCAGCCGCGCGGTGCGCTCGGGGGCGTCGGGATCCTCCCCACTGTCCTCCAGGCCCTCCCAGGCCAGCAGCCTGGCGGCCTGCCGCTGCTCGACGGCGGCGGCCAGGTAGCGCCGGACGACGGCGTCCAGGGGCAGATCGGGGCCGGCGATGGCTGCCTCGCCGGCCCGCCAGCGGGCGCCGAGCGCCCGATACAGGCCCTGCTTGCCGCCGAAGTAGTAGGAGACGAGCTGCTTGTTGACCCCCGCGCGGGAGGCGATCTGGTCGACCCGGGCGCCCGCGTACCCCTTGGCGGCGAACTCGGCGAGCGCCGCCTCCAGGATGCGCTCGCGCGTGCGCCCGGGGTCGCGCTGCCGCTCGGCGGGATCGGGCGCCCGCCGCCGGCGGTCGGTGCGCTGGCGGGACATGCCGCGATGGTAGCCGATCACCCTCATCCGTTCAACTAACAGGATGGAAGATTCAACTATATGGTTGACAGAGTCATCCTGATGGATGAACATGCCGGTGGGGGGCCGCCGACGGCTGCTGATCACCGGCGGCCGGCTGGGCGACAGCTACGGCCGCAAGCGGGTCTTCCTGGTCGGCCTGGCCGGGTTCACCGTCGCATCGGTGCTCACCGGCACCGCCCAGGA
>Ga0081538_10002526_pt1 | contig 17829 bp, 20 predicted proteins | sample TabmetS5T2R1_FD_71022 | JGI IMG/M metagenome (GOLD analysis project Ga0081538, IMG submission 71022) | Tabebuia heterophylla rhizosphere microbial communities from the University of Puerto Rico - S5T2R1 | ecosystem: Host-associated > Plants > Roots > Rhizosphere ... | reverse complement strand
CCATCACTCGGCATTCGGTCACTGTGGCGGCGACCCGATCGAGCTGATGGAGATGGTCCGCCTCGCTCCGGAGCGGGTCGAGGCCCGCTTCTCAGGCGCCCGCCCGCGGGTTCATCACGTCGCCTGGGTGTTTTCGCCGGCAGCAGTACCCGACGTTCGGCGGGAGCTCGAGCACCGCGGGCTACGGGAGTACCTCAGTGCCCAGCTCGGCGACCTCCACGTCACCTTCCACGACGCGGCCGCATCGTTGGGCCACGACCTCGAGGTCCACGTCGACAGCCAGGGACTGCGCGACTTCTTCCAGATGGTGCGCGAGGGCGCCGACGGTTGGGACGGGTCGGAACCGCTTCGCCCCGCCTCCGCCTAAGCCGGGCGACTCGACCGCGGCCCTTTTTCGGCTCGGCTCAAAGTCGCCCGATCAGCTCAGGCTCGAGCTCGATCCTTGCTCGAGAGGAGCACCTCGTAATGGCGCATCTCCTCGATGTCGTGAACGAACGGGCCGACCGCCTCGAAGAAGCGACGGAACTCCGGGCTCCTGCGAAAGCCCGACATGTGTCCCTCTTCCGAGTCCCACTCGATGCGAACGACGTGTTGGGTGGGATCCTTGCTGCAGCGCGAGACCTCGTACCGCTCGCAATGTTCTGACTCTTCCAATGCCTCGGCCGCGCGCCGGTACGCCTGCTCGAAGGCCTCCGCACGGTCCGTGTCGATGCTGTAGCGGATGTACTCGACGACCATGTCATCTCCCTCCTACGCCGCCCCTGCGGCGAAGATACTTGTCGATTTCACGGCGCTCCCAGTCGGCGCCGAAGAGCCCACCGATACCGAGAAGCACGATCCCTGTGATGGCCACGGCGATGCCCGTGCCCAGCATGGGCCAGTAGAACCAGGTCGAGCTGCTGTCATCGGTCATGTCGATGAAGAACCACATGATGCTGAGAGCAATCCAGACCCCGAAGACGATGATGAAGACCCGCTTACGGCGGACGTGTCGCCGCGCTTCGTCGAGGGATTCGTTGGAGAGCTCGGACATTGCGGCGCCTCCTTTCAATGGCTTCCGCCGGGGATCGGTCGAAACTCCGTCGCCCGCGGCTCGGCTCCCTCCACGCGGACGTCGGGGAGCCAGCTGAGCCACGAAGGTAAGTACCAGTTACGCTCGCCCAGGAGCTTCATCGTCGCAGGCACGAGGACGGAGCGGACGATCGTGGCGTCGATCAGGAGCGCGACGGCGACGCCGAAGCCCATCTGCTGGAAGGCGATCGTGTCGCCCATCGCGAAGCCCCAGAAGACGGCGATGATGATGAGCGCGGCGCCCGTGATCAGCCGTGCCGTGGAGCCGATGCCGAACGAGATCGCGGCGTCGGTGTCACCTGTCTGGGCGTGGCGCTCGCGGATCCGGCTGAGCAGGAAGACCTGGTAGTCCATCGAGAGCCCGAAGAGGACGGCGAAGAGGAACAGCGGCACCCAGGCGTCGATCGTCTCGGCCTCGCGCAACCCGAGGAGCTCGTTCCCGATCCCCTCCTGGAACACGAGGACGAGCAGCCCGTAGGCCGCGCCGACGGAGAGCAGGTTCATGCCGATCGCCGTTGCCGGCACGACGAGCGAACGGAACGCGAGCATGAGCAAGAGGAAGCTCAGGCCGAGCACGAACAGGATCACCAGCGGGAGCCAGAAGTTGACGGTGTCGTGGTAGTCGAGCTCCTCGGCGGTGTCTCCGCCGACGTACACCTCTGCGGCGACCCCGGCAAAGACCTCTGGGACGACCTCCTGGCGCAAGTCGCGTACGGCCGCGATCGCGCGCTCTCCGTCCGGGTTCCCCGCGATCGACACGGTGACCCGGGCCACCGTGCCCTGGTCGCTCACCTCGACGACGGGCTCGCCGAAGATGGGCCGCCGATCGAGCTCACGCTCAATGCGAGCGAGGGCACCGTCGACCACGGGCCGGCGGACGTCTCCGGCGACGGCGATCTCGACCGGCTCGGTCGACTGCCTCGGGAACTCCTCTCGAAGCAGGAGGTAGCCCTGTTTCGACTCGAAGCGGTCCGGCAAGGTCGCTGCCCCCGAGGTGCCAGTGTTCAGCGCGAGGACGGGGGCGGCAAGCGCGAGCAGCAGGCCCGCGGCGAGCACGAGGCTCACGGCCGGACGGCGCATGACTCTGTTCACGATCGCGCCCCAGAAACGCCCTTCGCGGCCGGCCTGCTCGGTCGCACGGCCGAAGAACGGAATCCGTAGCGCGTTCACGCGATCGCCGAGCAGGGCGAGGACGGCAGGCAGCAGCGTCAGCGCCGCGATCACGGAGACGATCCCGACGAGGATCGCGCCCGCGGCCAGGCTGCGGAAGATCGTGCTCGGAACGAGCAGCAGACCCAGCATCGCGAGCACGAAGGCAATCCCGCTGAAGAGGACCGCGCGGCCGGCTGTCGCGCCGGCGGTGCCGATCGCGTCCAGCTTCTCCCGGCCCTGGAGCCGCTCCTCCCGGTACCGAGAGAGTGTGAAGAGCGAGTAGTCGATCCCGAGGGCGAGGCCCATGCCGATCAACATGTTCTGGGTGAACACGGAGAGGTCGTAGGCTTGCGCCAGGAGCGCCACGAGCGCGAGCGCGACCACGATGGAGGCGATCGCCAGCATGAGCGGGACGAGCCCCGCGACGACCGCCCCGAACACGAGCAGCAGGACGATGAGTGCGAGCGGAGCGCCGAAGAAGAGCTCCCCCTTCTTCAGATCCTCCAGCGACGCCTCCTCCTCGTCGGCGTCGGCCGTCAGCTCGCCCGTCACCGCGGCCCGGTATCCGGGGTCATCGTCGAGCCGATCAACCACGTCGACCACGCCCTCGACGACGTCCTCCCCGTCCCTGCCGAGGGCCAGAAGGAGGACGGTCGAGTCCCCGTCCTGCGAGACGAGCCGCCGCTCGTCGCCGTAGGTCACGACGCGTGTTGCACCCGCCGCCCGAAGCTCGTCAGCGAGCGCTGCGACGCGCGTACGCGTCGCAGCCGCCTGGACTTCACCGTCCTCGGCCCGCACGACGACGACCTCGGTGATCGCATCGCCGGTGATGGCCTCCTCCGGAAACCCCTCGTCGAGGATCCGCTGGGCCTGCTTCGACTCGGTCGTCCTCGTGATCTCGGCCTCACCCTCGAACGCCAGGAACGTCGCCACGAGGACGAAGGCCGTGAGGATGACGAGCAGCCATAGACCGACGACGAGCCACGGGTGCCGACTGCTCGCTCGCGCAAGCCTCTCGGTCATTCTCGATCCTGGTAGGTCGCAATCACCACACCGCTCGGTGACGCCTTCGCGCCCACGAGGTGAAGGTCGGCACCGGTGTCGCCGAAGAGGCGGCGCCCCGATCCCAGGACGAGCGGATGGATCAGGAGCAGGTACTCGTCGATCAGGTTGTGGCGCATGAGCGTCTGGATCAGCTCGCCGCTGCCCATCACCTGGAGCTCCCCGCCCGGCTCCTTCTTGAGCGCCGCGACTGCGCCGCCGACGTCGCCGCCCAGCAGCGTCGAGTTCGGCCACGGCATCGGCTCCCTCAGCGTCCGCGAGGCGACGTACTTTGGAGCATCGTTCAGCGCATCCTTGAACGGGCTGTCCTGCGTATTCCAGTAGCTCAGAAGCTCTTCGTACGTACGTCGTCCGAGCAGGAGCCCGCTGCTCGACGCCATCCGAGCACCCATCGCCGCCCCGATCGCCTCGTCTCCGAGCATCCGCGACGAAGCCCAGCCGCCGAGCTCGAAGCCGCCGCGCGTGTCCTCGTCGCGCCGGCCCGGCGCCTGCATCACGCCGTCGAGCGTCAGGTGGTTGATCACTACGACCCTGGGCATCTCACGTCGTCCGGCGCGGATGGAGCGCGAATCGGTTGCCCTCTCGATCCTCGAACATCGACCACCAGCCGAAGCTCAGCTCGACGGGCGGCTGGGGAAACGTCACTCCGCGCGAGCGAAGCTCGTCGTACGTCTCGGCCAGGTCGTCGCAGAAGAAGAAGACGTTCGACGTGGGAAGCGCGTCGGACGCGCTCGAACGAGCGCGCTGGCGAGGGGCGAGCACCAGGGTCAGTCCTCTGTCCGGCGTGCTGACCTCGATCCAGCGCTCCGTTCCGCTCGTGGAGTCCTGGTGGAGCTCGAAGCCGAGCATCTCCGTCCAGAACTCGAGCGCACGAGCTTGATCGTCGACCTCGATCACGACCTTGCTGACACCCGCGATCACAGTCCAGCTCCTTCGGCCGACGCGACCGGTTGGACGAGCTCCGTGCGCCACTCCGTCGGCGGCGGCCAGGCCGACGGGTCCGGCGCCCGGCCGGGGTCGATCCACCAGTAGACCTCCCAGGCGGGCCCCGCCACCTTGCGGTCGTGCGCCTCGAGCCATGCCTCGAGACGTCGATACGCATCGCCGAGACCGTCGTGCGATCCGAGGTGCCAGGTCGTGATCGCGGCTCCGCCCGGCAGCGCGCCCGCGTCGATTCGTCCCTCGCCGGTCGCCCGCTCACGCACCGGTATGCCCAGCTCGACATCGGTCTCGATCTCGCCGAAGGTGTGGTAGCGAACAAACGGCGGCGCGACGGCGGAGAGGCCTTGCGACTGCATCCAGTCCCAGAGCTCGCCGAGCCTCGCGCCCTGAGCGTCTGCGAGATCGGCGACCGCGACCGTCGATCTGATGCTCAACATCTGCTGAGGCTCACGGTCTTCGACGAGGACGACGTCTTCAGACTGCGAGTACGTGTCGGTCATGCGTCCAACCGCCGGCCGCCGATGTCGTACGGCACGTTCACGGTCTCGTCGGCGCCCGGGTTCGGGCGCCAGCCACCGGAGAAGGAGCCGTCCTCGCGCCATGTGCCGGTGAAGGTCGCGTCGAGAGGCCCGTACGAGACGCCGATCGTCACGGCTTCGCCCTCGATCTGCCACCGATACGGCAGGGGTGCCGGTGACAGGTTGGAGAACACCGTCGACGGAAACGTGTTCGTCTCGGGGTCGTAGCCGATGAGCTCGAGGCTGTCGATGTCGAGCCCCATGAAGTCCATCTGCAGGCGCTGTTCGAGGAAGAAGCCACCCGGCAGCCAGCGAAACGCGGTCTCGCCCGTGATCGTCGTCTCCTCGGAGCCGACGGGGCGGCCCTCCATGCTCCACCGGCCTACGAGACGGCCCAGCCGCTTCAACGCCGGGTCGGGCTGCGGCAGCGCGTTCTCGGCCATGCCCGCTTCTTCCTTTGTGGATGGACTCATGTCGTCGGTTCTACCGCCCCGGGCCCCCGTGCGCATCGGCCCGGAGGCCCGAGTTCGAGTCCGACCGGGGGTGGAGGCGGCGCTACTTGAGTGTCATGCCGGGCGTGACGACGCCGTGGTCGTAGGCGAAGACGATCGCCGCAGCGCGATCACGCACGCCGAGCTTGCCGAAGATGCTCCCAACGTGTGTTTTCACCGTCGCTTCGGCCACGAACAGCGTCGCCCCGATCTCGGCGTTCGTCGCACCGCGTGCCATCAGCCGCAGGACGTCGTGCTCGCGGTCTGTCAGCAGGTCGAGGCGCGTGGCGTCCCGAGCGGCCGGGGCGACGACCCGCCGGTAGCGCTCCAGCAGTCGCGGCGCGACCGCCGGATCGAACCAGGCAGCGCCGCCCGCAACGGCCCGGACCGCTGCGATCAGATCCTCCGCGGAAGAGTCCTTGAGGACGAAGCCGGCTGCTCCTGCCTCGATCGCGCCCCACAGGACCTCGTCCTCCCCGAACGTCGTGAGCACGAGCACCTCGAGCGGATCGTCAAGGCCGCGCAACTGCGCGGTCGCGGCGATGCCGTCGAGAGCCGGCATCCGCACGTCCATGAGGACGATGTCCGGACGGAGCACCGGAAGCGTTTCCACGGCTTCGCGTCCGTCTGCGCATTCGGCCACCACTTCAAAACCGTCCGGCGGCGAGAGAATTCGCGCCAGGCCCGCTCGGACGAGTGCTTGGTCGTCGACGATGGCGACTCGGATCACGTCGCTCCGGCGTCCACCGCCGGCAGCTCGCAGCGGACTCGCCAGCCGTCGCGGGTGGGGCCGGCCACGAGCTCGCCGCCGAGCGCCGTTGCGCGCTCGCGCATCCCGATCAGCCCGTAATGCGGGCGTGCTCCCTCGGGGGCCGATCCGGCGACCACAGGGCCGTTCGTCTCCACCAGGAGCTCGACCCGCCCGTTCGCCAGCTCGACGCCGAGCGTCGTTCTCGCGCGCGGAGCGTGGCGGGCCGCGTTCGCAAGCGCCTCCTGCGCGATCCGGTACAGGGCGAGGCCCACGTTGGGCGGAATACGCGCGAGGTCTCCGCGCGTGTGCAACTCGACGGCGAGCCCGCCCGCGCGTGCCTGGCCGACGAGCACAGGAATCTCACTGGCAGTAGGCGCCGGGGGCGCCATACCTGCCTCGTCGGCACTTCGAAGGAGCCCCACCGTGCGACGCAGCTCCTGCATGCTGCGCCGACCCACCTCCTCGGCGCACGCCAGCGCCTCCTCCGCTGCCTCGGAATCGCGGCGTAGCACGTGGCGGGCACTCGTGATCTGAAGCATGACGGCCGCCAGGCCATGTCCGACGAAGTCGTGGACGTCACGGGCGATCCGTCGGCGCTCGTCCAGCAACGCCTGCCGGGCGAGCTGACGCCGTGTGCGCTCGAGCTCGAGCACGAGGCGTTCCTGGCGAGCGACTGCCTGGCCGACGGCCCAGATGAATGCGATGGCGACGATCCAGATGCCGGTGGCGACCTCCATCGGATCCTGGACCACTGCCACCAGCACGGGCGTTGCGACGGCAACCACGCCGAGCGACACGGCCGCCCAGAGGGATCGTGACCATCGCGCTGCTGCGAAGGCGAGCAGACAGGCGTTGAACATGAACGGCTCGAGCTCTCCCGAGCGCTGTGCCAGGACGACCGGGACGACGATCGCGGGCGCAACGACGGCGATCGGCACATTGCGAGAGAAGGCCCATAGGCTCCAGGCCCCGACAGGTACCGCCATGAGGGCGACATCTCCTGCCGACGACGGCTGCGTGATCGCAGCTACGAGGGCGAACGCCAGCGAGAAGACTGGGATGGCACGCCGAAGATCGTCAGCTTCGAACCAACCTCGAGCGGACCCTCCGACCATACGCCGACTGTACTCCGCGGTCGGCGATTCGATGTCCTCCTCCAGGCGGAGCCGTGAACTCCGACCCCAGACGGATCAGCCGTGGGGCGTGCCGAAGCTCTAGCCGGGCGACGAGGGAAAACGGTCATCAGAGGGCCCGGGGCTGCAGACGACGTCTGGGCCCGCTGCAAGGGGCGGTAACGTACAGCGATCGTTGCGCTCGATTCCACGACCGTTCCGACCGCGCCACGCGACAGCGCATCGGTCAGCCCGGAGCTCGCGCTCGTCGACCCCGGGCTCGCCGAGCGGGCTCGCGAGCAGCTCCCCGCTCCTCCCGACACGCTCGAGGCGCTGGCGCTCAGCGAGCCGCGGCCGCTGGCACCCCCGCGCCGCCGGCGACGGTGGGCCGGCCGCGTGGTGACCTGGACCGCCATGCTCGGACTCCTCGCCGGCGCGGGATTCGTCGTCGGCAGCCGGGCAGACCTCGAGACGCCGGCGGCGACGCCTGACCGACCGAGCATGGAGGCGCTGACGCCCGCCGCGCAGCCGTCGGAACCGGTGAACGAGCCCGCCGCTCGACCGCGCACGCCCAGCCCGTCGAGCGGAGCTGCAGCTCAGCCACGCCGTTTCGCCTGGGTCCCCGTCGCCGGTGCAACCGGCTACCACGTCGAGCTGTTCAGGGGGCGCGCGCTCATCTTCCGCCGCGAGACGACGAGGCCGGAGATCCTGATCCGGCGCAGCTGGCGCTTCAACGGCCGCCGTCAGGCGCTTCGGCCGGGCGCGTACCGCTGGTACGTCTGGCCCCGCGTCAACGGTCGACGCAACGCCGAGGCGGTCGTTCAGGCCGAGCTCGTCGTGTCACGGTAATTCCGAGCGCTTCTTGCGGAGCAAGACGCTCTGCAATCGATAAACCCCTGCACAAAGAGTGGGGCAAATGTGTGACAGAAGTCGGCACCGGTGAGAATTTTCCCGCTTTTTGCGCGCCGTTTCCGTTTAGAAAGCCTCACTTGAACTGAAGTTCGTCTTCCCGTCCCGCTAGGATCGCGCGCTTCACATAGCGCTCGCTTCTGAACGCGTCCACGTCGTCCAGTAAACGGGGGGATCAGCGTGACTCGGAAACGGAGCTGCCTGCATGCGGCGCGGGCCAGGCGTCTGCCTTCACGGAAGATCAGTCGGCTGTCTCTCGCGGGGATTTCCCTCGTGTTGCTGACGGCCGCCTTCTTGCCCGCGGGGGCCGCAAGCGCCCGGACCGCCGGCGTCGACAAGAAAGCCCCGACCACGCCGACGAACGTCCGCGTAGCATCGGCAACGGCTTCCTCGGTCTCGCTCGCCTGGGATCCGTCCTACGACCGCGTCGGTGTCAGGGGCTACGGGATCTCCCTGGACGATCGCGTCGTCACGACCTCCACGCAGCCGGCAGCCACCATCACCGAGCTCGCCTGCGGCCGCGCGTACACGTTCGGCATCGACGCGTACGACGACGCTGGCAACCGTTCCGCCCGCGCGTGGGCGACGGTCGCGACCGCCGCGTGCCCGGACCGGCAAGCCCCGACCTCACCCACGGGTTTCCGGCAACAGGCGGCAACGCAGAACGACGTCGTCCTCGCATGGGATCCGTCGACGGACGATCGCGGCGTCGTCGGCTACGGGGTCTATCGAGACGGCCGCCTGCAGACGTCGACGACGGCGCCCACCGTGACGCTGTCGGGCCTCGTGTGCGGCTCGGTCTACGAGGTCGCGGTCGACGCCGTGGATGCGGCCGGCAACCGGTCGCAACCCGGTCCGACCTGGATACGGACAGCCGCCTGCCCCGACACGCAGGCTCCGCAGCGACCGGTCCTCACGGTCGGGTCGAGGACTGCATCGAGTCTGGCGCTGTCCTGGCAGGCCGGCGTCGACGACATCGGCGTCGATCATTACAACGTCTTCCTGAACGGGTCGAAGGTCGGGCAGACGGACGGGCTCGGCTGGACATACACCGGGCTCTCCTGCGACACGGCCTACACCCTGGGTGCTGAAGCAGTGGACGCGGCCGGCAACACGTCCTCGCGTGCGGAGGCGACCGCGGTTCGTACGGGCGCCTGCCCGCCGACCGGCGACAGGACGGCTCCCTCGCAGCCGGGCGGCCTCGCATTGACGCGGGCGACGGGCACGAGCGTCACGCTCGGCTGGAGCGCGTCGAGCGACAACGTCGGCGTGACGGGCTACGGCATCTACGTCGACGGCGCAAGTGCGCAGACCAGCGCCCAGCCGGGCGCGACCGTTTCAGGACTGAGGTGCGGCACTGCCTACACGCTTGCGGTTGACGCGTATGACGCGGCCGGAAACCGGTCGACCAAGGCGTCGCTCGTCGGGACGACGGCGCCGTGCGCCGACATCCAGGCGCCCACCACGCCGTCGAATGTGGCGGTGACCTCGCGCACCGCGACGAGCATCGCCCTCTCCTGGTCCGCGTCCTCCGACAACGTCGGTGTCGTCGGATACGGCCTGTACCGAGGCGCCACGTTCGTCGGCACGACGGCCGTGACGACCGGCATCTTCTCGAACCTGGCCTGCGGGAGCACGTTCACGCTCGCCGTCGACACCTACGACGCCGCGGGGAACCGCTCCGGCAAGTCGAGCATCACGGCGTCGACGATGGCCTGCCCGGACACCACCGCACCGTCGCTGCCGACCGGCGTATCGACGTCGAACGTCACCGGGACGAGCCTGACGCTCACCTGGAACGCATCGGCCGACAACGTCGGCGTGACAGGGTACGACGTCTACCGAAACGGCTCGAAAGTGACGTCGGTCGCCGGAACGTCGTCGAGCCAGACCGGGCTCACCTGCGGCACCTCGTTCGCCTTCGGTGTCGTCTCGTATGACGCCGCGGGCAACCGCTCGGCTCAGGCGCAGCTGACGGCCGCCACGTCGGCGTGTCCGGCGCCCACCGGCACCAGGCCGCCGGTTCAGCCCGGCCAGTCGTGGAACGCGGCGTGTGAGGCCGCCTCGCCGGGCGACCTGATCCCGATCGCCGCAGGGAACTACCCGTCGCAGTCGATCTCGTGCAAGAAAGCTGCCCCAGGCGTCACGTTCCAGGCCTCGGGCCGCGTCGTCGTCGGAAGCTCGGGAGCGTCCGAGAACTGCCTCGGCGTCACCGGCACGTACGTCACGGTCATCGGCGTGGAGACGTCGTACTACGGCAGCGACCGACAGTGCGGCGTCTCGGTCGGACGTGGCGGCGCACACCACGTCACCCTGAGGAACGTCGACGCGGGCCACTTCTGGATCGCCGGTGACGACGTGTCGCTGATCGGCGGCGACTACGGGCCGACGCTGGACAAGGTGTCCAAGTTCAGCGAACGGACCTGCGCGGCGACGGACTTCTCGTGCATGCCGAAGCGCCCGCTGATCGACGGCGCCTACATCCACGACCACCGGCGGGGCACGCAGCACATGGAGTGCCTCGCGTTCTACGGCGGCACCGACGCCGTGATCCGGAACACGCGCTTCCACAACTGCTCCGTGTTCCACATCTTCATCTCGGCGAGCCAGGCGATCGACTTCCGCAACATCCTGATCGAGAACAACCGCTTCTCGTGCGCGGAGCAGGCCGTCTCGAACGCTGTCAAGTTCTCCAACCACGGGTTCCGCTACTCGAACGCCGTGATGCGGAACAACCGATTCGATTGCCAGGAGACGATGGTCGCGTCCTCGACGCCGAGCCAGCTTCTCTACGAGGGGAACTCCGGCGGCGGCCTCCACCTCAACTCCGGCGGATCGCGGACCGACGGCCAGTACACCCAGGGGTCGACGGTGGTCACCGTGAGGAGCGGCGGAGCGACTCCACCTCCGCCTCCGCCACCTCCTCCCCCGCCGCCGCCGCCCCCGCCGCCGCCCCCGCCGCCACCCCCACCACCACCTCCGCCACCACCTCCGCCGGGGAACGCGGCGCCCACGGCGTGCTTCACGAAGACGCCGGACCCGAGCCGCGTGGGCCAGACGGTCACCTTCAACGCCTCATGCTCCACTGACCCGGATGGCGACTCGCTCACGTACACGTGGGACATCGCCCCCGGCGGTGATGGGGTCTACGAGCGCTCAGGCATCCAGACGACCTACGCGTACCAGGGCCCGGGCACGAAGATCGCCCGGCTGCGAGTCGACGACGGCCGCGGCCACGTCGTGACGCTTGCGAGGACCTTCGTGGTGAACCCCTAGATACTGCGGCCGTGGAGATCGCGGCGACCGACTACCACACGGCCGGTGAGCCGTTTCGGATCGTCGCGGAGGGAAATGTGGAGATCCCGGGCGAGTCGGTGCTCGCCCGGCGCGAGCACGCGAGCTCCTCGGAGGAGCTCGAGCGCGTGCGTCGGCTGCTCTGCCACGAGCCGCGCGGCCACGCCGACATGTACGGCTGCTTCATCGTCCCGCCGGACGACGACGGCGCCGACTTCGGCGTCCTCTTCTGGCACAAGGACGGCTACTCAACGGCGTGCGGCCACGGCACGATCGCGCTCGGCGCGTGGGCCGTCGAGTCCGGCCGCGTCGAGGCGCCGCGCGACGGCGACGTCGAGGTCACGATCGATGTCCCGTCCGGACGGGTCGTGGCGCGAGTGACCCGGAGCGCCGGTGCGGTCGAGCGCGTCGCGTTCCGGAACGTCCCCGCCTACGTGATCGCGCGTGGCGTCCACGCCGGCGATGTCAACGTCGACGTCGCGTACGGGGGCGCGATCTACGCGTTCGTCCCCGCTGCCGAGCTCGGTCTTCCGCTGTCCGCCGCGGCGCTACCCGAGCTGATCCGGGCAGGCCGCGAGATCAAGGCGGCGCTCGCAGGGACCGACGTGGCCGTACATCCGGACGACCCGAGGCTGTCGGGGATTTACGGGACCGTGATCCACGAGGAGATCGGTGCGGCCCACCACCGCAACGTCGTCGTCTTCGCCGACGGCGAGGTCGACCGTTCGCCCACGGGTTCGGCGACTTCGGCCCGTACCGCGTTGCTCGCCGACGAGGGAGCCCTCGAGGAGGGCGCGAGCTGGCGCAACGACTCCATCATCGGAACGTCGTTCCGCGCGACGCTGGTCGGCCGCGTGGCCGAGGGAGTGCTCAGTGAAGTCGAGGGCACCGCGTACCGGACCGGCGAGCACCGCTTCGTCCTGGATCCGCGCGACGACCTCGGCACGGGCTTCGTGCTGAGGTGAGGTCGTCGCGGCCGAGCGAGGGGGAGGCTTGCGCCTCCCCCTCTCAGCCGTAGGGCGGCCCCCCGCGACCTACGGCCTCTTCGACCTCGCTGAAACGCACTTGCCGAACGCCGACGCAGCCTTTCCGCCGTAGCGAGCGGTGAAGGCGGCGCGATCGGCAGCGCGCTCGGCCTTGCAAGCCTTCGCGGCCTTCATAAGAGCCGCTTCCTGCTGCGCGTTCGCCGACTGCGTCTTCGAGGAGACGCACTTGCCGTACGCGTTGCGGTCGTTCTCGTTCCGACCGTAGAACTCGGCGAACGACTTTCCGCCGTGCGCTGCGCGGAAGTCCGCATCCGCCATGTTCTTCTCGGCCGTGCACGACTTCGCCGCATTCGTCCGGTTGGCGGCCGCGGCGCGGGCGTGCTTCGACACGCACTTGCCCATGGCGTTCGCCCCGGTGCCACCGGGCGCGTACAGCGACTTGAAGTTTGCGGCCCCCAGCGTCGCCAGCTCGCTCTTACAGAACTGGGCCGGGCTCTTACCCTGGCTCTCGGCGAGCGCCGCGGGCGCCAGCACGAGTGCCGCAGCCAGGAAGAGAACAACGTGCTTGAGGTTCATCGGTCTTGCTCCTTCGAGATTTCGGGTTTGGGGGCCTTGTCGGTGAGGTAGACCCGCCGCAACCCGCGAAACCGGCGCGTTTCGCTCGTAAATTTTCGGTAAGCAGCCGCTTTTCGCCCGTGATCGGCCGCATGATTCGGTCGATGTCAGCGCTTTTCCACGCGCTCAGCGGCTCGAGCTTCGACCGCATCTACCGCCGTCACGCATCCAACGTCTACCGCTACGTCTACGCGGTTCTCGGGAACCACGCGGACGCGGAGGACGTCACCCAGCAGACGTTCCTGAACGCCTACCGCGCGATGGCGCAGGGGACGAGGCCGCGGAAGGTCGAGAACTGGCTGCTCACGATCGCCCACAACGAGGTGCGCCGCCACTTCCGGAGGACGCACGGCAGGCCCGTCGAGGTCGAGCTCGACGAGGAGCTTGCGGACTCGCCGCCCGAGGGCGCCGAGCCGTCACTCGCGGACGTCCTGCGCGCGCTTCAGCACCTCCCGCCGGCGCAGCGCGCAGCGCTCGTCATGCGCGAGTTCGAGGGGCGCTCGTACGCCGAGATCGCCGAGATCATGGCCGTGACACAGGACGCGCTCGAGGGCCTGATCTTCCGGGCTCGCCGCGGTCTCGCCGAGCACCTCGAAGGCGCCTTCACCTGCGTCGAGGCGGAGGACGCGCTCCTCCGGCGCCTGGATGGCAGGCTGCCGCGCCGCGACTCTCGCCGGCTGAAGGCGCACCTTCGCGAGTGCCAGGCCTGCGTGCGGTTCTCGACCGTTCAGCGACGCCAGCGCTCGCTCCTCAAAGGCCTCTCGATCCTGCCGATCCCGGCCTCGCTCTACGTCTTCCGCGGGGAGCAGGCGGCGCTCGCAGCGGCCGGCGTCGGCACTGCGACCGCCGCGAGCACCACCGCCGTGGTCGGCGGCGGAGCGGCGGCGACGGGGGCGCTCGGGCTCGCAGCGAAGGCCGCGGCCGTCGCGGCCAGCGCGGCGGTCGTCGGCGGCGTCGGCTACGGCGTCTCCACGGGAGCCGCGACCGCAACCAAGACGGAACGGAAGGCAGCGCACGCTGCTGCTCTGGAGCAGACACGCCGCGGCGAGCGCGCAGCCGACGTACAGGCGGCCCTCGTCCGAGGGGAACGGCCGGGGCCGGCGCCAATGGCGAACGCCCGATCCGTGAAAACGCCGAAGGTCAAGCGCATCAAGAAGCCGGGCGCCGTGAAGAAGAGCGTCGGCCCGGTGAAGCGGGCGGTCCGCCGCGCGCTTGGGCACGGGAAGGTGCGAACGAAGGTGCCGCCGCCCAGGCGCGCGTCCGGCAAGCCGTCCGTGGCGCCACGCGAGCAGGCGAAGGCGCCCGTCAGACGTGGACGTCCGGCCGCCAAGCGCCCACGGCCCGAAACGTCGCGAGCCGACGAGGCCGCCGCCAAGAAGGAGGCTCGGCTCGCCGAGACGCCGCCCGCGCCGCCCGACAACACCGGGAAGGCGAAGGCGAAGTAGCGTCGGCGGCGCACCCCGGCTCAGCCGGCGTTCGCCTTCCACGCGCGGTACTCGTCGCGCATGCAGACGAAGCACGGCCGGTAGCCGGCCGCGATCGCCGTCGCCTCGTCGGCGAAGAAGACGCGGTGCTTGACGATGTGGCCCTTCGCGAGCCAGCGGAGCGCCGACGGACAGTCGAGCCGTCCGTAGATCTTGTTCCGACGGTGCCCGCCGAGCATGCCGGGCGTCTCGGACTCGTACTCGACGCCGTCGGGACCGATCAGTCGGTACGTCACACATCCTGAAACGCCGAAGCGGACCGACGCGTGAGACGCCGAGTCGCGTACCCTGCGCGGCCGTGCCGATCCGAGCCCTGCTCTTCGACTTCGACGGCCTCATCGTCGACACCGAGACGCCGTCATACGCGTCCTGGCAGGCGGTCTACCGCGAGCACGGCCAGGAGCTGCCGCTCGACCGGTGGGCCGCGATCATCGGCACGATCGGCGGGTTCGAGCCGCTCGACTACCTCGAGGAGCTGCACGGTCCGATCGACCGCGACGCCGTCACGACGCGGCGCCGCGAGCACGAGCTCGAGCTGCTCGAGATCGAGGAGCTCCGCCCGGGGATCCTCGACTATCTCGAGGAGGCGGAACGGCGAGGGCTCAAGACGGCCATCGTCTCGAGCTCGTCGCGCCAGTGGGTCGACCGCCACCTCGCACGGCTCGAGCGCGCCGAGCACTTCGACGAGATCATCACGGCCGACCACGACCCGGAGCGCTCGAAGCCGCGGCCGACGCTCTATCTCGAGGCGCTCGACCGGCTGGGCGTGTCAGCCGACGAGGCGATCGCGTTCGAGGACTCGCCCAACGGCGTGGAGGCGGCGAAGGCGGCCGGCATCTACACGGTCGCGGTCCCGAACAGCGTGACCATCGCCCTCGGGCTCGAGAACGCCGACCTTCTGCTCGAGTCGCTCGCGGAGCTGTCGCTCCGCGAGCTTCTCGAGTTGCCGCAGCCCTAGGCGGTGTTGCCTCCGGCAGGGCTCGGCTGCTCCTGCCTGACGTTCTCCTGGAGCGTCTGCGTGAGCTCCTGGCCCTGCTGACTCGCCGAGTCGGACGCCGCGCTCGCGGCGTCCTGCGCGACCTGCTTGCCGCGCTCGAACGCCTCGCTCCCGGTCTCCTTGACGGTGTCCTTCATCTGATCGGCCATCTCGCCGATGCGCTCGTCCTCCATCCGGCTCGACGGGATGAGCAGGCCGACCAGGAGCCCGGCCGCGCCTCCGGCGACGACCAGGCCCACGGGGCTCTGGCGCGACACGCCGACTTTGCGCGCCCCGTCGGACATCTGCTCGGTGTCGGGAACAGCACCTGACACGGTGGACACGACCCGGTCGGCGCCCCCGACGACCGCGTTCTTGGCAGAGCCGACGGCGCCGAACACCGCATTCTTCCTCCGAGAGACCGACTCGGACAGGCGGCCCTTCACGTCGGCCTTGTGGCCGAGGGCACCCATCGTGTCGCCCATCTGCATGCGGGTCGTGTCGATCTCGGCCCGGATGGTCTCGGCGGCAGGGCGCTCCTCGGCCAACTCGGCCCGGGTCTCGTCTAGCTGCCGTCTGATCCGATTTGGGTCTTCGCCCACTGGACGTCCTCCTTGACTGAATCGATGGTTTGTTCGGGTACGAGCGGGCCCGCTTCTTCCACCCGCCGCTTCCCGATCGTGAACAGCACCGCGGCGACGATCGCGTAGGCGATCCCGACCAAGAGCGCCGCGAGCCAGTTCGGCATCACGCCGTCGAGCGCCAGGATGAGGAATGCGGTGAGCGCACCGCCGGCGAGGAGCGCGATCGCGCCGGCCACGCCCATCAGGCCCGCGCCGGCGCCTGCCTTCTTCCCCTTCTCGCTCAGCTCGGCCTTGGCCAGCTGCAGCTCCTGCCGCGCGAGCGTGAGAGCCCCTTCGCCGACGCGCTCCGCCTCGGCCCGTACGAGCTCGAGCTCCTGCTTCACCAGCGTCGCCGTCTCGTGCGCGAGCTGCTTGACGAGCTCCGTCGTCGATTCGTCGCGCAGCTGCGCCTGCCTCGTTTCGTTATTGACTGGGCTGGTCATAGAGGTTGCTCCTCGGTGTCCCGGTCGCAGCGGGCAGCGCCCCCTGCGAGCCGTAGCTGCTCTGTCGAGCGGCGCCGTCGCCTGTGCTCGAAGCCTTGATGAAGCGGGCCACGAGGAAGCCGAGCGCGGCTCCGCCGGCCACGACGACCCACGGGCGGCGCCGTGCGAAGTCCTCGGCGTCCCGAATCAGTCGCTCTCCGTCTGCGTCGGTCAAGTAGCGCCCGAGGCGTTCGACCGGCTCGGCTGCCCGCTCTGCGTACTGCGCGGGCGTCGCCTTGCCTTCCTGGCGGAGCTGCCCGCCGACTCTGCGGAGTGCGTCGGCGGTCGCGCTGACCTGCTCGCCGGCCTGAGTCGAGCGTCCGTTCAACTGCTGCCGGACACCATCGCCGGCCTGCGTCCGCAACTCCTGCGCCTTCTGGCCGACCTGCTGGCGGACCTCGCCGCCAGTCTGCTCGATCCTCTGCTTTGCCTGGTCCGTCGCCGACTGCTCCTGGCCGCCGGTCGACGACCGACGTTGCTGCGTGATCTCGGTCATGAGACCCCTTTCTCGGTCGCGGTGGTCGGCCACTGGTACCCACGCGGTTCGGCGAGTAACGCGTGTTTGCAAAGTCACACCGGACCCGCTCCGCGACGGCCCCGAACAGCGGCGAGGCCGCCACGGCTCCACGCCGTGACGGCCTCGCTCAGACGGTGTGCGACGCTGGCTACGGAATGTCGCGGTAGCCGGCGCCACCCGTGCCGTAGTAACCGCCGATCTCCTCGCGGTACTCGGCGTCGCGATAGCGCGACTCGTCGAACTCAGGTGCGTTCTTGATCTCGTCCTTCGTCCGGTTCACGTAGATCTTCTCGTCCATCGTGTCCATGCGGTCGAGCACGCCGGCCGGAAGGAGGACCTTCTTCCCGAAGATCCACGGGCCGGTGTCGACCACGATGTAGCTGCCTCCGACCTCGTTCGTCGCCTCGTCGACCTTGCCGATCGAGCCGTCGATCGCCTCGACGCTGTAGCCCGTGAGGTCGGTGGTGCCGATGGTCGTGTCGCGGTGAGTCCAAAGATCTGTGGATGTCATGCGGCTCCCTCCTTGTCGCTTCCCTAGGTCCTCCCACGGGCCTTGGGGCGGCAAACGTGTCTGCCGATAAGAGGCTGATGCAGCCCGCAAATTGGGACGATCTTGACCTGACGGCGCTCCAACGGGAGCTCCGGAAGGCCCTGCCCGCCGCCGAGGCCGAGAAGATGATCTGGGCATTCGAGCGGGCGCTGGCGGTCGCTCGTGTCGAGGGTGACTTGCTGCGGTACCTGCTCGCCGCGACGGCGTCGCTCGTCGCGCGGGCGGAGGAGACGACCCCTCGGGAGGTCTTCGAGGCGTTCTTCCGCCGCTCCGTGTCGGACGAGGAGTGGCGCG
>Ga0081538_10002525_pt1 | contig 17829 bp, 17 predicted proteins | sample TabmetS5T2R1_FD_71022 | JGI IMG/M metagenome (GOLD analysis project Ga0081538, IMG submission 71022) | Tabebuia heterophylla rhizosphere microbial communities from the University of Puerto Rico - S5T2R1 | ecosystem: Host-associated > Plants > Roots > Rhizosphere ... | reverse complement strand
CACGAGGTCGTCCGCGACGGCATCAAGGCCCTGCTGGCCGCCAACGACGACATCGTCGTCTGCGCCGAGGCCGCCAGCGTCCGCCAGGCCGTCGCCGAAGCCGACCGCGCCCTCCCCGACGTGATCGTCATGGACGTCCGCCTCCAGGACGGCTCGGGGATCGAGGCCACCCGCGACATCCGCGCCGCCCGCCCCGCGACCCAGGTGCTGATGTTGACCTCCTTCGCCGACGACCAGGCCCTGTTCGCCTCGATCATGGCCGGTGCGGCCGGCTATGTCCTCAAGCAGATCCGCGGCGATGACCTGGTCCAGGCCATCCGGACGGTGGGGGCCGGCCAGAGCCTGCTGGACCCGGCCGTCACCAAGGGCGTCCTGGACCGGCTCCGTAAGGGCAAGCACCTGCTTAAGGACGAGCGCCTGGCCCGCCTGTCGCCCCAGGAGGAACGGATCCTGGAGCTGGTCGCGGCCGGCCGGACCAACAGGCAGATCGGCGAGGAGCTGCACCTGGCCGAGAAGACGGTCAAGAACTACGTGTCCAGCATCCTGGCCAAGCTCGAGGTGACCAGGCGGGCCGAGGCAGCCTCCTACCTGACTCGCCACACCACCACCCCCGGCAGTTAGCCCCTGCCTGCCAGCACCGGAGCGGACGTCACCGTGCGCTGGTCACCGCCCAACCTGTCCAGCAGGCCTCCAGGAGACGCCATGTGGTTCCGCAATCGTCTGGTCAACCCGGTCGTGCGCTGGCTGCTCCGCTCCCCGCTGCATCCACTGCTCAGTAGGTCGCTGGTGATCCTGAGCTACCAGGGCCGCAAGACCGGCCGCTGGCGCAGCCTGCCCTGCATGTACGCACGCGACGGCCAGGACCTCTACGTCGTCCCCGGCCAGCCCGACCGCAAGGTCTGGTGGCGCAACCTGTGCCAACCCACACCGGTCCGGCTGCGCCTGCAGGGTCGCGACCTGGAGGGCACCGCCACCGCCAGCAGCGACCCCCAGACCGTCGCCGCCGGCCTGCGCCGCTACCTGGCCCGCTTCCCCAAGACCGCCAAGCCCCTCAGGGTGCGGCTGGACCGCAACGGCACGGTCACCGCGAGCCGCCCCCTGGTCGTGGTCAGCGTCCACCTGATCGATCCGACGGGATCGACAGACGGCGGCCCCGCCTCCGCCTAGTCGAGCGGCCACTTTCACCACTTGCGCTGCGTGGACGCAAAGGTCCCACCGATCGCGGGCCACCCGGCCCTGGGTCCAGTGCCACAGAAGGACCAGACTCGGGATGGAGGTGAGTCGCCATGTTCACCATTCGTAACCTCGGCGGGGTGGCCCTGTTCCTGTTCGGAACCACCTTCCTGTGGCTGACCCCCTCGTTCGCAAGCCAGGGGGTATCCACCAAGGGGGTCGCCTGGTCCATCACCCAAGTCCTCGCCCTCGTCACGCTCGCACTGTTCACCGCAGCCACCTGGGGCCTGTTCACCAAGGCCGCCTGGTGGGAACCCCTGGCCATCATCGCCGCCGTGGTCGGGTTCCTCGCCCTGATCCCCTACTGGCTGGCAGCCAGCCACGCCGGCGAGCCCAACCCGGGCTTCGCCGTCTTGGTGCACGCGCTGGGCAGCGTCGGCGTCTGGGTCCTGCTGATGGTTCCGGCGCTGGAACGCTGGGTTGACAGCCACGTCCTGGCAGGGAGCTGACCGCGATGACAACCACAGCCACAAGCCCAACACCCAGGCTGGCCCGGCTGCTGGCGCCACGCCCGCTCGCGGGCGCCTGGCGCAACGCCGCCCGCCTGGCCTTCGGCGGGTTCTTCCTGGCCACGGCGATCTTCAACGCCACCGTGACCCTGCCCGACGCGGCAGCGTTCTACACGAGCGTTGCCGACGAGCTGGCCTGGCCCGGGTTCGACTGGCTGCTGCAGCAGCTGGTGGTGCCGGCCGCGGTGCCGCTCACCGTGCTGCTGGTCGCCTTCGAGGTCGGCGTCGCCATGCTGGTGCTGTCCAAGGGCCGGCAGGTCCGCCTGGGGCTACTGGCGGCCATCGCGTTCATGATCGGCCTCGTTCCCCTCATGTCCTGGTACGAGCTGGGCAACGTGCCGCTGGTCGCCCTGGCGCTGCTCCTGCTGGGCCGCGACTACGACCGCAGCCTCATCGACATGGTTCACCGCCAGCAGAGCGGTCGCCACCTACCGGGCACCGTCCCACACCGCACCACGCTGGAAGGCAGCCCCTCAGCGAGGGGCTGACGGGGGCTGCCCAACGAAGGAGGACAGGATGACAGCACAGACCATTCCCAAGCCCCCCACCACACAGACCGCCCCACAACCCAACCCCATGGCACTCAAAGCCAAGGCGGCAGGGCAGCGCTCCCGGGACGCCAGGATCGCGGGGCTGCTGCTCTCACTCGCCGGCGCCGCGATCCTGCTGGGCTTCATCACCGCCGAAGCGCTGTACCCCGGCACCTACACCACCCACACCAACACCGTCAGCCACCTCGGCGCCTCCGAGCCACCAAACAGCGTCGTCCTGCAGCCCTCGGCGGCCATCTTCGACATCACCATGCTGGTCACCGGGGCCATGATCGTCGCCGGGGCCGCGTACGCCTACCGAGCCCTGCGGCGCAAGGCCGTGCTGATCCCGACCACCCTGCTGGGCATCGGCGCGCTCGGCGTCGGCGCCTTCCCACTGACCCATCCAGCCCCGCACACCCTGTTCGCCTTCACCGCCTTCCTGGCCGGTGGCATCGCTGTGGTCCTGTCCGCGCGTCTGACCGAGCCGCCGTTCCGCTACCTCTGGATGGCGCTCGGCACGGTGGCGCTGGGCGCGACCGTGCTAGCGGTCGACGCCTTCCGCAGCTGGTGGCCGATGGCGGAACTCGGCGAGGGTGGCCTCGAGCGCTGGATCGTGTACCCGGTCGTCCTGTGGCTGGTGGCCTTCGGTAGCTACCTGATGGGAGCCGTTGCCACAGGACCGCCGGAGGGAGGCGACCGCCCCCGGTAGCGGAAATTAACATCGGTTGCTCCGCAACGGCATAACCCCCAACTTCTGCAAGCCAGGCCCGTCCCCGGATGACCGCCCCGCGGTCCGTCCGGGGACCGGCCATTTCAGTGAAGGCATTCCCATGCCCGGGGAAAGCTGCTCCCGCCAATGGTCCTCGCTGGTCCGGGTCCAACGACCCTGATCGCTCTCCGCCGATTGGAAGACGCTAGGGGAGCAGAACCAGAGGAGGTGCCTGACGTGATCCGATTCCTATTGGGAGCATTCATCGTCGCCCACGGGCTGCTGACCGCATTCATCTGGGTCAGCCCCGCCAAGGCAGATGTCCCGTTCCACGCCACCCACTCCTGGCTGGTTGGCGACGCCCGACCCCTGGCCGTCGTCATCGCCCTGGTCGCCGCCGCCGGCTTCACCCTCGCCGGGGTCGGCTTCATCACCCAGCAAGCCTGGTGGGCGGTCACCGGGATCGGCGCCGGAGCGGTGGCGCTCCTGTTGATGACCCTGTTCTTCAATCCCTGGCTGCTGGCCGGCATCGCCATCAGCGCCGGGATCCTCTACGGCGGGTTCCAAGCCTTGCCGCAGGCCTAGCCGGCAGGGGAGGAGATCTCGATGAAAGCCCGACACACCGCAGCGGCGGCGCTCGCGCTGGCCGGCGGCTCCCTCGCCATGCTGGTCGGCACCCGCCACTGGCACCACCACTGGGGCGCCACCGACGAGGAGATCGCCCGGCCCCTACCGGGCGACAACCTCATCCCTGATCCCAAGCTCGACTCCACCCAGGCCATCACCATCCACGCCCCCGCCGAGTGCATCTGGCCCTGGCTGGCCCAGGCCGGCTACGGCGGCCGCGCCGGCTTCTACAGCTACGACGTCCTGGAGCGACGCTTCGGGGCCCACAACACCGACCGCCTCAACCCGGAGCTGCCCGCGCTGACCGCCGGCGACAAGGTGCCGTTCTATCCGGGCATGCCGATGACCGTGGCCATCGCTGACCCGCCCCGGGCCCTGGTGCTGTGGCTGGTCACCTCAGCCAACAAGGCCATCGACCCGACCGGCCCGTGGCCCGAGGAGCATGTCGCCTGGAGCTGGGCGTTCATGCTCGAACCCCTCGACGCGACCACAACACGGCTCCTCACCCGGATGCGGGTCACCTACCGGCCCACGGCCAAATGGGGACCGTATGTGCATCTGCTGCTGGAGCCGGGTCATTTCGTCATGGGACGCCGCCAGCTCCTCGGCCTTCGCCGGCGAGCCCAAGCCACCAACCCCGCGGCGTGAACCACTCCGTACCTAGACCAGAGAATTGGCGGTTAGCTCCTAGCAACTGTTGAGCTGGCGCGAGACGCCAGGCGAGGGACGTCGAGTCATGCGGCACCGCGATGACATCCGCCATACCGGGTCGGTCGCCGTGGTGGTGCCTGCCGGCCCCTCCAGCGTAAGGGGCGATCAGGCCCGGGTTCGCTTCCATGCCGCCGCCTGATCTGCAACGCCTGCAGGGTTACGCAACCTGACAGGACGTGGGCGTGGCAGGGATCTTCAAGCAACGCCGACTGGCACTCACCGATCTGCGGCACTGCTTCCCCGGCCTTGAGGGGCTATCGGGGAACGTCGGCAGGGCGTATGGTGGCAGCGTTGGTTCCCTTGCTTAGGAGCCGGACGTCGGCCCAGACGGCTTCGTGGGGCTGTTGGGCCTGATCGGTACCTAGGGCCGTCGTCGTGCCTGGCCTGTTGACCGGGTTCGCCAGTTCGGCGACCTGACCAAGGCTTTCTCACCGGAGTGGATTCGGTGCACAATCACCGCCAACCTGCAATCGCATCTATTCCGAGCCCACGACGGCGCGGGAGCCCACCATGAAGGCAGTCGTCCAGGACCGGTATGGCGGACCCGAAGTGCTGGAGTTCCGGGACATCGACCAGCCAGTCCCCAAGGATAACGAGGTCCTGGTCAAGGTGCAGGCGGCCGGCGTCCACCGCGGCGACTGGCATGTCATGACCGGCCTGCCCTACATGATCCGCCTGGTGGTCCCGACCCTCGGGCCGCGCAGACCCAAGGTTCCGGTGCTGGGCATGGACGTCGCCGGACGCGTGGAGGCGGTCGGCAAGGACGTGACCCGGTTCCGGCCTGGTGGTGAGGTGTTCGGCTGGACCGACGGCTCCTTCGCCGAGTACACGATTGCGCCAGCGGACCACTTGGCGGCCAAGCCGGCCGCCCTTAGCTTCGAGGAGGCGGCGGTCGTGCCCATCTCGGGGTTCGCCGCCCTCCAGGCCGTCCGCGACGTGGGCGAGACCCGGTCGGGCCAGCGGGTCCTGGTCCTGGGGGCGGCCGGTGCGGTGGGATGGTTCGCGGTCCAGGTGGCCAAGGCGTTCGGCGCCCACGTCACCGGGGTGGCCAGCACCAGCCAGCTGGAGCTGGTCGGCTCGACCGGGGCTGACGAGGTCATCGACTACACCCGCACCGACGTTACCGACGGGACCCGGCAGTGGGACGTCATCATCGACACCGGGGGTCGCCGGCCGCTGGCCCAGCTGCGCCGGGCCCTCACTCCGAAGGGGACGCTGGTGATTGTCGGCGGTGAGGGGGGAGGACGCTGGCTGGGCGGGTTCCTGCGCAACCTGCGGGCGCCGCTGGTGTCCCGGTTCATCGGTCAGCGGCTGCGGATGCTGTCCTCCAAGCCGAACCAGGACGACCTGCAGGTCCTGGCCGAGCTGATCGAGGCCGGCAAGCTCAGGCCACTGGTCGGCCGGACCTATCCGTTGGGCGAGGTCCCCGAGGCCATGCGGGCGCTGGAGGCTGGCAAGACGCTCGGCAAGATCGTCATCGCCGTGTAGCCGACCACGGCTCAGACGGGAGCGCGAACCAGCTCCACCGCAGTGGCACGACGCTGGTAGGTCAGCGCCGAATCGGGTTGGCCGGCGAGCTGGCCATTAAGATCAGTGATCGTCGCCTCGTATCGAGTTGACGGCATGCGCCAATTGTGCGGTGCGGGACTGTCCATGAATGGAGTCCATCGTGGCTACCGACCCCACCCTCAAGGACAAGGACCGTCGGTCCCAGCCTGGTCCTCGGCCGCGGGGGAGGATTGGTTGGATCGTCGCTGGCTCGTTGGCCACCGGGCTCGTCGCTGCATTGCTCCTCGCCTTCGCCTCGTTCCTCCCGGCGGAGGAACCTGCCGTCACGGGTGCGGTCCTGTGCGGGTTCGCGCTGGGCTGGGCGATGTTGGCGGTGCTGTCGGTCCGGTTCACCGACCAGCCGCAGCGATGGGCCGCGGCGCCTGCCCTGTTCATGGGAGTGGGCGGCCTGCTCCTGATGGGGTTTGGCTCCCCGGTGGACCAGGTGCTGGGCTGGGTGTGGCCTCCGGTCATGCTGGCGTTGGCCGTCTGGATGCTCGTCTGTGTCCGTCGACGGCTGCAGAGCCGGGGCGGACGCTGGCTGCTGTATCCCGTGATCGTGGTGCTGGCGCTGGCCTCGATGGGCGGCGGCTACCAGACCCTGGGTGCGGCAGCCGATGCCAGGGCCCACCCGATGCCTGGGCAGTTGATCGACGTGGGCGGACACCGCCTGCACCTGAGCTGTACCGGCGCGGGGACGCCCACCGTGGTGCTGGAGCCGGGCGCGGGCGGGATGTCGTCGAGTCTTGGGTGGATCGCGCCGGCGGTGGCCCGGGACACCCGGGTCTGCGTCTATGACCGTGCCGGGCGTGGGTGGAGCGAGCCGGCTGCCACCGCCCAGGACGGCGCCCAGATCGCGGACGACCTGCACACGTTGCTGCAGCGCGGACAGGTTCCCGGACCCTATGTGCTGGCCGGCCATTCCTTTGGCGGCCTGTATGTGCTCACCTTCGCCGCTCGCTACCCCACTGAGGTCGCCGGCCTGGTGCTGGTGGACTCCACCGCGCCGGCGTCGGCGGCGAACCCGGGGACACATTCGGCTGGCGGCGGGGGCTCCTCGAACGGCATGCGCCGTGTCTCGGCCTTGGTGTCGACCGCGGCTCGACTGGGTCTGGCCCGCCTGTACGCCCAGGTCGACGTCGGCAGCCTGCCGCCGCGGTCCCGGGACGAGGTCCGCGCCAGCGTCGCGACCCCGAGCACGCTTGGCAGCACGATCGACGAGTACCTCCAGGCGGCGGCCTCGACCGAGCAAGCTGCCGCCCTCGGTGACTTCGCCGGCAAGCCCCTGATTGTGCTGACCGCCGGCAGCGGACATGATGCCGCCTGGTCCGCGGCCCAGAACCAACTGGCCAGGTTGTCAACCAATAGCGTGCACCGTGTCGTCGACGGCGCCACCCATGAGAGTTTGATCGGAGACGAAGAGGACGCCGCCGCTACCACCCAAGCGATCCTCGACGTCGTCGCAGCGGTCCGGAGCCCAACCCGCCCGGTCAGCTGATCCGGAGCCTCAGCAGAGCGCAGGGGCGCGCCGCCCCGGCCTGTAGTCGGGCGGTCTTGACGATGCGGGGGACTGTCGAGCCAGCATCGCAGCGCGAAGCTGGTCGACTAAACGCCAGCATCCGCTCGTGTCCAGGCCCTTCTGGGGCTGCGCGAAGCCCTGGGCTGCACCCGCGGGTCCGGACGGCGCGGGCCACCGGCCCAGGCAGCATTTGGCCTAGGGGTGGAAGTCCACGCCGACAACGATCAGCACGGCCAGGATGGCAGCGGCGACGAAGTCGATGACCAGGCAGAACGGCGGCCACCAGCGAGTGTTGGCAACAAACTGGCGGCGGTGCTGCCACAGGTCCTTGAACCCATGACCGGCGAAGCCGGCCACCAGCAGCCACGCCGGTCCAGTGACGCCCGCTGCCCCGACGATCACAAAGACTGCGGCGACCGCGACCTCGACGGCGATGACCCTCGGCCGTCCATCTGCCACAGCGAAGCCGATGTAGACCGCAGCGATCAGGGCCAGCGACAGCGCGTAGACGGTCGCCGCGTCCAGCCACCAGAAGCCCAGCGGCGCCGCGGCCTGGATGACGCCCCAGACGACGCCCCACAGCACCGGTGCCCGCAGCGACCGCCCCGCCAGGGGATGGGGCGTTGCTGCCTGCGTCATCGGCGCCTCCGCCGGGTGGCGACCGCCGGCACCAACCCAACACCGATGGCAGCAGTCGCGGTGACGGCCAGCAGCGCGGTCGGCCGCCACGGCCAGCCGGCCCCGGCCAGCTCGAGCTGCTCGGTAGGGTACTCAATCGACTTGGCGGTGACCCGGGCGGTCGTCTGGTCGCTGTGGCTGGCCAGGTCGGCCAGCATCGCGTCGTAGCTGAACTGGCCCGCCGCCTGCCCACCGTTAGGGAACTCGATGTCCAGGCCACGGTCGGCGGCCCATCCCAGCAGCCGCGAGTCGACCTCCTCGATGCGGCCGACGCCCGGCACCACCAGCCGGTCGACCCGGAGGGCGCCGGTGTTGGCGGGCGTCGCGACCAGGCGCAGCCCATGACGGGTGGTGACGGTGGCTTCGGTGGCGATCGGGATGGTGCGGGCCGCGAACGAGCTGGCATAGACCTCGAAGGGGGCGGCGACCTCCAGCTCGCCGACCCCCTCGACCAGGCCGACCCCGACCGTTGGGCGCAACCACGGGAAGCCCACCGCCAGCAGCAACGCCAGATCGCGTGGCGTCCATCGCTGGGCGGGGATCTCGGTGGGGCCGTGCAGCGACCAGCCTGGGTAGGCGAGCTCCTGGCCGACCCGTTGGGCCTCGCCGGCGCCGGCCAGCTGCTCGACCAGCCGCAGGGCGCCGAACACCCCCGAGGTCACCCCGGCGGTGGTGGTCAGGGTGCCGTCCTGGACATACCGCTGGCCGCGGAGCCACTCCACCTGAGGGCGGCGGCGCTCCAGGCCCTTGATGGCCGACCAGTGCGCGGTGGCCCGGCGACCATCAAGCAGGCCCGTGGCCGCCAGCAGCCGGCCGCCGTTGCACACGCCCAGAGCCTGCGCTCCCCGGTCGCTCCAGCGGCTGAGCCACTCGCGCAGTGGCGCTTCCTTGCTGCCGTTGGGGGCAGCCACGGCCGGGACCACGACCACGTCCGGTTCGGGTGCCACGCCCGCGTCGACGTCCTCCAGCGAGTAGTCGGGCACCACGGCCAACCCACCCGACAGCATCGCCGTCGGGCGGCTGGCCGACACCGTGTACGGGAAGAACCTTGGTGAGCGGGCGAAGACCTCGTAGGGCCCAAGCGCGTCGGTGATGACCGACCCGCTCGCCCCCAGCACCACCGCCACCGCCAGCCGACCCTCGGGGACTGGCCTCGGCGGCGGCCAGCCCTGGGCTGGGGCGGCGTGCGGCGCCCGCGGGTAGGCCGTTCGCATCGACACCATCGCCCCGGCGGTCCCGACCCCGGCCAGCCAGGCCGCCGACAGCCCGACGCCGCCCAGACGCCGGCCGAGGCGGCCCAGCGCCACGCGACTGCGGACAGCGTTGGGACGTCGATTGGTCATGGTCATGCCACACCTCGTGTGAGGAGTTCGGTTGCGCGCTGCCTGGTCTCCGGGTCGGCCTTCTCCAGCGATCCCGAATCGTAGGGTGGCTGAGGATCGTACTCAATGACCAGCTGCAGCGCCCGGGCCTCGTCCTCGCCCGCCTCGCGGGCCGCCAGGGTCAAGGCCATGTCGATCCCGGCTGACACACCGCCAGCCGTGATGACCTTGCCCTCGACCACCACGCGCTCGGCGACCGGCTCGGCGCCGAAGTTGCGCAGGTAGTCGCGAACCGCCCAGTGGCTGGTCGCCCGCTTGCCCTGCAGGATGCCGGCCGCGCCGAGCAGCATCGATCCCGTGCACACCGAGGTCGTCCACCTCGACGTCTGATGTGCCCGGCGTACCCACTCGACTGCCGCCGGGTCCTCCAGGAACGGCACCTTGCCCGAGCCGGGGATGACGATGATGTCCGGCGTTGGGACCTGGTCGAGCGAGGCGTCGGCGGTCAGCACCAGTCCGACGTCGGTCGTCTTTGGCCCGGGTGTCGAGGCGACGAACCTGACCTGTGCGTCGGGCAGCCGAGCGAGCACCTCGTAGGGGCCGACCGCATCCAGTGCGGTCATACCGTCGTAGAGCAACAGCGCGATCTCGGTCAAAGCGAACCTCCTGGAGGTGGCGACAGGGTTGGCCCAGGAGCCCTGCTAGCTCGATGGCTCCTTGGTGGTGGGGGCTGTGCCCGACACGGCGCCTTGGTGGTCGGCCTGGATGCGGTCGGCAAGAAAGGTGGCGTCGTCGTTGACGAAGCCCAACAGGGCCGACCCGCGGGTGTGCTGCCAGGTCAGCCCCAGGAAGTACAGGCCCGGCACCTCGGCGACCCCGCGTCGGTGGATGACATGGCCTTCCCGCACCACCCCGGGGATGTGGAGCCAGCCGTAGTCGGAGCGGTAGCCGGTCGCCCACACCACCACCCCGACCTCCTCCAGGAGGCGGTGGTCGGCGAACCGGACCGTGCGCCCCTCGGCGTCGACCAGCCGCGGCCGCAACCGCACCCCCGCCCGTTCCAGCCGCCGGCGGTTGGTCCCGATCACAAAGTCCCGGCGGCTCATCCGTTGGCCCGGCCGGGAGCTGACCGTGACCCGCAGCAGGCCCAGCCGGGTCAGCTACCAGAACAGGTCCCGGCCCCCCAGCCGCTGGGGCAGCATCGGATAGGTGGTGGCGATCGACAGGTCGACGGTGCGGGTGGCGGCCAGCTCCTCGGCGATCTGGAAGCCCGAGTTGCCGCCGCCGACCACCAGCACCGGCCCGTCGGGCAGGGCCTGGGGGTTGCGGTAGTCGGCGCTGTGGAGCTGGGTCACCGCAGGGTCCAGCTTGGCGGCCATCGGTGGGACGAAGGGGACCTGGAAGGGGCCGGTGGCCACCACCACCTGCCGGGCCCGGTAGGTCTGGTCGGCAGCCTGGACCTCGAAGCCGCCATCGGCATGGATGAGGCTGGTCACCCGGGCGTCGAGCCGCACCGGCAGTCGGCTGGCCACGCTGCCCTCCCTCTCGCCACCCAACCGGGCTGCTGCTGAGCGACCTGGCCCTGACCGGGCGGCGAGCGCTGCTAGCTTGGGCCCGTCCAGCCACGGCCGACAACGACAGCCACGGTGTGGCCTCCGGCCATGGGAGCGGGGCACGATGACCGACTCCGAATGGTCGGCCGCCACTGTCCTGGACCGGCTGATGCCCACCTTCCAGGCCGCCGAGCGCCACTCGACGATGATCGCCGCCTCGGCCGACCCACGTCTGGGCCGCATTGGCGGAGGTCACCCTCGGCGAGCTGGGCCTGTTCCGCCTGCTGATGGGCCTCCGGATGCGCTGCCGGGGCAGCCAGCCGCGGCAGGCCGGCGAGCGCCCGGGTCGCGGCGGCGCCCAGCCAGGCGGCCCGCACGATCCAGTCCCAAGGCCGAGCGCCGGCACCACCAGCACCGCGACCTAGGCAGCCGGCCCTCGTCATCTGCCCGCAGATCGCCCGGCCCGGCTGCCAGGCCAGGCGCGCGAGCACCAGCCCGCCGACCAGGGCAAGCCGGGCTGGCCGGCCAGCTAGCTGTCTCGTCGTCCCTTCCAGGTTCTCCAGGCGCTTGCGCTGCTTAGGGGTCAGGGCGTCCAGGCGGGCCGCGAAGGCGGCCGAGGCGCATCGCCGTAGCAGTCCAGCACCTGCTGGGCCTCCCGGCGGCTGGCGGTGGCCAGGCACGTCTCCGGGTGCCCGCGGAGGGGTAGCCGTCCGTGCGCTTGCCCACGGTGGCGTTGGCGACCAGCAGCCCCTTGTCGGCCAGCCGCCGCAGCGTCGTCATCACCGTGCTGGAGGCCAGCTCCGGCATGTGGGCGTGCACCTCGCGCACGACAAACGGCTGGGGGACCTGCCTGATCCACACCGGCCCGCATGATGCGGACCTCCGGTCGGCCCAGCTGGGCCGAGGCCAGCACAGAGGCATATCCTGCGTCTCATGCCTGACCGGCCGCCTGACGGCGCGTGGCTGAAGCTCGGCGCAGAGCCCGGGCTCTGCGGTGCCTGCAAGCATGCGAAGCTCAACGAGACACGGCGGGGCACTGCCTACATCCGGTGCACGCGAGCCGCATGGGACATCGCGCTTGCCCGCTACCCGCGTCTCCCCGTCACGCAGTGCGTGGGATTTGAGCGGCGCTGATCGCACTCCCGCGTTCGACTCCATGCCAGGAACCGAGTCTGACCCAGCACCGCAGCGCCAGCAGCGTCTCACCCAACCCGGCGAACGTTCATGGACAGCGCACTAGGCGGCGACGATTCGCCGGCGGTGGTTGGGCTTCCGGGCAGGCGGAGGGGTTGCCCGCGTTGGTCAACAGCCCAAGGCGATAGTGGGATGGCGGTAGCAAGCGACCAGAACTCTGGGCCACCATGCTTGCTGGCTGAGCCAACGCGGCCGAGGAACCATCCCCGCCAGCGCTTCCAGCGGAGCGCCGGGAAGCGCTCCCGGGTCAGGTGGATCTCTTAAGGAGCAACGGGAGGTCGAGGGAACGCGCGAGCCAGGCGAGGTCCAGGTGGGCATCGATGAGGTCGGCGAGCTGCTCGAAGGTGGCATCAAGGGGCGGCGGCACCATGCCGGTGTAGGCGTCCAGCACTTGGTCGCTCTCGAACAGCCCGTGGGCGTAGATGCCCAGCAGGTTGCCGTTGGCATAGCCGAGACCGTCACCGACGATCGCCTCCACGGATCCAGAGACGGTCGTGGTGCCGTGGTGGATCTCGTAGCCGTCGAACCACCGGCCGTCCAGCCACGACCAGGCAGGCGGGAGGCGGCCGAACCGTACCGTGGTGCGCTGGGTGGTCTTGTCTGGGAGGTAGGACGTGGCGATCGGGAGCAGGCCCAGACCCTCCGCCGATCCCTCGACGCCGGCGGGATCGTTGATCGCGCCACCGAGCAGCTGCAGACCGCCGCAGATGCCCAGCACCGGTACGCCGGACGCGGCGGCGCTGCTGACGGCGTCGGCCATGCCGCTGGATCGCATCCAGGCGAGGTCGTTGGGGACGTGCTTGGAGCCGGGCAGCAGGACCAGGTCGGCGCCGGTCAGCGCAGCCGGCGTGCGCGCCCAACGGACGTCGGCGACCTGCTGGAGCCGAACGAACTCGTCCAGGTTGGAGGCGTACGGCCCGCCGAGGATGCACACCCGCCGGCTGTGACCGCTCGGCGGGCCGAGTGTCGGGCCCTCCTCGTCGGGTAGCGTGTGCTCGATCCAGGGGACGACGCCGACGGTCGGCACCCCGGTGGCCTGCTCCAGCTCCGCCGGCGCCGGGGCCAGCAGGCCGGCATCGCCGCGGAACTTGTTCAGCAGGAACCCGCGGATGTGCGACCGCCAGGGTGGTGGCAGCAGCGCCCAGGTGCCGTAGAGGTGGGCGAAGGCGCCGCCCCGGTCGATGTCGGCGACCAGCAGCACGGGCGCGCCCGCCAGCTCAGCCACGCGCATGTTGACGATGTCGTCGGCCCACAAGTTCAGCTCTGCCGGGCTGCCAGCGCCCTCGACCACGACAACGTCGTACTCGGCGACGAGCGAGCGATAGGCGGCCTCCACATGCGGCCACAGCCGCGTTGACCGGCCGCGCCACGGCGACTCGGTCAGCTCGCGGCTCACCACCCCATTGACCACGACCTGACTGCGGGTGTCGGCCTCGGGCTTCAACAGCACCGGGTTCATCCGCACGTCCGCCGCCACCCCGGCGGCCAGCGCCTGCAGCCACTGGGCGGTGCCAATCTCGCCGCCGTCGACCACCCGGGCGTTGTTCGACATGTTCTGCGCCTTGAACGGAGCCACCCGGGCACCCCGCCGCCGCAGCCACCGGCACAGCGCCGTGGCGATCAGGCTCTTGCCGGCGTCGCTGGATACCCCCTGCACCATGATCGTCGCCACCGCCAGGCACCCTCCTACCTCGACCGGTCCAATCGGCTCCTACCAGCCAGCAGCACCAGCGACCTCACCCACCCAGCAGCGGCCGCCGTAGGGCAAGCACCCTCCGAGCACCAACAGCACGACCATACGGCTCACCGCCGAATCGGTCCGATTGCCAGCACGCTGCCCGCCTGCTGCATCGTTCTGAACGGTCCTGCCGACGGCCCACTGACCTACCAGGTCAGCTGCACCTAGGACCACGGCTGGTTCCTCACGGCCGTACCGCTGGAAGGTCCACGGTCATGCCGTCGCTGGCCGTCTCCCAGCCGAGCTCATCCACCCGTGGCAGCAGCTCCGCCGACAGGTGGGTGAGGATCACCCGGCGGGCGCCCAGCCGGCCGGCGTGCTGCTGCAGGCTCGCCACGTCCAGGTGGAACCGGATCTTGCGCTGGTCGGTGTAGCCCTCGGCGATCAACAGGTCGGCCCCACGCGCCAACTCCACCAGCGCCTGGGTCCACTCGGTGTCGCCGGTGTAGGCAATGGTGTGACCCTGCCAGGCCACCTGCAACGCCAACGCCGGCGCACCCGAGGCATGCACGACCGCAAAGGGGATCACCACCAGTTCGGTGGGCTCCAGGTTGAACCGCTGCGGCTGCCGGTCGGTGAGCTCGTGGAAGTGGACCGGGAACCGGCGCCGCACCTGGGTGGAGCCGGGAAACAGCACCTCCATCGCCGCCTGCACCCGCTCCCCCACCCCAGCCGGTCCGGCGACGTGTAACGGTCGGGTGCGGTGGGCGAACTGGCCGTCCAGGATCAGGAACGGCAGGCCGCCGAAGTGGTCGCCGTGCAGGTGCGACACCAGCACCAGCCCGATTTGGTTGGGATCCTGGCGCTGTTGTTTGAGGGCGATCAGGGAGGAGGCGCCGCAGTCCAGCAGCACATCGCCATCTTGGCCGGGGGTCCGCAGCAGAATGCACGCTTGGAAGCGGCCGCCGCTGCCGAAGGCATCACCGGAGCCGACGAACCGCACCTGGACAGGGTGGGTGGTCATAACCTGACGCTACTGTGCGCCAACCGGCCGAGGGTGAGGTCTCGGGGTGATGGGTTGGTGGACGAGTTCCGCGCTCTGTCCGGGCCTGAGGTGTCGCTGCCTCGGTGTCGTTGACGATCCTTCGTCACCGACGTAGGCATCCCTAGTCCGCTTCACTTGGCGCGTGGTATCTGAGAATCACCGCCGCATCATGGGCGTCCGCATCGGCGACAAAGACACGCGCGCCGCCCGAGCGGTCGATGGGGTAGGCGCCAGCTGCCTCGTCGGGGGCGAGCACGCAGGGAATCCCTACTGCGGCCAGCAGCGACCGGGCGAACTCTGCGTCCGTCCGGGTGTCGAACCTGCCAACCTCGACCATCCGCGAGCTCGGTTCGGGTGGGTGTTGCCTGCTCGTTGACCGCTACGCCCCTCAGCCTCTGTCGGATGTAGCGTCACGCCGTGGAGGATCGGTCGCCCCAGCGAATGCCCTGGTTCAGCACCCTGGGGTTAGCAGCAGACCACCACCCCTGCTCTCGACGGAGTCAGGTTCGGCCGAAGGTGATGTCAGAGCCAAGCTGGATTGAGCGTCCCGGCCCAGGCCCTGCTGCTAGACCCTTGCTCTGGTTCGGTCTAGGATCGAGGCGCGATGGCGGGTGGCGATCCGGTTTGGGGTCCGGGGAGCTTGCAGGGGCGAGTTTCGGAGTGCGCCCTGCTCGATGACGTTATCGCCGCGCTCCGCGCCGGCGAGAGTCGTACGCTGCTCATTCACGGCGAGGCCGGGATCGGAAAGACAGCGCTGCTGAACTATGCCGTTGCATCGGCAGCAGACATGCGGGTCCTTCGAGCCGCGGGTGTCGAGTCGGAGATGGAGCTCGCGTTCGCGTCCTTGCACCAGCTGTGTGCGCCGCTGCTCGAAGCCGTGGAGCACCTCCCTCCGCCACAGCGCGGCGCACTCGAGGTCGCGTTCGGCCAGACCGCAGGGCCGGCGCCGGATCGATTCCTCGTCGGGCTGGCGGTCCTGACGCTACTTTCGGGGGCGGCAGAGGAGCGTCCGCTCCTCTGCATCGTCGACGACGCGCAGTGGCTAGACGAGGTGTCGGCCAAGACACTCGCCTTCGTCGCACGGCGGCTCCTCGCCGAGCCAGTCGGACTGCTCCTTGCGGCGCGCGCGCCCGCCGGGGATCTTCGCGGGCTCCCGGAGCTTCAGGTCCTTGGGCTCCGGAACGGGGACGCCCGCGCGCTGCTGCGTTCGAGCGTCATGTTCCGGCTCGACGAGCGGATCCGCGATCGCATCGTGGCCGAGACGCGAGGCAACCCCCTCGCGCTCCTGGAACTGCCCCGTGGGTTGTCGGTACAGCAGCTTGCCGGTGGTTTCGGTCTGTTGGACGCCCCGCGGCAGGCGTTGCCGACTCGGCTCGAGGAGAGCTTCCAAGACCGAGTTCAGGCGATTCCGGCCGCGGCGCGGCGCTTGATGCTCGTCGCCGCCGCCGAGCCGGTCGGCGACCCGTTGCTCGTCTGGCGGGCAGCCGAACGGCTCGGGATCGAGGTTGTCGCGGCCGACGCCACCGATGGGCTGCTCACGATCGAGGAATCCGTGCGGTTCCGTCATCCGCTGGTTCGCTCGGCGGTCTACCGATCCGCACCAGTCGAGCAGCGCAGGCGTGTGCACCTCGCACTGGCCGAGGCGACCGATCGGGAAGTTGATCCAGACCGTCGGGCATGGCATCTGGCCGCGGCCGCCCCCGCACCCGACGAGGCGGTCGCGAGTGAGCTGGAACGATCCGCCGGCCGCGCGCAGGCGCGCGGAGGCGTCGCCGCCGCCGCCGCGTTCCTGCAGCGCGCCGTCGGACTGACAGCCGACCCAGGTCGGCGAGCGGAGCGCGCACTCGCCGCGGCGGAATTGAGCTTTCAGGCAGGAGAGCTCGAGACGGCGCAGCAGCTCCTGGCCATGGCGGAGTCTCACCAACTCGACGGGTTCCAGGCCGCACGAGCCGCACTGCTTCGCGGCCACGTTGCCGTGATCCTCAGCTACGGCAACGATGCTGGACTGCTCCTTCTGAAGGCTGCGCGACACCTCGAAGCATTCGACCTGGAGCTAGCTCGCGAGGCCTACCTGACCGCGTACGGTTCTGCGATGTCCGCCGGGCATCTCGGGCAGGCGGCCGTCTTCCTCGACATCTGCCGAGCCATCGAAGACCTTCCTCCGCCCCAGGGAGCCCCGGATGCCAAGAGCCTCCTGCTGGAAGGGCTCGCACGGATGCATACCGACGGACGCGCCGTTGCGATACCGATCTTGCAGCGGGCGGCGAACGCGGTCGCACAGATGCCCGAAGCGGACGTCCTGCGGTGGGGATGGATAGCCCCAATGGCCAGCCATGTGACCTGGGACTCCGACGGCTCGACCGCGATCTACGAGCGCCAGGCCAGAATCGTTCGAGAGGCCGGTGCGCTTGTGGAGCTGCCGGTCTATCTCTCCTCTCTGGCGCTGGACAAGGTGTGGAATGGAGACCTGGCCGGTGCCCGCCTGCTCATTGCCGAAGCCGACACCGTGGCAGCGGCGACCGGGAGCCAGCTCCCTCCGTTCGCAACGCTCAGGCTTTTGTCGATGCAAGGGAGGGAAGCCGACGCCTCCAGGCTGATTGCGGCCACGATCGAACACGGCACCGCCCGGGGGCAGGGGCTGGCGGTGAGGATCGCCCACTGGGCGGCCGCGGTCCTCTACAACGGCCTCGCCCGCTACGACGAGGCGGCGGCAGCAGCGCGCCAGGTGACCGCGAACGACATCGATCCCTATCCACAGATGTGGGCGCTGCCCGAGCTCGTCGAGGCGGCAGCACGCGCGGGCGAGACCGACGTTGCGCGCACAGCGCTCGACCGACTGGTGGAGATGACACACCCCGCCGGCACGGACTGGGGACTTGGCACGGAGCTGCGCTCGAGGGCCTTGCTGAGCGACGGCGAGAACGCAGAGCTCCTCTATCGCGAGGCAATCGAGCGGTTCGGCCGGACCGG
>Ga0081538_10002524_pt1 | contig 17830 bp, 12 predicted proteins | sample TabmetS5T2R1_FD_71022 | JGI IMG/M metagenome (GOLD analysis project Ga0081538, IMG submission 71022) | Tabebuia heterophylla rhizosphere microbial communities from the University of Puerto Rico - S5T2R1 | ecosystem: Host-associated > Plants > Roots > Rhizosphere ... | reverse complement strand
CGGCCGCGCGGCCGAGGTGGTGGCCGGCGGGGCCAACGTGATCATGATGTCCAAGGGCATGATCCGGCTGGCCGAGCCGGCGTTCGCGCCCACCACCTCGCTGGCCCTGCTGCTGTCGGCCTCGGCCAACCCGGCCGACCCCCAGCCCGAGGTGGTCCAGATCGCCCAGGTGGAGGAGGCGGTGCGCCTCGGCGCCGACGCCGTGGTCCTGTTCACGGCCCTGGGCGGGGACAGCGAGGCGGGCATGATCCGCACCCTGGCCGCGGTCGGCCGCGAGTGCGCGGCCACGGGCATGCCGCTGATCGCCGAGGCCGAGTTCCCGACCACCTACGCCGCCGTCGAGGAGCTGGCCGAGCAGTACGGCTTCGAGTACCTGCGGCGCAACGTGCGGCTCTGCGCCGAGCTGGGCGCCGACATCGTCAAGACCAACTGGCCGGGGGACGGCGACGCCTTCGCCCGGCTGGTCGAGGCGGCCGCCGGCGTCCCGCTGGTGCTGGCCGGCGGCTCCCGGATCTCGGACCGGGAGCTGCTCGGCCGCATGGAGGCGGCCACCGCGGCCGGCGGCATCGGCTGCTCGGTGGGCCGCAACATCTTCATGCACCGCTCCCCGGAGGCCATCACCCGGGCCCTGTCCAGGGTGATCCGGGAACGCTGGAGCGCCGACAAGGCCTTCGACGAGCTCCAGGAGACGGCCCCGGAGGTGGGGTCGTGAGGGCCGCGTTCATGACCGGCCAGGACCAGGTCGAGGTCCGCCAGGCCACCGAGCCGGCCCTCGAGGAGGCCGGGGCCGTCCTGCGCGTGGAGGCCTGCGGGATCTGCGGCACCGACGCCCGGACCTTCTTCAACGGCGACCCCCGGGCCCCGGCCCCCTGGGTCCTGGGGCACGAGCCCGTCGGGGTGCTGGAGCGCGTCGGGCCCGAGGCCGTCCTGCCCCCGGGGGTCGAGGCCGGCGGGCGGGTGTTCCTGGGCTCCATCCTCACCTGCGGCCAGTGCCTGCCCTGTGTCGACGGCCACCAGAACCTCTGCGAGCACCACCTGCTGTACGGCTACGACCCGTTCCCGGGGGCGTACGCCGAGTGGGCGGCCGTGCCCCCGATCGCGGTCAAGAACCTCATCCCCCTCCCCCCCGACCTGCCCTCGGAGCTGGCCACCGTGGTCGACCCGTTCGCCTGCGCCCTCAACGGGATCGAGGTCCTGGACGTCGGCCTGGGGGACACGGTGCTGATCCTCGGCGCCGGCCCGATCGGCTGCTGGCAGGCGGTGATGGCCCGCGACCGCGGGGCCGGGCGGGTGCTGCTGTGCGACGTCAACCGCCAGCGCCTCGACCTGGCCTGCCAGGCGGTGGGCGGGTTCGTGGACGACGCCTGGACCGCCGGCGACGACAACGGCCTGGCCGGGCTCCTGGAGCGCACCGGCGGCAAGGGGGCCGAGCGGATCAGCGTGGCCGCCCCGGCCAAGCAGGCCCAGCAGGCGGCCCTGGAGATGGCGGCCAAGCGGGCCCGGATCGTCTACTTCGCCGGCCTGCCCAAGCACGACCCGGTGAGCCCCCTGGACATGAACCAGCTCCACTACAAGGAGCTGGCCATCCTCGGCGCCTACGGGGCCACCCACCGCCAGTACCGGATCACCATGGGCTACCTCGACCGGCGCCGGGACGAGCTGGCCCCGGTGGTCACCCACCGGTTCCCCCTGGACCGCATCGACGAGGCGTTCGAGACCATCCGCGCCGGGACCGGCCTCAAGACGGTCGTGGTCCCATGACCGGACCGTATGTGATCGGCTGCGACGTCGGCAGCCAGGGCACCAACGCCGCCCTGTACGCCGCCGACGGCCGCCTGGTGGCCTCGGCCTACCAGCCCTACGACGTCGCCTTCCCCCACCCCGGCTGGGCCGAGCAGGACCCGCGGCTGTGGACCGCGGCCGTGGCCGCCGGGGTGGCCCGGCTGCTGGCCGAGGTCCCCGAGGGGCCGACCGCGGTCAAGGCCCTGTCGTTCGGGTCCCAGCTGGACGGGATGGTGGTCTGCGACGCCGGCGGGGAGCCGCTGCGCCCGGCCATGATCTGGATGGACCGGCGGGCCGAGCCGCAGGCGGCCGCGGTCGCGGCCCGGCTGGCCCCGGCCGACTTCTACCACCACACCGGGGCCAACCTGGACTCCTCCCACGCCGTGTTCAAGGCCCTGTGGGTCCGCGACACCGAGCCCGAGGTGTTCGCCAAGGCCGCCCACCTGCTGGCCCCCGGGTCCTACGTGCTCCGCGAGGCGGCCGGGGTGCTGGCCGTCGACTGGTCCAACGCCTCCTCCCTGGCCCTGCTCGACCCGCGGACCCGGACCTGGTCCGAGCCGGTGCTGGACGCCGTCGGCATCGACCCGGCCATGCTGCCATCGCTCGCCCCCGGCACCCGGGCGGTGGGGCCGGTCACCCCGGCCTTCGCCGAGCGCACCGGCCTGGCGCCGGACACGGTGGTGGTGGTCGGCTGCGGCGACGAGATGGCGGCCACCCTGGGGGCCGGCGTGTTCGCCCCCGGCGAGGTGTGCGACGTGGTCGGCACCGCCGAGCCGGTGTGCGCCGCCGCCGCCGAGCCCGGCGAGGACCCGGCCATGCTGGTCGAGTGCCACCCCCACGCCGACCCCGACGTGTGGCTGCTGGAGAACCCCGGGTTCGTCTCCGGCGGCAACCTGCGCTGGTGGCGGGACCAGTTCGCCCCCGCCGAGCGGGAGGCCGAGGCCCGCGGCCAGGGCGACGCCTACGACCTGCTGACCGCCGCCGCCGCCGAGGTGCCGCCGGGGGCCGAGGGGCTGGTGTTCCTGCCCTGCATGCAGGGGGCCATGGCCCCCGAGTGGAACGGGGCCGCCCGGGGCGTCTTCTACGGGCTCACCCTGGCCCACACCAGGGCCCATCTGACCAGGGCGCTGCTGGAGGCCAGCGCCTATGCGCTCCGCGACATCCTCGAGGGCATGGGCCACGCCGGCCTGGAGGTCCGCCGGCTCACCATCGTCGGCGGCGGCGCCAAGGGCGCCCTGTGGCGCCAGATCAAGGCCGACGTCACCGGCCTCCCGGTCCGCGTCCCGACCAGCGTCGAGACCACCGCCACCGGCGCCGCCATCCTGGCCGCGGTCGGCTCCGGCCTGCACGCCAGCGTCGCCGAGGCCGTGGCCGCCTTCGTCTCCTACCAGCCGACCGAGCACGTCCCCGACCCCGAGCGCCACCAGCGTTACATCGACGCCTACCACCGCTACCGCGACGTCTACTACGCCCTCAAGCCGGTGTTCGAGCGCCTCGACGACCAGGCGCCGGCCAGCCCGTAGACTGATGCCATGGACACCCAGCGAGGGGTGTCGCCGCTGGTCGAGCGGATCCGGGCGTCGGTCATCGGCGACGACGAGGTGATGGACGGGCCGTACGGGCCGCGGCGGATCATCTACGCCGACTACACCGCCTCCGGCCGGGCCCTGGGGTTCATCGAGGACTTCATCCGCGCCGAGGTCCTGCCCCGCTACGCCAACACCCACACCGAGAGCTCGGGCACGGGCCTGCAGACGACCCGGCTCCGGGAGGACGCCCGGCGGATCATCCGCGACGCCGTCGGCGGCGACGACGAGGTGGCGGTGCTGTTCTGCGGGTCGGGCAGCACCGGGGCCATCGACAAGCTCATCGGCATCCTCAACCTGCGCATCCCGGCCGACCTGGACGCCCGCTACGGCCTGTCGTCCCGGATCCCGGCGGGCCAGCGGCCGGTGGTCTTCACCGGCCCGTTCGAGCACCACTCCAACGAGCTGCCCTGGCGGGAGTCGATCGCCGACGTGGTCGTCATCCACGAGGACGCCGACGGCCACATCGACCAGGGCCAGCTCGAGGCCGAGCTGGTCCGCCACGCCGACCGCCCGCTGCGGATCGGGAGCTTCTCGGCCGCCTCGAACGTGACCGGCATCGTCTCCGACACCCGGGCCATCGCCGCCCTGCTGCACCGCCACGGCGCCCTGTCGTTCTGGGACTTCGCCGCCGCCGGCCCCTATGTCCAGATCGACATGGGGCCGGCCGGCGACGGGCCCGAGGCCGCCCTGACCTACAAGGACGCGGTCTTCCTGTCCCCGCACAAGTTCATCGGCGGCCCGGGCACCCCGGGGGTGCTGGCGGTGCGGCGCGAGCTGCTCCGCAACCGGGTGCCGACGGTGCCCGGCGGCGGCACCGTGGCCTACGTCAACCCGACCGAGCACCGCTACCTCGACGACCCGGTGGAGCGGGAGGAGGGCGGCACCCCGGCGATCGTCGAGTCGATCCGGGCCGGGCTGGTCTTCCAGCTCAAGCAGGCGGTCGGGGCCGAGGCCATCCAGGCCCGGGAGCGGTCCTTCATCGGCCGGGCCATCGCCTCCTGGAGCGCCAACCCCAACATCGAGCTGCTCGGCAACACCGAGGCCGAGCGGCTGTCGATCGTGTCCTTCGTCGTCCGCCAGGGGCCCAGCTACCTGCACCACAACTTCGTCGTGGCCGTCCTCAACGACCTGTTCGGCATCCAGTCCCGGGGCGGCTGCTCCTGTGCCGGCCCCTACGGCCACCGGCTGCTCGGCATCGACCTGGACCGGTCCCACGCCTTCGAGCGGGAGATCGCCCGCGGCTGCGAGGGCATCAAGCCCGGGTGGGTCCGGGTGAACTTCAACTACTTCATCTCCGAGGCCGTCTTCGAGTACCTCCTGGAGGCCGTCCACCTGGTCGCCGACCACGGCCGCCGGTTGCTGCCCGACTACCGCTTCGACCCGGCCCGGGGGCTGTGGCGGCACCGGCGAGGGCCGGTCGAGCCGCCGCTGCGCCTTTCCGCCCTCCACTACGACGACAGCGGGCGGCTGCGCCACCCCTCCGGGCACGCCAAGGCCACCGACGACGCCCTGGCCGGCTACCTGGAGGAGGCCCGCCGGCTCCTGGCCACCCGCCCCGACCCCCCCGAGGCCGACGGCCGCGTCCTGGCCGGGGTGTCGGCCGACTTCGAGGCCCTGCGCTGGTTCGTCCTCCCACGCGAGTGCCTGCCGGGGCTGGCTTCCGGCTGACGCCGGCTACGGGGTCGGCCCCGTGGCCGGAAACCCCGTGGTTTCCCGGATGTTGGCCGCTGCCCGGGCTCCTAGTGTCCTCGACATCCGAGGCACGGCGACGGAGGAGGACCGGGGATGACCGGGCAGGGGATCATCGAGGCGGTTACCGAGCTCGGGGAGGGCTTCAAGGGTGAGGCGATCTCTCCGGGCGATCTCGGCTACGACGACGCCCGGGCGGTGTGGAACGGGTCGATCGACAAGCGGCCGGCGCTCATTGTGCGACCAAGGGGGGCCGCCGACGTCATCGACGCGGTCAACCACGCCCGAGCCAGGGGGCTGCCGCTCGCCGTCCGCTGCGGCGGGCACAGCGTCGCCGGCAACGGCACCGTCGACGGCGGGGTGCTGGTCGACCTCTCCAGTCTGAAGGGGGTGCACGTCGACCCGGAGGCTGGCACCGCCCGGGTCAACGGCGGCGTGCTCGTGGGCGAGCTCGACCGGGAGACCCAGCTGTTCGGGCTCGCCACCCCGAGCGGCCGGGTGACGACGACCGGTGTGGGCGGGTTCACCCTTGGTGGCGGCTACGGATGGCTCTCGCCCAAGTTCGGGCTGGCCTGCGACAACCTGCTCTCGGCGGACGTCGTGACCGCCGACGGCCGGCTCGTCACCGCCAGCGAGGGCGAGAACGACGACCTGTTGTGGGGCCTGCGCGGGGGCAGCAGCAACTTCGGGGTGGTGACCTCCTACGAGTTCCGCCTCCACCGCCTCGGCCCGACCGTCCTGGCGGGGCTCCTCGTCCATCCGATCGACGAGGCCAAACGCCTGATCCGGGCCAGCCGGGACTACGTGGAGTCCGGGCCCGAGGAGCTGGTCACCGCGACCGGGATCCTCCAGGCACCGCCGGCGGAATTCATCCCGCCGCAGCTTCACGGCAAGCCCGTGCTCGGGCTGTTCGTCCTCTACATCGGCCAGCCCGACGAGGGCGGGGCCGTCGTCGCTCCCCTCAAGGAGCTCGGGCCGCCGGCGGTCGACCTGGTGGCGCCGATGCCCTACACGGCGTTCCAGGCGATGGTCGACCCGTTCGCCCCCCGGGGGATGCTGAACTACCATCGCGGCATCCATCTGAGCGGGCTCCCGGACGAGGCCATCGACGCCTACGTGGACCTCGGGACCGAGATCGCCCTGGTCTCGAGCCCGACGACCCAGGCCATCCTCTTCCGTCACGGCGGCGCCGTGAGCCGGATCGCCGACGACGCGACCGCCGCGGGGCACCGTGACGCCGCCTACATGGCCCACCCCATCGCGGCCTGGCAGGATCCGGCACAGACCGAGCTGCATCTCGACTGGGTCCGGAGGTTCTCGGCGGCGATCGGCCCGTTCTCCACCGGAGGGGTCTACCTGAACTTCGAGCCCGACGAGGGCGAGGAGCGGGTACGCGCCGGCTACGGTGCCGAGAAGTACGCGAGGCTTGTGGCGCTGAAGGACAAGTGGGATCCCGACAACCTGTTCCGGGTCAACCAGAACATCCAGCCCTCCCGGCCCTAGCACCAAGGAGCCCACCACCGTGCACGAGCCCGACTGGAAGGGGCCGCTGGGCGAGGCCCTCGACCAGGCCCTGACCTACCTGGCGGGCCTGCCCGACCGGCCGGTGCCCGGCCGGGCCGGCCTGGCCGAGCTGCGGGCCGCGCTCGGCGGGCCCCTGCCCGGCAAGCCCCAGGACCCCCGCCAGGTGGTGGCCGAGCTGGCCACGGCCGCCGAGCCGGGCCTGGTGGCGTCGGCCGGCGGCCGCTTCTTCGGCTTCGTGGTCGGCGGCGCCACCCCGGCGGCGCTGGCCGCCGACTGGCTGACCTCGGCCTGGGACCAGAACGCCGCCCTGCACGTCCTCGGCCCGGCGGCCAGCGTGGTCGAGGAGGTGGCCGGCGGCTGGCTGGCCGAGCTGCTCGGCCTCCCCGCCGGCGTGTCGGTGGGGTTCGTGACCGGCGTGCAGATGGCCAACTTCACCGGGCTGGCCATCGCCCTGCGCGAGGTCCTCGGCCGGGCCGGCTGGGACGTGGATGCGGCCGGGCTGTGGGGGGCGCCGAGGGTGCGGGTGCTGGCCGGCCAGGAGCGCCACGGCACCATCGACCGGGCCCTGCGGTTCCTGGGCGCCGGCGCCGCCGCCGTGGTTCCCGTGGACGCCGACCACCAGGGCCGCATGCGGCCGGCGGCGCTGGCGGACGCGCTGGGCCGGGGCGACGGGCCGGCGATCGTCTGCGCCCAGCTCGGCAACGTCAACACCGGCGCCGTGGACCCGGTCGCCGAGGTCTGCCGGATCGCCCACGGCCACGGCGCCTGGGTGCACGTGGACGGCGCCTTCGGGCTGTGGGCGGCGGCCAGCCCGGCCCTGCGCCACCTGGTCGCCGGGGTGGAGGAGGCCGACTCGTGGGCCACCGACGCCCACAAGATGCTCAACGTCCCCTACGACAGCGGCCTGGTCTTCTGCGCCCACCCGGGGGCCCACCGGGCGGCCATGGGCACCCGGGCCGGCTACCTGGTCCACGCCACCGGCGCCGAGCGCGACGCGCTCGACTACCACCCCGAGCACTCCCGGCGGGCCCGCGGGATCGCGGTCTACGCGGCCCTCCGCGCCCTCGGCCGGGCCGGCGTGGCCGAGCTGGTCGAGCGCTGCTGCGGCCACGCCCGCCGCTTCGCCGAGCGGCTGGCCGCCGCCGACGGGGCCGAGGTCCTCAACCAGGTCGTCCTCAACCAGGTGCTGGTGCGGTTCCTGGCCGCCGACGGCGACCACGACGCCCACACCCGCCGGGTGGTCGAGCGGGTGCAGCAGGACGGCACCTGCTGGATGAGCGGCACCACCTGGCAGGGCCGGGCGGCCATGCGCATCTCGGTGTCCAACTGGTCCACCGACGAGGCCGACGTCGACCGGGCGGTGGCGGCGATCCTGCGCCAGGCCAGACAATGACGGCGTGAACCACCAGCTCATCGGCCGGGAGCGCGAGCAGGCGCAGCTGCGGGCGTGGGCGGCCGAGGCCCTGGGCGGGCACGGGTCGCTGGTCCTGCTGGCCGGGGAGGCCGGGGTCGGCAAGACCACCCTGGCCCGGGAGGTGCTGGCCGGCTCGGGCCTGGCCGTCCTGGAGGGCGTCGGCGTCCACGGCGGCCCCTCGGCGTTCGGCCCGGTCGTGGAGGTGCTCCGCGCCCAGCTGCGCGCCGCCGGCGGCGGGCCGCTGGTCACCGGGCCGCTCGCCACCCACCTGGCCCTGCTGCTCCCCGAGCTGGGCCCGCCGGCCCCCGGGGGCGACCGCGCCACCCTGTTCGAGGCCATCCGCCAGGCCCTGGCCGCGATCGCGGCCCGCGGCCCGGCCGGGCTGTTCCTGGACGACCTCCAGTGGGCCGACGACGCCACCCTGGAGCTGCTGGCCGCCCTGGCCCGCTCCCTGGACGACCAGCCTCTGCTGATCCTGGCCGCCTTCCGCAGCGACGAGCTGCCCCGGGGCCACCCCATCCGGCGCCTGCGCAGCGAGCTGCGCCGCGCCGGCCGCCTGCGCCAGGTCACGCTCGAGCCCCTGGGGGCCGAGGACAGCGCCGCCCTGCTGGAGCAGGGCCTGGGGGCGGCCGGGCCGTCGCTGCGCCAGGCCGTGCTCGACCGGACCGACGGCGTGCCCTTCTTCGTGCAGGAGCTGGCCTCGGCACTGGCGGCCAGCGGCCGGCTCCAGGCGGGCCCGTCCGGGCTGGAGCTGCTGGAGGGCGAGGACGTGCCCCTCCCCGACAGCGTCCGCGACGCCGTGCTGCTGCGGGCGGCCGGCCTGTCCGACGACGCCCGGGCCGCGGTCATGACCGCCGCCGTGGCCGGCCAGACGTTCGATCCCGAGCTGGTCACGGCCGTGGCCGGGCTGCCCGGGTGGCCGGAGGAGCTGCTGCGGCGCGGCATCGTGACCGAGGCCGCCGGAGGGCGCATGGCCTTCCGGCACGCCCTGGTCCGCGACGCCTTCTACGGCGAGGTCCCCTGGACCGGCAGGGTGGCCCTGCACCGGGCGGTGGCCGAGCGGCTGGAGGCCTCCTCGGCCGCCCCGGTGCTCGTGGCCGACCACTGGGCCCTGGGCCGGCGGCCCGACCAGGCCCGGGCGGCCCTGGTGGGGGCGGCCGAGGCGTTCTGCGCCGTCCACGCCTACCGGGACGCGGCCCGGGCCACCCGCCGGGCCCTGGAGCTGTGGCCGGAGGAGGGCGACGAGCCCGGCCGCCTGGACACCCTGGAGCGCCTGGCCGGCTGCGCCGAGCTGGCCGGCGACCTGGCCGAGGCGGCCACGACCTGGCGCGAGGTCGGCGACGGGCGCCGGCGCGAGGGCGACCCGGTCCGGCTGGGCACGGCCCTGCGCCGGCTGGCCGCCGCCCTGGAGCTCCAGGGCCGCTGGCCGGAGGCGCTGGCCGCCCGGGACCAGGCGGCGGTGGCCTTCACCGCCGCCGGCCTGGACGCCGACGCCGCCGCCGAACGGCTCGCCTCGGCCGCCCACCTGCGGTCGGCGGGCAGCTTCCGGGCCGCCCTGAGCCTGCTGGAGACGGCCGGCCAGCAGGCCCGGGCGGCCGGGCGGCTCGACCTCCAGGCCCGGATCCTCGGCCAGAAGGGCAACGTCCGGGCCCGCATGGGCCAGGGCCACGACGCGGTCGAGCTGGTCCGGGCCGGCCTGGCCCTGGCCCTGGAGCACGGCCTCACCGGGCCGGCGGCCGAGATCTACCAGCGGCTGGCCGACTCGGTCGAGCACACCGGCGACTACCCGGCGGCCAAGGAGACCTACGACCAGGCGTTCGGGTTCTGCTCGGCCAACGCCCTCGAGCCCACCGCCCAGCTCTGCCTGGCCTGCCTGACCGTCGTCCTGCGCCAGACCGGCGACTGGGACCGCGCCGTCACCCTCTGCCGGCAGGTCATCGCCTCGGCCGACGCGACCCTGCACGCCCGGGCCGTGGCCACCGGCATCCTCGGCTCCATCCTCGGCCAGCGCGGCCAGACCCGGCAGCCCCGGCCCCTGCTGCTGGAGTCGCTCACCCTGGCCCGCCGGGTCGAGCTGGCCGGCATGGAGCTGCACGCGACCTGGGGGCTGGCCGTGGTCGACCAGACCGACGGCGCGGCCGGGTCGGCGGCCGGCCACTGCTGGTCGGTGGTGGAGCGCTGGAAGCAGACCGAGGACCGGCACTACGCGATCCCGCCGCTGCGCTGGGCCACGACCTTCTTCGCCGAGTCGGGCGACGGCGCCGGGACGCGGACCTGCGCGGCCGCCCTGGCCCAGATCGCCACCGACACCGGCCAGGACGAGGCCATGTCGGCGCTGTCGCACGCCCTGGGCGAGACGGCCCTGCTCGACGGCAGCCCCGAGCAGGCGGCCGACCAGTTCGCCCGGGCCCTGGCGCTGCTCCAGGGCCTGGACGTCCCCTTCGACCGGGCCGAGTCGCAACGCCGGGCCGCGGCCGCCCTGGCCGTCCTCGGCCGGCGCGAGGAGGCCGTGGAGCACCTGGTCGCCGCCCACCGCACGGCCCGCCGGCTCGGTGCCCGGCCGCTGGTGGAGCGGCTGACCGACCGCCTGGCCGCCCTGGGCGAGCGGGCCGAGCGGCGCCTCGGCCGGCGGGCGGTCGCCCAGGCGGCCAACGCCGGCCTGACCCGCCGCGAGGTCGAGGTCGTCCGGCTGGTCGCCATGGGCCAGACCAACCGGGAGATCGCCCGCGAGCTGTTCCTCAGCCCCCGCACCGTCGAGATGCACGTGGGCAGCATCCTGGTCAAGCTCGACTGCCGCTCCCGCGCCGACGCCGCCCGCCGGGCCAGCGAGCTCGGCCTGCTGACCCTGCCCGAGCCGGCCGGCTAGGGCGACCCCCGGCGCTCGCGCCAGGTCCGGAGGACCCGTTCGACGTCGAAGGGCATCAGGTTCAGCGGGGGGCCGGAGGCCGCCTTGCGGTTGCCCTCGGTGATCTTGCGGTTGATGTCGGCCAGGATCCGCCGCACCTCGCCTTCCGTGCCGGCCCGGTGGGCCGCCGCGAGCGCATCCTCGGCCTCCTTGCGCAGGGCGATCGTCGGCGGCAGGTACGACAGGTGCTCCCGGCGCAGCTTGTCCTTGACCCACCACAGCTCGTCGTGGGGCTTGTCCAGGTCGGCGATGGGCTTGCCGGCGCCCGGGAGGTTGTCGAACTCGCCCCGCTCGGCCGCCTCCTGGATCTGGCGTTCGACCCAGGTCCCGAACCCGATCCCGGGTGGCTTGCGCTCGGTCATGGTCCCACCATGCCCCCGAACCCGGTTCCGCGCATGCCGGCGGGGGCCGTCCGCGCCTTCCTGACGTCCACCCTCCCGGTGACGCCGGCGGTCAGCCGCGGTCGGCGAGCCGGTAGGTCAGCCACACCAGCCCGGCCACCAGGGCCGCGACCACCAGCATGGTGCCGAGCCCGGCCAGGATCGCGGTGGCGGTATGCTCCATGACGACCTCCGGGTCAGCTGCCGGCCTTGGCCTTGCCGGCCTCGCCCTCAAGGGCCTTGAGGCGCTTCTCGGTCCCGCCCGTCTACTGACCGGCCCGGGTCATCGCGGCGGGTCGCCCTTGGCGATGGCCACCGCCTCCTGGACGCTCAGGGTCAGGCCGTCCTGCCAGGCCCGGTCGGCGGCGTCCTCGGTGAGGTGGGCGCGGGCGTCGGCCACCGGGTCGCCCTCGAGCATGCCGCCGAAGCCGGGCATGGGGCCCCCGCCCACGCGCCGGCGGAGGGCCTCGGCGACGCCGGCCATGCGGATGGCGTCGGCGTGGCGGCCCTCCCAGGTCAGCAGGAACGCCAGGTCCAGGAGGGCCAGGGCGACCCCGGTGGGGTTGTCGGCCTCGCGGAACAGCTCAAGGGCCTCCAGCGCGGTGGCCCGGGCGTCGTCGGGGCGGCCGGCCCGGCCGCGGGCGAACGCCAGCCAGATCAGGTTGAAGGCCAGGTCGAGCCGGTTGCCCAGCCGCCGCCAGATCGTCGCCACCTCCTCGAGCCTGGTGACCACCCGGTCCCAGGCGCCGGCCATGGCGTCGGGGACCAGCTGCATCGTCAGGACCCTGGCCACCCCGGGCTCGTCGCCGAGGCGGCGGTACAGCTCCAGGCTCTCCGCCAGCAGCCGGGCGGCCGCCTCCAGGTCGTGCTCGGCGGCCACCGCGAACGCCTGGTTGTAGAGGGCCTCGGCCAGGCGGGCGGGGTCGCCGAGCTCCCGCTCGATCTCCAGGGCCTCCTCGTAGAAGGCCCGGGACGCCCCCGGGTCGCTCCACCAGGCGATCCCGCCCGCGGCGGCCAGGGCCTTGGCCCGCTCGGCGGTCCGGGCCTGCCCCGTCGGCATGGCCAGGACCTCCTCCAGCCACCGGCGCCCCTCGGTCAGGTGGCCCCGCTGCTGCCAGAACCGCCACAGGGCGCCGGCGGCCGCCTGGGCCCGGCCGGCCTGGCCCCGGTCGATGACCCACCGCAGGGCGGCGCGGATGTTGGCGTGCTCGGTGTCGCAGCGGTCCAGCCACTCGCCCTGGTCGGTGGCGGTCAGGTGGGGCTCGGCCTCCTCGGCCAGGCGCAGGTAGTGGTCGGCGTGGCGCTCCCGGACCGGCTCCAGGTCGCCGGAGGCCTCCAGCTGCTCCTGGGCGAACTCCCGGATCGTCTCCAGCATCAAGAACCGCGAGGGGCGCCCGGGCGGCTCGCTGCGGCGGATCAGCGACTTGTCGACCAGCGAGGTCAGCCCGTCCAGGGCGTCCAGCCCGAGCCCCTCGGGGTCGCACACCGCCTCGGCGGCCTCGAAGTCCCAGCCGCCGGTGAACACCGACAGCCGGCCGAACAGGCCCTGCTCGACCGGGTCGAGCAGGTCGTAGCTCCAGGCGATCGCGGCCCGGAGGGTCCGCTGGCGCTCGGGCAGGGTCCGGGAGCCGGAGGTGAGCAGCGACAGGCGCCGCCTGAGCCGGGAGAGGATCTGCTCGGGGGTGAGCACCTTGGTCCGGGTGGCCGCCAGCTCGATGGCCAGCGGGAGGCCGTCCAGCCGGGCGCAGATCTCGGCCACCATCGGGGCGTTCTGCTCGGTCAGGGCGAACCGGGGGCTGGCCGCCAGGGCGCGCTCGCGGAACAGCCGCACCGCCTCGACCCCCTCCAGGGCGGACAGGCCGCGGGGGAGCCGTCCCGGGTCGGGGACGTGCAGCGGCGGCACCGCGTACTCCTGCTCCCCGCGCAGGGCCAGCACCACCCGCGAGGTGACCATGGTCCGCAGCCTGGGCGCGGCCAGCAGCAGCTCCTCGATCACCGGGCCGGCCTCGGCCACCTGCTCGAAGTTGTCCACGACCTGGAGGAGCTCGCGGTCGCGGAGATGCTCCTTGACCCCGTCCAGGACCGGGCGCCCGGCCGCCTCCGGCACCCCCAGGGCGTTGGCCACCGCCGCCGGGACCAGGTCGGGGTCGGTCACCGGCGACAGGTCGACGAAGTAGGAGCCGTCCCGGAACTGGGTGAGCAGGTCGGCGGCGACCGCCAGGGCCAGCCGCGACTTCCCGGTCCCGCCCGGCCCGGTGAGGGTGAGCAGCCGGGTGTGGTCGAGCAGCCGCACCACCTCGGCGATCTCCTCCTCCCGGCCCACGAACGAGGTGAGCTGGGGCGGGAGGTTGTTGGGCCTGGCGTCCAGGGTCCGGGGCGGCGGGAAGTCGGACCGGAGGCCGTCGACGGCCAGCTCGTGCAGGGGCTCGGGGTCGGCGAGGCCCCGGAGCCGGTGCATGCCCAGGTCGCGCAGGGAGACCCCGTCGGGGAGGACGTGCTGGACCAGTCCCCGGGTGGCGTCGGACACGATCACCTGCCCGCCGTGGGCCGCGTCGGCGATCCGGGCCGCCCGGTGCACGTCGAGGCCGACGTAGTCGTCCCCGCCCAGGGTCCCCTCCCCGGTGTGGACGCCCATGCGCACCCGCACCGGGGGAGCGGGGGACCAGTCGTGGGCGGCCAGGGCCCGCTGGGCGGCGACCGCCGTCCGGACGGCCGCCGGAGGGCTGGTGAAGACGACGAAGAAGGCGTCGCCGTGGGTGCTGACCTCGACCCCGCCGTGGTCGGCGACGGCGCGCCGCAGGATGGCGGCGTGCTCGTCCAGGACCGCCCCGTACCGGTCGCCGAGTGCCTGGAGCAGGCCGGTGGAGCCCTCGATGTCGGTGAACAGGAACGTGACCGTTCCGGTCGGCAGCTCCGTCATCTGCTGACTCTATGCTTCTCCCCCTTGGTCCAGCACCGCCACGAGGAGGACGAAGATGCTGCTAGAGGACAAGACGGCCGTGATCTACGGCGGAGCCGGGTGGGTCGGCGCGGCCGTGGCCCGCGCCTTCGCCCGCGAGGGGGCGAGGGTCTTCCTGGCCGGCCGGACCCTGGCCACCCTGGACGCGGTGGCCACCGAGATCGCCGGCTCGGGAGGGGCGGTGGAGACGGCCCGGGTCGACGCGCTCGACGAGCGGGCCGTGGACGCCCACGTCGACGCCGTGGCCACCGAGGCCGGCGGCATCGACGTGTCCTTCAACGCCATCGGCCACGGCGACGTCCACGGCGCCCCGCTGCTCGAGATGCCCCTCGAGGACTTCGTCCGGCCGATCACCACCGCCATGCGCAGCCAGTTCCTGACCACCAGGGCGGCCGCCCGGCACATGACCAGGCAGGGGTCGGGGGTGATCATGGCCATCACGGCGACCACCGCCCGGCTGGCCATCCCCGAGGTCGGCGGGACCGGGGTCGCCTTCGACGCCATCGAGAGCCTGTGCCGGCAGTGGGCCTGCGAGCTGGGCCGGTACGGCGTGCGGGTGGTCTGGCTCCAGACGACCGGTCTGCCCGAGGCCATCGCCGACGTCCAGCCCGCCTACGGCACCGGGTCCACCGACGGCATGACCCGGGCCGAGCTGATCGCCTGGCTGGAGGGCAGCACCATGCTGAACCGGCTGACCTCGCTGGCCGAGGTCGGCAACATGGCCGCCTTCCTGGCCTCCGACCTGGCCGGGGCCACCACCGGGGCCTCGGCCAACATCACCTGCGGGCAGGCCCCGACCAGGTAGCGGCCGTAGGCCAGCGGCACCAGCTGGAAGTCCTGGTGGTGCAGGACCAGGCACCTGGATCAGGGGCAGGGGGCCAAGGAGGCGCCGCTGGCGACGAGGCTCGCCTCCGGGTACCTCGACCGGGACCGCTGGCTGGAGCCCGGCGGGCGGTGGCTCCCTGTCGGGCCGGTTGGCTAGCCTCGAGGCCATGACCGTCCATCGGCTCTCCCGCGCCGACGCGCGCCGCGTCGCCGTGCGCGCCCAGCTCCTGGACCGCCCGCGGCCGACCGAGCTGCTGGAGGTGGCGCGCCGGCTGACCCTGCTCCAGATCGACCCGACCGCCGCGATCGCGCCCAGCGCCGACCTGGTGGCCTGGAGTCGCCTGGGGTCGTCGTACGCGCCGGCCCGGCTGGCGTCCGCGCTCGCCGACCGGACGCTGGTCGAGCTCCAGGCGATGATCCGGCCCAGCGAGGACCTGGCCCTGTACCGCGCCGACATGGCCGGCTGGGAGTCGGCCGTGCGCGGGCAGCAGCCCGGCTGGCGGGCGTCCCGGCGCGACTGGGTGCGGGCCAACGACGCCTGCCGCCGGGACATCCTGGACCGGCTCCGCGCCTCGGGGCCGCTGACCTCGCGCGAGCTCCCCGACACCTGCCAGGTGCCGTGGAGGTCGAGCGGGTGGACCAACAACCGCAACGTCTCCCAGCTGCTGGAGCTCATGGTCATGCGGGGCGAGGTCGCGATCGCCGGGCGCCGGGGCCGCGACCGGCTGTGGGACCTGGCGGAGCGGGTCTACCCCGACACCCCGGTGGTCCCGGCCGAGGAGGCGCGACGCCTCCGTGACCAGCGGCGGCTGCGGGCGCTGGGCATCGCCCGCGCCAGGGGACCGGAATGCCCGGTCGAGCCGGTCGACGTCGGCCAGGCCGGCGAGCCGGCCGTGGTCGAGGGCACGGGCGGCGAGTGGCGGGTCGACCCCTCGCTGCTGGACCAGCCGTTCTCGGGCCGGGCGGCGCTGCTGTCACCCTTCGACCGGCTGGTCCACGACCGCAAGCGCACCCTGGAGCTGTTCGAGTTCGACTACTACCTGGAGATGTACAAGCCGGCCGCCAAGCGCCGGTGGGGGTTCTTCGCCCTGCCGATCCTGTACGGCGACCGGCTGGTGGGCAAGCTCGACGCCACCGCCGACCGCGACGCCGGGGTGCTGCGGGTCAACGCCATCCACCAGGACGTGGCCTTCGACCGGCCCATGACCGCCGCGGTGGACGCCGAGATCCAGGACCTGGCCGACTGGCTCAAGCTGGACCTCACCCTGGAACGGGAAGGTGCGCCATGAGCAACGCGGACGTCCCCGCCGGCCGCGTCCGGGAGGAGCTGGAGACGGCCCTGGCCGGGCGGCTGAAGGCGCTGTCGCCGGAGCAGAAGGTCCGGCTGCTCACCGGGGCCGACTTCTGGTCGCTGTGGCCGGAACCGGCGATCGGGCTGCGGCGGCTGGTCGTCTCCGACGGGCCCGCCGGCGCCCGGGGGGAGCGCTGGGACGAGCGCGACCCCTCGGCCAACGTCCCCTCACCGACCGCGCTGTCGGCGACCTGGGACGAGGCCCGGGTCGAGCGGGTGGGCCGGCTGCTGGCCGCCGAATGCCGCCGCAAGGGCGTAGACGTGCTGCTGGCCCCGACCGTGAACCTGCACCGCTCGCCCTATGGTGGCCGCCACCGTCAAGCATTTCGTGGCCAACGACTCGGAGACCGACCGGTTCAGCGTCGACGTCCGGGTGGACGAGCGGGCCCTGCGGGAGCTGTACCTGCCGCCGTTCGAGGCGATCGTCGAGGCCGGGGTGTGGGCGGTGATGGCCGCCTACAACAGCGTCAACGGCACCACCATGACCGAGCACCCGATGCTCTGGGAGGTCCTCAAGGACGAGTGGGGCTTCGACGGGGTGGTGATGAGCGACTGGTTCGCCGCCCGCAGCACCGAGCCGGCCGCCACGCCGGGCTGGACCTGGTCATGCCCGGCCCCCAGCGGCCCCTGGGGCGACCGGCTGGTCGCCGCCGTCCGCGCCGGCCGGGTCGCCGAGGCGACCGTCGACGAGGTGCCCGCGGTACTGCTCTGCTGGTTCCCGGGCCAGGAGTTCGGCCACGCCCTGGCCGACGTGCTCCTCGGCGCCGCCGAGCCGGGGGGCCGGCTGCCCGTGACCTGGCCGGCCGCCGACCACGAGGCCATCCCCTCCACCCGGCCGGTGAACGGCAGGCTCGTCTACGACGAGGCCCTCCACCTCGGCCACCGGGCCGACGACGGCGCCGGGATCGAGCCCGCGTTCTGCTTCGGCCACGGCCTCGGCCACACCAGCTGGAGCTGGGAGCGGATCGAGGCGCCGTCCAGGATCGCCGCCGGGGACGACCTGACCGTGCGGGTCCGGCTGCGCAACACCGGCCGGCGGGCCGGCAAGCAGGTCGTCGCCCAGGTCCGGGTCGTGCCTCGAGCCTTCCAGCACTGGTCGGTCGCCGACCACGCCTGGCGCGCAGAGCCCGGCACCTTCCGGGTGACAGCCGGTCCGTCGGTGATGGACCAGCCTCTCCCCTGCGATGTCGAGGTCACCCGGGAGCCCTCGGTGGGCCTCCCGACGGACCCTCCCGACGGGGAGTCGCCGGCTCAGGCGCCGCCGGCCCGTGGGCGGCGGCGGGCGACGTAGCCGCCGCGGACCCGGCCGTAGGCGTCGGGCCGCAGCTGCCGCTCCAGCTGCATCAGGCTCCAGACCTTGGTGCCGTCGACCCGCCGGTAGGGCTCGACGTGGACGGGCGCCTCGCCGAGGG
>Ga0081538_10002523_pt1 | contig 17830 bp, 16 predicted proteins | sample TabmetS5T2R1_FD_71022 | JGI IMG/M metagenome (GOLD analysis project Ga0081538, IMG submission 71022) | Tabebuia heterophylla rhizosphere microbial communities from the University of Puerto Rico - S5T2R1 | ecosystem: Host-associated > Plants > Roots > Rhizosphere ... | reverse complement strand
GCGTAGAGTTCGGCCATGCGCATCAGGGTCGCGCGTTTGAGCGGGAGGCGGCGGCGCTCGGTCAGTGCGTTGGTCGCGCCCATGCGGCGCAGGTCGTGCATGAGCCCAAAGGGCGAAGCATAGCGCACGACCACGCGGTCGACGTCGGTCACCGGGAGGGCAAAGCCGGCGCGCTGCAGCAGCGCACCGATGTCGCGCAGATCGGCGAACGGCGCCACGTGCGGCGAGGCGCCACCTTCGATCTCGGCTTCGGCGGCGGCGAACGATTGACGCAGCTCGGTCAGCGTCTCGCCGCCGACCAAGGCCGCGAGCAGCAACCCGTCCGGCTTCAGGGCGCGCCGCACCTGGGAAAGGGTGCCGGGCAGATCGTTGACGAACTGAAACGCAAGGCCCGAGACGACGAGGTCGAGGGAGCCATCGGCGAACGGCAGGGTCTCCTCGTCGGCCGCAATGGTCAGGCCGGCCTGCTCGCTCCGGTGATCGGCCGCCGCGTCGACCGCGATCATCGTGCCGATGGCGGTGCTGGCCGCAAGCGCCCGCCGCACCGCCGCCGTCGGCGTGCCGAGGTCGATCGCCACCGGGAACGAGCGGCGCACCGCCGCCAGGCGATCGGCCAGATCGTCGGCGACGCGATCGATGAGGAAGGTCGTCGCACCCAGCGCTGCGGCGCGCCGGCGCCGCGCGCGCAGCAAGCGGCGATCGAACAGGCGTGGAGCCGACATCGCTTTTGCCCTAAAGGATTGAGCTCAAGTCAACTCGGCAGTAGCCTTATCTCATGGAGTCCACAACCGCGATCAAGCCGAGGGGCGCTCGTCCGTTGGCGAGGCTGGGCGCGCTCCTGCGCGCCACCCTGCGGCCCCTCCTCGACGTCGGGCTGCCGCCGCTGTGTCCAGCGTGCCGCGAGTCGGTCCGCGATGCCGGCGGCTTGTGCGCCGCCTGCTGGTCGCGCCTGAACTTCATCACGCGTCCCTATTGTGAGCGGCTCGGCATTCCGTTCGCCTTCGATCCCGGACCCGGCATCCTGTCAATGCAGGCCATCGCCGACCCGCCGGCCTATGCCCGCGCCCGTGCCGTGGTGCGGTTCGACGACGTCGCGCGCTCCCTCGTTCACGCGCTGAAATACGGCGACCGGCTCGACCTCGCGCCGACGCTCGGCCGATGGATGGCGAGCGCCGGCCACGAGCTCCTGGCCGGCGCCGATGCGCTCGTCCCGGTGCCGCTGCATTGGGGGCGCCTGTGGACGCGGCGGTTCAACCAGTCGGCCGCGCTCGCCACCGCCATCTCGGCCGCGGCGAATATCCCGGTGACGAATGCGCTGAAGCGCACGCGGGCGACGCCGTCGCAGGTCGGGCTGTCGAAAGCGGAACGCGCGCAGAACATCCAGGGCGCCTTTCGCGTGCCGGCAGCCGGGAAGGCCGAGGTCGCCGGGCGCCGCCTCGTCCTCGTCGACGACGTGCTCACCTCGGGTGCAACCATGGATGCCTGCGCCCGCGTACTGTTGCGGGCCGGCGCCGCACAGGTGGACGCCCTCGTGTTCGCGCGGGTTGTTGACGCCGTCCGCGCCCCCATATAGTCGAATGGGACGAGCACGTGGAACACCGATGGCGTCAGTGGAAATCTATACGCGCGACTACTGCTACTATTGCGCCGCAGCGAAGGACTTGCTTGAGCGTAAGGGTGTTTCCTTCACCGAGATCGACATCACCGGCAGGCCTGAGCGCCGCATCGAGATGATCAACCGCGCCAACGGACGCACGACGGTCCCGCAGATCTTCATCGGCATCACGCACGTGGGAGGCAGTGACGATCTCCACGCGCTCGAGGCGTCTGGGCGGCTCGATGCGCTGCTTGCCTCGCGCGAGGAAGCGCTCGCATGAGCGCCGCCATGGGGGAGACATCGACGTTTCGCGTCGGTCTTGTGTCGATGCGCACCGGTCGCAATCCGAGCGAAAATATCACGATCACGACCAAGCTGATCGAGCAGGCCAAGAACGGCGGCGCCGACTACGTGCTTACGCCCGAGATGACCAACGTCATGGAGATCGACCGCGAGCGGCTGTTCGCGGCGATCGTCCCGGAGGAGCAGGACGCGACGCTCGCCACGTTGCGCGAGGTTGCCCGCGCGCTCCGCCTCCATCTCCATATCGGCTCGCTGGCCGTGAAGGTGTCGGCAGACAAGGCCGCGAACCGGTCCTTCGTGATCGATCCCGACGGGGAGATCATCGCGCGTTACGACAAGATCCACATGTTCGACGTCGATCTCAAGGGCGGGGAGAGCTATCGCGAATCGCGCAATTTTCGCGCCGGCGATCTCGCCGTCGTGGTCGACCTGCCGTGGGGCCGCCTTGGTCTCACCATCTGCTACGACCTGCGCTTCCCATCGCTGTATCGGGCGCTGGCCGAAGCCGGCGCCTCGTTCCTGACGATTCCTTCCGCCTTCACCCGGCAGACCGGCGAGGCGCACTGGCACGTCCTGGTGCGGGCGCGCGCGATCGAAACGGGATCGTTCGTGTTCGCCGCCGCGCAGGGCGGCAAGCATGAGAACGGGCGCGAAACCTACGGGCACTCGCTGGTGGTGAATCCGTGGGGTCGTGTTCTCGCCGAAGGCGATAGCGAGCCGGGCGTCACCTTCGCGGATATCGATCCGGCGGAGATCGCCGCCGCGCGCGCGCGCATCCCATCGCTCGATCATGGCCGGCGGTTCGAGATACTCGAGCCGATGGCGGAGCCGTCGCATCTGCATACCGTGCGAGGCTCGGCGTGATTCACTATGCCCTCGTCTGCGAGGCGGGCCACACGTTCGACAGCTGGTTCGCCAATTCCGCGGAATACGACAAGCAGATCAGGCGCGGCCTGATCGCCTGTCCGATCTGCGGCTCGACCGAGGTCGAGAAGTCCATCATGGCGCCCGCGCTCGCCCGCAGCCGCAAGGCGGCGTTGCCGGAACCGCCCGCGGCGACCGAGCGCGCGCCGGAGCAGGCGCCCGCGCCGGAAAAGGCGCCGGTGGCCATGCTGTCGCAGCAGGAGCGCGAGTTGCGGGTGAAGCTGAAGGAGCTGCGCGACCACCTGATCAAGAATGCCGACTACGTCGGCCCGAAATTTCCCGAAGAGGCGCGGCGCATGCATTACGGCGAGATCGAGCACCGCTCGATCTACGGCGAGGCGTCGCCCGACGAGGCGAAGTCGCTCTCCGAGGAGGGGATCGAGTTTCATCCCTTGCCGCGCCTGCCCGACGAGCGCAATTGAATCAGGGGGCGGCGGTCCCAGATGGCGCGCATGTGCGCGGCACGCGCAGGCTCACGCGTTCCATGTTGCGGTGGCTGGTGGAGCCGAAGGTCGCGCGGCTGTAGGGCGGTCATCATGCTTCCGTCCTAATACGACCACATCAGCAGCGCGACGCCGATCACCACCAGCATGATGCCGGCGCCTTCCCGCGTGCTGGTCGGCTGGCCGAAGACGAAGCGCGAGATCGCCTGCGCGAACAACACTTCCACCAGCGCCAGCGTACGCACGCTCGCCACGCTGGCGAGCGCGAAGGCGAGAAACCAGAATTGCGAGGAGACCGCCGCCACCAGCCCTGCCAGCAGCGACGGCCGCCAGGCGCGAGCAATGGCGACGAGCACGGCGCGGTCGCGCAGCCACAGGTAAAGCGTCGGCGCGACCGACTGGATGAAGAGGCCGACCACCAGCGTGAAGGTCGCCGCCATGACGTAGCTCGCGTCGCTGAGCGTCAGGATGGCGCCGCGATAGCCGGTGGCCGAGAGGCCGAACATGGCGCCGGCGGCGAGCCCCAGGAGAGTCGGCTTGAGCCCGCCCGGCATGCCCGGCTTGAGCGACATCACGATCACGCCGGTGGTCGCGATCAGGATGGCGAACGCCATGGGCAAGGTCACCACGTCGCCCAGCAGCACGAAGCCGAACAGCGCCACCTGCACCGGCTCGGTCTTGATATAAGCGATGGTCACCACGAAGGAGCGGTCGTTCATGGCGGCGAGCATGAGCGCGGTCGCGGCGACCTGCGCCAAAGCGCCGACCACCACCCACGGCCAGAACGCTGGACCCGGCCGCGGCAGGCTCGAGCCGGAGATGAAAGCGATCGCGATGAGCGAAATGAGCGCGAAGGGAAATCCGAACAGGAAGCGCACATGGGTGGCGCCGACCGTGCCGAGGTTGCCGGTCAGCTGGCGCTGCATGGCGTTGCGCGCGGTCTGGGCCGCGGCCGCGATGACGGTGAAGATAGCCCACGGCCAGACTGAATCCGTCACGATGGCGGCCTTGAGTTCGGTAGAGGCAGCCTGGTCACGGCGATCACTGCGGAGTTACTCCGGCCGTTCGGCCAGGAGCATGTAATTCACGTCCAGATCGTCGGAGAGCTGCAGCTCGCCGGCGAGAATGTCCAGGGTCACGCCGCGCTCGTCGATCACGTTGAGCCCGTTGCTTGTCAACGCGGCCTCGAGTTCGTCCGGCCGCACCAGCTTGTCCCACCGGTGGGTTCCGCGCGGTAGCAGGCGGAGGATGTATTCGGCGCCCACGATGGCGAGGGCGAAACTCTTGACCGTGCGATTGATGGTGGCGACGACCATCAGCCCGCCGGGCTTCACCATTTCGGCGCATCGCTTGACGAACAACGGCAGGTCGGCGACGTGCTCTACCACCTCCATCGCCAGCACGACGTCGAAACGCTCGCCGGCATCGGCCAGCGCCTCGGCGGTGACGGCGCGATAGTCGATGTCCAGTAGCGACTGCGATGCGTGCACCACGGCCATCTTGATGTTGCTCTCGGACGGATCGGCGCCCACCACGGCGGCGCCGATGCGCGCGAGCGGCTCCGACAGGAGGCCGGCGCCGCAGCCGATGTCGAGGATGCGCAAGCCCTGCAGGCAATCGAGACGCTTCGGGTCGCGGTGGAAATGGCGGCAGGCGGCATCGCGGATATAGCCTAGCCGCACCGGATTGATCATGTGCAGCGCGCGCATCTCGCCGCGCGGATCCCACCAGCTCGCTGCCATGGCGTCGAAATGTGCCACCTCGGCGTCGTCGACCGTGGACCGGCCGGCCGGTTGCGGTTCGCCGTTCATGCCCTGCCTTCGTTGAGAACCCCGCCAAGCGGGGAGCGCCGATGAATCGGGACGCGGTTGCGGCGCCCCGAGCCCGCCGTTATGTATACGCGCCTTTTCGCGCGGGCACTCGGTTTTGGCCGAGCTGTCCCCCTGTCGTTGCGCCGCCGCTCCGTCGGAATCCGCATGGCTCGCCTGGTGATGAAATTCGGCGGAACCTCGGTCGCCGACATCGACTGCATCCGCAATGTCGCGCGTCACGTCAAGCGCGAGGTCGACGCCGGCCATGAGATCGCGGTCGTGGTCTCCGCCATGGCCGGCAAGACAAACCAGCTGGTCGCCTGGTGCCGCGAGGCCTCGGCACTGCACGATGCCCGCGAATACGACGCGGTAGTCGCTTCCGGCGAGCAGGTGACCTCGGGCCTGCTCGCCATCGTGCTGGAGGGGATGGGCGTCAACGCCCGATCCTGGCAGGGCTGGCAGCTGCCGATCCACACCAGCAACGCCCACGGCGGCGCCCGCATCATCGAGATCAACGGCGATGAATTGGTCACGCGGTTCAAGGAGCGCGGCGAGGTCGCGGTGATTTCCGGATTCCAAGGCATCCACCGGGAGACCGGGCGCATCACCACGCTCGGCCGCGGCGGCTCCGATACCTCGGCGGTGGCCGTCGCCGCCGCCATCCAGGCGGATCGCTGCGACATCTATACCGACGTGGATGGCGTCTACACCACCGATCCGCGCGTGGTGCCGCGCGCCCGGCGCCTGGACAAGGTCACCTTCGAGGAAATGCTGGAAATGGCCTCGCTTGGCGCCAAGGTGCTGCAGGTGCGCTCGGTCGAGCTCGGCATGGTGCACAAGGTGCGTATCTTTGTGCGCTCGAGCTTCCAGCGGCCGGAGGATATCGATCCGCACCGCACGCCTCCCGGAACCCTCATTTGCGACGAGGAGGAGATCGTGGAACAGCAGGTCGTCACCGGGATCGCCTATTCCAAGGACGAGGCGCAGATCTCGATCCGGCGCGTCCAGGACAAGCCGGGCGTCGCCGCCGCCATTTTCGGGCCGCTCGCCGAAGCCAACATAAACGTCGACATGATCGTGCAGAACGTGTCTGAGGACGGCCTGACCACCGATCTCACTTTCACCGTCCCGGCCGCCGACTACCAGCGCGCATGCGACGTGCTCGCGCGGGAGAAGAACGCGATCGGCTACGACCGTCTCGACGGGGCGAACGACGTCGCCAAGGTCTCGGTCATCGGCATCGGCATGCGCAGCCATGCCGGGGTGGCCGCCAAGGCGTTCAGCGCGCTGGCCGAGCGGCAAATCAACATCCGCGCAATCTCGACCTCGGAGATCAAGTTTTCGCTGCTGATCGACGCCGATGCGGCGGAACTCGCGGTGCGACGGCTGCATTCGCTCTACGGGCTCGACAAGTAGCGGAATGCTCGCGGGCCCCGTCCGTCGTGCAACACCTGTTGCGCTCGCGCCAGGCGGGCATTTCCCCACATGAAGTTCCTACCAGTCTGCGGCCTGCTCGTATGGGAACTTCAAATCCAAAAACCACACTAAAAATCATGGACTTGCCAGTGTCCCTTTGATTCCGAAGTTCGCATCGCATCCGAGTGTCTCGCGAACTCTTGCGAACTTCGGAATCGGGACGCCAGCCGCGTATGCGGCTTTGGCTTGCATGGCGCTTGTCGCATTGGCTATAGCCAGAGAAACAGTAGCCCCACGGGGAGCCGGGCCCCGCGGTTCACCGCCCGACCTTGCCAGGGGCCTTAAGCGCGAGGCTCCTGCCGATGCGGCCAGAGGACCTCACGCCATGCGTGGCGCGCTCGGCGGTCCGCGCGTGCTGCTGCGCCGCCTCCGCGAGGTAATGGCGGAGCCGGTCAGCGCGCAGGAGCGCCTCGACAAGATCGTCGTCCTGATCGCCGCCAACATGGTGGCGGAGGTGTGCTCCGTCTACGTCCTGCGGGTCGACGGCAGCCTCGAGCTCTACGCCACCGAAGGCCTCAAACGCGAGGCCGTGCACTTCACCGTTCTCGCCGCCGACGAGGGCCTGGTGGGCCTGGTGGCGCGCGAGGCCAAATCGGTCAACCTTTCGGAGGCGCACGAGCATCCGGCTTTCTCCTACCGGCCGGAGACCGGCGAGGAGATCTACCATTCCTTCCTCGGCGTGCCGATCCTGCGCGCCGGCAACACGCTCGGTGTCCTGGTCGTTCAGAACCGGGCGCGGCGCACCTATTCGGAGGAAGAGGAGGAGGCGCTCGAGACCATCGCCGTGGTGCTGGCCGAGATGATCGCCTCGGGCGAACTCTCGGCGCTTGCCAAGCCTGGTCTCGAACCGGCCGTCCGCCGTCCTTTGCACCTCAAAGGCCTCGCGCTGTCCGACGGTATCGCGCTCGGCCATGTGGTGCTGCATGAGCCGCGCGTCGTCATCACCAACTACATCGCCGACGACATGCAGATGGAGCTGAAACGGCTCGAAGATGCGGTCGGCACGCTGCAGTCGGATCTGGACGTGATGCTGGAACGCGGCGACGTTGCCACCGGCGGCGAGCATCGCGACGTGCTCGAAGCCTATCGCATGTTCGCCTATGACCGCGGCTGGATGCGCCGCCTGAGCGAGGCGGTCATGACCGGGCTCACGGCGGAAGCCGCGGTCGAGCGGGTCCAGTCCGACACGCGCGCCCGCATGCTGCGCCAGACCGATCCGTTCCTGCGCGATCGCCTGCACGACCTCGACGATCTCGCGCACCGGCTGATGCGCCAGCTGACCGGCCAGGACCACGCGCCGCGGCGCGAGCAGTTGCCGGAAAACGCCGTGATCGTCGCCCGCTCGATGGGGCCGGCGGCGCTGCTCGACTACGATCGCCGGCGCCTGCGCGGCCTGCTGTTGGAAGAGGGCGGGCCGAACTCGCACGTCACCATCGTGGCGCGCGCGCTCGGCATCGCGACGGTCGGGCAGATCGAAAACGCCACCGGCGCGGTCGATCCGGGAGATGCCATCATTGTCGACGGCACCACCGGCGACGTGCACGTGCGGCCGCCGGGCGATGTCGAGGCCGCCTATATCGAGCGCGTGCGGCTGCGCGCGCGCCGGCAGGCGCAGTATCTGGCGCTGCGCGATCGGCCCTGCGTCACCAAGGACGGCGAGCCGGTCACACTGATGCTCAACGCCGGCCTCATGGTGGATCTGCCTCATATCGCCGAGACCGGAGCCGCCGGCATCGGCCTGTTCCGCACCGAGCTGCAGTTCATGATCTCGCCCGCCTTCCCGCGCGCGAGCGAGCAGCTTTCGCTGTACCAGGCCGTGCTCAATGCCGCCGACGGGCGCCCGGTCACCTTCCGCACGCTCGACGTCGGCGGCGACAAGGTGCTGCCCTACATGCGCAGCGTCGAGGAGGAGAACCCGGCGCTCGGCTGGCGCGCCATCCGCCTCGGGCTCGACCGGCCCGGCCTGCTGCGTAGCCAGGTGCGGGCGCTGCTGAAGGCGGCCTCGGGCCGCGAGCTGAAGGTGATGTTTCCGATGATCGCCACTGTCGACGAGTTCGACCGCGCCAAGGCCATGGTCGAGCGCGAGCTCACCCACCTGCGCCGCCACGGCTACGTGCTGCCCGAGCGGGTCGAAGTGGGCGCCATGGTCGAGGTGCCGTCGCTCCTGTTCCAGCTCGACGAGCTGCTCGAGCGCGCCGATTTCCTGTCGGTTGGATCGAACGACCTCGTGCAGTTCCTCTACGCCGCCGATCGCGGCAATTCGCTGGTGGCCGGCCGCTTCGATCCGATCTCGGCGCCGGTGCTGCGCGCGCTCAAGGACATCGCCGACAAGGGCCATGCTCACGGCAAGCCGGTGACGCTGTGCGGCGAGCTGGCGTCGAAGCCGCTCGGCGCGCTGGCGTTGGTCGCGCTCGGCTATCGCTCGCTGTCGCTCACCGCCTCCGCCATCGGGCCGGTCAAGGCGCTGCTGCTCGAGCTTGATGCCGGCAAGGCGACCTCGGTCGTGCTGCCGCTGCTCGACGGCCCTCCGAAGGGCGCCTCCCTGCGCGAGAAGCTCGAGGCCTTCGCCTCAGCCGAGGGTCTGCAGCTGTAGCGCGCTCTACCTCTCGCTTGTCATCCCGGCACCGTAGGCGCCGGCCGAACGCCTTAATGGCGCGAGAGCCGGGACCCAGGAAGCGAGTCACGCGCGGACCTTGCGTCGTTCGGCCCGGCGCGGCGCCGCGCGCAAGGTGGCCATCAGGCTTGCGACCGAGCCGAATTCCTCCAAGCAATCGACCGCCGCGACGATGGCGTCGATGTCGGCAGCCGCCAGCCGGGCGGGCGCGTAGGTGCGGAACTTCTTCTCGATCTGTGCGCGCGACAGCGGATTTTCCGGCGACCCGCGGGGATGATCGCAGCGCACCGAAAGCGTCGAGCCGTCTCTTGCCTCGATCTCGACCACGGCCTGCACGCCGGTGAGCGCTGGATCGGGCCTGATCTCCACCTGCTCGGCCGCCGCGCGCCGGAGCTTGGGATTGTCGTAGCGCTGAGCCTCGAACTGGCTCAGCGTCAGCTCCTGATCGTGCAGGATCACGGCGGCCGTGTAATGCGCCGAGATGAGCGCATCGAACTTGCCCTTGTAGCGGGCGAGGCCGCCATGGAGATCGAACACGGTCTGGCTGAGCGCGATGCGCATCTTTTTCACTTGCGCCGGATTGATCCGCTGCTGTTCCACCAGGTCGAACAGCGCCGTGTTCATGCCCTGGATCGACGACGCCGACGGCCACAGCCTCAGCGCGATCTGCTTGAGCTCCCAGCGCCGCCCGAGATCGGCAGTCACGGCGTCGGGCCGCCCGCCGTTCGCATAGGTGTTGTAGAGCCCGCCGTCCCTGGCGGTGAGGAACTCGCGCGTCGCCAGGAAATCCTGCTCGGCCAGGAGGGCGGCCAGCAATCCCGACAAGGCTCCGCGGCACTGGTGGAACTTGACCGTCGGCGTCGCCCAGGCCGCGAACGTGCCGGCCGCCTGGCTGCCGGCGAGGCCGAAGGCCTTGGCCATCACGTCGGCATCGAAGCCGCGCAGGCGGCCGACCGCGGCCGCCGCGCCGAACGGGCCGATCACGCCGGGCCCGTGCCAGCCGCGGGCGCGAAAGACCGGGTAGTCGAGCCCGATGCCGACGCGCGTCGCCGCCTCGAACCCGGCCGCCAGCGCGACCAGCAGGTCGCGGCCGCTGCGGCTGTCGCGCTCGGCAATGGCCAGCGCCGGCGGGACTACCTCGGGCGTGATGTGGGTCAGCGTCGGCCGGTGCACGTCGCACATGGTCACCGCGGTGACGAGATAGCCGTTGAGCAGCGTCGCGCCGGCGAGCGACAGGCAGTCCCCGCCGATCACGCTCGTCTCGTCCGATTGCGCCAGCGCCGACGCCAGCGCCGCCACCTGATGGGTCTCCTCGCCCTGATGTCCGGCCAAGGCGCAGGCGAGCGTGTCCAACAGCACGTTCTTGCAATGGTCCTTCACGTCCTGCGGCAAGTCCTCGAAGCGCAGCGAGGCGGCGAAATGGGCTAGCACCTGGGTGGCTTCCTGCGGCATGGGCTTCCTTTCCGAATGGGAAGAACCGATATGGAGGGTGGCGCTTTCGTGGCTGTGCCGCGCCAGCCTAAGCCTAGCGGCAAGCCGTAACTGCCTGCAATCGCCCACAGAAGCTTCGCATGACATCCATGCTGCCGGACGCCAAGCTCGACGCGCTCGTCGCACGCCACCAGGCGGTCGAGGGTGAGCTTGCGGCCGGTCCCGATCGGGAGAGCTACGTCAAGCTTTCACGCGAGTTCTCCGAGCTCGGCCCGCTGGTCGAAGCCGTGAGGGCCTATCGCGCGACCGCGGCCGAGCTCGCCGACATCGATGCGCTGATTGCCGATCCGGCGACCGATGCCGAGATGCGCGCGCTGGCGTTCGCCGAGCGGCCGCAAGTGGAGACCCGGCGCGCTGCGCTCGAGCAGCAGATCCGCCTGGCGCTGATCCCCAAGGACGCGATGGACGAGCGCAACGTCATCCTCGAGATCCGCGCCGGCACTGGCGGCGACGAGGCCTCGCTGTTCGCCGGCGATCTGTTCCGCATGTACGAGCGCTTCGCCGCCAGGGAGGGCTGGAAGGTCGAGGTGATCACCGCCAACGAGGGCACCATGGGCGGCTTCAAGGAGATCATCGCCGAGATCCGCGGCCGCGGCGCCTACGCCAAGCTCAAGTTCGAGTCGGGCGTCCACCGGGTCCAGCGCGTGCCCGACACCGAGGGCGCGGGGCGCATCCATACATCGACCGCAACCGTCGCCGTGCTGCCGGAGGCGCAAGAAGTGGACGTTGCGCTCAACGAGGCCGATCTCAAGGTCGACACGATGCGGGCGGGTGGCGCCGGCGGGCAGCACGTCAACAAGACCGAGTCGGCGGTGCGGCTCACCCACGTGCCGAGCGGCATCGTCGTCGTCGTGCAGGAGGAGCGCTCGCAGCACCGCAACCGCGCCAAGGCGCTGGCGCTGCTGCGGGCCAAGCTCTACGACCAGGAGCGCTTCAAGCGCGAGGCCGAGCGCGCCGCCGAGCGGCGCGGTCAGGTCGGCACCGGCGACCGCTCCGAGCGCATCCGCACCTACAATTTTCCGCAGGGGCGGGTGACCGACCATCGGATCAATCTGACGCTTTACAAGCTGCCGCAGGTCATCGCTGGGGAAGCGCTGGGCGAGATCATCGACGCGCTGATGACCGAGCATCAGGCCGTCCTGCTGGCGGCCGAGGAGGCGTGAGAGCATGAATGTCATGGCGGTGCGGCGCAGCCTGTCGCATGCGTTTCGCGCCGGTGGCCTCGACACGCCCGAGCTCGATGCGCGCGTGCTGGTCGGCCATGCGCTGAGCCTCGATCATGCGGCGCTCGCCGCCGCGGCGGAGCGCCTCCTGTCGCGCCAGGAGGAAGCGGAGATCGACGCACTCGCGCGGCGCCGTCTCTCCGGCGAGCCGGTCGCGCGCATCGTCGGGTGGAAGGAATTCTGGGACCTCCCGATCCGGCTTGGTCCGGCGGTGCTGGTGCCGCGGCCGGAGACCGAGACCGTGGTGGAAACCGCGCTGTCCCTGGTCGATGCCCAAGGGTGGCGCTTCGCGGCGTTGCGCATCGCCGATCTCGGCACTGGATCGGGCGCGCTCATCGTTGCGCTGCTCAGCGAGTTGCCGCGCGCGTTCGCGGTCGGGACCGACGTCAGTCAAGCGGCGCTCGCGGTCGCGCGTGACAATTGCCGCCGCCTCGGATTCGGCGCGCGCGCGGGGTTCGTCGCTTGCCAGTTCGGTGCGAGCTTGAACGGCGGATTTGATCTCGTCGTATCGAATCCGCCCTATGTGAAGACGGACGACATCGCGGCGCTGGCTATTGAAGTGCGCGACCACGATCCGGTTGTTGCGCTCGACGGCGGCCCCGACGGTCTTGCGGCCTATGCGGCGCTCGCTGGCGATGCGGAGCGGCTGTTGAGCCGGCGTGGCTACCTCGTGGTCGAGCTCGGCGCGGGTGCGGCGGCGGATGTTGCGGCGCTATTTTCCGCTGCGGGCCTCAAGCCCTTGGCCCCGCGCCTCGATCTCGCAGGGGTTGCGCGGACGCTGCCGATTACCCGCGCGCCATGCGGGTGATCACATATGAAGCTTGGCCCAAAAAAGGACTTGGAATATGGGGAAAGAACCATTACGTTGCCGATCAAGAATGACCCGAGGCGAGGGTTCGATGCCGCCACTGAGGCCGGAGCCAACGCTCTGCGTAGCCCGCGGCAGAACGAAGCGAACGGCAATTTGATCGGTTCGCCGGCTCGGGATTGGCTTCTCCGTTGAGCGGGTGTCGGGTCAGGAGGCCCGACCACACGCAGGATGAAAATGGAGCAACACCGCGGCTTTGGGCTGCGAGTGAGAGGTTGCTACGGCCATCGAGACCTGGACTGCGGGTGAGCGCAACGCTGCGGGTCGGCTTCGCAAGCGAGCGGGCGCCGACGGGGTTATTGCGCGCCATTGACGAGGCGTGGGCAGCAACTGGCGGACGTCGAGCCGCCGTAACTGGGAGTGTGTAACAACAGGCCATGAGAAACGGTCAGAACAAGCGCATGCGCGGGCGTAACCGCAAGGGCCAGAATCCGCTGACGCGGGTCTATGAATCGAATGGTCCGGATGTGAAGATTCGCGGAACGGCGTCTCACATCGCCGACAAATACCTCCAGCTCGCCCGCGACGCGCAGGCGTCGGGCGATCCGGTCGGCGCGGAGAACTATTTCCAGCACGCCGAGCACTATTTCCGCCTAATCGCGGCGGCGCAGGAGCAATTCCGCCAGGCCAATCCGTACTATCGGCCGGAGCAGGAGCCGCGCGACGACTTCAGCGACGAAACCGACGAGGAGAGCGCGGAGCAGCCAAGCGCGGGGTCCGAGCAGCCGTTCGGGACGAGCGAACCGCAGCCCTATCTGCCGCGCGAGGGACAGCCGTTTCCGACGCGCGAGCAGCAGCCGTACGGCGGCCGCGAGCCGCACGGTGGGCGCGAGCCACGACCCTATGGTGGACGCCCGCAGGCGACGGGCGAGCAGCAGCCGGCCGAGGCCGAGAGGTTGCCCGCCTTCATCACTGGCGGACAGCCGCAGGGCGAGGGCTACCAAGCGCATCGCCAGCCCAACGGCTTCGATGGCCAACCCGATCGGTTTCCCCTGCATCGCCGCCGCCGGCGCCATCGCGGCCCGCGCGGCGATCAACCGGGCGCGCCGCAGTCGATCGCCGGCGACGCATCGGATGACTCGCCGACCCGCGAATAGGCACTCAGCATTGCCCGCGCGGCTCCGCCGGGTGAAGGCGCGAGCACGGGCTCGAGCTCGGGCACCAGGCGCCGCCGTTCGCGCCGCGCCGGAATGGCGCGGTAGACCTGCTTCGTCGCCTCGACGATGTGCACCCCGGCTAAGGGAGCCGACAGGCTCGCGCCGGTGCGTTCCCAGGCGCCTGCCGATCGCAGGAACCAGCCGCGGGCAATGGGCGGCACATAGAGCGCTTCGCCCCAGCCGGTCGGCGTGAACCAGGTCTCGCGTAAGAGATGGGTGATCTGCGAGCGCGAATAGGGCCGGCCGTAGCCGAATGGGGTCGTGTCGGTGCGGGCCCAGACGCCGCGCCGGTTGGGCACCACCGCCAATAGCCGGCCGCCCGCGGCCAGCACCCGCCACGCCTCGCGCAGCAGCGCAAACACATCGTCGGCCATTTCCAGGCCGTGGACGATCAGCACGCGATCGACCGCGGCATCCACCAGCGGCAGCTCCGTCTCCTCCACCAGCGCGGTCAGCGTCGGTCGAGCCGACGGCCACTTCACCACGCCCTGGGCGGCCGGCATGAACGCGAGGCAGCGTTCGGCCTCCTCGCGAAACAGGCCGAGATAGGGCGTCGGATATCCGATCCCCACCACGCGCAGGCCGCGCAGATCGGGCCAGCGCGCCCGCACGCCGCGGCCGATGAAGCGGCGGGCGACGATCCCGAGCGGCTGGGCATAGAAGTTGCGCAGGTCGACGACATCGAGGGACATGGTGGCGCGACTACAAATTCATCTCGGCGCGGTTTGACAGCGGCCGTCCAACTCTAGCATGGATCACGGCCGCCAACGCCGGTGACAGCGGCGACCACCTCCTGTAGGTTGTTGGCCATGACGGCGGAAACCCATCTTTTTCTCTGCCTGCAGGACAATTACGGCGTTCTCGTCCATGACAAGGCGAGCGGAGCGACGGCGGCGATCGACGCTCCCGAAGCCGGGCGGGTGGAAACGGCGCTCAACGAGACCGGCTGGAAGCTCAGCGACATCTTCGTCACCCACCACCACGGCGATCACACCGGCGGCATTCCGGATCTTAAGGATCGCCATCGCTGCCGCGTGGTCGCCCCGCGCAAGGAAGCGCAGCGCATTCCTCTCGTCGACGAGACGGTCGCCGAGGGCGACGCCGTCAGGCTTGGGGGGCTTGTCGCGCGCGTGCTGGAGACGCCCGGACACACGGCCGGCCACATCGCGTACTGGTTCGAAGCGGACTGCCTCGCCTTTGTCGGCGATACGCTGTTCTCGATCGGCTGCGGCCGGGTCATCGAGGGCACGCCGGAGATGATGTGGCAATCCTTGTGGAAGCTGCGCAACCTGCCGGGCGAGACGCGGCTCTATTGCGGTCACGAATACACGCTGGCCAATATCCGCTTTGCGCAAACCATCGAGCCCGACAACCTGGCGCTGATCGCCCGCGCGGCCGAAGCCGCCGAGCAGGCGGCGCATCACAAGCCGACGATTCCCACCACGCTCGATTCCGAGAAGGCGGCCAATCCGTTCCTGCGCGCCGATCTCCCCGAGATCGCCGAATCCGTGGGGCTGCCGGGCAAGCCGGCCGCGCAGGTGTTCGCCGAAATCCGCGCCCGCAAGAACAAGTTCTGATGCGGCTGCTTATTCTCCACTCCACGGCCGGCGTGAGGTGTGCCGAACGTGCAGAATACAGGGTCTCGGCGCTCGCTCAATCCTTCGCCCGCTCCACATAGGAGCCGTCCGCCGTCATGACGACGATGCGCGTGCCGGTCGTGATGTGCGGCGGAACCATGGTCCGAATCCCGTTGGACAGAAGCGCCGGCTTGTACGACGACGATGCGGTCTGCCCCTTGACCGTCGGCTCGGTCTCGACCACCTCGAACACGGCGCGCTGCGGCAGCTCCATCGCCACCACCGTACCTTCGTGGAGCGAGAGATGGACCTTCATGTCCGCCTGCAGATAGGCTGCCTGATCGCCCACCACGTCGGCCGGCACGGTGACCTGGTCGTAGGTCTCCATGTTCATGAAATGCGCGCCGTCGGCATCGCTATAGAGGTACTGGTACTCGCGGTCCTCCACGTGGGCGCGCTCGACCTGCTCGGTGGTCTTGTAGCGCTGCGACACCTTCACGCCGTCGCTGATTCGGCGCATGTCGAGCTGGGTGACCGGCGTGCCCTTGCCGGGATGAATGTTCTCGGCCGCCAGAATGACATAGAGCTTGTCATCGATCTCGACGATGTTGCCCTTGCGGAGCGAGCTGGCAATGACTTTCACGTGGGTTGTTCTCCGGGATCTCGACGCGCGGCGGTCCTGAACGCTAGGGAACGCGGTGCAACATACCCAATTCCCGCGCCGTGGCCAGCCTTCGATGACCGCCCCTCGTGACCATCCCGTGCCGGACTCTGTCTCGCCCTGGTGGGCGCCCCATGTGCACGCGGACCGCCGGCCGTTCCTTGCGGCGCGCGGCCGCATAACCGACGCCGTGCGCCAATGGTTCCGCGATCAGGGGTTCCTCGAGGTGGAGACGGCGATCCTGCAGACGTCGCCGGGCAATGAGACCCACCTGCATGCTTTCGCCACAATGCTGCAGAGCCCGGCTGGCGCTGCGGCACGGCTCTATCTGCACACCTCCCCGGAATTCGCCTGCAAGCGGCTGCTGGCGGCGGGCGAGGGGAAGATTTTCACGCTCGCGCGGGTGTTCCGCAATCGCGAGCGCGGCCCGCTGCATCATCCCGAGTTCACGCTGCTCGAATGGTATCGGGCGAACGAGCGCTATGAGGCGCTGATGGCGGATTGTGCCGCGCTGCTGGCGGTGTCGGCGCGAGCCGTGTGCGCGCGCGACCTCTGTTACGCCGGGCGCGGCTGCGATCCCGAGGCTGCGCCCGAGCGCCTCACGGTCGCTGACGCGTTCCGGCGCTTCGCCAACGTGGATCTCATGGACACGCTGGCGTCCGCGACGCCGACGCACGCGACGCCCGATCGCGGTCGGCTCGCTGCCGCCGCGGTGGCGGCCGGCATCCGCATCGCCCCGGATGACACCTGGTCGGACCTGTTCAGCCGGGTGCTGGTCGAGCGCATCGAACCGCAGCTCGGGCTTGGCCGCCCGACCATTCTCTGCGACTACCCGACCCCGGAAGCGGCGCTGGCCCGGCCGAAGGAGTCCGATCCGCGGCTGGCCGAACGGTTCGAGCTCTACGCCTGCGGCGTCGAGCTTGCCAATGGTTTCGGCGAGCTCACCGATCCGGCCGAGCAGCGCCGCCGGTTCGAGGCGCAGATGGCCGAGAAGGCGCGCCTGCATGGCGAACGCTATCCGATCGACGAGGACTTCCTCGCGGCGCTTGCCGCCATGCCGCCGGCGAGCGGGATCGCGCTCGGCTTCGATCGCCTGGTCATGCTGGCGACCGGCGCGCCGCGCATCGAGCACGTGCTATGGACGCCGGTGGTCGAACCGGGACAAACAGAAATCGTTGATAGATGAGTGCACGATACCGAAGGATAGGCGCAACATGCGAGGGACGGAGAAAGTTCTGCGAAGCGCGGCCGATCTGGCCGACGTGCGGCTGATCGCGCGCCACAAGATACCTGACCTCGCGCGCGTGGCGGAGCGTTACGCGGTGGCGATCACGCCGGCCATCGCCGGCCTGATCGAGCGCGACGATGCCGCCGATCCGATCGCGCGCCAGTTCGTTCCCGCTTCCGCCGAGCTCGAGCCGCGGCCGGAAGAGCGCGCGGATCCGATCGGCGATGATGCGCACGAGCAGGTCGAAGGCGTGGTGCACCGCTACCCGGACCGCGTGCTGCTGAAGCTGACCCGGATCTGCGCGACCTACTGCCGGTTCTGCTTTCGGCGCGAAACGGTCGGATTGCCGGAGAACGCGATGCTGTCGCGGCGGGCGCTTGCGCGTGCGCTGGGTTATATTTCAGAGCGGCCGGGGATCTGGGGAGTGATCCTTTCCCGCGGCGGTTCCCTTCTCCTC
>Ga0081538_10002522_pt1 | contig 17833 bp, 15 predicted proteins | sample TabmetS5T2R1_FD_71022 | JGI IMG/M metagenome (GOLD analysis project Ga0081538, IMG submission 71022) | Tabebuia heterophylla rhizosphere microbial communities from the University of Puerto Rico - S5T2R1 | ecosystem: Host-associated > Plants > Roots > Rhizosphere ... | reverse complement strand
AAGACATCGTGTTTGAGCAGGGCATAGGTCAACCGGATGCCCCGACTTCGGCCTCCACTCCGCGCGTCCAGGGCGCGCTCCTCCGTCGCGTCACTACGTGATCGGGCAAGCCGACCCTGGACTCACTCCGCTTCGACCTACGATCGGCAGCTACGGGGTGCGGGGGCCAGGTGCCCGGGACACCCATCAGGAGGCGACCACGCGTGGGAACGTTCAACGTGACGATCAACACCGACACCCCCGCTTTTCTCGACCCGGAACGCCGCGTGTGGGCCACCGACGCCGGCGCCCGGAGTGCAGGAGTCCGGCTCATCCTGGCGGCGCTGAGCAAGCGTCTCGACCGCGACGGTGCGTTGACACCGGGCATGGGGGGACCGTTAGTCGACACCGACGGCGAGACCGTGGGCCACTGGTCCTACACCGGCGCCGTGGCCGACGAGTAAGCAGATTCTGGCCGGGCGGGGAGCGTCCATCGTCAGGCTCCAGGTGAGCCCGGCATTGTCAGAACGAATAGCCGAGTACGAACTTGCCGGTCGTCGCGTTGATCATGGTTACCGATCGGAGCCAGCCTGGCCGCGGCTTGTCCGGCGTTGGCTCCACCTCGCGGAGCGTGCCGCCGATCTCAATCTCTCGGAAGTCCTCGACGAAGGCCACATTGGCGATGATCCAAACCGGGTGCCAGTCCACAAGCCCGTACCGGCGCACCATGCCGACATCCCATAACCCGAGGCTGTAGGCGCCTGGACCATCGACGCGACGAAGCGCGTCAGCCTTGGTGAATGCCGGCAGTCGCGGACCGGTGTAACGCCGAAATTCCTGCGCGCTACCAACCCGCCGTACGACCCTCATGGTGACCGGATCGGGCTTCGGAGGTATCGAAACCGTCACAGTAGGTGTTGGGGACCGATGAGCCGACCTGCTCGACTCGCTCGACACCGGCGGCGCTGGAGCGACTTCGGTGTCGTCGCCTCGTCCGACCACAAGGACGATGACGGCGACAGCGACCGCGACAGCGGCAGCGACGACAACGCCCGCCCATCGGAAGGACCGAAGCCGGATCCACCTCATGGTCTGCATTCTCGGCAGTCATCATGTCGTCTGGATCACGATCTGGCGCCGCCTGCCGCACAGTCCACACCCCACACTCCCGACGCTTGACCCACTCCCCCGGCGGCCTGCTTCGTCAGCAGAAAGTCAGCAGCAGCCCTGGGGTGGGACCACCTCGTCGGGAGCGAGGTCGCGCCGGACTCGGACCTCCGCCGGCCGGACACTCCCGCCCGTCGTCACCGCCGACTCGAGTGGAGCAATTGTCGGTTGTGCGCGATCGCGGCCAATGCAGGCGGTGCTGGGCGGGCGGTCATGTCAGCGGGGAAGCCGTTGCGGATCGTTGGCGCCGGGCGACTCCGGGTGCGCAGCCACACGTCGAAGAACCGGTCGAGCTGCCGCCCGCTGATCCGTTCGGCCAACGCGACGAAGTCCGCCGTGGAGGCGGTTGCATGGTGCCGCTCGCGGGGCCAACGGCGCAGGATGGTGAAGAACGCCTGCTGGCCGATCTTGTTGCGCAGCGCCTGCAGTGTCATGGCGCCGCGCTCGTACACCTGGGGGTCCAGCGCGAACTCGGGGTGGGTCACCGCCACCGTCCAGAACCAGTCGTCCCTCGGATACAGCTGATAGGCCGCCCTGAACAGCTGCTGCGGTGTCCCCGTACCGCGATGGGCCGACCACAGCCACTCGCCGTACGTAGCGAACCCCTCGGACAGCCAGATGTGGCGCCACCGCCGCATCGTGACGCTGTCACCGAACCACTGATGGGCGATTTCGTGGACGACCACCCACATGTTGTGGGGGTTGTAGCGCCACATCAATGCCGTGTACTGAGGTCGCGTCTGGGTCTCAAAGGCCGTCGGAAACGTGTGCCGAAACACCAGCCCGCCGGCGCTGTCGAACGGGTACGGGCCGAAGCGTCGACTGAGGAAGCGGATCACGCCCGGCGTCCGACGGACGTCCGCCCAGGCCCGCTCGACGTAGATGCCGCCGCCGCGCTCGTGGGCGTACCAGGCCGGCACGCCACCCGCACGGTCTCGCGCCACCCGATAGTCGCCGATCGCGAGGAACGTGAGGTAGGTAGCCAGCGGGCCCGACCGCCAGTGCGTCGTCGCCCGTCGACCGTGGACGACCCGCGAGACCAGGCGACCGTTGCTGATCGCCTTCAGTCTCGCCGGCGTCCTCGCCACGATGTCGTAGGTCGCCTTGTCGCTGGGGTGCGCGTTGCTCGGAAACCACCACTGCGACGCCGCGGTCGGCGCGTCCCAGGCGTTGACACCGGTCGGCGTGGGATGCCACCCCGAATAGCCGGCGACCTTCACCCGCGCGGGAACGGCCGAGTACGCCACCTTCACCCTCATCACGGACCCCTCGGAGAGCGCCGCGGCCGGCTTCACCACCAACTCGCGGCCGGCCATCCCGCGACGATCGACGGTTTCGAAGTCGGCCGCCCTGCCGTTCACCGACACCGACCGCACCGGCAACACGAAGTCGAGATTGAACCGCGACAGGTCCTGCGTCGTCACGGCCCGGAGCGTCGTCATACCCCGCAACCGACCGGTGGCCGGACGGTAGCCCACCTCAATCCTGTAGTGGGCGACGTCATATCCGCCATTGCCATAGGCCCGCACCAGGTAGTCGCCCAAGCCGGCGCTGCCCGGCCGGCCATCGGTCTCCGTCGATCCGACCGGCGAAGCCGTCGGCGCCAGCAGGATAAGGGCAAGGCTGGCGCAGCCCACCAGCCATAGCCACGCAGTCCGTCGTCGCATGAGCTCCTCCTTCGCCGTGGACACCCGTCCGGACGCCGCCGCACGATCCCGGGTTTGCTTCGACGCGGAATCCTTACCGGAACGTGACACCCGCACCACCGAGGACGGGCGACGTGCAGGCGCAATCAGCGCTTTCACTGACCAGATCGGAGCCGACGCTCGGATTCGAACCGAGAACCTTCCGATTACAAGTCGGATGCGCTGCCAGTTGCGCCACGCCGGCCGGACTGCGCCGCCATCGTAGTCGGCGGGGCGTACGGCCAGCGTCAGCGTGAGTGTTCAGTCGGTCGCTCCAGGCGTCGAAAGGGCGAACGGCAAAGTACTGAGCAGCTGACTCACCGGAGGCGACGCGAGCGAACGCTGCGAGCTCGGCGCGGTCGTCGATCTCTCGTAGCTTCCGACGACCTGTCCGAGGTCGTTGATGCCGAGAGCGATCGTCCTCGTCGCCCCGGGGACGTCGAGGCGCTTGACCGGACCGCCGGGACCACGAGTGAGCAGGAATCCATGCGCGTTGTTGAGTCGGAGGTCAGCCGCTGTGTAGCCGACGATCTGGCCGCGGTTGTTGAGCCCGAAGACCTGGGTGAGCCTTCCGCCGCGAACCGCGAAGGTCCGGAACCGGCCCCGGTCGAGCAGGTAGCCACGAGTCCTGACGCTGTTGAGATCGTTGCCGTACGTGCCGGCGATCTGGCCACGCTCGTTGATCTCCTCGGCACCGGTGAAGGCGGCCCGGGGCACGTCGATCCGCCGGATCCGGCCGTCGTTCCACAGGTAGCCGGAGGCGTCGAGCGGCTGCAGCGTGTTCGTCTCGCCGACCACGCGTCCGCGGTCGTCCAGACCGACGGCCTCGGTCGAGTCCGAGCCGGGGACGTTGATCCTGGTGAAGTCGCCGTGGTCGAGCAGGAAGCCGCGTTTGAGGCCCTGGTTGAACCGCTTCCTCGTGGTGAAGTAGTCACCGACGATCTGGCCTCGGTCGTTGATCCTCGTCGCCACCGTCGCGTACGCACCGGGGAAGTCGATCGTCCGGTAGCGGCCGTTCGAGCCTCGGACGAAGCCATGTGACCGGCCGGCCGCGTCGTCGTAGGAGCCGACGACCTGGCCGTGGTTGTTGATGCCGAAGGCAAGCGTGGACGTCGCCGCGCCCGGGAACGCGATCGTCCGGTAGTCGCCGTCGGGACTGCGGACGAACCCGGCGATCGGAGCGGGCGGTGGGGCCGGAGTCACCTCGGCGGTCGCAACGGGCGTCGGTGCCAGCAGCGCGACGGCGGCGGCGACCGCGACCAGCACGGTACGGCGGGCCTGGCTCAGTGTGGAGAGGTTCATGGCTGAAACTCCTTGTCGTGTCGAACGCGGGCTGTCGTGTCGAGTGCGGGCTGTCCTCGCGAGCTCGGGCATCGCCGACTCGGCGCGGACACAGTCATGGTTCGACGCGACTCGACTGCCGGATGGGTTGGCGTCGCGTGGGAGGATCGGGCCCACGATGCGCCACCACGACCTGGATGCCGCCACGGCCGACCTGGACCCACCGTTCGCGGTCGTCGACCTGGCCGCGTACGAGGCGAACGCGCACGACCTCGTACGTCGCGCCGCGGGCAAGCCGATTCGCCTGGCCAGCAAGTCGATCCGGGTCCGGCGGCTGATCGAGCGGACGCTGGACCGACCCGGGTTCGCCGGCGTTCTCGCGTACTCGCTCGCGGAGGCCGACTGGCTCGTCGGCCACGGCCTCACCGACATCGTCGTCGCCTATCCCTCGGTCGACCGCGCGGCCTGGCGGGAGCTCGCGACCGACGACACGCGACGCGAAGCGATCACCGTCATGGTCGACTCGACGGAGCATCTCGACTTCGTGGACGGTCTGCTCGACACCGACCATCCACCGATCCGGATCGCGCTGGACCTCGATGCGTCGCTGCGGGTCGGGCGGCTGCATCTGGGCACCCGACGGTCGCCGCTGCACACGCCGACGGAGGCCGCCGCGACGGCCCGAGCGATCGCGAAGCGACCGGGGTTCCGGCTCGTGGGCGTGATGACGTACGAGGGTCAGGTCGCCGGCGTCCCCGACTCGAACCCGGCGATACGCGTGATGAAGCGGGCTTCGATGCGCGACCTCGGCACGCGGCGGGCGGCGCTGGTCGAGGCGATCCGGGAGCATGCCGACCTGGAGTTCGTCAACGGCGGCGGCACCGGGAGCCTGCATGCGACGACCGCCGATCCGACCGTCACGGAGCTGGCCGCCGGGTCGGGCCTGTTCGGGCCGGCGCTGTTCGACGGGTACGCGGCGTTCACCCCGCAGCCGGCGGCGCTGTTCGCGCTCCCGGTCGTACGTCGGGCGGCCCACGACATCGTGACGCTCTACTCCGGCGGCTACATCGCCTCCGGCCCGACCGGCAAGAGTCGGCGGCCGGTGCCGACGTACCCGGAAGGCCTCACCCTGCTCGGCGCCGAGGGAGCCGGCGAGGTCCAGACGCCGGTACGCGGTCGCGCGGCCCGGACCCTGAACGTCGGCGACCGGGTGTGGCTGCGGCACGCGAAGGCCGGTGAGATGTGCGAGCGGTTCGACGCCGTGCACCTGGTCGGCGCCGCAGGCGAGCTCGAGACCGTGCCCACCTACCGAGGGGAAGGCCGCAACTTCGGATGACGTCGATGCGAGCGAAGTTGTCAGCCGCGATCAGGCCCCTGACCCGAATAGCTGCCGACAACTCAGCCACCTCCCCCGGCCCACCGCCCTGGCGCAACTGGGCCGGCAACCAGACGGCCCGACCGAGCCGACTCGCGCGGCCGGACTCCGTCGAGGAGCTGCAGGCCTCGGTCACGGCCGCGCGCGGCGACGGCCTCCGGGTCAAGCCGCTCGGCGCCGGCCACTCCTTCACGGCAATCGCGGCAACCGACGGCGTGCACCTCGACCTGACCGGACTCGATCGGCTCGTGCGGGCCGACCGCGCCACCGGACTCGTCACGGTCGAGGGCGGCCTCCCGATCGACCGGCTCAATCGGATCCTGCTCGACCACGACCTCGGGCTGCCGAACCTCGGCGACATCGACCGGCAGACGATCACCGGCGCGATCGCGACCGGCACCCACGGCACCGGCGCCCAACTCGGCGGGCTGGCCGCCGCCGTCGCGGGGTTCGACGTCGTCACCGCCGGCGGCGAACTCGTCCATGCCGACTGGGACACCCAGCCCGAGCTGTTCGCCGCCGGCCGGGTCAGCCTCGGTGCCTTGGGGGTCGTCGCGCGCGTGACGTTGCAGTGCGTGCCGGCGTTCCGACTGCACGCGGCCGAAGGCTCGATGCCGCTCCACGACGTGCTCGAACGCATCGACGAGCTGGTCGACGCGCACGACCACTTCGAGTTCTACTGGTTTCCCCACACGCCTTGCACGCTGACCAAGGCGAACGATCGAGTCCCACCCGACACCGCCGCCCGGCCACCCGGTCGGTTGCGGGCCTGGATCGACGACGAGCTGCTGTCCAACCGCGCGTTCGAGCTCGTGAACCGGATCGGTGCCCGCCGGCCCGCTCTGGTGCCATGCATCAACGCCATCTCGGGTCGGGCGCTGTCGGCCCGGGAGTACGTCGACGACTCCTACCGGGTCTTCGCGTCGCGCCGGCGAGTTCGCTTTGTCGAGATGGAGTACGCGATCCCGCGGGCCGCCGTCGCCGACGCGCTGCGCGCCGTACGCCGCTGGATCGACTCGACCGGCACGCCGGTCAGCTTCCCGATCGAGGTACGGTTCGCCGCCGCCGACGACGGTTGGCTGTCGACCGCGTACGAGCGGGAGTCCGCGTACATCGCCGTGCACCTGTACCACCGGGCCGACCAGCCGGCGTACTTCGAGGCCGTCGAGGCGATCATGGCCGAGCACGCGGGGCGACCGCACTGGGGCAAGCTGCACGGTCTCGACGCGGCGGCGCTGCGCGAGCGCTATCCACGGTTCGACGACTTCCGCGCCGTTCGGGCCGAGCTCGACCCGAACGGGGTCTTCGGCAACGCGTACCTCGACCGCGTCCTCGGCCCGATCGACTGACGACAGGCGACCGATCGTCGTGCGACGGGCGACCGGTCGTCGTGCGACGGGCGACCGGTCGTCGTGAGGGTCCGCGGAACCGATCCCGAGAGGTCCGCGTCGCAGCCGCATGCGACGCCATCGACAGCTCCTCGCCGCCACGACGTTCGGTCTGCTCGCCGCCACCGCACTGTCCGGATGCTCCGACGACCCGGCCACCGACCGTGCCGAGATCGATCCCCGGTCGTACTACCGCGAGTACCGCGTCGGCGAGTCCGACTCCCTCGCGTACGGCTCGGTCCCGATGACCGCCGCCGAGGACGGTAGTGCCGCCGCACCAGGCGCACCGGGCTGGCCCGGCGTCCTGCAGGACAACACCTTCGTCGACGCCGGCACGAGCGACTTCGTCCCCACCGCGCGGGATCCGCTGTCGACCTTCGCCCTCGACGTCGACACCGGCTCGTACTCGGTCGCCAGCGAGCTGCTCAGCCTCGGCCATCGGCCGCCGGCGGCGTCGATCCGCCCGGAGGAGTGGGTCAATGCCTTCGAGTACGGCTATCCGGCGCCGACCGAGACCGACCTCGGGGTCTACGTCGACGGCGCCGCCGCCCCGTCGACGGCCGACGGCACCCAGCTGATCCGGGTCGGTATCAAGGCCCGTGAGATCGCCGACGCCGACCGACCGCCGGTCGCGCTGACCCTCGTCGCGGACACGTCGGGGTCGATGGACATCCGCGACCGGCTCGGCCTGGTCCGGTCGTCGGTCGCCTTGCTCGCCAAGCACCTGCGGCCCGACGACACGCTCGCGATCGTCACGTACGAGGACAGCGCCCGCGCCCTGCTCGAGCCGACGCCGATCGGTCGGACCGAGACGATCCTCGACGCCATCGACCGGCTCCGGCCCGGTGGGAGCACGAACATGGAGGCCGGCCTGCGGCTGGCGTACGACCAGGCCCGCGAGGCCTACCGCGACGACGCGATCAACGCCGTCGTGCTCGCGTCCGACGGCGTCGCCAACGTCGGCACGACCGGCGCCGGCGGCCTGACCGACATGATCCAGCGGGCCGGCGCCGACGGCATCCACCTCGTGACCGTCGGCTACGGCATGGGCAACTACAACGACCATCTGATGGAGCAGCTCGCCGACCGGGGCAACGGTTTCTACGCGTACGTCGACACCTTCGGCGAGGCTCGGCGGCTGTTCGTCGAGGACATCACCGGCACCCTGACCGTGGTGGCGCGCGACGCTCGCACCCAGGTGGCGTTCGATCCCGAGCTCGTCGAGTCCTACCGGCTGATCGGCTACGACAACCGGGCGATCGCCGACTCCGACTTCACCAGACGTGGTCTCGACGCGGGCGAGGTCGGCGCCGGGCACGACGTGACCGCACTCTACGAGGTACGGCTCGCGCCGGCCGCCGCCATCGAGCCGGGGGCCCAGATCGGCTCCGTCGCCCTGCGTTGGCAGTCGGTCGATACCGGGGAGGTCGAGGAGTCGTCGACCCCGGTCACGGCTGCCGACACCGAGTCCGAGACGGATCCGTCGCTGCGCCTCGCGGCGACCGTCGCCGACCTGGCGCAGCTGCTCAAGGGCGCGACCCCGGTCGTCGAGCGCGGCGTGACGCTCGACGCCCTCCGGGTCGAGGCGGCGACGCTCGAGTCCGAAGGAGTCGAGGGTGGCGCCGAGCTCGTCCAGCTCATCGACCAGGCCCAGCGCGCGGAGTAGCCGACGCGGTTTTGCGCCCTGACGGTTGGTGTCGTACGCCCAGCACCAACCGTACGGGCGCAAAACCGTACAGGGCGACGAGGCTCAGCGGATCACGAGGACGTGCTCGCCGCGGGGCACCAGCTCACCGATCACCGGATGGCCCGGAACCTCGCCGGCGAGGAGCAGTCCGCCGGAGGTCTGGGCGTCGGCGAGCAGCAACGCTTCGGCGTCGTCGACGGCCGAGAGGTCGGCGTGCGGCGCCACCCATTCGAGATTGCGTCGGGAGCCACCACTGACGTAGCCGTCCCGGACCGCCTCGCGGGCGCCGTCGAGATACGGCACGGCCGAGGCGTCGACGACGGCCGAGACCCCGCTCGCCTCGGCCAGCTTGTACAGATGGCCGAGCAGGCCGAACCCGGTCACGTCGGTGCCGCAGCGGATGCCGGTCTCGACCGCGGCTCGGGCCGCGTCGCGGTTGAGCCGGGCCATCGCCGCGACCGCGTCGGGGAACACCTCGCCGGTCGCCTTGTGCCGGTTGTTGAGCACGCCGACGCCGAGCGGCTTGGTCAGGGTGAGCGGCTGATCCGGCCGGCCGGCGTCGTTGCGCAGCAACGCGTCCGGGTCGGCGATCCCGGTGACGGCCAGACCGTACTTCGGCTCCGGGTCGTCGATGCTGTGGCCGCCGGCCAGATGGCAGCCGGCCTCGTGCGCCACCGCCAGCCCGCCCCGCAACACCTCACCGGCGAGCTCGATCGGCAGCACGTCGCGCGGCCAGCCCAGCAGGTTGACCGCGACGACCGGCTCACCGCCCATCGCGTAGACGTCGGACAGTGCGTTGGCGGCGGCGATCCGGCCCCAGTCGTACGCGTCGTCGACGACCGGGGTGAAGAAGTCCGTCGTCGCCACGAGGGCCCGGCCGTCGGCGATCCGTACGACGGCCGCGTCGTCACCGGTGTCGATGCCGACCAGCAGCTCGGCCGGCGGCGGGCCGGCCGGGGTCGACGGGCCGAGGGTCGATCCGACCAGACCGTTGACCATCTCCTCGAGCTCGCCCGGCGGGATCTTGCACGCGCAGCCGCCGCCGTGGGCGTACTGGGTGAGCCGCACCGTCGAGACCGGGGACGCCATCGCCGGTCAGCCGCCGATGTAGGACATCTCGACCTTGTCCCGTGGCGTGGTCGCCGCGGTGCGGAGCTCGGAGTAGCGATCGGTCCGCCGCCCCCAGATGCCGCGCAGCGCCGCCTCCAGCTCGTCGTCGTCGGCGCCGCCGCGGACGAGAGCGCGCAGGTCGTGACCCTTCGTGGCGAACAGGCACGTGAACAGCTCGCCCTGCGCCGACAGCCGCGAGCGGGTGCAGGTCTGACAGAACGGCTGGGTCACCGACGCGATCGCGCCGACCTCGCCGGCGCCGTCGCGGTAGCGGTAGCGCTCGGCGACCTCCCCGGTGTACGCGGGATCGACCGGCTCGACCGGCCACACGGCGTCGATGCGCTCGACGATCTCCCGCGCGGGTACGACGTCGTCCATGCGCCAGCCGTTGGTGCTGCCGACGTCCATGTACTCGATGAACCGGACCGTGTGGCCGCGCTCGCGACCGAACCGGGCGAGGTCGACGATGTCGTCGCCGTCGTTGACTCCACGCTTGACGACGGCGTTGATCTTGACCGGCCCGAGACCCGTCTCGGCCGCGGCGGCGATGCCGTCCAACACGCGGTCCACCGGGAGCTGGGTGTCACTGATCGCGGCGAACCGCTCCGGGTCGAGCGAGTCCAGGCTGACCGTGACCCGCGACAGACCGGCATCGCGCAGCGCCGGCGCCTTGGCCCGGAGCAGCGAGCCGTTGGTGGTCATGGCGATGTCGGTGATGCCCTCGACCTCGGCGACCATCGCGACCAGCCGCTCGAGCTGGCGGCGCAGCAGCGGCTCGCCGCCGGTCAGCCGTACCTTCGTGACACCGAGTCGGGCGAAGACACGCACCAACCGGGTGATCTCCTCGTACGTCAGCAGCTCGGCCCGGTCGAGGAACTGGTAGTCGGGCCCGAAGACCTCTCGCGGCATGCAGTACGTACACCGGAAGTTGCACCGGTCGGTGACGGAGATGCGCAGGTCACGCATGCCGCGGGCCAGTCGATCCTCGACCGGCGGAGCACTCACGCGCTCGGCCATCATGACCTCCTCTGCACACCCGGGTGAGCGGACCCTACCCCGCCCACGATAGACAGGGACACCGTCGTTATCGCGAACGCAGCAACTCCCTCCGGTCGTCGGGGAGCCGCCGGGTGACGCCGCGCCGGTCCATCAGCTCCAGCAGTGGTACGGCGACCCGGCGCGTCGTGCCGAGCGCCTGGCGGGCCTGGCTGACCGTGAACGGCTGCGGCAGGTCGGCCAGGACGGTCACCGCGTCGCGGACGCCGCCGGGCAGCAGCACGACACCCTCGGCCAGTCGTACTAGCGCTCCGGATCGGGCGGCCACCGCCAGCTCACGGGCGCCCAGTCCCAGCTCGGAGAGTCGGGCGGCGGGTGGCGCGGCGTACGGCTCGGCTTCGAGCTCGGCTCGGATCTCGGCGACGGCGCGGGCGATCGGCGGCGGGAGCGCGGAGTCCTGGTCGGCGCGGACGACTCGCCCGTCGCGCACGGTCAGCGGTGGCGTCACGAGCGCGTGGACGAGGGAGCGCGCCGGCAGCTTCAGGGCCCGGCGGACCGCCTCGACCGGCGGCCCGGGCTCCAGCTCGTGGTCGTGCCGCCAGGCGTCGACCATCGTCGGCAGCCGCGACCGAAGCTCGGCCAGCAGCCGCTCGTCGACCAGCCACTCGTCGGCGACCGGCTGGGACTCGACCCGGACACCCATCCGGGTCAGGTCGCGCCGTCGTACGATGCCGCGACGACGCAGCTCCGATGCCTCGTCGGGCCGCCCGTCGAGTCGCTCGAGCGTCGCCGCTCGGGTCCGTGCCGAACCCCGACGTCGCAACGACGGTGGCGCGACGTCGAGCACGGTGATGCCGCCGCCGACGTGGTGCGCGCCCGGGTTGCGGAGCAGGCCACGGTCGCCGATCCGCAGCGGCAGCGGTCGGTCGAGGGTGAGCCGGGCGGTGTCGGCGCCGAGCGCGCGCACGCCCGCGGTCACGGCAGCCGACCCGACGTGCAGCATGACGTCTCGTGGCAGGTCCGCGACTGGGTCGCCGTGCACGCGCACGTCGATCACCTCGCTGCGACGGTACTGCTCCGGGGTCAGCAGGGCGTCGCCGCGACCGATCTCATGGCGCTCGACGCCACGCAGGTTGACCGCGACCCGGGCGACGGCATCGACCCGGTCGGCCGGCTGCCCGAGGGACTGCAGGCCGCGGACGTGGGCGACGCGACGCAGCGTCGAGATCTCGAGCTCGTCGCCGACTCGCAACCGGCCGGCGGCCAGGGTCCCGGTCACGACGGTGCCGCTGCCCCGGATCGAGAAGGACCGGTCGACCCACAACCGGACCGGGCCGTCCAGGTCGGGCTCGGGGAGCCGGGTGAGCATGCGCCGCAACGCCGCTCGTAGCTCAGTGAGACCGTCGCCGGTCGGTGCGGCCACCGGCACGGTCTCGACCTCGCCCAGCGACGTTCGCGACAGCTCGGCCCGGGCCCGATCGGCCGCGGGCTGCGGGTCGGCGAGGTCGCTGCGCGCGATCGCACAGACGCCGTGCCGCACGTCGAGGGCGTGCAGCGCGGCGAGGTGCTCGGCCGACTGCGGCATCCAACCCTCGTCGGCGGCGACCACGAACAGCGCGGCGGGCACCGGCCCGATCCCGGCCAGCATGTTCGGCACGAACCGGGCGTGCCCCGGCACGTCGACGAACGCCACGGTCGCGCCCGGCCACAGCTCGGACCAGGCGAATCCCAGGTCGATCGTGAGCCCACGCCGACGCTCCTCGGCCCAGCGATCCGGCTCCATGCCGGTGAGGGCGCGGACGAGCGTCGACTTACCGTGGTCGACATGGCCGGCGGTCGCGACGACATACATGTCAGGCGTCGCCGCCGACCGCGTCGCCGCCGATGATGTCGCCGCCGATCTCGACCGCGGCGGCGCGGACCGCGGCGTCGGCCTCGGGCGGGACGCAGCGCAGGTCGAGGAGCAGCCGCCCGCGCTCGACCCGACCGACCATCGGTGGCTGGTAGGCCCGCAGCGGCGCCGCGTACGCCGGGTCGAGCGCCACCGCCCACGACGGGATGCACACCTCCGGGGCGCCGCCGCCGCCGACCACACTGGTGGTCTCGGCGGCATCCGCGTCGATGCCGTCGCCGCGAAGCGACTCGGCCAGCCGCTCCGCCCGCAGCCGCAGCTCGCCGACGTCGCGACGCAACGCCTCCCAGGTCGGCGTCGTCGGGCCGCGCAGCGTCGCCTCCATCGCGGCCAGGGTCAGCTTGTCGACCCGCAGGGCGCGGGCCAGTGGATGCCGCCGCAGCCGCTCGAGGAGGTCGGCCCTGCCGAGGAGCAGCCCGGCCTGCGGACCGCCGAGCAGCTTGTCGCCGCTGGCCGTGACGAGCGCCGCGCCGTCGGCCAGTGCGGTGGCCGCGTCCGGCTCGTCGGGCAGCAGCGGCTCGGGTGCGAGCAGGCCCGAGCCGATGTCGACCACGACGGGTACGCCGAGGGCCGCGAGCTCCCGCGTCGAGACGGCCGAGGTGAACCCGCGTACGACGAAGTTCGACGGGTGCACCTTGAGCACGAAGGCCGTGTCGGTGTCGAGGGCGGCCTCGTAGTCGGCGAGCACGGTGCGGTTGGTGGTGCCGACCTCCCGAAGGCGGGCGCCGGTCGACTGCAGCAGGTCGGGCAGCCGGAACCCGTCGCCGATCTCGATCAGCTCGCCACGGCTCACGACGATCTCGCGGCCGGCGGCGAGAGCGGTGGCGGCGAGCACCAGGGCGGCGGCGCCGTTGTTGACGACGTGCACGGCCTTGGCGGCGGGGACGGCGGCGGCGAGTGCCTCGAGGGTGCCGCGGCCGCGTCGCGCTCGGTCTCCACTCGCCAGGTCGAACTCGACGTCGGTCGCGCCGGCCGCGGTCGCGATCGCGTCGACGGCACTCGCCGACAGCGCTGCCCGACCCAGGTTGGTGTGCAGCACGACCCCGGTCGCGTTGATCACCGGGCGCAGTGTCGTCGCACGGGTCGGCAGGGCGGCGACCGCGACGTCGACCACGTCCGACGGATCGATCTCACCGCGCCGGGCCCGCTCCTGGGCTATGGCGACGACGCTCTTGACCGCCGACCGGCCGAGCGTCTCCGTCGCCGCGACGAGTCGCGGATCGGCGAGCGCCACGTCGGTGCGCGGGATCTCCCGCCGACGGTCCCGCTGCTGGCCGGTCCGCATCCCAGCTCCCTGGATGGCTGTGGCGGAGGCGGACGGGAATCGAACCCGCCTGACCCGGATACCGGGCCACTCCGGTTTTGAAGACCGGGAGGGGCACCAGCCACCTGAACGCCTCCACGTCTCACATTGACGTACCCAGGACGGGTGTCAACACACCCGCGTACGCCCTGAGCCGAGTGGCGCATTTCGGGGCCGAGTGGCACCAAAACGCCTGCGCGCAGCGGGCCGACGCGGTCGTGCGCCCCGCGGTGGACCGCCCTCAGCCCGCCGGATCGACGGGGAGCAGGTCGCGCTCCTCGAACACCCGCTTCGCCGCGAACGTCGCGTTCAGCGCGCGCGGCATGCCGCAGTAGACCGCCGCGTGCAGCATGGCCTCGACGATCTCGGCCGGGGTCAGCCCGACGTTGAGAGCGGCGTTCACGTGCACCTCGAGCTGAGCCTCGGCGCCGCCGATCGCGGTCAGGATGCCGAGCGTGACCAGTTGCCGGTCCCGTGGCGGCAAGCCGGGGCGGGCGTAGATCTCGCCGAAGGCCCACGCGACCACCTGGTGCCCGAGCTCGGGTGAGACGTCGGCCAGCGAGTCGATGACCCGCTGTCCCGCCTCGCCGTCGACCTCGTTCAGTACCTCGAGTCCCCGCTCGTACCGCTCGTCACGTGTCATCGCAGCCTCCGCCTCTCTTCCGCCGTACGCCATCGACCGTAGGAGTTGGAGCGCGCTCTCGCTCAAGTCGCGTGGTACGCCGGGCCGGGAGTCGTGACGGCGCCCGTGCTCACCGCACCGGCGTCAGACCCAGGGGCCGGCCGGCGAGGCCGCGGCCGCGGGCCGAGAGCTGGTCGGCGATCGACCGGATCTGCTTGGCGGCCGGGCTGTCCGGGTCGGCGCGGACGAGCGGCTCGCCCGCGTCGCTGTGCTCGCGCAGCCGGACGTCCAGCGGCACCTGGCCGAGCAGCGGCACGGGCGCGCCGGCCACCCGGCCCAGCGCCTCGGCGACCGCGTGGCCACCGCCGGAACCGAAGACGTCGACCTGCTCACCGCAGTGCGGGCAGGCCAGCCACGACATGTTCTCGACGACGCCGGCGATCCGCTGGCGGGTCTGCACGACGATCGCGCCGGCCCGCTCGGCGACCTCGGACGCGGCCTGCTGCGGCGTCGTGACGACCAGGATCTCGGCCGGCGGGATGAGCTGGGCGACCGAGATCGCGATGTCGCCGGTGCCGGGCGGCAGGTCGAGGAACAAGACGTCGAGGTCGCCCCAGTACACGTCGGCGAGGAACTGCTCCAGCGCCCGGTGCAGCATCGGTCCGCGCCAGACGACCGGGCTGTTGCCGGCGGTGAACATGCCGATCGAGATGACCGGGATGCCGTCGGCCGTCGGCGGCATGATCATCTGCTCGACCTGGGTCGGCTTGCCGGTCACCCCGAGCATCCGGGGAACCGAGTGGCCGTAGATGTCGGCGTCGACGATGCCGACCTTCCGGCCGAGCCCGGCCATCGCGACGGCCAGGTTGACCGTGAGCGACGACTTGCCGACGCCGCCCTTGCCGCTCGCGACGGCGTACACCCGGGTCAGCGAGTCGGGCTTGGCGAATCGGATCTCGCGCGCGCCCCGGTCGCCCATCAGCTGGCTCTGCAGCGACTGCCGCTGCTCCTCGCTCATCACGCCGAAGCCGACCTCGACGCCGGTCACGCCAGGCACCTTGGCGACCGCGAGCGTGACGTCGCGCTGGATCGTGTCGTGCAGCGGGCAGCCCTCGATGGTCAGCAGCACACCGACCCGTACCCGGCCGTCGGACCCGATGTCGACGCTGTCGACCATGCCGAGGTCGGTGATCGGTCGCCGGATCTCAGGGTCGTCGACCGTGGCGAGGGCCTGGGTCACCCGCTCGACGGTCGGAGCTGCCGTCATCGCGCCCACCGCCTACTGGATGCTGAAGATGATCGCGGCTCGCAGCGCCAGCACGCCGCACAGCACCAAGACGGGGATCGCGACCGATCGCACCACCGACGTCGTCTGCACGGTGACGGCCATGCCGTTGCCGGTGACGGCGAGCCGCGCGGTCAGCAGGCCGGCGAGGCCGGGCACCAGACCGGCGAAGGCGACCAGCCACAGCAGGATCCAGGGGAAGCCGAAGACGATGTCCAACGACCCGGTCGGGATCAGGGTGAGCACGAAGAGGACGATCAGCGCCAGCTCGAGCAGGGCATAGAGCCGCTCGGACAGGATCAGCGCGTCGCCGCTGGCCTCCGCGCCTCGGCGATAGCGCGACAGCAGGTGCAGCAGGGCGACCGAGCCGGACAGCCCGGAGGCCAGGAAGAGCCCGCCGAGCGTCCAGGTGTCGCTCCACACCGGCTGGTTGGAGACCGCCAGCAGCACGCCCGTGTAGCCGGCGATGAACAGGCCGCCGACCGCGCCGAGCACCAGGACGATCTTGCCCAGGGTGCCGTCGAGCAGCCCGACGGCCCGCCGGGCCAGGCCGAGACGCAGCTTCTCGTCGCGTACGAGAGCCTCGACGAACGACACCGTGGCGAAGACGCCGAAGACGGCCAGCACCCACACGCCGACCGACATCGGCGACCAGTACTTGAAGTTCAAGCCGGCCTCGTCCGGCGTCGTGTTCCACATCATGTGCCAGAACCGCGACGGCTTGCCGAGGTCGAGGATCAGCAGCACCGGGCACGGCAGCAGCGTGGCGAACGCGACGTAGTGCCCGAGCCGGACCACCGGCTCGTCGGCCGGTGTGCCCCGCAGCCGGAACAGAGTCGCGATGACGTACGACCCACCGGACAGCCCGGCGAAGAAGAAGTAGCCCAGGATGTACCAGGTCCAGTGCGGATCCCGGACGAAGTGGTCGAGCTCCTCACCCCACATCAGCCGTCACCCGCCTCGGAGTCCGACGCGGCCGATGCCGGCTCCCGACGGCGTCGCAGCGCGATCAGCCCGCCGAGGACGCCGAGGACGGCGGTGCCGAGCGCGCCGAGGTACCCCTCGGTGTTGTTGCGCCGGGGCAGCACCGCCTCTTCCTCGTCCGGCAGCTGGTACGCCTCGGGCTCGTCCATGAGCAGGAAGAACGCGTTGAGCCCGCCGTAGATCGAGTCGTCCTCGCCGTACAGCCGAGCCTCGCTGACGCCCTGGTCGTGCAGGTTCTCGATCCGCTGCTGCGCCATCTCCCGCAGCTCGTCGACGGGTCCGAACTGGATCGAGTCGGTCGGGCAGGCCTTCGCACAGGCCGGCTCCATCCCGCCCTGCAGCCGGTCGTAGCACAGCGTGCACTTCTGGGCGACGCCCTTGTGCTCGTCCTGGGAGATGACGTTGTACGGGCAGGCCGCGATGCAGTTGCGGCAGCCGTTGCACACGTCGGGCTGGATGTAGACGCTGTCGAACTCGGTCCGGATGATCGCGCCGGTGGGGCAGACCTCCATGCAGCTGGCGTTCTGGCAGTGCTTGCAGACGTCGGACATCATCAGCCAGGCCTTGCCCTGGCCGGTGCCCAACGTCTCGTCCGGGACGTTGTCGATGAACGCCACGTGCCGCCAGTTCTGCGCGTCGAGTGTGCCGGTGTTGTCGTACCCGTCGCCGAAGACCGGCTCGTTGCTGGGCAGCTCGTTCCACGTCTTGCAGGCGACCTCGCAGGCCTTGCAGCCGATGCACACGCTGGTGTCGGTGAAGAATCCGTACGCCCGGCCAGGAGTGATCTCTGCCATGTCAGAACCCCATGAGGTTGGGAGTGATCTTGGTCAGGCCGCGCTCGGCCGCGTAGAGGTCGAGGGGCAACGCCACCAGCTCGTCGACCTCGGGCACGGCTCGGGGATCGCGTCCGAGGTCGACGTCGACGAGGTAGCGCCGACAGCTCTGGCAGGACTCGATCCGCAGGTGCGGCAGCCGCGCGTCTCCGCTGTCGCCCCGGCCTACTTGCGGTCCGGGTCGACGCTCCGCGTACACGGGCCGCCGCCCGCCCTGGGTCTCGCC
>Ga0081538_10002521_pt1 | contig 17836 bp, 16 predicted proteins | sample TabmetS5T2R1_FD_71022 | JGI IMG/M metagenome (GOLD analysis project Ga0081538, IMG submission 71022) | Tabebuia heterophylla rhizosphere microbial communities from the University of Puerto Rico - S5T2R1 | ecosystem: Host-associated > Plants > Roots > Rhizosphere ... | reverse complement strand
GCGTTCGACTACGGCGGGCGCGCCGAGATCGTCGAGGCCGCGCGGAAGCTCGTCGAGGAAGGAGTCGACCCGCGCGACATCGACGAGAACGCAATCGGGTCCCGCCTGTATGCGCCGGAGATGCGCGAGCCCGACCTCCTGATCCGTACGTCTGGCGAGCTCCGTATCTCCAACTTCCTCCTCTGGCAGCTCGCGTACACCGAGCTCGTCTTCGTCGACACCCTCTGGCCCGACTTCGGAGAGCGCCAGCTCCGGGAGGCGCTCGCCCAGTACGCGAGCCGCCGCCGGCGCTTCGGCGGTCGATGAACGTCGCTGGGGCCGAAGGTCGGCCTATGAACCCCCTGCTCAGCCGGATTGCCGTCATCGCGGCGGGCCTGCCGCTCGTGCTCTTCGCCGCGTACTACGGGAGCTGGGCGCTCTTTGCCCTGGCCTCGTTCGGAGCCCTGTTCGCGCTCCACGAGCTGTACCAGATGGCCCGCTCGCTTCGGCCGCTCGTCCTTGCCGGCTACGGCGGCGCGCTCGCCGCCGTGCTCGGCGCCTCGCTCGGGGGGGCCGAATGGATGCTGGGCGGCTTCATGCTCACGTTGTTCCTCGCCTTCCTCTTCGCCGCCGTCTCCGAGACGCGCCAGTCGACGACGGTGGCGGTCGCGACGACCGTCCTCGGGGCTGGCTGGATCGGCCTCGGGCTCGGCTTTCTCATCCTCGTCCGCGACCTCGAGCCGGACGGGAGGCTCGTTCTCATCACTATCCTCGTGACCGTCTTCGTCGCGGACTCGTTCGCGTACGTCGGCGGTCGCATCGCCGGGCGTCACAAGATGGCGCCGGGGATCTCGCCCGGGAAGACCTGGGAGGGATTCGTCGCCGGCCTGGTCGGCGGTGTGCTCGCAACCTACCTCGCGCTGAACCAGGAGCCGATCGCGATCGACGGGTGGGAAGCGTTCTTCCTCGGCGGAGTGATCGTGCTTGCGGCCGTCGCGGGCGACCTCTTCGAGTCGATGGTCAAGCGCGACCTCGGCGTCAAGGATTCGGGCCGGATTCTCCTCGGCCACGGCGGCATCCTCGACCGCATCGACTCGATCGTCTTCGCCACGCCGGCCGCGTACTTCGCTGTCCTCGCGCTGACGCAGGGCTGACTCAGGAGGCTCTCTACACTGGCCGGGATGAAGCGCATCGCCCTTCTGGGCGCCACGGGGTCGATCGGACGACAGGCGCTCGAGATCGTTGCTGCTCACCCGGGGCTGGAGCTCGTGGCCGCCGCCTCCGGCTCGAGTCCGATCGACGGGCTCGCGCCCCTCACCCAGGTGGGCGGCGACCTGACCGATCTCCTCGAGCGCGCCGAGCCCGACGTCGTCCTCAACGCCGTGGTCGGCTTCGCCGGCCTGCCGGCGACGCTCTGGGCGCTCGAGAAGGGCGTCGATCTCGCCCTCGCCAACAAGGAGAGCCTCGTTGCGGGGGGTGATCTCGCCGTGTCCGCCTGGAGGAGAGGAGGGGGGCGGCTCCTGCCTGTCGACTCCGAGCATTCGGCCGCCTTCCAGCTACTGGATGGGCAGCCGGCCGACACCGTCGACTCGCTCGTCCTGACCGCCTCGGGCGGGCCCTTCCGCGGCCGGACCAGGGCGGAGCTCGCCGACGTCACCGCGCTCGAGGCACTCGCCCACCCGACCTGGAGCATGGGCCCGAAAATCACCGTCGACTCGGCCACGCTCATGAACAAGGGGCTGGAGCTGATCGAGGCGCACTTCCTCTTCGACCTCCCGTACGAGCGGATCGAGGTCGTCGTCCACCCGACCTCGGTCGTGCACGCGCTCGTGCGTTTCCGGGACGGTGCCTCGCTCGCCCACCTCGGCTACCCGGATATGCGCGTGCCGATCTCCTACGCGCTGACCTACCCGGAGCGGGCGGCGACGCCGATCGGCGCCCTCGACCTCGCCGCCGGATTGATCCTCGAGTTCCAGGCGCCCGACCTGGAGGCGTTCTCCTGCCTGGCTCTCGCTCGGGCCGCGGGGGAGGCGGGCGACACGGCGCCGTGCGTCCTCAACGCCGCCAACGAGGTCGCCGTCTCGGCGTTCCTCGAGGGCCGCTTGCCGTTCCTCGGGATTGCGGACGTGGTCGAGCGCACCCTCGCGCAAATCGACTGCGTCCCAGCGGCCGACCTCGCCGAGCTGACCGCGATGGATGCCGAGGCACGGCGTATTGCCGCGGCGCTTACGCGCCAGCTGGTTCACTAGTGTCTCTACAGGCAATGCCCGCCCGCCGCTGCCCCGCGATCACGCTGCGCCAGAGCTCACCCTCGTCCTCACCAAGGCATTCAGCCTTGGCTTCGGACGAGTGCGAACTCTGGCTTGGTGCTCGCGACGCAGCGACCGGGCAGCATCACCTGCAGAGACACTTGCCATGAACATTGCCGTCGCCATCGGTGGCCTCGCCTTCCTGATCCTGATCCACGAGGCCGGGCACTTCGTCACCGCGCTCGCGGTGAAGATGCGGCCTCGGCGCTTCTACATCTTCTTCCCACCGGCCCTGGTCAAATGGCACCGGAACGGGATCGAGTACGGCATCGGCTCGATCCCCCTCGGCGGCTACGTGAAGATCCCGGGGATGCACAAGCCGGCTGCCGGCGACCTGGACGCGCATCTGGAGCCGGCCCGGAAAGAGGCGCCGTCGGTCGCCGCGGCGGCAGCGCCGGTCGAGCAGGCACTGACAGACGAGCGCTACGAGGACGCACGCGCCGGAATGGCCGGCCTCCACGCGAAGGTCGGCAGCGCGGACCTCTCGGAGGGCGCGCGCAGGGTCGCGGAGCGCGGGCTCGTCGACGTTGACGACGCCCTCGCTGCGGACGCCTACTGGCGGGCGCCGACGTGGAAGCGGATCTCCGTGATCCTCGCCGGGCCCGCGACGAACTACCTGTTCGCGGTCCTTGCCCTCGCGATCGTCTTCATGCTCGGGGTACCGACCGGCGCGACGCGGACTGTGGAGGAGGTCGCACCGGGCTCCCCGGCCGCCGCGATGGGTCTCGAGCCCGGCGACGAGGTGGTGGCGGTGAACGGGACGCGGGGAGAGTCCGCTGACCTCGCCGAGGCGATCCGCTCGAGTGGCGGCCGGCCGGTGACGGTCACGGTTGAGCGAGGCGGCTCGCAGCTCCAGCTCCGCGGGACTCCTCGCCTCGAACCGGAGGACCAGGTCTACCGGCTCGGCTTCGCCTTCGGCCTCGCGTACGAGAGCTACGGGCCCCTCGAAGCGCTCGGGAGAGCCTTCGACACGACCTGGGAGGTGACGAAGGAGATCGGGGCGTCGCTTGGGCGCCTGGTCCGCCTCGAGGGGCGGGACGAGGTGGCGAGCGTCGTCGGCATCACCCAGGTCTCGAGCGAGTCGCTCGACGTGGGCTTCCGCTACTACCTCGAGGTGCTCGCCTTCATCAGCCTCTCGCTCGCGCTTCTGAACCTGCTCCCGCTCCTGCCGCTCGACGGCGGCCACATCGCGTTCTCCATCGCCGAGCGGGTCCGCGGCCGCGCGATCCCGCGGGAGGCGTACGAGCGGGCGTCGGTGATCGGCATCGCGCTCGTCCTCATCCTCTTCTTCATCGGCCTCTCGAACGACGTCGACCGGATCCGCGGTGGCTAGGGAGACAACGGCGGGCCGTTAGACTTCCCGCGATGGCGAGCGAGCGGCAGATCATGGTCGGCAACGTCCCGATCGGCGGCGGCGCGCCTGTCGCTGTGCAGTCGATGACGCTCACGAAGACCCACGACGTCGACGCGACGATGGCCCAGATCGGCGAGCTCGTCTCCGCCGGGTGCGAGATCGTCCGCGTCGCGGTGCCGAAGAACGAGGACGCCGAGGCGCTTCCGAAGCTCGTCTACCTATCGCCGATCCCGGTGATCGCCGACATCCACTTCAACGCGTCGTTGGCGTTGAAGGCCGTGGACGCCGGTGTGGCCGCAGTGCGGATCAACCCGGGCAACATCGGCGGCCCCGACAAGGTGGCCGAGGTCGTGAAGGCGGCCAAGGCGCGCGGGATCCCGATGCGAATCGGGGCCAACTCGGGCTCGCTCCCGAAGCACCTGCTCGAGCTGGCCCAGGAGGACACAGCCGAGGCGCTCGTCGAGGAGGCGCTCGAGCAGGTGCGCTTGCTCGAGAGCATGGACTACTACGACTTCAAGATCTCCGTCAAGTCGAGCTCGGTGCCGACGATGATCCGCGCGTACCGCATGCTGTCGGAGCGGGTGCCGTATCCGCTCCATCTTGGCGTCACCGAGGCGGGCACGCCGGCGAGCGGCTCCATCAAGAGCGCGGTCGGCGTCGGCAGCCTGCTCATGGACGGGATCGGCGACACGATCCGCATCTCGCTCACGGCCGACCCGGTCGAGGAGGTCAAGGTCGCCTGGGAGATCCTCAAGGCGCTGGGGCTGCGCGAGCGCGGGCCGATCATGATCGCGTGCCCCTCCTGCGGCCGCGACAACGTCGGCGTCTGGAACCTCGCCGAGGCGGTGGAGGAGCGCCTGCGTGCGTACCCGCAGGCCTTCGAGGTCGCCGTGATGGGGTGCGCCGTGAACGGCCCGGGTGAGGCGGGGGACGCCGACTTCGGCGTCGCAGGCGGTCGCGACACCGGGTTCATCTACGCCCACGGGCGCGTGCTCAAGAAGGTCGAGTCCAGGGTCCTCGTGGAGGAGCTCTTCCACGAGATCGACGCGTGGATCGAGGGCGGCATGGTGCGGCCGAAGCGCTTGAAGCTGGCCAAGCCGGCGGCCCTCATGATGGCCGAAGCGGCCCAGCGCCCGACCTAATGCCTCTCCGAGCAGCTCACGCCGGCCTCTGCCCCGCGATCACTCGGCGCCAGAGACCACCCTCGCCCTCACCAAGGCTTCCAGCCTTGGCTTCGGGCGAGTGCGGCCTCTGGCTTGGTGCTCGCGGCGCAGAGGCTCGGCAGAGCTACCCGAAGAGGCATTGATGCCCAGGGCCTCTGAGCTCTTCCTCCCGACCCTGCGGGAAGACCCAGGCGATGCCGAGGCCGCGAGCCACCGGCTGCTCGTCCGCGGCGGCTACATCCGTCAGGTGAGCGGCGGCCTCTGGTCGTTCCTGCCGCTCGGCTGGCGCGTGCACGAAAAGGCCGTGCAGATCGTGCGCGAGGAGGTGAACGCGATCGGCGGCCAGGAGATGTTCATGCCGGTCGTCACGCCCGCCGAGCTGTGGCAGTCGAGCGGCCGCTATGTGATTCCAGAGCTCTGGAAGACCGAGGACCGAATGGGCCGGCCGTTCGTGCTCGCCATGACGCACGAGGAGACGGTCACCTTCCATGCCCGCGAGATCTCGTCCTACCGCCAGCTGCCGCAGATCCTCTACCACTTCCAGACGAAGGTGCGCGACGAGCCGCGCCCGCGCGCGGGCCTCATTCGCGTCCGGGAGTTCATCATGAAGGACTCGTACTCGTTCGACCGCGACGAGGAGGGCCTGGAGCGGAGCTTCCGCCTGCACGAGGGCGCCTACCACCGGATCTTCCAGCGCTGCGGGCTCGAGTACTACGCCGTGCAGGCGGAGTCCGGGATGATGGGTGGGACCGAGTCGGTTGACTTCCTCGCCCCCTCGGGCTCGGGCGAGAACACGCTCGTCACGTGCGAGAACGGCGACTACGCCGCCGACCTCGAGGTCGCGCGCGGCATCCCGCGCGCGCCTGTGTTCCCCGAGCACCTGAACGGACCGACCGAGGTCGAGACGCCCGGCGTGACGACGATCGAGGCGCTTGCCGAGTTCCTCGGAGTCGATGCCGCGGCAACCTCGAAGGCCATGCCCGTCGTCGACCAGGCGGGCACGCTCGTCCTCGCGCTCGTGCGCGGCGACGACCGCCTCGAGGAGGCCAAGACGGCCGCGGCTCTCGGACGCGGCTTCCGGCCGGCGACGGAGGAGGAGATCCGCGAGGGATTCGGCGCCGATCCGGGCTCGATCGGGCCGATCGGCTTCCCGGGGCCGATCCTCGCCGACGAGACGCTGCGCGAGGGCCAGTTCGTGGTCGGTGCGAACCGCACCGGCTGGCACGTTCTTGGCGCCGAGCAGGGCCGGGACTTCGAGGCGCGCTTCGCCGACATCCGCGAGCCGCGCGAAGGCGACACGTGCCCCCAGTGCGGCGGCGCCCTTCGTTTCCAGACGGCCCTCGAGGTTGGCCACATCTTCAAGCTCGGCACGTACTACTCGGAGCCGCTCGGCGGGAGGTTCATCGACGAGGACGGCGTCGAGCGGCCGCTCGTGATGGGGAGCTATGGCATCGGACCGGGGCGGATCATGGCGGCCGCGGTCGAGCAGCGCCACGATGACCATGGGATCTCGTGGCCGCGCTCTCTCGCGCCGTACGAAGTCGAGGTGGTCGCGATCGGCGCCGCCGGCCCTGAGGCCGTGGAGACGGGGGAGAACGCGGCGGGCGAGCTCGAGGCCGCGGGGCTCGAGGTCCTGCTCGACGACCGCGACCTCCGGCCCGGGGAGAAGTTCGCAGACGCCGACCTAATCGGCTGCCCTGTGCGCGTCACCGTCGGGAAGAAGACGCTCGAGGACGGCCGTGTCGACGTCCTCAGACGGTCGGACCGCGCGGAGCAGCGCGTTCCCGTCGACGCGCTCGTCGACCACGTCAAGGAGGTCCTGTGATGGCGAGGAAACGCCGGTTCTCGACCGAGTCGTTCGGCGAGACCGTCCAGTCGCTCATGACCGAGCGGGGAGTGACCTACCGGGGCCTCGCAGCGAAGACGGGGCTGTCCGCTGGGTACCTCAACCACCTCGTGCATGGGAACAGGCCGGTGCCCTCGAACGAAGTCATCGAGGCGCTGGCCAAGTCGCTCAAGGTCGAGCCGGCCCACTTTCAGGAGTACCGCATTCGGATGATCACCGAGCGCCTCGAGCGGATGCCCGAGCTCGTCGACCGGCTTTACCGCAGGCTCGAGAGCTAGAGTCCTCCGCGCGTCGGTCGCTCGGAGGAGACCCATTCGACGACGGCGACGAGCGTCCAGGCGATCCCCATCGCGACGGCGATCGCAGGCGTGGGGAGCTCGGCCCGCCAGACGACGAGCGCGACGGCGACGATGAACGTCGCCTCGAGGACGAACCGCACGGTGCGCGAGATGCGGAACGTCCGGTGCGCGGGCGCCGGCGGGCGCACCGTCTGGGGCACCGCGGCAGGCCGCGGGTGTGCCGGAGGCATCGGCATCGGCGTCGGGTGCGGGACGGCCGAAGCCTGCGGCGGAAGCCAGATCTCCCTGTTGGAGAGCTCTTCGACCCGCTTCGTCAGCTCGCTCACCCGATGCCCGAGGTCGACGGCGGCTGCGTGCTGTGCCTGTTGCTGCGAGGTCGCCTGCGTCGGTTGAGCCTGCTGGTGAGGCTGCCGTTCGAGCTCGGCGAGGCGGACACGCAGCTCGGCGAGCTCGTTTGTGAGGCGGAGGCTCTCCGCCTGCACGGTCAGGGCCCGGTACTGCGCGATCTCCTGCGACTGGCGTTCGAACCGGTCCAAAACCTCACGGAAGAGTGCCGCCAGCATGTCCTCGGTCGTGCCGGTCTCCGACAGCTCGGCGCCTACCGCGGGGCGGGGGAGGAAGGGGGCGCCGGGGCCACCCTCCCGGGGTTGCGTTTCGCCCTCTACGAGTAGCCCTGCCCGAGCCAGCTCGGAGCGAGGGATGCGCCGGCGGCCGTTCCGGACGACCGAGCGCAGCGACCCGCGCTCGACCCGGCGGGCGATCGCCTTCCGGCTCAGTCCCGTGACTTCCGCAGCTTCGCTGATCGTGTACGTCCGCAACGTCGTCCCTGGAACTGTGATTTTGCCCGAATCCGGTAGAAAAGGGCAACCTGGGGCGTCCCCCGGGGGAGCCCAGCGGGGTCACGGTGCGGGGGAACAGCCTACCCCGCCGGGTGCCCCGCGGCCGAAACCGCCCCCGATGGGGGTAGGAATCGGGCCCGAGCTCGTCCTCGGTCCCGGTCCCGGCGTCGAGAGCGGATCTAGGCTAGTGTTGATGCAGTCGCGGGGCGTGGCGCAGCCTGGTTAGCGCGCTAGTCTGGGGGACTAGAGGTCCCCGGTTCAAATCCGGGCGCCCCGATGAGAAGGCAAGCGGCTTCGCAGCGGCCGGCGGAAAGCGAGGATGCTCCACACCGCAGACCTCTACCTCCGCTTCCTGAGGCTGAGTAGGTGGTCGGGAGCGGGAAGGGTTGCGGGATGGTGGCAGGCGCTAGGGTGAGCCTGTGAGCGGGGCGGAAATCCGAAGCCTTTCGCCCACGGAGTTGAGTAGACCGCTTCTCGAAGAGGTTGGTGCTCTCTACAGGGTCGTATGGGGTTTCCCGACCCGGAGCGATCGTCCTCACCGATGGGCCGAGGAATACCTTCCCCAACACGCGAGGTCGGAGAGCTTTCGCTTCTTGCTCGCTCTCCGTAATGGCCGAATCATCGGCTACACGTACGGCTACACAAGTCACGAAGGGCAGTGGACGACGGATCAGATCATCTGCGCGCTAGACCCGGAAGCGCGGGCTGAATGGATCGAACCTCGTCCGTTCGAAGTCGTCACGATCGCAGTGGATCCGGGCTTCCAGCGGCAGGGGATCGGGACGAGACTCCTGACGAGGCTCTTGGCTGGGCTCCCTCACTCCCGGGCGATCCTGTGGACGGAGGCTGAGCGGCGAGCGGCGCTCGCCTTCTACGCCAGTCAAGGCTGGCGCGCCATCGTTTCCGACGTTGAGATCGAGAGCCGCCGAGCTGTGGTCTTGGGGAAGCCGTTGCGGTTGAGCCGACTGAACGGGTTTCTGGACGGCGAATAGGAAGCGGGATGATCGCGGAACAGGAATGGGCTGGGAGGCGAGCGTGAAGGGTCGCGCGGTCGGAGCCGGTTACGCTTGGCCGGTTGAAACGGATCTACCAATCCTCCCGAGGGTGGCTCGAACTCGAAGTCTTCGAGACCTTTGACTCGCGCGAGGTCTGGCTGACGTTCTTCGACGAAGAGGGTTGGGCGCGGCACCGCGTTTCGTGGGGGCCGGACGCCCTTCAGCAGCATGACTTCGACGTACGACGGCAGCTAGTCAGCCGGCTGAGCTTCGAGGGGTTCCCCAAGTTTGAGGCGGAGCGCCTCGCCGACCAGATGGGAGCGGACTTACAGCGCTTCCCTCAGGGCTGAGCCCTAGATGACTGAAGAAAGACATGGCTGAGGTTCCAGAGGATCTGCGCACCGAACGAAAGAGGGACTTCACTCGGTGGGGACTCAGGATCCCGCACGCGACGTCGTCAGGCACCGGCTCGTACCAGACCCGCGACCACTGGCACACGGCGGCGGGCCGGGTGACGATTGATGGGTTGCCATGCCTGCGGTTTGAAGCTTCATCCCTCAAACCACAGGGCGTGCGGTTCCGTTGCGGCTGGTCTTCCTGTTCGACGGGAAGGACTCAGTAGCGCTCAGCTAGCCAGTTCACGCCCGAAGCTGCCGAGAAATGCAGCCGGCCTGCGAGCAGTGCGTGGCAGCCTTCCAGGTCGGCTCGCTAGCCGTGCGGGAAGAGCCGGGCCTCGGCTGCGCGGTAGGCGTCCGGACCGCGCTCCACATGCGCTTCGGGGTACTGGGCCGCCAGGTCGAGGAGACGCATCGACTCGGCGTCCACTGCCAGCTCCTCGTACACCGGGAAGCGAAGCGTCACGCCGCCGCCGTCCCCGGCGGTCGCCCACTCGAGCGGGACGTACGTCTTGGCGTCCACGAGGTAGACCTGCCTGCCGTCGGATGACACGATGCGGATTGCCTCGCGGCCTCCGACCTCGACGCGCCCGGCCTCGCGGGCGGCACCCGACTCGAGCAGCCTGAGGATCTCTGCGCGGAACGGCTCCTCGACCGGGCTGGTCACCCGCTGCGGCTCCTGAGCATCCTCGAATCGTTCCAGCATGCGCTTCGCCTCGTCCTCGCTGACGACCACGATGCTGGAGACGGCGCGCAACGATCCGTCCGGCGTGATTCGGTACTTCCTCACGCGTACGCGGACCGTTCCGGACTCAGGACCGGGGCCGAGCAGCCTGGGTGGGCGCTGCGTCGCAGCCTCCTCCTCCGCCGGGCCTACGTAGATCGTGTTCCTCCGCGCGTCATAGAGCTGCGCCGTCTCCCCGCTCGTGAGCGTCTCGGCGCGGAGGCCCTCGGGCCCGACCTCGATCTGGCGCCGCGTATAGGGCGGGACCCGGAGCTGCCAGGTCTCCGAGCGCCACGTAACGACGCTCCCGTCGAGGTTCCGCTGTTCGCCGCGGAGCTCGAAGTGCAGGATCGTGTCCTCGGAGGCTTGGAGCGCGGCCGCGGCGCGCTCGACGACCGACGGGGCCTGCGCCTGGAGCACGCTAAGCAGCCCGAGCGCGACAGCGCCCGCGGCCACGGACAGGGCGGCGATCCGGACGGCCCGGCGTCTCCGTCGCCGCGAGGCGACGTCGCGACGGAGGGCGTGCTCGAGCTGACCTCCGAAGCGGTCGAGAGTGGGGGGCAGGGCGGTCATGCGTCCTCCTTTAGCGACAGGGCGGAAAGGCGCCGGAGCGCGCGTGAGACGCGGAGCCGAGCTGCCGCCGGTCGGACGCCGAGCCGATCTGCGACCTCCTCGTAGGGCAGCTCGTCGACCACCCGCAGCTCGAGCGCCTCCCGCTCGTGCTCGGGCAGGGCATCGAGCGCGTGGGCGAGTGCAGCACGGGGAGAGAGCCGCTCCTCGACGGCCGCGTACCCGTCCTCGGAGGCGAGATCGGTCGGCAGCCCGAGCCGCCGCCGCGCTCTCGACTCCACTTCGTTCCGGCGCGCTGACTCGCGCGCGACGTTGCGTGCGATACCGAGAAGCCAGGGAACCGCGGAGCCGCCGGCCTCGTCCTTGAAGCTCCCGCGCGAGAGCCACGCCTGCGCGAACGTCTCCGCGGTCAGGTCGCTCGCGGCCCACTCGAGCCGCCGACGAAACCAGCCGTAGATGGCAGCGGCGTGCCGCTCGTAGAGCTCACCGAACGCGCTCGCGTCAACTTCGGCCTCGCGGATCAGCTCGGCATCGGTCCGCTCGCTCGACTGTCTCACACCATCCAATGGAGGAACTTTGGCAAGTTGTATCCGGCGGCCCTGGCCGAAGCGGGCCCTTGCGCCTGTGAGCTTCCTCGCTATCCTCCGCAGGGCGGCGCGCGATTCGGCCGCAGGTCGTGTGTCGCCGGGGCGCAGCTCATCGCCGCGCCCCCCGGGTGAGCGGGCCTCCCTAGGCCAAGGGGGTACGGCCCGCTTACCCCTTCCTGGTCTCGACTCGAGGAGCCGGCTCCGCCTCACTGAGAGGCGCGGCCGCCTCCCGCTTGGCCGGGAGGCGACCGCGGATTTCTCGAGGCCGACGGGGAGGAAATCGCCCAAACACCGCCAATGGTCCCGGTCCAATGCGAACCGGAAGGTACGTCGCGTTCGCATCCGTCCTGGCCGCGCTCGCCGTCGCGGGGCCCGCATCCGCGGTCCTCACGCCCTACGTCGCTGCCGGCCAGGTCGCCTTGCGATCCCACGGCCTCTACGGCGGGGCCATCGACGGCATCCGCGGCCCCCAGACGAACCGGGCCATCCGGACGTTCCAGCGCCGTCACGGGCTCGCGGTCGACGGGGTCGTTGGGCCGCGGACACGGGCGAAGCTCGGGAAGCTCGGCCGGCCGCTCTTCGGGAAGCGGATGATTCGGCGCGGGATGATCGGCTGGGACGTCTCCGTCCTGCAGTTCCTGCTCAGCCGGCGCGGAGCCCGAGCGGGCGGGGTCGACGGCATCTTCGGCCGGAACACGCTGAACGCGGTCCGACGCTTCCAGAGCCGGAGGGGGCTCGTCGTGGACGGGCTCGTCGGCCCGGCAACCCGGCACGCGCTGAGGAGCAAGGCGGCCCGCGGCGGCCTGAAGCCGGCGCGCACACGCGGGCCGAGCCGCGCCAAGGTGCACAGGATGCTCGGCCGCTGGGCGCGCTACTACGGGATCAGCCCGAGGCTCGTCCGCGCGGTCGCGTGGATGGAGTCCGGCTTCCGCTGGAACGTCACGTCGTCCGCGGGCGCCTGGGGGGTGATGCAGGTGATGCCCGCGACCTGGCGCTTCGTGGAGGACGTTCTGATGGGGCAGAACATGCGCCACACGGCGCGGGGGAACATCCGGGTCGGCATCGTCTACCTCCGCCACCTCCTGCGCCTGTTTGGCGGGAACAAACGGGTCGCGCTCGGCGCCTACTACCAGGGCCCGCGGGCCGTCCGCCGCCACGGCTTCTACCCGGAGACGCGGGTGTACGTGCGCACCGTTCTCAGCCTGCGGCGCCGCTTCTGACGAACTCTCCCCGGGTGAGGGATCGTGACGATCGGCGCAACAGCCGATGCAGGATCCCATGCGCGTCCGCGTCCTCGTCCTCGGGCTCGCCTTCTTCGGCTTCGCGGTTGCGCTCGCGGTGCAACCCTACGTCGCATCGGGCCACAGCCCGCGACTGAACGAGCCGTGCACCGTGGTCGGCACGAACGACCCCGACCTCCTGCAGGGAACCGCGGGGCGGGACGTCATCTGCGGCCTGGGGGGAAGCGACACGATCGGCGGCAACTCGGGCAACGACATCATCCGGGGAGGGGCGGGCAGCGACCGCATCCAGGGGGATAGCGGTCACGACGTCCTCCAGGGCGGGAAGGGCAACGACTGGCTCTGGGGCCGCGACGGGGTGCACGACCACCTGAACGGCGGCAGCGGCTACGACCGCTATCGCTACGACCAGTCCATCGACCGTCTGCGAGGCGTCGAAGCCAAGATGTAGGCGCCGTTCGCCGCGCGGTAGGGTTCGCAGGCGATGGCAGAGGCTGGACGCACGCTGACCGTGCTCGGGGCCGGCAAGGCCGGCGAGGCGCTCATCGCCGGAGTGATCTCCTCCGGCTGGCGCGAGCCCGCCGAGATCGTCGCCACCGCGCGGCACCCCGAGCGCCTGCAGGAGCTTTCCGAACGCCACGGGATCAGGACGACGCTCGACAACGCGGAGGCCGTCGAGGGCGCGGAGATCGTCGTCATCGGCGTGAAGCCCCAGGACATCGAAGGCCTGCTGGGTGAAATCGGGGGCTCGGTCACAGCGGAGCAAACGGTCCTCTCCATCGCCGCGGCGATCCCCACCGCGCTCATCGAGGAGCGCTTGAGCGACGGCGTCCCCGTCGTCCGCGCGATGCCGAACACGCCCATGACCGTCCACGAGGGCATGGCCGGAATCGCCCCGGGCGCTCACGCCGCCGAGGAGCATCTCCAGCGCGCGGAAGAGGTGCTTTCGAGCGTCGGCCGGGCGGTTCGGGTCGACGAACCCTACATGGACGCGATCACCGCGGTCTCGGGCTCCGGCCCGGCGTACTTCGCGCTCCTCGCGGAGTCGATGATCGAGGCGGGAATCCTCCTCGGGCTTTCCCGCGAGGTCTCGACCGACCTCGTCGTCCAGACGATGCTGGGCACGGCGAAGATGCTCCGCGACGAGAGGATCCATCCGGTGGAGCTCCGCGAGGCGGTGACGTCGCCTGGCGGGACGACGATCGCCGCCATCCGCGAGCTCGAGCAGGCGGGAGTGCGCGCCGCCTTCCTCAACGCCATCCAGGCGGCGATGACGCGCTCGAAGGAGCTCGCAAGCGGCTAGACAAACACGTCGGCGCCGCAGCCGTGCACGAGCGCGGCGGGGGCGTCCGATTCCTCGACGCCGCGAAGCCCAGGGTGGCCGAGGTCGACCTCGACGCCCGGCCACGCGTCGAGGCCGAGCGCCCGCGCTCCATTGGCCGCTCCGATCTGGAGGAGCAGCGGGACAGGGATGACGTCGCGGCGCAGCGCCTGACGCCGCGCGGTCCCGTCGAGCTCGCGGAGCTCCTCGAGCGGGTCGATCCTGACGTTCGAGTCCGAGCCGATGCAGAGCGGGATCTCGCGTGCGAGCAACCCCTCGAGCGGCGGGAAGCCGTCACCGAGGTTGGCCTCCGTCGTCGGGCAGACGCAGACCCCGGCGCCGTGCTCGACCAGGAGGTCGAGCTCGTGCTCGTCCGCATGCGTCGCGTGCACGACCGTCGTTCGCGGCCCGAGGCATCCCGCCTCCGCGAGCAGCTCGATCGGCCGCAGCCCGTGCTCGGCGAGGCACTCGTCGATCTCGCGCGGCTGCTCGTCGGCGTGGGCGTGGAGGACGAGGCCCTCGCGCTCGCCAAAGGCACCGATCTCCTCGAGCCAATCGCGTGGGCAGGCGCGGACGGAGTGGGGGGCGAGCCCGACACGCGTGCCGGCGGCTGCGAGCGCCTCCACCTGACGGAGATAGTCGGCGGCGGAGTGCTGACGGAAACGGTCGAGGCCGCCGCGGCCGTACGCCGTGAGGAGGAGGACGAGCTCGACTCCGGCCTCTCGCGCGGCCTCGGCCGCCGATTTCGCCTCTTCGAAGCCGACGTAGTGGAACTCGCCGACGGCCGTGTAGCCCGCGGTCCGCATCTCGCGGTAGGTCGCCGCGTAGTCCTCGCGGACACGTCCCGGGGTCAGACCCCGGGCCAGGTCCAGCATGGACTCCCGCCAGGCCCAGAAGTCGCCGCCCGCCGCCTTCCCCCGTAGCGCCCGCTGGAACGCATGGCTGTGGGCGTTGACGAATCCTGGGAGCGGAAGCAGGCCGGGCACCGCGGCGACGTTACCATTCGGTCCAAATGGCCACACGCGTCGTTCCCGCTCCGCTCGCGCAGCTGCCGAACGCGCTCACGATCCTGCGCCTCCTCGCCATTCCCGTCTTCGTCGCACTCCTGCTGCGGACGGACGGCGAGGGGAGCTACGCGCTGGCCGGGCTCTTCGCCGCGGCCGCGCTCACCGACCAGGTGGACGGTTACCTCGCGCGCCGCTGGCGCGTCGAGTCCGAGTTCGGGAAGTTCGCCGACCCGCTTGCCGACAGGCTGATGATCGATGCGGCTGTCCTGCTCCTCTGCCTCGACGGCCGGCTGCCCTGGATCGCGCTCGCGATCGTCCTGGCGCGCGACGCGCTCCTCATCGGCGGCTACGGGCTCGTCAAGGACCGCGGGTACGAGTTCTCGGTTTCCGCGCTCGGGAAGGCCTCCACATGGGTGCTCTACGCGGCCATCGTGGGCGTGATCGCCTCCGACGAGGGCACGGAGTGGCCGCTCGCGCTCTTTTGGAGCGGCGTCGGCCTGGCCGTGCTGGCCGCCGTCTTCTACGTCCTCGGCGCCGTGAGGGCGGTGGAGGAATGAAGGCCGTCGTCATGGCCGGCGGCGAGGGCACCCGTCTGCGGCCGCTCACGTCGAACCAGCCGAAGCCGATGGTGCCGATCGTCGGCAAGCCGTGCATGGAGCACATCCTCGACCTTCTGCGGGCGCATGCGTTCGACGACGTGATCGTCACCCTCGCGTTCATGCCACAGGCGATCCGGGGCTACTTCGGGGACGGCGAGGCCTACGGCGTCTCCATCCGCTACTCGGTGGAGGAGTCGCCCGCGGGCACGGCGGGCTCCGTGAAGCTGGCCGAGGAGGCGCTCGGCGACACCTTCCTCGTCATCTCGGGCGACGCGCTCTGCGATATCGACCTCGGCGCCCTCGTCCGCTTCCACCGGGAGAAGGGCGCCATGGTCACGATCGGGCTAAAGAGCGTCCCCAACCCGCTCGAGTTCGGCATCGTCGTCACCGACGGCGAGGGCCGGATCGAGCGCTTCCTCGAGAAGCCGAGCTGGGGACAGGTCTTCACCGACACCATTAACACGGGCATCTACGTGCTCGAGCCGGAGGTCCTGCGCCACGTCCCCACCGAGACGCCGTACGACTTCTCCAAGGAGCTCTTCCCACTCCTCCTCGAGATGGGCAAGCCGCTCTCCGGCTTCGTCTGCGACGGCTACTGGCAGGACATCGGCAACCTCGACCAGTACCGCCAGGCGAATTTCGACGCCCTCGACGAGCGGGTGCGCCTGGACATCCCAGGCATCCGCCTGCGAGGCAACGTCTGGGTGGGTGAGGGAGTGGGCCTCGACGACATCGCGGCCGTCGAGGCGCCGGCGTTCATCGGCAACTACTGCCGGATCGCACCGCGCGCCTCGGTCGGCCCGTACTCGGTCCTGATGCCCAGCGTGACGCTCGCCGACCACGCCCGCTCGGCGCGGTCGGTCGTCGACTCCTCCACCTCGATCGGCCGCAGCGTCCTCGTCGAGGGCGCGATCGTCGGCAGGGCCTGCGACATCCGCCCGCACGCGCGCCTCCACGAAGGCGTGGCCGTCGGTGACAACTGCACCATCGGCGAGGAGAGCGTCGTCATGCCGGGCGTGCGCATCTATCCCTTCAAGGAGGTGGAGTCGGGCTCGCGCGTCGACCGGAACCTCATCTGGGAGTCGCGGCTCTCGTCCCGCCTGATCGGCCTCGACGGCGCCTCAGGCCGTATCGACGTCGACCTCACGCCGGAGACCGCCCTCCGGCTTGGGCTGGCGCTCGGAACGGCGCTCGACCGCGGCGACCGTGTGGTCACCAGCCGCGCTGCGTCGGCCTCGTGCCGCCTCCTCCGGCGCGCGCTCATCGCCGGCGTCAACTCGGCGGGCGTCCACGCCGCCGACCTCCAGGTCATGCCGGCCGCCGTAAACCGCCATTTTCTGAAGACCGAGGGTTTCGACGCCGGCATCCACGTGCAGCCGAGCCCGGGCGACCCGGAGATCGTCCAGATCCGAATCTTCGAGCCGCCCGGGACGCCCGCGACGCCGGCACTGGTGAAGGAGATCGACAAGCACTTCTCCCGCCAGGAGTTCCGCAGGGCGTCCTGGAACGACGTGGGGGAGATCACCTTCTCGGCCCGGACCGCGGAGACCTACGTCCAGGATCTCCTGGAGACCCTCGACGTCGAGGCGATCCGCGGCCGCGGGTTCCGCATCGTCGTCGACTACGCCTTCTCGGCCGCGTCGCTCGTCCTCCCGCAGGTGCTCGGCGCGCTCGACGTCGAAGCCGTCGCCTCGCACGCCTACGTCAGCGAGCGCAGGCAAGCGGGCCAGACGGCGACGCTCGCCGAGTCGCTCGGCCAGGCCAAGAGCCTGGTCGAGGCCGTCGGCGCCGACCTCGGCGCGGTGCTCGACCCGGCGGCCGAGCGAATCTTCCTGGTCGACGACAAGGCCCGGGAGGTTCCGGTGGAGCAAGAGCTCCTGCTCTTCCTCCGCCTGCTCGCCTCCGACGGCAAGCGCGGCCGGCTCGCCTTTCCCACGACCGTCACGCACCTCGTCGACGAGCTCGTCGAGGGCACCGACCTGCAGGTGGAACGCACCGCCCACTCGCTCTCGGCGCTCACGATGGCCGCGGCCGGCGACGGGGTCATCTTCGCCGGCTCCGTGGGCGGCGGCTTCGTCTTCCCCGACTTCGTGCCCGCCTACGACGGGATGGCGAGCCTCTGCAAGCTCCTCGAGCTCCTGGCGCCAGTGGAGAAGCCGCTTTCGGAGATCGTGGGCGAGCTTCCGGAGTCCACCGTCGTGCATCGCCAGGTCCGCTGCCCCTGGGCGCGCAAAGGGGCCGTGATGCGGATCCTCACCGAGCGGACGAAGGGTAAGGAGGTCGACGTCACCGACGGGATCAAGGTGTTCGACGAGCGCGGCTGGGCGCAGGTCCTGCCGGATCCCGAGGAGCCGCTCGTCCACGTCTACGCGGAAGGCAAGACCGCCGCAGACAGCGCGTCGCTCGAGGCGGAGTTCCTCGGGCTCGTCGAGGAGGTCGTCGCCTCGGAGGACGAAGCAGAGCGGCTCTAGGAGGGTTTGGCGGAATGTCGCTCGTCGCCGGGGTGCGATGGTCGTTCCGAGGCAAGGACGCAGGGAGCGCTCGTAGCGGATGAGCTACGGGCGCGACTGAGGACGCAGTCCTCGGGGCGAGCAGCGCGGCCCGGCGG
>Ga0081538_10002520_pt1 | contig 17836 bp, 15 predicted proteins | sample TabmetS5T2R1_FD_71022 | JGI IMG/M metagenome (GOLD analysis project Ga0081538, IMG submission 71022) | Tabebuia heterophylla rhizosphere microbial communities from the University of Puerto Rico - S5T2R1 | ecosystem: Host-associated > Plants > Roots > Rhizosphere ... | reverse complement strand
GCCGTGGGCCACCCAGACGTCCTCCCCGATCCAGCCGAGCTCCTGCACCAGGTCGACCGGCCGGCGCCCGAACCGGGCCAGGGCGTCGCGCTCCTCGTCGAGGGTCTCGGCGAGATGTGTGTGCAGGCGCAGCCCGCGGCGGCGGGCCAGCGCCGCCGACTCGCGCATCAGCTTCGGGGTGACGGTGAAGGGGCTGCAGGGGGCCACCGTGACGACCACCCGCTCGCCGTCGTGGAGGCGGTCGACCACCGACTCGGTCGACGCCAGGATGGCGTCGAGCTCCTCGACCAGGAGGTCGGGGGGCAGGCCGCCCTTGCTCTGGCCCAGGTCCATCGACCCGCGGGCGACGTGCGCCCGGATGCCGACGGTCCGGGCGGCGGCGGCGATGGCGTCGAACACCGAGTCGTCGCCCCCCGGGACCACGTAGTGGTGGTCGGCGGCGGTGGTGCAGCCGGTCAGGGCGAGCTCGGCGAGGGCGACCAGGGCGGCGGCATGGACGTCCTCGGGGGTCAGCCTGGCCCAGACCGGGTACAGCTCGGTCAGCCAGCCGAACAGGTCGCAGCCGACGGCCCGGCCGCGGGTCATCCACTGGTAGAAGTGGTGGTGGGTGTTGACCAGCCCGGCGGTGACGATGTCGCCGTCGACCCGCGCGACCTGGTCCCCGGGCGCCTCGGGCACCGATCCGACGGCGGAGATCCGCCCGTCCTCGACGGCCACGTCCCCTGGCCAGCGGGCCCCCCGCAGGACGAGTCGAGTCATACCACCGGCCGGTCGACCGGCTCCTCGACGATGTCGAGCAGGCGAAGGTTGGCGATCTTGGCGATCTCGACCAGCGCCGCCGCCTGCTCGGCGGCCGGGGAGTTCTGCAGCCGGGCGTTGCCGGCCCTGAGGATCGTCTCCTTGGTGTTCTCCCGCACGGCGACGACCAGCGGGAAGCCGAACTTCTCCCGGTAGGCCTGGTTGAGGGTGTCGAAGGAGGTGTACTCGTCGCCGCTGAGCCGGTCCAGGCCGGCGATGGCCTGGTCGACCACCGACTGGGTGGGCAGCCGGCCCTCCCGGGTGGCCGCCCCGGCCAGGTCCGGGTACTGGCGGATCAGCTCCAGCTGACGCTCGGCCGGCGCCTCGAACAGCGCGTCGTGGAAGGCCCGGCGCAGGTCGTAGACGTCCTCGTAGGGCCGGGCGTCGTAGGCCTGCTCGGCGAGCCAGGTCGTTCCCTGGAACAGCGGGCCGAAGGTGGCCACGAACTCGGCCCGGTCCATCTGGTTGACCTGGTCGATGGTGAAGACCTCGTCGCGCCGCGGCACCGGCAGCACCTTGGTGACCAGGTTGCTGTGCCCACCCCAGACGTTGAAGACGAGGTTCAGCACGATGGCGCTGATGCTGCCGAGGGTGATCCCGCTGGAGATGATGGTCTGGACCGACTCGGGGAAGAAGTCGACGATCGCCGGGTACACCGTGGGCGTCATGGCGAAGCCGAGGCTGACCGCCAGGATGATCACGTTGCGCTCGTCGTGGAAGTCGACCCGCCGCAGCGTCTGGATCCCGATGACGGCCACGGTCCCGAAGAGGGCGAACCCGGCGCCGCCGAGCACCGGCGGCGGGATCGCGGCCACGACCGCCCCGACCTTGGGGATGACGCCGATGATCATCATGAACAGGCCGGCGGTGGCCACCACCCAGCGGCTCTTGATCTTGGTCAGCCGCACCAGCCCGACGTTCTCGGCGAAGCAGGTGTAGGGGAAGGAGTTGAGGATGCCGCCCAGGGTGGTGGCCAGGCCGTCGGCCCGTAGCGCCCGGGCCACGTCCTCCTTGTCGATCGGCTTGTCGACGATCTCGCCGGTGGCGAAGACGTCTCCGGTGGTCTCCACCATGGTGATCAGCATGACGATCACCATCGACACGATGGCCGCGGCCTTGAAGGTGGGAGCGCCGAAGTGGAAGGGGGTGGTGACCCCGAGCACGTCGGCCCCGCCGACCCGGCTGAAGTCGGTGAAGTCGAACAGCCAGCCGACGATCGTGCCCACGACCAGGCCGATGAGCACGGCGATGGTGGCCACGAAGCCGCTGAACAGCCGGTAGATGGCCAGGATGACCAGGAGCGTGAAGCCGGCCAGGGCCAGGTTGTTGAGGCGGCCGAAGGTCACCGGGTCGGTGAACTGGCTGGCGCCGCCGCCGCCCGCGTCCAGCGCGGCCACCGACAGCAGCACGATGCCGATGATGGTGATGACGGTCCCGGTGACGATCGGCGGGAACAGCCGGATCAGCCGGGCGAAGTACGGCGCCACCAGGAAGGCGAAGATCCCGGCGACGATCACCGAGCCGTAGATGGCCCGCAGGCCCGGCACCCCGCCGCCCTCGGCCAGGCCGATGGCGATCATCGGGGACACGGCGGCGAAGGTGACGCCCTGGAGCAGGGGCAGGCGCACGCCGATCTTCCAGAAGCCGACCGACTGGATGATGGAGGCGATGCCGCAGGTGAACAGGTCGGCGTTGATCAGGTAGGCCAGCTGCTCGGGAGTGAGGTTGATGGAGCTGGCCAGCAGGATGGGCACCACCACGGCGCCGGCGTAGAAGGCCAGCACGTGCTGGAACCCGTAGATGGCCAGCTTGGGCGGTGGCAGAACCTGGTCCACCGGGTGGACGGCGCCGCGGCCGGGTACTCGCTGCTCTCGTTCGTCGGTCCTGGCCATCTGCTGCACCAGCCTTTCCGCTCGCGCTGGCGGTTCTGCCTTACGCCTGGCGGGCCGGCCGGTGGGCGCGGCCTTGCCCGAGGTCGCCAAGGAACTCGCTGGGGGCCTGGAGGAGCTCGCGGGCGGCCGTCCGGCGGTCGTCCGAGCGCCTCGACAAGGGTTTGGGCTGGGCGACCGTCATCGACACCCTCCGCCATACTCGGATCCCAAAGGTTTCCGTATGGTGGAACCGACTCGCTTGCCTTTTCGGAGCCTAACGGCGGTTCTGACCCCCGTCAACCCTCGATGGCGGCGCCGTGCTGGAGGCGGTGAGGAAGGCGGCGCTGAGAGCGGCCGAGATCCGCAGCATCTCCGGGAGGACGCGCTCGATGTCGCGGTCCTGCAGCCTTCCCTCCGGAGCGGAGACCGACATCGCGGCCACCGAGCCACCGACGCCGAACACCGGGACGGCCAGGCAGCGCACGCCCACCTCCTCCTCGCCGCTGTCGATGGCGTAGCCCTGGCCGGCCACCCTGTCCAGCTCGGCCAGGAACCGGGCCGGGTCGGTGATGGTCCGAGGGGTGCGCCGCGGCAGGCCGGTCTTGGCCAGCAGCGCCTCCACCTCGGCCCGCGGGCGGAAGGCCAGCACCACCTTGCCGACACCGCTGGTGTGCGGGTGGACGCGCCGGCCCACCTCGGTGAACATCCGCATCCGGTGCTGGCGGGAGGCGACCTGGGCGACGTAGGCGACCTGGCCGTCCTCGAGCACGGCCAGGTTGGCCGTCTCGCCGCTGGCCTCCATCAGCTCGGCCAGATACGGGCGGGCGAACTGCGCGAAGTGGCGCGCCGCCGCCTCGCCCAGCCGGATCGTATGGGAGCCGAGCGTGTACTTGTGCGAGCTCGCGTCCTGGCGCACGTAGCCCCGGTTGGCCATGGTGGCGAGCAGCCGGTGGATGGTGGCCATGGGCAGGCCGGTGGCCCGGGCGAGCTCGCTGACGCCCTTGGCCTCCCCGGGATCGGCCAGCGCCTCCAGCAGCTCGAGCGCCCGCTCGACCGACTGGACCCCGTCGTCGGCGCGCCGCTGCTTCCCCGTGCTCTCGGGCTGCTTGCTCCCGGCCACCTTGCCCTCGTCGGGTGGACTCCGCTCCAATTGAGCTGTACGAGTGATTCTACTCTGCGGAATGACCTTTCTAAAATAGCTCTTCACAATGGCGTACGCCGCTTGTAAAGTCGTCCCGACCCGATGGTACCCGGCAGGGCCATCCCACCACGGTTCCGGCGGGATAGGGAGCATGTGACATGGTCGCCGGCAAGGTCACGATCAACGGCCAGATCAGGTCGATCACCGACATGCCGTTGCACACCACGGCGCTGGACTTTCTTCGCGGGTGCGGTCTCATCGGGTGCAAGGAGGGCTGCGCCGAGGGAGAGTGCGGGGCCTGCTCGGTCCTGGTCGCGCGTCCCGGCCTGAGCACGCCGACGGAGTGGGTCGCCATCAACGCCTGCCTGGTGCCGATCGCCTCGCTCGACGGCCAGGAGATCGTCACCGCCGAAGGGCTGGGCGAGCCGGGCGAGCTGCACCCCGTGCAACAGGAGATGGCGGTTCGCGGCGGCTCCCAGTGCGGCTACTGCACCCCCGGGTTCATCTGCAGCATGGCCGCCGAGTACTACCGGCCGGACCGGCGGCCCTCCGGCGAGAGTGATGCCGAGCCCGGCAACGGGCACGGCCCCAACGGGTTCGACATCCACGCGCTGAGCGGGAACCTGTGCCGCTGCACGGGCTACCGCCCGATCCGTGACGCGGCCTATGCCCTCGGCGCCCCGGCTGCCGACGACTGGCTCGCCGCGCGATTGAGCGAGCCGCCCCGCGAGCCCGCCGCGACCCGGCTGCGCCACGAGGGTCGCTCGTTCGCCCGCCCCGAGACGCTCGCCGACGCCGCGCGGCTGCTGCGCGAAGACCCGGGCGCCACCGTGATCGCCGGCTGCACCGACTGGGGGGTCGAGGTCAACCTCCGGGGCGCGAGGGCCGCGTCGGTCATCGCGATCGACCGCCTGCCCGAGCTGCGCGGCCTGGTCGTCGACGACGACCGGATCGAGATCGGCGCGGCGCTGACACTGACCGAGATCGAGCGTCGTCTCGACGGCGCCGTGCCGTTGCTGGCCCAGCTGTTCCCGCAGTTCGCCTCGCGGCTGATCCGCAACACCGCGACGCTCGGCGGCAACCTCGGCACCGCCTCGCCGATCGGCGACGCGCCGCCGGTGCTGCTCGCCCTCGAGGCGAGCCTGGTGCTGGCGGGGGTGGACGGCGAGCGGGAGGTCGTCCTGGCCGACTACTTCACCGGCTACCGGCAGAGCGCGCGCCGCCCCGACGAGCTGATCAAGGCGGTGCGCATCCCGCTCCCGCTGGCCCGGTTGGCGGCGTTCCACAAGATCGCCAAGCGGCGCTTCGACGACATCTCCAGCGTGGCCATCGGGTTCGCCCTGGACGTCGAGGACGGTGTCGTCACCAGGGCCCGCATCGGGCTCGGCGGGGTCGCGGCCATGCCGGTCCGCGCCCGCGCCACGGAAGCGGCCCTCGAGGGCCAGCCGTGGACCCTCGACACGGCGCTGGCCGCCGCGGACGTCCTGGGCGGCGAGGGCACCCCGATCGACGACCACCGCGCCAGCGCGGCCTACCGCGCCGCCATGCTCGGTCAGAGCCTGCGCAAGCTGTACGCCGAGAGCCCGGAGGAGGTGTCGGCATGAGTGCCCTCTCAGAGCGACCCGAGAGCCCGTCGGTCGGCCTCGCCATCCCCCATGAGAGCGCGGCCCTGCACGTCACCGGCAGGGCGCTCTACACCGACGACCTGGTGGAACGCACCAAGGACGTGCTGCACGCCTACCCGGTCCAGGTCCCGCAGGCCCACGGCCGGGTCACCGGGCTGCGCACCGAGGCCGCGCTCGCCGTGCCCGGCGTCGTCCGCGTGCTCACCGCGGCCGACGTTCCCGGGGTCAACGACGCCGGGGTCAAGCACGACGAGCCGCTGTTTCCCAGCGAGGTCATGTTCTACGGCCACGCGGTGTGCTGGGTTCTGGGCGAGACGGCCGAGGCCGCGCGGCTCGGCGCCGCGGCCGTCGAGGTCGACGTCGAGCCGCTCCCCTCCTACATCAAGGTGACCGAGGCGATCGCGGCCGAGTCGTTCCAGGGCGCGATGCCGCAGGTGAAGCGGGGCGACCTCGAGGCCGGCTTCGCCGCCGCGGCCCAGGTCTTCAGCGGCGAGATCGAGTTCTCCGGCCAGGAGCATTTCTACCTCGAGACCCACTGCGCCCTGGCCCACGTCGACGAGGGCGAGCAGGTCTTCATCCAGAGCAGCACCCAGCACCCGTCCGAGACGCAGGAGATCGTGGCCCACGTCCTGGGCCGGCACAACCACGAGGTCACGGTGCAGTGCCTGCGCATGGGCGGCGGCTTCGGCGGCAAGGAGATGCAGCCGCACGGCTTTGCGGCGATCGCCGCGCTGGGGGCGACCCTCACCGGCCGCCCGGTCCGGCTGCGCCTGAACCGCACCCAGGACCTGACCATGTCGGGCAAGCGGCATGGGTTCCACGCCGACTGGCGGGTCGGCTTCGACGAGAACGCCCGCATCGTCGCCCTGGACGCGACCCTGACCGCCGACGGCGGCTGGAGCCTCGACCTCTCGGAGCCGGTGCTCGCCCGCGCCCTGTGCCACATCGACAACGCCTACTGGATCCCCAACATCCGGGTGAACGGCCGCATCGCCAAGACGCACAAGACGTCGAACACCGCCTTCCGCGGCTTCGGCGGCCCCCAGGGCATGCTGGTGATCGAGGACATCCTCGGCCGCTGCGCGCCGCTGCTCGGCCTCGACCCGATGGACCTGCGCGAGCGCAACTTCTACCGGTCCGGCCAGACCACACCGTACGGGCAGCCGGTCCGCCACCCCGAGCGCATCCCGACGATCTGGAACGAGATCCTCACCGGGGCCGACGTCGCCAATCGAAAGCGCGAGATCGAGGCGTTCAACGCCGACCACCCCCACACGAAGCGGGCCCTGGCGGTGACGCCGGTCAAGTTCGGCATCTCCTTCAACCTGACCGCGTTCAACCAGGCCGGCGCGCTCGTGCACGTCTACAAGGACGGCTCGGTGCTCATCAACCACGGCGGCACCGAGATGGGCCAGGGCCTGCACACCAAGATGATCCAGGTCGCCGCGACCACGCTCGGCATCCCGCTGGACCACGTCCGGCTGGCTCCCACGCGCACCGACAAGGTGCCGAACACCTCGGCGACCGCGGCCAGCTCCGGCGCCGACCTCAACGGCGGCGCCGTCAAGAACGCGTGCGAGCAGATCAAGGAGCGGCTGCTGCGCGTTGCCGGCTCGATGCTGGGCATGAACGCCTCGGACGTGCGGATCGTGGACGGTGTCGCCCGCGGCCTGGGGACCTCCGAGGAGCAGGTCGGCTGGCAGGAACTCGTCCGCACGGCCTACTTCCAGCGCGTCCAGCTGTGGGCGGCGGGGTACTACCGAACCGAAGGGCTGCACTGGGACTCATCGGTGATGCAGGGGTCGCCGTTCAAGTACTTCGCCTACGGCGTCGCCGCCACCGAGGTCGAGGTCGACGGCTTCACCGGCGCCTACTGCACGCGGCGCGTCGACATCGTCCACGACGTCGGTGACAGCCTCTCGCCCCTCGTGGACCTCGGCCAGATCGAAGGTGCCTTCGTGCAGGGGGCCGGCTGGCTCACCCTCGAGGACCTGCGCTGGGACACCAGCGACGGCCCCCGGCGCGGCCAGTTCCTCACCCAGGCGGCGAGCACCTACAAGCTGCCGAGCTTCTCGGAGATGCCCGAGGTCTTCAACGTGACGCTGTTCAGGAACGCGACCGAGGAAGGCGCGGTCTACGGGTCCAAGGCCGTCGGGGAACCGCCGCTGATGCTGGCCTTCTCCGTGCGGGAGGCGCTGCGGCAGGCCGCGGCCGCGTTCGGGCCGGCGGGCACGAGCGTCGATCTCGGCTGCCCCTCCACACCGGAGGCCGTCTACTGGGCGGTCGAGCAGGCGCGGGAGCACACCTCGCGCGGCCATGTCGCCGACGCGAACGTCGTCCCCCCGCAGCCGCCCCACCCGCGCGGAAGCCACCCCGAGTCCGAACAGGCACAGCACGCCGTCGTCCATGCCTGAGACGGCCTGGTTCAACGCGGTCGCCCGCCTGCGCGCGCGGCGCGAGCCGGGCGTGCTGGTGACGGTCGCCTCCGTTCGCGGGCACGCCCCCCGCGACGCCGGCGCCAAGCTCGTGGTCGGCGCCCGGGAGACGTGGGGATCGATCGGCGGAGGCAACCTCGAAGCGGTGGCGATCGACCGGGCCCGAGAGCTGCTCGACGACCCCGACGCGAAACCTGTGCTGTTCGAGACGGCCCTGTCGGACAAGGCGCCGTACGAGCGCGGCGTGCAATGCTGTGGAGGCAAGGTCACCGTGCTGCTCGAGCCGCTGCCGGTGGTGCCCGCCGTGGCGATCTTCGGCGTCGGGCACGTCGGGCTCGAGCTGGCGCGCATCCTCGCCCGGCACGACCTCGAGCTGCATCTGGTCGACAGCCGCCCCGCCCAGCTGGCCGACGAGCGGTTGGCGGCGCTGTCGGACGCGGTGGCGAACGTCCAGGTCCACCGCGTTCCGCTGCTCCCGGAGATCATCCTGGGCGAGCTGCCGCCGGGCACCCACGTGCTGATCATGACCCACGACCACGCCGAGGATGTGGCGCTGTGCGACGCCGTCCTCCGCGGCGGCGACCTCGGCTCGATCGGGCTGATCGGCTCGGCCGGGAAATGGGCCCGGTTCCAGCGGATGCTGGCCGAGGGCGGCCACGACCCGTCGGCGATCGCCCGGATCCGCACGCCGATCGGGTTGGCCGAGATCACCGGCAAGGAGCCGGCGACGATCGCGGTGAGCGTCGCCGCCGACCTGCTGCTGACCTTCGAGCGCGAGCGGTCCGCGGCTCGGAGCTGATCGCATGACGCTGTATCGCGCCCAGGTGATGGACACCCCCGACGATCCGTTCAGCGGCGGGGCGCTGCGGGCCGACGCCGACGCGGGACTGCTCGTCGTCGACGGCATCATCGCCGAGCGGGGGGCGTACGCGGACCTTCGACGACAGCACCGCGGCGAGACCGTCGTCGACCTGCGGCCCGGCCTGCTGCTGCCCGGTCTCGTCGACACGCACGTCCACTACCCGCAGATGCGGGCCATCGGCGCGCTGGGAATGCCGCTGCTGGAGTGGCTCGATCGCTGCGCCCTCCCGGAGGAGGCGAGGCTGGCGGACGTCGAGTACGCCCGGGAGGTCGCGGGCGAGTTCATCGCGTCGCTGGTCGACTCGGGCACGACGACCGCGCTGGTCTTCGGCTCACACTTCGCGCCCGCGGTCGACGTCCTCTTCGAGAAGGCCACCGAGCGCGGCCTTCGGATCACCGGCGGCCTCGTCGTCGGCGACCGCATGCTGCGACCGGAGCTGCACACGACCGCGCAACGCGCCTACGACGAGGGGCGAGCGCTGGCGCGGCGATGGCACCAGAGCGGCCGCATCCGGTATGCGGTCACGCCGCGCTTCTCGCTGTCCTGCACCGACGAGCTGCTCGAGTCGTGCTCGGCCTTGCACGACGACACCGCGGGCTGCTGGTTCACCTCCCACATCAACGAGAACCCGGTGGAGATCGCCAAGGTGCGGGAGCTGTTCGGATGCAGCTACCTGGACAGCTATGACAGGCACGGCCTGGTCGGCCCCAACAGCGTCCTCGCGCACAACGTGCACCCCACCGACACCGAGCTGAAGCTCCTGGCCGCCAGGAACGCGTCCGTCGCCCACTGTCCGACGAGCAACGCCGCGCTCGGGAGCGGGCTGTTCCCCCTCGATCGCCACCTGTCATGCGGCGTCCGGGTGGCGCTCGGCTCCGACGTCGGCGCCGGCACCGGGTTCTCGCTGTTCAAGGAAGGCCTGCAGGCCTACTTCCTGCAGCGGTTGCGCGGCCCGGAGGGCGTGCCCCTGACATCGGCACACCTCCTGTACCTGGCCACCTCGGCCGGCGCCGACGCGCTCGGGTTGGGTGAGCAGATCGGGGACCTCGGAGTGGGCAAGCGCTTCGACGCCGTGTGGCTGGACCCGCCGCCCGGCACGGCGCTCGCCATTGGCCTGCGCAATGCGGACGGGGCCGCCGACGCGCTCGCGAAGGCGTTCGCGCTCGGGACGACTCACGACCTGCGGGGCGTGTGGGTCGACGGCGAGCGGGTCAAGGGATGACGGGTTCCTCCGACCTCACCTTGGTATTCCGGATGGCGGAAGACGTGATGAAGTCACCGCTCAGGGCGGCGGAGATCCGCAGCATCTCGGGCAGGATGCGCTCGATGTCCCTGGCTTCAAGGCGGCCTTCCGGCGCCGATACCGACATCGCCGCCACCGAGCCTCCGACCCCGAAGACCGGGACGGCCAGGCAGCGGACCCCGACCTCCTCCTCGCCACTGTCGATGGCGTAGCCCTGGCGGGCGACGGTGTCCAGCTCGGCCAGGAACCGGCCCAGGTCGGTGATGGTCCGAGGGGTGCGGCGGGGAAGGCCCATGCGGGCCAGCAGCGCCTCCACCTCGGTCCGGGGACGGAAGGCCAGCACGACCTTGCCGACCGCGCTCGAATGGGGAAGGACGCGCCGGCCCACCTCGGTGAACATCCGCACCCGGTGCTGGCGCGAGGGCACCTGGGCGACGTAGGCGACCTGGCCGTCCTCGAGCATGGCCAGGTTGGCCGTCTCGCCGCTGACCTCCATCAGCTCGGCCAGGCATGGATGGGCGAACCGCGCGAACTGCCGGGTGGCCGCCTCGCCCAGCCGGATCAGGTGAGAGCCGAGGGTGTACTTGTGGGTGGCCGTGTCCCGGCGCACGTAGCCCCGGGCGGCCATGGTGGCGAGCAGCCGGTGGATGGTGGCCACGGGCAGGCCGGTGGTCCGCCACAGCTCGCTGACCCCCCTGGGCTCGCCCGGGTCGTCGGCCAGCGCCTCCAGCAGCTCGAGCGCGCGCTCGACCGACTGGACCCCGTCATTGCCGCGCCGGGGCTCCTCCGCCGCAGCCGGAGCTAACTTCCGCATGATGGAATAGCCTACCCGCATTCCCCGAGCGATTACCTCGGACGGCTGGCTTCCTTGGCCCAATTTGTTTCTTGAAGTGGACCTTTCCGGCGGCTAGATTCGCAGGCCGGGTTGGGAGAGCGAGCCAAGGGAGGCAGCGGTGAGCTCCATGCGATTGAGAGGTGCCGCGGGCCGGCTTGGCGCGGTGGTGCTCGCGGTCGCCGTCCTGGCGGTCGCCGCCCCGGCCGGCGCGGCGGGCGGGTTCAGCCCCGGCTCGCCCGGGCTGGGCGACCCCTTCTTCCCGCTCGCCGGCAACGGCGGCTACGACGTCGCGCATTACTCGCTCCGGCTCCGCTACGATCCCGCGACCCGGCAGATGGACGGGAAGGCGACCATCCGCGCCACCGCCACCCAGAACCTGTCGCGGTTCGATCTCGATCTGCGTGGCTTCCAGATCTCGCGGCTGCTGGTCAACGGGCGGGCGGCGTCGTTCACCCGGCAGGGGCAGGAGCTGGTGATCACGCCGGCGGCGGGCCTCAAGGCCGGGAAGAGGTTCACGGTCGTGGTCCGCTACGCCGGCACACCAACGGTGGTCACCGACCCCGACGAGTCGATCGAGGGCTGGATCCCGACCGACGACGGGGCGTTCGTGGTCAACGAGCCGCAGGGGTCACCAGGGTGGTATCCGGTCAACGACAACCCCCAGGACAAGGCGACCTACACCTTCAAGGTCACCGTCCCCAAGGGGCTCACGGTGATGGCCAACGGGGTGCTGGTGTCGCGGACCTCGGCCGGCGGCAGGACGACCTTCGTGTGGCGCGAGCGCCTGCCGATGGCGCCCCACCTGGCCACCTCGACCCTGGGCCGCTTCGACCTCACCCAGTACCGGCTGGCCAACGGGCTTCCCGTCTACATCGCCGTGGATTCGACGCTTCCGGCCGTCCCGGTGCTGCGGAAGCTGCCGGCGATCGTCCGGTTCTACAGCTCGATCTATGGCCCGTACCCGTTCGACGCGGTGGGCGCCGTGGTCGACGACGCCGAGAACGTCGGCTACTCGCTGGAGACACAGACCAAGCCGATGTTCTACCAGCCGCCGGACGAGGCGACCCTGGCCCATGAGCTGTCGCACATGTGGTACGGCGACTCGGTCACCCTGCGGCAGTGGCCGGACATCTGGCTGCACGAGGGGTTCGCCACCTGGTCGGAGTGGATCTGGAGCGAGCACCAGGGTCGGGAGTCGGCCCACCAGACCTTCCAGACCCTCTACGACACCCCGGCCGAGGACACCGACTTCTGGTCGCCACCCCCCGGCGACCCGGGATCACCGGTCAACCTGTTCGACGGGACGATCTACGACCGAGGCGCCATGACCCTGCAGGCCCTGCGCGAGAAGGTCGGGAACAGAACCTTCTTCCGCATCCTGCGCCGCTGGGCGGCCGAGCACCGCTACGGAAACGTGACCACGGCCCAGTTCATCGCCCTTGCCGAGCGTGAGAGCGGCAGGAACCTGGACCACTTCTTCCAGGTCTGGCTCTACCGGCCGGAGAAGCCAACCTCCTGGTAGGGGCCTCGCCTTAAGGATCCTGGTCCCTGCTGCGGAGGCGAGCGACCCGCCTCGCCTCGTCGTAGACGGGTTCGGCGTGGCGGTCGGCCGGCGCGGAATAGGCGCGGGTCCGCCGCTCGCCCACGGACGAGGTCGCCCCGGGGGCCAGATCGGCCGGCATGCCACCGGCACCGGCAGCCGGATGCCGCAGTAGCTGGGTGCGGCGCGCCAATTCCTCTCGCAGGCCGCTGTTCTCGCGCTCGAGCTCGGCCACCTCGGCGGTCAGGTCCTCTTCGGCCCTGCGCAGCTCTCGGCGGCGGACGCGACGGGCCCGCCGCAGGCTCACCGACAGGACCACCAGCACGCCGACCATGAACCCGAGCGCGGCCACCACGGCCAGCAGCTGGCCCTGGGTGTAGCCGGTGAGCGAGCGGTCCAGCACGGTGACGCTGCCGGCGGCGGTGTTCTCCAGCACAAGGTCGCCGACCAGGACGCCGCCGGCGATCGCCAGCAGGAAGAGCAGTATGGCCATGACTACCTCCGGTGGGGGACACGGATGAAGTCGGGTTGAATGAGTCGTGGTGTCGGCCTGGGGGGAGACCAACGTGTGACCAAGGGCTACCACGAACTGGCACACGGCGGCAACTTGCGCCGAATGCCGCGAAGCCGGACGGGGTGACGTCCCGCGGCGTGGTGGAAGTAGGCCTGCCGTGCGGGGTCAGCGTCGGGAGTCTATGCCGGCATCAGCTGGGCGGGTGTCACCTCCTTGGTCGTGGTGAGCAGGGCCATGGAGCCTTCGGAGAGGTAGCGGCGGTCGCTGACCTGCCATTCGTCGTGGGCTTCGACCAGGACCGCCCCGGCCAGCCGCAGCAGCGCCTCGGGGTTGGGGAACACCCCGACCACATCGGTGCGGCGCTTGATCTCCTTGTTGAGCCGCTCCAAGGGATTGGTCGACCAGAGCTTCTTCCAGTGCGACACCGGGAACGAGGTGAAGGCCAGCAGCTCCTCGACGCTGTCACGCAGCATCCGCTCGAGCTTGGGGAACTGGCGGCCCAGCATCCCGGCGATCACATCGAGTTGCTCCTGGACGTGGGCGGCGTCGGGCTGGGCGAAGATGGTGCGGATGGCGGCCGCGACCATCTCGGCCGAGCCCTTGGGGACCTGCGCCAGGACGTTGCTGAGGAAGTGGACCCGGCAACGCTGGATCGCCGCCCCAGCCATGACCGCCTGGACGGCTTGGCGCAAGCCCAGATGGGCATCGGCGATCACCAGCTGGACCCCGCCCAGGCCCCTGGCCTTGAGCGAGCGCAGGAACGCCGTCCAGAACGCCCCATCCTCGCTGTCGCCGACCCCGAAGCCGAGGACCTCACGGCGGCCGTCACCACATACCCCGGTGGCCACCACGACCGCCTGGGCGACCACCCGACGGTTGACCCTTGCCTTGCAGTAGGTCGCGTCCACGAAGACGTAGGGGAACTGCTGGCCGGCCAGCGAGCGGTCCCGGAACGCCGAGACCTCCTGGTCGAGATCGGCGCAGATGCGGCTGACCTCGCTCTTGCTAATGCCGCTGTCAGCGCCCAAGGCCCGCACCAGGTCGTCGACCTTGCGGGTGCTCACACCGTGCAGGTAGGCCTCCATGACCACCGCGAACAAGGCCTGATCGACCCGCCGGCGCCGCTCCAACAGCGACGGGAAGAACGAGCCGGCCCGCAGCTTGGGGATCCGAAGCTCCAGATCCCCAGCGGTGGTCGCCAGCAGCCGAGGGCGGTGGCCGTTGCGTTGCGCCAACCGGGTCTCTGTGCGTTCGTGTGGGGCGGCGCCGATCACCGCGGTGAGCTCGGCCTCGATGAGGGCCTGGTAGATCGTCTGGGCAGCCTGGCGGATGCGGTCGTCGACCTCCGCGACCTTCAGTGCGTCCAAGACCTCCAGCAGTGCAGACTGATCAAGGGCCACCGTGCGTGTGTCCTTTCGCGAGAACCATTGGCGTGGTCTCGCTGACCATCGCACGGTGGCCGCTCAGCTGTACGCAGCTACGCCACCGCGGCCCTGCTACCTACACCACCCGGTGGGACGCCACTCCGGACGGCCTTCGGCGGGGATGTCGTAACGGCCGCGCGGCAGGAGGCGTTTCTCCATAGAGGGGCCACCGCCTCTCGGTTTCCTGGCGAGCCTGCTCGGGGAGTCCGGCTCCAGGTGATGCATGTCCTCTACTGGTACCGACTCGTTCCGAGACTGCCCATGACGCAAGCCCCAGGGAACCCATCGGAGCGGCGAGCTTGAGCGCTGGTCGACCCGCCAGCGAGTTCCAGCATGACGACGTCGTCGAGCTCGCCCCGCTGCTGCGACGGGTCATCGCCGCCCGGGTCCGTGACCACCACGTCGTCGAGGATCTGGTGCAGGAGACCCTGGCCCGGGTGATGGCAACCCGTCGGCGCCTCGAGCCACGGACCCTTGCCCCCTACGCCGTCGTGACCGCCAGAAACCTCACCAGGTCGCTGGCGACCAGCGAGCAACGCAGCAAGCGCCACGCGCACCGGCTCATCGACCTGCGCGAGCCGGCCCTCCCCGAGGATGAGGCGCTGCGCCGCGAGGAGACCCGGGCGATCGCCACCGCCCTCGGCAAGCTGTCCCAGCACGACCAGGAGGCGCTGGTCGCCCACGAGGTGGAGGGCACGGACACGACCACGCTGGCGGCCAGCCGGGACTCGACCCCCGGAGCCGTCGCGGCCCAGCTCAACCGAGCGCGGGCGAGACTCCGGGTGGAGTACCTCCTGGAGCTGGACCAGGCCGAGCCACCCACCGCCCGCTGCCGCCCGGTGCTGTTCGCGCTGTCCGCCGGGGACCGGCGCCGCCAGCGGGACCTGGATGCGGGTGGTCACCTGCTCGCCTGCTCCTGGTGCGCTCGGCTCAGCGAGCCCCTGCTGGACAGGAGGAGGACCGCTTCGGTGGCCGGTGAGATCCACATCCCCATCCAGACCGACGCCGACGTGGTGACCGCCCGCAAGCAGGGCCGGGAGCTGGCCGCCCAGGCGGGCTTCTCGGCGACCGAGCTCACCGTCATCGCCACCGCCATCTCCGAGGTCGCCCGCAACATCGTGATGTTCGCCGAACGCGGAGAGATCGTCGTCAGCCTGGTCGGCGATGACGGTCGGCAAGGGGTGACGGTGGTCGCCCGCGACTCCGGGCCCGGCATCCCGGACCTCGACCGCGCCGTCCAGGACGGCTACAGCGGCTACGGGGGGATGGGGCTGGGCCTGCCGGGCTCGCGCCGGCTGATGGACGAGTTCGAGATCACCTCGGAGGTCGACAGGGGAACCACCGTCACCATGACGAAATGGCGACGAGACGCGTGATGTTCGCTTGAGGAAGGAGTCGGGAATGGAGACACGTACTCCGGACGAGGTCCCGGTGGTCCAGGAAGCCCGGGAGGAGGACCTCGAGTTGCTGCCTGAGCTGGTGACCCATCTGCGGGACCGCCGCACCGAGCTGCGGGAGCAGTGGGCCAACCGGATCACCAACGCGCACCTGCTGTCGGCCATGACCGACGAGGAGATCTTCTCCATGGCCACCTCGGTCTACGACAGCTATGTGGAGGTGCTGGAGACCGGCAGCGTCGAGGCGCTCCAGGCCTACGCCCGTGACCTGTCGGAGCGGATCATCCCCCGAGGGGTGGAGACCTACGAGGTCGTCGGCATCGTCCTGCTGCTCCGCGACGTCCTCGCCCGGTCGCTGTTCGAGAAGTACCAGAAGGACTTCGAGCTGCTGAACCGAGTCCTGGACGCCTACGAGCCGGCCGCCAACCGGATCGCCAACACTGTGGCCGTGAGCTTCGTCCAGGAACGCGAACGCATCATCCGCCAGCAGCAGGAGGCGATCCGGGAGCTGTCCACCCCGGTGCTCCAGGTCCGCGAGCGCATTCTGATCCTGCCCATCATCGGCGTCCTCGACGAGCAGCGGGCCAACCAGTTCACCGAGCAGCTCCTGGCCGGGATCCGCAGCCATCGGGCCAAGGTGGTGGTGATCGACATCACCGGCGTGCCCGACATCGACTCCGAGGTCGCCAACCACCTGGTGCAGGCGGTGGACGCCTCACGGCTCATGGGGGCCAGCGTGATCCTGACCGGCCTGTCGCCGGAGATCGCCCAGACCCTGGTGACCATCGGGGTCGACCTTGGCAAGATGAACACCGTCGGCGACCTCCAGGGCGGTGTCGAAGAGGCCGAGCGTCTGCTCGGATTCAAGGTCACCAAGTCCGACCCGGTCGACAACGGTCAGTCCTGACTGGACGGTCGAGATGCTGGTTTCGATCCTGCGGCAGGGCAGCTACCTCATCGCCTCCATCCACGAGGCGCTGAACGACCGCGAGATTGTCCAGTTCCAGCAGGACCTCGTGGAGCAGATCGGCGCCGATCGCGCCCGCGGGGTCATCATCGACGTCGCCGCCCTCGACGTCATGGACTCCTTTGGCTCCCGCACCCTGCTCAACCTTGCCCATGCGGCCCGGCTGCGCGGCGCGGAGACGGTGATCGTCGGTATCCAGCCGTCGGTCGCCTTCGCGATGGTGCGCCTGGGCATGGGCCTCGACAACGTCCACACCGCCCTCGATCTTGAAGAGGGCCTGGCCTACCTGGGGCGGCTGCTCCAGGAAGGCCAGGAGCACCACGCCGAGCGATGACCGCAGCGGACCGGCACGGTGCTCGGTGACCGGAGACGCCTACGAGCGGTTCCGGCGCGACTACGCTCCCGTCTTTCTCCAGTACCTCTCCGAGCGTGGCGAACGGGGCCGCCGGGCGGCCTACGAGCTCGGCCGGCGGGCGATTGCCGAGCGGCTGAGCGTCCTTGACCTGGCCCGCATCCATCACGGCATGCTCCTGGATGTCCTCCGGACCCACCGGAGCCCGCAGGAGCTGGAGCACATCGCCCAGGCCGCATCCGAGTTCCTCGTCGAGGCCCTGGCCGTCTTCGAGATGACCCAGCGAGGGTTCACCGAACTGCTGTCGACGCTCCGGTCCGAGCACGATGCTGCTCAGGACATCCAGGACCGGCCGGGGAGGCCGGAGAGCCGTTAGCCGTCATCTCCACGTCCCCAAGCGGTCACAGGTGGTAGCAGGCGACCTAGGGTGATCGCCTGCCAGCGGCCGCCGCCCGGTGAGGCCATCGATCCGGGCGGCGCGCCGCGCCCCTGGCTCCCTGTCAGTTCAGCGGCCTGCACGGGCCGGGCTACCAGGACCCCCCGGGTTCGCGTGTCCTCCTCGGGGGGTCCTGGCCATCCTCGGCGTCATGCCGTGACCGGCAACAGGTCAGTACCGGTAGCAGCCGACGGGAAGGAAGCCAGATGCCCGACATCGAGACCATACGCACCTGGGAGGGCCGCACCCTGCTCGACCGCGACGGCGGGCGCATCGGCACCATCGACGCCATCTACCTCGACGACCACACCGGGCAGCCCGAGTGGGCCCTGGTCAACACCGGCCTGTTCGGCACCAAGTCCAGCTTCGTCCCCCTCGCCCAGGCCTTCCAGAGCG
>Ga0081538_10002519_pt1 | contig 17837 bp, 16 predicted proteins | sample TabmetS5T2R1_FD_71022 | JGI IMG/M metagenome (GOLD analysis project Ga0081538, IMG submission 71022) | Tabebuia heterophylla rhizosphere microbial communities from the University of Puerto Rico - S5T2R1 | ecosystem: Host-associated > Plants > Roots > Rhizosphere ... | reverse complement strand
CAATATGGCGAGCAATAGTCAGGTTCGACAGGAGAAGACAAATCGTCATGAGCCTCCGTGAGTTGATCTCATAGTAGCGTTTTTGCATACGCTTGACTATGATAGTGGCAACAGTAAACCCCGTTATGAGAAGGGGAAGCCATGCCCCAAGTTATCAATTATCACGGCTTGGAAATATCGAAAGACAAGATCGCCGAATTCTGTCGACGTTGGAAGATCACCGAGTTCGCCCTTTTCGGTTCTGTTCTTCGCGACGACTTTCGGCCCGACAGCGATATCGACGTGCTGGTAACCTTCATGCCCGGCGCCTCTTGGAGATTCTACGACCTCATCAGCATGAAAGAGGAACTGGAGGGCATGTTCGGGCGCCCGGTCGATCTGGTGGAAAAACGCCTTGTGGAGCGCAGCGAGAACTACATCCGCCGTAAGCATATGCTGAATCATACGGAAACCATTTATGTGGCGTGATCTGGCCTGTTGAGGAGACCCCACCCATGCAAATCGGCATTCATCTCACACCGTTTTTCAGCCCGACCGATCGTCCCCCGGCGCAGGTCGTCGACGAGGTGGTGGCTCTGGCGCACCGGGCGTCGCAGCTCGGATTTGCCTGGATCTCCGCGCCCCATCACTGGACCGCGCATCCGAGCGTGTGGCCGCAACCGTTCCCGCTGCTGGCGCGCCTGGCTCCAGAAACTGGGTCGATGCGGCTGATGACGCTGGTGATTCTCCTGCCCCTCCTCAACCCTGTCGAGACGGCGGAACATGTGGCGACTCTGGATGCCATCTCGCACGGCCGGCTGACGCTCGGCGTGGCCATTGGCTACCGCGAAGCGGAACTCGAGGCCGTGGGGCTGACGCGCAAGGATCGGGTGCCCAAGCTCGTCGAGTCCCTGACCTTGATGAAACAGTTGTGGAGCGGTGAAGAGGTGACCTTCGCCGGCCGCTACGCGCGTGTGACCAAACTGCGCATGGGCTTGACCCCGGTGCAAAAGCCCCACCCTCCCATCGTCATGGGCTGCCAGAGTGAACGCGCCACCGCGCGGGCGGCGCGCCTCACCGACGGGGTGTTCTTCGGGCCGCAAGTGGACTGGGCGGATATCGGCAAGCTCCTCGACGTCTACCGGCGGGCGCGCGCCGAGGCGGGACATCCCTCACCCGGGATTCTCGGGGCCTCGCGGGCGCTGCTCCTGGGGAAAGATCAGGCGGATGCGGCACGCATCGGGCGCGCCTACCTGGAGCGCACGTTCGCCAATTATCGCGCCTGGGAGATGCAGGAATCCACCATGGTCCCACTGGCGCTATCCTTTGATCGCCCCCTGCACGATTGGACGGTGCACGGTTCGACGGCCGACTGCGTCGAGACGCTTCTGCGCGCCCGTGAAGAGATGGGGCTCACCCACATCAGCTTCACGATGTATAACCTGCCCCGCGAGCTGTCCGCACGTTTGGAGTATCTGGAACGGGTGTCCGAGGAGATCCTCCGAAAGGTCGCCTAGCGACGGGCGCCGTCCGCCAGGTCGGCATGCTTGTCACGGGCGTAAGCGTGTGTTAGGCTTTCTCAAGGTAGCATTTTCCCCCATGCAGGCGCGGTAGATACGTCGTGAGTGGTCCGCACGGGGGAAGACGGTCGCGTCTGGAGCATGGTCGGTGCCGGCCTCAGGTATAGTCTTGCTTGATGCCATCGAGACCTGTCATACCGCAGAAGGAGGGATCGAGATGGAACGGTTTGATGTGCGATCACCCTCGGCGTTTCGCACGACGGCCGAGGTCCCGGCCGAGCGCGTCACTTCTTTCCTCCAGAAAGTCTACGGCTGGATGTTTCTCGGCCTCGCCGTCACGGCGGTCGTGGCGTTCGCGGTGGCCGGCTCGCCGACGCTGCTGCAACACATCTTCTCCAATCAATTTCTGTATATCGGCTTGATCCTGGCGGAACTCGGGCTGGTCTTCTACCTCTCGGCCAGGGTCGAGACGCTGGCGCCGACCACGGCGATGACGCTGTTCATCGTCTACTCCGCCTTGAATGGCGTGACGCTGTCGTTCATCCTGCTCGTCTATACGGGAGAGTCGATTGCGTCCACCTTCCTGGTGACTTCTGGCATGTTCGGTGCGCTGGCGCTTTATGGCTCGACCACCAGGCGCAGCCTCGCGGGCGTCGGTCAATTCTTGTTCATGGGATTGATCGGCCTGGTGTTGGCGTCGATCGTCGGCATGTTCTGGCACAACGATACCCTGCAGTTCCTGATCTCCACCATCGGCGTCATCGTATTCACGGGGCTGACGGCATGGGATGCGCAACGCCTGAAACAGATGGCGGCGACGGTGCCTGAGGAGCGCATGGGCTCCTACGCCGTCGTCGGTGCCCTCGCCCTCTATCTGAATTTTATCAACCTCTTTCTGATGCTCCTCCGGTTGCTGGGCGGCCGTCGGGATTGAATCCCAGTTAAGGGAGGAGGCCCGGGCTCTACCGAGCGTCCTCCCTCTTGAGCTGCGGCCCCCATGGCTCCATGGGGGCCTCGGTTCTATTCCCGTCAAACACTCACATCACCGCGAAGATCGCATACTCCTCCAGCGGCATTCGGCGATGCTCCGATGAAAGGGTTTGTCAGTCAAGCGCTTGCGCTCATGGGGATCGTGGGTTTTATGGACGGGGCATGGAAATTATCCGTCGCGGCGGGCGTGCGGACGACTGCGGCGGTGCTAGTGCCGTTGGTCATTGGGCAACTAACGGGTCATACGGCTCCTGCTGTGATGGTGGGGATCGGCGGGCTCAACGTCTCCCTCTCCGACATTGGCGGTCCATACCGGATGAAAGCTGTCACCATGGGTATGGCGACGGTCAGTTTGGCAGCTGCCACCTATCTCGGCACGGCGGTGGGCCGGTCACTGTGGCTCTCGTCGCCGTTGATGTTCTTCCTTGCCTGCGCCGCGGGGCTAGCCGGCCTGTACGGGAATGCCGCAGCGAAGGTGAGTTTTTTGTCGCTCATCCTCTTTGTTCTTATGGTGGGTATGCCCGCTGGAGCCGCCGATGCGGCTGAGCGGTGTGTGGCACTCATCGGCGGAGGGCTGTGGGCGATGGCGCTCTCTTTATGGCTGTGGCCGCTGCATCCCTATCGACCGATCTGGCAGGCGGTGGCGGCCTGCTATCGTGCGGTTGGCGCCTTCATCGGCGCAGCTTGCCGGGCCAGGGCAGGCGGGGAGGACGCTGGGTCAGGCTGGTCGGAGTCCGTTATGCAAGAGCGTGCGATGGCCGTCGAGGCGATTGCCCAAGCTCATGGTATGATCGACGGCATGCGAACATCCAGAGCGGGCATGAGTCCGACGGGCCAGGAACTACTGGTGCTGTTGCGCAGTGCGAGCTCTATCTTCGATGCCGCTATTGCCCTGGCTGAGGTGCTACAGGAACCCTCCCACCACGCCCACGATGCCCGCCCGCGAGCAGAAGTCGAGGACACCGTGCGGGAACTCGCTGCTGCGGTCGCGGAGCTGGCGGCGGCGATCATGCAGGGACACGATGGCGTTGACTTGAGGGCGCTGGATCAGGCGGAAGCTGCCGTGGGTGAGAGGATGGCTGCGCTACAACAAAGCATCCAGGCCTCTGCCCGGGATCCGGCGGAAATCTTCGACCTGGAAAACACCGCCCATGCGTTGCAGGTGGTGCACAAGCATGTGCGCGCTGCCGTCGACATCCTCGCACGACACGGTGGGGTACAGATGGCGGTGAGGCGCCCAGACGTTGGCAGACAGTCCAGGCGTGTTCGCTCTGTGATCAGTCTGTTAAAGGATAACCTGACCTTTCGTTCGGTAACATGCCGTCATGCGCTCCGACTGGGCGTCACGGCGACGGCCGCTGTGGCCTTCTATAGCCTCGTCGATCTGCCACACGGCGCCTGGGTGCCGCTCACCGCCATGGTGATTCTGAAGCCGAACTTCGGCGGCACCTATCAGGTGGCTAAGCAACGGGTGGCGGGCACCGTGGCGGGCAGTGTGATCGGCGCCATGCTGGCGGCGGCGATTACCACACTGCTCGCTCTCGACCTGCTCCTCGTGCTCTTTGGCGTCCTGGCCTTTTCCCTGATCGCCCGTAACTACGGGCTCGGCGTCCTGTTCCTGACACCGTTCATCGTCCTGCTGCTCAATACCGTCCAGCCGGGGGACTGGGAGGTCGCTGCGATCCGAAGCTTCAACACCGTCATCGGTGGTCTCCTGGCGTTACTCGCTGGCTACCTGCTGTGGCCGAGCTGGGAGCGCGAGCGCCTGCCAGCGCAACTAGCACGCACGATCGCCGCCAATCGGGACTACTTCCTGGAGGTTATCGCAGGGTACCGCGGGCGGGCAAGCAACCCCGCCGCGCTGCGATCGACGCGTGCGCAGGCGCAATTGGAGAACGCCAACGCCGCGGCGGCCTTCCAGCGGTTAATGAGTGAGCCGGAAGCACAGCATGGCCCGATTGGGCCGATTTATGCACTGGTGACCTACAACCAACGCTTCTACGATGGCGTGACCACCCTGGTGGTCGACTTGCCAGCCATGAATGGTCGGGATATCCTCCCAGGCCTTGAAACTTTCACTAAGCAGATGGAGGCGATGTTACGCGCGTTGGAGGACGCCGTCCGCAGTGGGCGCCTTCTTGCGACCATTCCCGCCTGCGATGCCAGCTTCGGCGCGGCCAAAGCACACACCCGTGAGCTGACGATCACGCATATGGCAAAGGCTGCCATGGAACAGTCGGACAGGCCGAACGACGATGCTAGCGCCGGCATCGCGTTTCTGAGCGCAGAACTAGACCGGTTGGCGGATGAGGTGGTCGGGATGTCGAGGGCGGTGAACCTGGGGGAGGAGCGCCACGCAGATCCGAGATGAAGGAGAAATGTGCTATGATCTATCGTGGGCTCATCGCATGGGCCGTCGTTTCCCTGTGGGTTTTCCTCCTGCCTGTCTGGGCTGTGGAATATCGCCTCCAGGTGACGAACATCGATTACCTGACCTTCTCCTCCTACCTCGACCCTTCGAGTACCGGCCCAAGAGGCCGGGAGACCATGCAGCGCCTGGAGAATCGTCTGGACAGCATGGAGTTTCCCACCGCAGCGGTGATTCCGGGCCGTGAGCTCCGACTGCTGGAAAACCCAGCATACGGCGGCCAGGTGCCGAGTCGGATATCGTTCCTGCCGGCGACGGGTCAGCAGGCTTGGACCACGGTCGTGTGGGACGGGACTCCGGGAACGCATGTGGCGTTTGTGGTACAGTCTTATATGGCCGCCTGGCAGGAAGTGTGGGATATCGCCACGAATGCCACGGGCGTGCTCAGACGATTGACGATTGGGGGACCGGCGTTATTCGGGGGCCAAAGCCGTGACGTGCCTGCCGTCGCCAAGGACTTTCTCGCCAATGCCGCCGACCGGGGCACCTTCGTCGCCTGGCTGCAGCAACGCGCGAAGCCCGTCGGGGGCATGTACTTGGCGATCGGTCGACGGCATGAGCTATTCACGTCCGTAGATCGGCTGTACATGCTGCTCACACTGCCGCCCGAGCCGCATACCTTCAAGGTGGTGATCGGGTGGAAGGATTATGACGACCGCACCGACGATCGAGATATCGAACGTCTGCTGTGGCGGCGGTAAGGGGTGAAGGGGTTCTGCTACCGTTGCGGAGGCGGGTGGGTAAGCGAGGGGGCTATTCGTGCGAATCCTGGTCGTAGAGGACGAGAGGAAAGTCGCCAGCTTCATCAAAAAAGGTCTGGAAGAGGAGGGGTATGCGGTGGACGTCGCTGCCGATGGCGAGGAGGGCCTGGCCATGGCGCTGACGCGCGTGCATGACCTGATCATTCTAGACGTCCGCCTCCCCAAGATGGATGGTCTGCGCGTACTCCAGGCGTTACGACACGACAGCATGACAGCACCGGTGCTGCTGCTGACCGTGCGCGCCACCATTGAGGACAAAGTCCTGGGGCTGGATGCCGGCGCTGACGACTATCTGACCAAACCCTTCGCGTTTCAAGAGCTGGTGGCGCGGGTGCGGGCCTTGCTCCGACGACGCATGGAAGCGGAGCCGACGGTCCTGCGCATCGGTGATTTAACGCTCGATCCGGCCCGACGAACCGTCACGCGAGGAGGCGACAAGATCGACTTGACGCCGCGCGAATTCGCTCTCCTCGACTACTTTATGCGCAACCCTGGCCGCGTGCTGACCCGCACTATGATCGCCGAACATGTGTGGGATTACTCCTTCGACACCTCGACCAACGTCATCGACGTCTATGTCAATTATTTACGCAGGAAAGTCGATGCCGGTCGAGAGCCCAAATTACTCCACACGATGCGGGGGGTCGGCTACGTGTTGAAAGCGGGATAAACTATGCACTTGCGCTCCATCCGCGCCCGCCTTACCCTTTGGTACACCAGTCTCCTGACCGTCACGGTCCTGATCCTGGGCGGTACGGCTTATGGGCTGTTGGGCTATAGCCTGGCCCGGGACATGGATCGCGCCCTGCAAGGGGTGGCCTTGACGCTGGCTGCGCAGCCTTATAGAGGGAGCTCTCCCCCCATCCCCGCCGAGGTCGAGGCGATCTTTCGGCGGTTTTTCGGGCTTTCGCCTTGGGATCGCTACGTGGAAAGGCGCCAACCCTGGAGCGACCGCGATCCCCAAGAATCGTCCCCGCGCGCCGGAGGATTGCCGCTGAGCCCCAACGCCAGGCACCGTGCCGCGGAGGGCTTGCAGACGTTTGAGACGTTGGAGGGGCTGGGGCCGTACCCGGTGCGTGTCCTGACCCAGCCCGTGCGCGAAGCCGGCCGCGTCACCAGCCTGATTCAGGTGGGAATGTCGTTAGAAAGCGTCGCTGTGACACGCGGTCGGTTTCTCCTGGTCATGGCGACGGTGCTTCCCTTGGCGCTCCTGTGCGCCGGGGGCGGTGGATGGCTATTGGCCCGGCGGGCACTGCGGCCGGTGGATCGCATGACCGAGGCCGCCAGGCGCATCAGCGCCGAGCATCTCCACGAGCGCCTGGAGAGCACCGGCTCTGACGACGAACTGGACCGGCTGGCCACCACACTGAACGATATGCTTGGCCGCTTGGACGCGGCCTTCCGGCAGGTTCGTCAGTTTAGCGCCGACGCTTCCCACGAGTTGCAAACCCCGCTCACCATTTTAAAGGGTGAGCTAGAGGTGGCCCTCCGCGCCCCCAGGAGCCCGGACGAGTATCAACGTGTGCTGGCAAGTGCGCTCGAGGAAAACGAGCGCATCGCACGATTGGTGGAGGGCCTGCTGCTCTTGTCGAGGGCCGATGCGGGAGTGCTCCGCATGGACCGACAACCGGTGGACCTCGCCGCGCTCGTGGCAGAGGTCGGCGACTACGCCCAAGTCTTGGCCGAGGCGCAGGGGGTAGCCCTGGAGTTCAAGTCTGTGGCGCCCATAACCATCCAGGGGGATCGCGAGCACCTCCGACGGCTGCTTCTGAACTTAGTGGATAACGGCATCAAGTACACCCCCGCCGGCGGCCGGGTGACGTTGACCCTGCAGCGCGACGGCGGGTGGGTGGCCCTGCGTGTCGCGGACACCGGCATTGGTATGGGACCGGAGGAGCTGGAACGGATCTTCGAGCGTTTTTACCGGGCTCCCGAGGCTGTGGAGCAAGGGAAGGAGGGCTCTGGGCTGGGATTGTGCATCGCACGCTCGATCGCCGAAGCCCATGACGGGCGCATCCACGTCGAGAGCTCTCCCGGGCAGGGGAGCGCTTTTACCGTGTTCCTGCCGCTGCCCGCGTAAGTTAGAAAGAATAACTCATCGCCCTGCATGAGAATTTTCTAATCTTGCGTTAATCCTCGTCTCATCTCCGCCACCTATATTGATTCCCGTACAAGCCACACGGGCGATGCGCCAGAGCGGTGCATCGTACCAGAGCTTATCAACAGCCCTGAAGGAGGAGCATAGATGTTCCACAAGTTGACGCAATATACCAGCGGCAGGCGGTTTGGGGCGAGGACGATCGCGAGTGTGGCGCTGTCCTCCCTCTTCATAGGCTTGCTCGTGGCGTCCAGCATGCCGTGGACCGAGGTATCCGTGGCGCAGGGGCTCGGCCAGAAGGCCGCGCTCGCGGCGGGAACGCCGGCGATGCCCGGTTCCTTCGCCGAATTGGTGGAGCGGCTTGGCCCGGCGGTCGTGAATATCCAGGTGACCAAGGTGGCCCCGATGGCAGACATCCCCGGGATGCCCGATCCCGACGGCCCCTATGGAGAGTTCTTCAAGCGCTTCTTCAAGGATCTGCCCCAGCGTCCTGAGCAGTTCCGCACGCAGGGGAGTGGATCAGGCGCGATCATCAACGCTGATGGCCATATCTTGACGAATAATCATGTGGTGGACGGGGCGAAGGAGGTTGCCGTCACCTTGGCCGATCAGCAGGTCTATCAGGCTCGCGTCGTCGGGCGCGACGCCAAGACCGATCTGGCGGTGCTGAAGATCGATCCGAAGCAGGCCCTTCCCGTCGCCCCGATGGGCAGCTCCACTGACCTGAAGGTCGGGGAATGGGTGGTCGCGATCGGCAACCCGTTTGGCCTCAGCAACAGCGTCACAGCGGGCATTGTGAGTGCCAAAGGGCGGGTCATCGGCGCCGGCCCCTACGATGACTTCATCCAGACCGATGCGCCGATCAATCCAGGCAACTCCGGCGGGCCACTGTTCAACATGAAGGGGGAGATGGTGGGCATTAACACCGCCATCATTGCCGCTGGGCAGGGTATCGGCTTCGCCATCCCGATCGACTTGGCCAAGCCGCTGATCCCGCAGTTGGTGAGCACTGGGGAGGTCACCCGGGGGTACATGGGCGTCAACATCCAGTCGCTGACGCCAGACCTGGCCAAGGCCTTGAAGCTTGGGGAGCGCCAGGGGGCGCTGGTAGCCGAAGTGGTGCCGGGTGGCCCGGCGGCTAAGGCGGGCATCCGCCGGGGAGATGTGATCGTGGCCTTCAACGGCGAGTCCATCAAGAGCTCCCATGACCTGCCGGCCATGGTGGCGAAGACCCCGGTGGGAGAAGAAGCCAGCATCACCTTGTATCGCGATGGCAAGACCCAGAAGGTGCCCGTGACGGTTGCTAAACTCCCGTCAGAGAAGGTGGCGCGCGAGGAATCGAGCCCTGAAGGCCAGAGCCAGTGGGGCCTGCAGCTGCAGGAGATGACGCCGCAGATGGCGCGCCAGCGTGGTCTGACCGATGAATCTGGCGTGATGGTTGTCGGCGTCCAGCCTGGCAGCCCAGCGGAGCGCGCCGGCCTGCAGCGCGGCGATCTCATCCGCGAGGTGAATCGCCAGCCAGTGCAGTCGGTGCAAGAGGTGCGCGATGCCCTCGCGAAGGCTGAGAGTCAGGACTCGCTGGTCCTGCTGGTGAAGCGTGGCCAGGGTAGCCTCTTCGTCGCCATGGCGAAGCAAGCGTAGGGACCGAGCTCGTCTGTCGACAGGGCGACCAGAGACCCTTGGTCGCCCTTGTCCGTTTCGCCGCATCGACGTTTACGCTTCTCCCTCACCACGCCGCCGCACCTGATTATGCTCGCTTGTTAACGCCTCGATGAGCGCCTCACGGCGCTCGTATAGGCGCTTGAGGGCACGCGCTGGGTGCTTGGACAGCGCATAAGCGGTGAGCAACGGTAGCGCGATCGTCGAGTCCACGTAGCAAACGACGGCATCGGGGAGGCGGTCGGGATCAACCTTTCCCCAGCTCACGGCCTCGCCAGGGGTGGCGCCGGAGAGGCCGCCGGTGTCGGGGCGGGCGTCGGTGATCTGCAGGAAATAGTCATGTCCCTTCTCGTCGATGCCGAGCACCTCCTGAATCTGCGGTTCGGTCTGCAACAGAAAGTTCTTCGGGGAGCCCCCGCCAAGGATGAAGACGGCGGACCTGCCGCCGCTGCGCTTGGCGCCCAGCACGATCGCGGCCGTCTCGTTCACGTCACGCGAGACGTCGATGCTGAGTTGATTGCCGCGCAGCGCCATAGCCGCGATGTTCATGCCGATGGAACTGTCGCCGGGCGATGAGGTGTAGATCGGCACCGCGTGCTCATAGGCGGCGCCAAGCAGCGATTTCTTACCAACCCCAAGGACGCGCTCGCGCTCGCGGATGTACTTGCCACACAGATGATGGAACTCGGCGCTGCTCATACTGTGCTGGAACTCTGGACTGGCGATGATCTGCCGAAAGAAGGCATCGGTGGACAACAACACATGGTAATCGAAGAAAATGTCGTAGATGCGCACCACGCCCTCTTGGCGCAGCACCACGTCGTCGGTGTACGGATCGCCCTGGTGCATGGAGAGCCCGATGGCAAAGTGGGTGTCGTGATAGAGATTGGCTCCGGTGGAGATGATCCAGTCGACGAAGCCATGCTCGATCAGCGGGATCAGGGCGGAGATCCCGAGCCCCGCGGGGGTGAGCGCCCCGGTCAGACTCACCCCTACGGTCACGTCGGGCGCCAACATCTTCTCGGTGAACAGCCGACAGGCTTCGCGCAGACGCGCCGCGTTATAGGCCAGGAAGGCGTTGTCGATGAGCTCCACGACGGAATCAGCGCCGGTGATGGGGCGTGGGTCGATACGCCGTCCTTGGAGAAATCGCCGTGGTTGTGCCATGATCGCTCCGGTGAAGCAGGATGTTCTAGGGCCGCTGGCGGGCTTGTTGGCGTAACGGCGGTAGATAGTGGTAAAGGACGACGACTGTCAGGGCCAAGACAGTATACGTTGCCGTAAACACCCACGCCGGTCCATCGTAATACAACAATCGGTAGAGCAGGTGGCCGATGAACGAGCGCTCGTACCCAGCCGCACCCGATGCCGTGAGCAGGGCATGCTCAAACCAGGTCAACGGACACATCACTCCGATGAGCGCTTCGACGGCGACGACGGCTGTACACAGTACGTGCGCTAAGCGGAGGCGGCGCGCCCGCACCCACCGCCAACCCAACCAGCCGCCAAGTGGCACCACCAATAGGCCGCCGATCACAAAGGCGGCATACCCGACATGCAGCAAGAGCACGACATCGGCTAACAGGAGCATCCTATCCACCCGCCGCTCTTAGTCCATGCCTCGGCCGATTATGTCCGCTGCCCCTGGAGCACCGCCAGGATTTCGTCAGCGTGTGTGTCGGGTTTCACCTTGGGGAAGACGGCGGCGACTTTTCCCGCTTCATCGATGAGGTAGGTGACACGGTTGGTGCCCATATATTTCTTGCCATACATACGTTTTTCGCCCCACGCCCCATAGGCTTCGACGAGGCGCTTCTCGGGATCAGCCAGCAACGTGAACGGCAAATCATATTTCTGGACGAACGATTTGTGGGATTTCTCACTATCGATGCTGACGCCGAGGATTTCGACGTTGAGTTGGCGAAACTTGGCGAAGTTATCGCGGAAGGCACAGGCTTCCTTGGTGCACCCAGAGGTATTGTCTTTCGGATAAAAATAGAGAATCACCTTCTTGCCCTTGAAATCGCTCAGCCTATGAGTCTTCCCATCCTGGTCGGTCGTCGTGAACTCTGGCGCCTGTGTACCTACCGCTAAAAGACCCACTGCGATCCCCCTTTGTCATAGGCTAGCGTGACTTGCCATCCAACCGTCGACGAGTTTCCGTCTTGGAAGGGGGGCAGCTCCCCTCACCGGACTTCGACTCACTGCACCGCCGTTCCGGTCAGTCCGGCTGCCGGCGACCATTCCAGGTGGCGGAAGACAGGTGCATCAACTCATCGCTGCTCGCCTCGTAGTTGAGCTGACGATTCACCCCTTCAATCACATACTGGCCGTAAAGGGGCACCCAGTAGGCCTGATCCATAATCGATTTCTGAAGGGCGCTGTAGATGGCCTTGCGTTTCTCAGGATCGCTCGTGACACGGCCGTCGTCCAGCAGTTTGTCCAGGTCCGGACTGGTGTTATAGGCATGGGGTTGCCCCGTGTGGAAGAGCGGATAGTAGACGGCATCGGCATCGAAGGAGGCACCGTTCCCCCAGGCCAGGAGCGTCAATCCCTCCATCTTGCCCTGGCGCAGTTGTGAATAAAACTCAGCGGCCTCCGCAACGCGGCGGATTTTCACCTTGATGCCCACCTTTTCGAGGCTCTCCATGATGTGGGCACTCAGACGCTCGGCGCCTGGAACCACCGCTGGCGAAAAATTTAAGGGGAGCTCGAATGCTTCCGTATAGCCCGCTTCGCTCAGGAGGCTCCGAGCTTTTTGCAAGTCGAAGGGGCGTGGCCCTAGGTTGAGATCATACCCAAAGTACAACGAAGTCAGGCCGCCGGGAGTCCGCATCGCGAATTTCTGCAGCACGGTGACGATCAAATCATCGACCGGTAAGGCGTAGCCGATGGCACGCCGGACGCGTCGATCCGTCAACGGCGTTTTGCTGGCCCGACCGTCCCCGTCGATCTGCAGAAACACCAGACGTGGCGTCGGCTTGGCGCTGACCCGTGCAACACCGGAATGATCTAATAGTGCGGCCTGTTCAACGGTCAGTCCGCGCACGATGTGTGCTTCGCCTGCGAGCAACTTTCTGAAACGCTCGACTGGGTCGAGGACCATCTGAAAAGTCAGGGTGCGAATCGCCGGCCGCCCCTTCGGCCCTCCCCAGTACTCATCGTTGGCTCTCACGGTGAGCGGCCCGCCCGGTTTGTGGGACACAAACCGATACGGCCCGGCCCCCACCGGGGCGTCCCCAAACTTTTCCTCCCCGACCTCGGTGAAGTATTGCGGTGGCAGGACGTGCAAGCGAGTCAGGGCATCCGGCACCGAGGTGACGGGACGATGGGCATGGAGGCGCAGGGAGAGATCATCGACGACTTCGACCTCTTTCACCCAGGCGAAGACATTCCGGTGCGCGGATTTCGTGTCCGCCTGCAGGAGATAATCAATGGTGAACTTCACCGCGGCAGCGTCAAGCAGCTCACCGTTATGAAATCGAATGTGAGGCCGCAGCTTGACCTCCCATGTCAGATCGTCGACCGCTTTCAACGACTCAGCGAGGTTTGGCACCGGTCGCAGGGTCTTCGGATCGCGGAAGAAGAGCTGATCGTGGACGAGTCCATCGATGATGGCGTTCAGCTTATGATTGTGGCCGTATGGATTGAGGGATTGGATTTCTCCATCCAGCGCGACGACGATGCCATCGTGCGGCATAGGAACTGCCCACACGATCTGCCCCGCGAGGACCCCGCACAACAGTAGCACGCCCATCACACGGGCGCTGGTCGGTTGACTGGCCCAACCGCACACAGTTAATCCCCTTCATCAGCCCCGGGCGCAACAGCCATGATCGACGCAGCAGTCATTGCAGTCAGGCTAAGACTCAGCACGGCTGGCCGACATCTCCAGGTTACATCGTACGTCGGAGGGGGATACCATGGTCAAGCCCCAGGATCGTGAGGCCCGGCAACACTGGTGACGCCTGACGAATGGTACACGCATCTCTCGACCCTGCATCATAGCATAGTCTGATTTGTTATGACACTGTATGATACTATTTCCCGCCGCGCTGCCTCACGGCGCTGGCACATAGCGGATCGCCTCGGGCGGGATAGGTGCATCAGCCAGGTCCAGTTGCTGTCGTTTACTGACCAGCGCCAGGACAAAGTTGTCGGTTTCCAGATAGCGCTGCGCCAGCCGTTGAATCTCCTGCGGGGTCAACTGCTGGATGCGCCGGATGTCTAACTCCCAATAGCCATCCGGGAGGCCAAAGAATTCGCGGTCGACGAGGAGCCCTGCGACTTGCCCATATGACTCGGCACGTCGCGGCAGGCTACCTTCGTAATAGAGCTTCATGTCGGCCAATTCCTCGGCGCTCACCAACGTCTGCTTCATGCGGTCGATGACAGCGAACAGGCTCTTGAGGGCCTGTGAGGTGGTATCGATTTTCGTCTGCAACCCCGCATAGAAGAAGCCTGGGAATTGGCTGCCACCGACGAAATCCGAGGCGACTGAATAGGCAAGGCCCTGCTCTTCCCGAATCGAGCGCGTCAATCGCGACACGAACCCGCCCCCACCGAGGATATAGTTCATGGCGCGAATGGCGGCGAATTCAGGGTCGGCCCGGCGCACCGACAGATACCCAAACTGCACATAGCTCTGGTTCACATCCATATCCACAATGCGCACCTGCTTCCCTCGGGTGGGCGAGGGTTGCGGCAAGGTGATCCGGTCCAGAGGTCTCGCCTGCCACCCCCCAAGAGCGCGCTCGATCAACTCCAGCATGCGTGTTTCTGAGAAGTCGCCGACCATGACGATGATGGCGTTATTGGGGACGTAGAAGCGCTGATAAAAGGCCAGGACATCGTCACGGGTGAGTTGGGATACCGTCGACGCATAGCCTGAAATCGGGCGGTGTAACGGATGCTCGCCGTACAGCACATCGCGGAACACTTCAGACGCCACCTGACGTGGATTCACCCGTCGCTGTTGAATCTGCGACAGCATGCGAGCGCGTTCCCGTTCTAACTCTGCCATCTCAAAGCGCGAATCTTGCAGGATATCGGCGAACAGGCTAAGACCACGGTCGATATCTTTGGCCAGCAGCGACAGCGACACGGTGCTTCCCGTGCCGCCGGCACTGGCATCGAAGCGTGCCCCCAAGAAGTCGAGTTCCTCGGCAATGGCAGTCGCCGTGCGTGTTGTCGTGCCCTTGTCGAGCAGCCGGGCAGTCATGTCGGAAAGCCCGGCTTTCTCCTCCGGATCGTCGGCCGAGCCCACTTTAAACCGGACGCTGATCGCGGCAACGGGCAATTTCGCTTTGGGTGACACGACCACGGTCAGGCCGTTAGGCAGGACCATAGTTCGGGATGGGATATGGAGTGCCATCGTCTCCGCCGCTAGTGCGGCTCTGCCATTGGTCAACGCCAGCAAGATCGCCACCAGCGGGAGACACCGCCCCAGCCACCCCGCCCTGGTCGTCATGGTGTCCTCGGAGTGTGCGTTGGCGGCGTTGCCTGTCATCACCCGCATGTGTTCCTGTCCCCATTAGCCCGCCTTTGGGGGGCTCATCGGCACGATGGTGACTACGGTGCGATTAGTTTTGGTGAGATAGGTGCGCGCGACGCGGGCGACGTCTTGCTTAGTCACGCGGCGCAAGCGGTCGATATACTCATTGATGACCTTGTATGACTGCAGGATGTGAAACGAGCCGATGGTGAACCCCTGCTGCTGGATCGAATCTTGCCGGAACACAAACCCGCTCAGCGCCTGGTTGATCGCCTTCTCTAGCTCGCGATCGGCGATCGACTCCGCGGTCACCTGCTCGAGCTGTTCGTAGATCGCCGCCTCAACCTCCGCCGGCGTCTTCCCGGACTGCACCATGGAGACAATGGTAAACAGACCGGGATCAATGCGCAGGTCGGCGTTGGCACTGATGGACGTCGCGAGTTGGCGCTCGTAGACTAAGTCGCGATAGAGTCGAGAGCTTTGCCCCTGACTGAGAATCTGACCCAGTACCTCCAGGGGCAGGGCATCGGCGTGATCAAAGGTCGGGATGTGATAGGCCATGGCCAGGGCAGCGAGTGCCGTCGGCCGCGGGATCTCCGCCCGGTGCTCGCCCAACTGTGGGGGCTCGGGTGGACGCACAGGGGGTGGCGTTGGCCCTTGCGGAAGCGCGCCGAAATAGCGGCGAACAGCCTCCATGGTCTGGTTTGCGTCGGCATCCCCGACGATGATCAGCGTGGCGTTGTTCGGAATGTAATAGGTCTTGTAGTGCGCCAATAGCTCTTCGCGTGTGATCGCCTCGATATCGCTCATCCAGCCGATGGTCGGCCAGTGATACGGATGAGCCTTGTAGGCCAAGGCGCCCAACACCTCGTACATCGGTCCCGTAGGGGCATTCTCCCGCAGCCGCCGCTCTTCCTTCACCACCTCGCGCTCGGCTTTGATTTCATTCGCATCAAGCAACAGATGCGCCATGCGGTCGGCCTCGAGGTCGAGGGCCAACTCTAAGCGGGCGGAAGGCAGCACCGAGTAATAGGCGGTCATGTCGTAAGAGGTAAAGGCGTTCTGGGTGCCGCCGTAGCGCTGGATCAATTGCGAATAGAGCCCCGGGCCGTATTTCGGCGTGCCCTTGAACATCATGTGCTCGAGGAAGTGGGAGATTCCCGTGATGCCCGGGCGTTCGTTGCGCGAGCCGACGCGGTACCAGACCTGCACCGTCACCAGTGGCACGGCATGGTCTTCTAGGATCAGGACTTCGAGGCCGTTATCCAATCGAAACTCTTGGATGTTCAAGTGGAACGCTTCTCCCGCCCACCCCAAACTGCAGCCGATGATCAGCGAGGTCGCCAGCATGGTCATGAGCCTGCGACATTGACGTCGCTTCATAAGTTACCCCTAACGCGAAAGCCCAACTGCGGTCGCAATTGGGCTTTCGCGTTGGCTCAAATGCAAGTTGTGGTCTGAGGTTACTTTTTTTCGGGGGCTTGGTCGGGCTTCACCGACTGAGCCACTTTTTCGGGCACGGGAACCGGAGCTTCGGTGCTAGCCAGCTGGTCCTTGCTGTTTTGCTCTTGATCCTGCTTCACCAATTGGTCCTTGCTGTTTTGCTCTTGATCCTGCTTCACTAATTGGGCCTTGTTATGCCCGGCACACTCGGCGAACACGAAAGATGTACCAGCTGCCACCACGAAAACGGCCACGAGGATCGTCGCCATGAGTCTCATACGTGTCACCCCCTTTAAGATGTGACCCCTCCCGTCCAACACCGTCGGCAGGCTCGGCTCAACCCACCACCGGCCACTTTAACAAAGGCCTCGGCGGAAAGTCAAGCGGCGTTTTTCCCCAACATGTTAGCCCTCGCCGCTCTCCTCTCCACTATCCTCCGTATGGCATTGATGACAGACTGGGCGGACGAGCGCCTCCTCCAGAAACAGCACCGAGGGGTCGCGCACCGGGTGTGACTGATGACAGGCGACGCACTCAAAGGGCATGTCGCGGTGGTTTGGATCATTGTGAAAGGCCCCCGAGCGCGTCTGCGACTGCCCGCCGTCCGTGTGACACTTGAGACAGGTGCGGTCGCCCAAGGGAAAGCGCAGATGATCGGGCTCTTTGAAGTTACCAATGAAGTACTGCACGGTATCCCACCCAGCCATAGCTTTGACGATGAGTTTGTCGGTGTGGGTCGCTCCGATGTGGCAATCGATACATTTGACCTCCCCCTTGTGCAGATGAGCGCCGGCGAGTGCCACCAGCTTCGGGGTATCGGTCATGAAGTTTTTGAAGATATCCTCATGCAGATGACAGGCGATGCAAAAGCGATTATCCTCTTCGAGATAATCGGTCACTTCTATCGCTGCCACAAAGCTCACGAAACCAAAGGCTAACAGAACTCCCGTCCACTTCAACCAGCGCACGCCTGCCCCCACTCGCGATGCGAGACATCTGCTCGCCTCTCCTCCCGGGAGAGAGCTGAGGTGAGGGGAACCAAACGGCTGTCTCGTACCCTATGGCCCGCACCCTATCCCTTGCCCGGCGGGAGAGGAAATAATACCCTACTTCACCGCCACCGTCACCGGATCAGAGAAGGCGATCCGTCCTGAGGGCCCGGAGCGGCCACCCGGCGGCTCCTCGATCTTACCGGTTTTCATCTCATCGGGATCCTCTGTGCCGTAGAGAAAGGCAGCGGTGATCGTATACGTGCCTGGATCGATCGGCGCCCGCAAGTTCCAGGTCACCTTCGTGGTGGGGAGAAGCTTCTTCTCGACGTCAGCCTTCGCCTGTACCAGCACGAAGCTCAAATTTTTCTTCTCGTTCGTCCGCTTATCGAGCCACCAGGTTTGCTCTTTACCGTCAGCCCCGACCACCGTCGGCTTCCCCACCACGTACCAGCCGTCGGCTGCGATCGGACGGG
>Ga0081538_10002518_pt1 | contig 17845 bp, 21 predicted proteins | sample TabmetS5T2R1_FD_71022 | JGI IMG/M metagenome (GOLD analysis project Ga0081538, IMG submission 71022) | Tabebuia heterophylla rhizosphere microbial communities from the University of Puerto Rico - S5T2R1 | ecosystem: Host-associated > Plants > Roots > Rhizosphere ... | reverse complement strand
AACCGGCGGTGACAGTCCGCGACCCCTCTGCCTCCAGTGGAGGGTTGATGTGGTGAAACTCCACAACCGACGGTGAAAGTCCGGATGGGAGGTTCACGCGAGTGCGTCACCGTCCTGCAGACAGCGGGACGATGAGTACTCTTCCACCCCGGCTATCGTGCGACCGGATGAGTGGAGGGATTCACATGGATCTCCAAGAAGTACTCCTGCGGTTGCTACAGGCCGAGCTCGTAATCGGTTCGAGCGCCATTCTGTGGCGGGAGATCATCGGCAACGGGTTCGGGTTGGCAAGCGCTCTGCTGGGCATGTCGCGCAAGGTCGCCGCATGGCCCGTCGGCATTGTGGGCAACGTCTTGTTGTTCACCGTTTTTGTCGGAACCGCCATTGGCGGCCCGTTCGACACTCCCCAGAAGCTGGATTTGTGGGGTCAGGCCAGTCGGCAGATTTTCTTCATCATTGTGAGCGCGTACGGCTGGGTCCGGTGGTATCAGTTCCGCAAGTCGCACCGCGAAGAGGGTGTTGGCGTACGGCCAAAGTGGGCTGGTACAAGCGGTCGCTTGCAGCTCCTGGCTGGCGCCGTTGCCCTCACCACGATCTTCTATTTCGCACTGAAGGCATTGGGTTCCTGGGGTCCGCTGGCGGATGCCTGGATCCTGACCGGCTCAATCCTCGCCACGTACGGTATGGCCCGTGGCTGGGTGGAGTTCTGGCTGATCTGGATCGCGGTTGATGCCGTCGGTGTTCCGCTACTGCTGATCGCGGGCTATTACCCGTCGGCGATTATGTACATCGTCTATGGGGCAATCTGCGTCGTCGGCTTCGTGGCCTGGCTACGAATCGAACGTCGCGAGCGGGCTGCAGCGGCTGCCGATGGCGTTGCCTCTCCGGTGACAGAGACCGTCGGCTGAGAAGATTTCGACAAGTCGGAGAGAGCTCAGCACACTAGGCTGACCGCCGTGGCGGCCCAGAAGTCCTTCGACAGCCTCTTTGCCGAGCTCTCGGCGAAGGTGGCTGATCACGACCCCAACTCCTCGACGGTGGTGCGGGTCGAAGCCGGAGTGCACGAGATCGGGAAGAAGATCGTCGAGGAGGCGGCCGAGGTCTGGATGGCAGCGGAGTACCAGTCCAAGGACCAGGCCGCCACCGAGATCAGCCAACTGCTGTATCACATCCAGGTGCTGATGCTTGCGCTTGATCTTGACCTCAAAGACATCTACAGCCGTTTGTAGCTGCGCATCTAGGATGAGGGCCGTGAATTCGACCCTGCCAGGCATGGAGAAGCCGCTGATCAAGGTCGCCGTGCCTAACAAGGGCGCCTTGTCAGAACCTGCGGCCGAGATGCTGCGCGAGGCCGGCTATGCCCAACGCTCCGATGGTGAACTCGCACTTCTTGACGAAGTCAATGGCGTCGAGTTCTTTTACCTGCGGCCCCGAGACATCGCCGTTTACGTCGGGGAAGGCACCCTCGACGTCGGCATCACTGGCCGTGACATGCTGCTGGATTCGCGTGCCCATGCCATCGAGGTAATGCCGCTGGGATTCGGCCGCAGCAACTTCCGGTTCGCTGCGCCGCGGGGCAGCGCGATGTCGGTAGACCAGTTACATGATCTTCGGCTCGCTACGTCGTATCCGGGGCTTGTTGAGTCCTATCTCGACGAGCTTGGTGTCACGACCCGGCTCATCGCCTTGGATGGTGCGGTGGAAACCGCGATCCGCCTCGGCGTCGCCGATGCTATTGCTGATGTGGTTGAGACCGGTACTACCTTGCGCGCCGCCGGGTTGGAGCTGTTCGGTGATCCGATCTTGGACTCGGAAGCCATCTTGATCCGCCGTGCGGGGTCCGAGCCACCCTCAGGTCTAGACCAGCTGGAGCGCCGACTGAACGGCGTCCTGGTCGCCCGCAACTACGTCATGATGGACTACGACGTCACCGACGCTCTCGTTCGGGAGGCCTGCGCAATCACCCCGGGGCTGGAGTCGCCCACGGTCTCTCCATTGGCGAAAGAAGGGTGGTGTGCGGTTCGGGCAATGGTGCCGCGATCCGATGCGCAGCAGATCATGGATGATCTGTGGGCATTGGGCGCCCGGGCCATTCTGGTGACTGACATTGCCGCTTGTCGCATCTAGCGGCGTGACCTGTGGCTGACCAAGATCTCGATCACGACAGCTACGTGGCGCGGCCTCGTCGAGTGCGGACGATCGTGATCATATCCACGCTCGCGATCTGCGTACTGGCTGTCATCGGTTGGCTGCTGCTACCGGCTGAGATCCGCGCACTGTTCCCGCTTACCCATCGATTGTCGCTGCTTGCCATTTGGGCATTTCTCATTGCAATCATGGTGGCTCTGGCGAGCAGCTACGTGCGCGCCGACGCGCAAGGCCTGAAGATCCGCAACGTCTTCCGCGTGCATCATGTGCCCTGGGCGCGGGTCCACAAGATCATCTTGCGCCCGGGTGATCCATGGGCTCAACTGCTACTCAAGGCAGCTGACGGCCAACCATTCGAGGCCGATCTGGAGGCTGACAGGCGCCAGCTAATGGGTATTCAAGCAGTAGATGGCGCCCGCGCTGCAGCAGCAGTCAACGAACTCCGGGTACGCCACCGCCGCTTCCTCGCAGCTCATTAACGCCGACTGCCAGAAACTGAACACCGAATATGGTGCTCAGATTCTGATAATCGGCGTCAATAGGTGTCAGTAGGCGTCACTCGATGCCGCGGGACTTGAGAAGTGCCTCGATCTCGGCCATCTCCTCATCGATCGGAGGCTGGCTCTTCGCTGACTTGGCTGCACCCTTTTTAGCTTGCCCTTTGTTAGCTGGCAGGGCACCGGCTGTGGACTGGGTACCTACTTCCTTGCTCTTCGCAGCAGAGGAACGGCGGGCAACGATTCCACCAACCACCCACAGCACGAGGCATAAACCAAGCAACGACAGCCCGAACCAGACTGCTGGTGAAAAGATGATGTCGGAAGCCCAGGCGCCGAACGCCACGGCAGCATTCCACAGCAACCTGAGAAGACCGCTGAAGTACAACGCGATCGGAGCAAGCGCCAAGCCGATGCCTTGAATCACTCGGCCCTTGTTCCCTCGTCGCCACGCGATCCCAGTAGCGATCACGCCGAGCAGTGAGAGTCCAACGCATAGCGGCAGCAGTACGGTGCTATCAGCAGGCATTCTCCCAATGTGCCACGCACTGCACGGCGTAGCGATGGGTGAGAACACCCGGCTGCCCCTGACAGCGTCTGAAATAGAGGTGGAGGTGTGGATCACCAGCGGCGGCTACCAACCTCACCATTCCCCGGTGACCAAGGCGCAGCGTCGGTTGAGACCCGGCGCCTGATGGCCATCGCCGCGGCAGAAGCCACTCCCATCGCTTACCTGCGAGCCGTTGCGGCGCTTTGTGGCGACCGGCTGCTCGTCCCGGTCGTCGCTACGACGACGCGTCTTGGACAGACAGTCAGTGGCCTCACGTCGGACAAGGAAGCGGAGATGTCGGTTGTGATACTTCAAGCGCAAGACGGACGTCGGGCGTTGTTGGCCTTTACGGGCCTGGATGCTCTCCAAACCTGGCAGGCTGACGCTCGACCGGTTCCGGTGACAGTGGACGTAGCGGCTCAGGCCGCCAAGAGTGAGGATGTATCCGCCATCCTCATTGACCTGGCGGGTCCACACCGGTTGGTGATCGAAGGCGAGATCCTCGCCGAGCTTGCCGCTGGCCATCGCCTCATGGAGTTGTCCGATGGTGACTTCGGCTGGATCCTTCCCGCTCCAGACTGAGTCGTGCAGCGGAGACGGCACGCTGAGGGAATACCGGATTCCGGCGGCATGTTGAAGACAAGTCGAAACCGCGAACATGTGGCCAATCTGGCCCGCGGTGATATCTTGACTGCGACCGATTCAGTCGTGCACTGGATCCGCAAGTGGAGACCTGATCTCCCACCCGAACAGCGTCAGCCAGCGATAGTTGTCGGGTTGGTCTGCGAGGACGGCGGTGTGATGTCCTCGCGGGTATCGGGGTCTTCGCGTACGCGGGGACCCTTCGTCATTCGGGTCGCCGCGCGCGGATTCTCTGTGCCGCCTGGTTGGTCAGCCACCTACAACCAACTGGAGGACATATCAGCACCGAACCGCGAATCAACGATCGAATTCGCGTCCCCGAGGTCCGGCTCGTCGGACCGGCCGGGGAGCAGGTCGGCATCGTACGCATTGAAGACGCTTTGCGCCTTGCCCGAGAGGCTGAGCTGGACTTAGTGGAAGTTGCGCCGATGGCGCGGCCGCCAGTCGCCAAGCTCATGGACTACGGCAAGTTCAAGTACGAGAACGCTCAGAAGGCGCGCGAGAGCCGACGTCATCAGACCAATACAGTGATCAAGGAAATGAAGCTTCGGCCCAAGATCGACAGCCACGACTACGAGACCAAGAAGGGTCACGTCGTACGCTTCCTGAAAGCGGGGGACAAGGTCAAGATCACGATCATGTTCCGGGGGCGGGAACAGTCACGGCCCGAGCTTGGCTACAACCTGTTGCAGAAACTGGCTTCCGACGTTGACGAGTACGGCTTTGTCGAGTCCGCGCCCAAACAGGACGGTCGGAACATGTTGATGGTTCTGGGTCCACTCAAGAAGAAGACTGAGGCCCGTGCCGAGATCAAGGCAGAGCGGGATCGCCGCGCTGCCGAACGGCTCGCCGACGCAGAAGCGGAGCGAACCGAGCAGGCGGATCGTCGGGCGCAGGCTGCCGCTCAGCCTGCAACCAAGAAGCGTCGGGGGCCGGCGGACAACCTCGATCCCGACATAGACCTGGGCTAGACGCCCTAGGTACGGCAGCGCCGTACCACAGCAATTCGTAGAGAAGAAATGGATCAAAGATGCCGAAGATGAAGTCGCACTCCGGGGCCAAGAAGCGGTTCAGGTTCACCGGCACCGGCAAGGTCATGCATCGCAAGGCAGGCAAGATGCACCTGAACGAGCACAAGCCAAGCACCCGCACCCGACGCCTGGATGGTGACGCCGTGCTGGCGCCTGCTGACGCGGCCAAGGCCAAGAAGCTACTCGGCAAGAGTGCCTGAGAGTTGAGATTCGAGACCTATAAGGAGTAACTGCGATGGCACGCGTCAAGCGCTCCGTCAATGCACAGAAGAAGCGTCGTGAAGTCCTCGGCCAGGCGTCCGGTTACCGAGGCCAGCGCTCGCGCCTGTACCGGAAGGCCAAGGAGCAAGTCACTCATTCGCTGGTGTACGCCTACCGGGACCGCCGGGCTCGCAAAGGCGATTTCCGCAAGTTGTGGATTCAGCGCATCAATGCTGCAGCCCGCGCGGAAGGCATGACCTACAACCGCTTCATTTCCGGCCTCAAGGCCGCCGGAGTTGAGGTCGATCGCAAGATCCTGGCTGATCTTGCTGTCACCGACCCTGCGGCGTTCGGCGCACTGGTTGAGGTGGCAAAGGCGAATGCGCCGGCCGCCGACACTACGGCCGCCTGAGCTCCCTGCAGCCTCGCAGGCGATGCTCCGGGGAGCACGCCGGCTGCTGCGACGAAAGGATCGCTACCTCGCTCGGCGCTTCCTGGCCGAGGGACGCCAGGCAGTCTCTGAAGCACTGGGGCGACCTGGCACGGTTATCGAGGTGATCGTGGCCGACGACAGCGTCGGCCCGCATCAAGAGCTGCTCAGTACTGCCTCCGATGCCGGAGCTCGGATTGCCGTGGCGCCGGCTCGGGCCCTCACCGAGTTGTCTGCCACGGTGACCCCTCAAGGCTTGATTGCGGTCTGCCACATGATCGATGTCTCGCCGGTCGAAGCCCTGGCAGGTGTGCCTCGGCTCGCGGTGTTTTGCGATCAAATCCGCGATCCCGGCAATCTGGGCACGGTGATCAGATGTGCCGACGCGTTCGGGGCTGACGCGGTCCTTATCAGCAGAGACTCGGTCGATCTCTACAACGCCAAGACGATACGCGCCACGACCGGCAGCCTCTTTCATCTGCCACTCGCCATTGATCTTGATCCGGCCGATGCAGTCACTGTGGCCCGCGACTCAGGACTACAGGTCTTGGGCGCCGACCCCACGGCTCCGGACAAGATCAACGACCTGGCACGATCTGGCAAGCTGGCCCAACCCACTATGTGGGTGATGGGCAACGAGGCGTGGGGGCTCACGCCCGAGCACGCAACACTGCTAGACCAGCTGGTTGCCTTGCCGATCTATGGTCGTGCCGAGAGCCTCAACCTCTCCACGGCTGCGGCGGTCCTCCTTTATGCCTCGGCCACCGCCCAACGATCATGATGAGGCACGACCTTCCGCCGCCGTTCGCCATCTAAACCCGATGGCGGCATTAGCAGCATCATTCCTAGACTGTCCCAGGCGCACCGTCCGTCACAATCCATTCCGAGGGAGCTATGTCCGGGCCGAACACCAGCTACGACCCTGTTCAGGTCACACCGCTGAACGCCGAAAGCATTGACGCGATGGTGACGGCGGCCCTAGCAGCGTTTACGGCAGCGACCTCGGTGGCAGAGCTCAAGCAGGCCCGGTTGGCGCACGCCGGCGACCGTTCACCCATCGCGTTAGCCAACCGAGAGATCGGTGCGCTGCCGCCGCAGGCGCGCAAAGACGCCGGGGTACGCGTTGGCAGGGCTCGCGGCACCATAAACGAGGCGCTCAAAGCGCGTGAGGAGCAGCTGAAGGCGGCCGAGGTGGCCCGCATCCTGGTCGAGGAGCGCGTCGATGTGACGCTTCCGGTGCAAACCCAGCCTTTCGGTGCGGTCCATCCCATTACCGCATTGATGGACCTTATGGCGGATGTTTTCGTCGCGATGGGCTGGGAGGTGGCCGAGGGTCCAGAGCTCGAGGCCGAATGGATGAATTTCGATGCGCTCAACTTCATTCCAGATCATCCGGCCCGGACGATGCAGGACACTCTGTTCGTCGAGCCGGAGGACGGCGGGATTGTGTTGCGGACCCACACTTCACCGGTACAAGCACGGGCTCTGCTGACTCGGGAGTTGCCGGTCTATGTAGTTTGTCCCGGCAAGGTCTATCGCTCCGATGAGTACGACGCCACGCATCTGCCGGTCTTCCATCAAATTGAAGGGCTAGCGGTAGACAAGGGCATCACGCTAGGCCATCTGCGGGGCACCCTTGATCATTTCGCGCAGCTGATGTTCGGTGACACCCGTACCCGGATGAGGCCCAACTACTTCCCCTTCACCGAGCCGTCGGCAGAGGTGGACTTGGAATGCTTCGTTTGTCACGGCGCGTCCGTCGGTGATCCGGAACATCCGTGCCGTACCTGCAAAAGCGAGGGATGGATCGAATGGGGCGGCTGTGGAGTGGTCAACCCGCGCGTACTCCAAGCCTGCGGCGTGGACACCGACGTCTACTCCGGCTTCGCCTTCGGCATGGGCGTCGAGCGCACCCTGATGTTCCGCAACAATGCCGAGGACATGCGGGACATGATCGAAGGCGACGTACGTTTCAGTCGCGCGCTGGTCGGGACTGCCCGATGAGTACAGCAAGGGGGACGACCCCCTTGAACCCCCGAGGCGCGCAGGAGCGCGCCCGATGAGAGCGCCACTGAGCTGGCTGCGCGAGTACGCAGCGCTACCTCAAGATCTTGATGGTCGTAGCCTGGCAGCAGCGCTGATCAGGGCTGGGCTGGAGGTCGAGACTGTCGATCAGGTCGGCGCTGATGTCACCGGTCCCTTGGTGATCGGCAAGGTGCTGGCGTACCAGGTCGAGACCCACTCCAACGGCAAATCGATTCGCTGGTGTCAGGTCGATGTTGGCAGCCATAACGACAGCTCAGGTTCGCGAAGTGTGGTTTGCGGTGCCCACAACTTCGATGTTGGCGACTCCGTCGTAGTTGCCTTGCCCGGCACTGTGCTGCCTGGCGGTTTCGGGATCGCCGCACGCCAGACCTACGGCCACGTCTCCGACGGAATGATCTGCTCGTCGAGGGAGCTGGGCCTCGGCGATGATCACACCGGAATACTGGTGCTTGACGAGCCGGGCCTGGAGCCCGGCAGCGAGGCCGCACCGGTACTCCAGCTGCGCGAGGAAGTGCTCGACATAGCAGTGACGCCGGACCGGGGCTATTGCCTCTCCATACGTGGTATCGCCCGGGAGTCTGCGCAAGCCGTGACTGTCACCTTCACCGATCCAGTTGATCGTCCCGTGCCCACGGAAACGACCAACGGTTATCCGATCGAGCTGCAGTCGGAGGCTTGCCCGCTTTTCGTGGCGCTCACCGTTACCGGGATCGATCCCAGTCGGCCCAGTCCACGTTGGCTCGCCCGCCGCGTCCAGCTTGCCGGGATGCGCTCTATTTCATTGGCAGTCGACATCACCAACTACGTGATGTTGGAGACCGGTCAGCCTATCCATGCCTACGACGCGGAACTCCTCGACGGACCGATCGTGGTGCGCAAGGCCAGCGAAGGCGAGAAGCTGACCACCCTTGACGATGTCGTGCGGCCATTGCATACCGGTGACTTGTTGATCACCGATGGCTCCGGCCCTATTGGTCTCGCCGGTGTCATGGGCGGCGCCACCACCGAACTCTCGCCGCGCACCCGCAATGTCGTGATCGAAGCAGCCCACTTTGACGCATTGACGATTGCTCGCACGTCGCGACGCCACAAGCTGTCCTCGGAGGCTTCCCGGCGGTTCGAGCGCGGTGTCGATCCTCAGGCCAGTTATGCAGCAGCACATCGCGTCGCTGAACTCCTCGTTGAGCATGCCGGGGGCACGCTGCTCGCGGAGGAGACGGTACGCGGCACGGTGCCTGCACTACCGAGCACCACGATCGCCGACACGCTTCCCGGGCGGATTCTTGGCATCGATGTTGATCATTCTTCCGTGGTACGCCTGCTGCAGGCCATCGGCGCGACGGTGACCGATCACGGGGACAGCCTGACGATCACTCCGCCCAGCTGGCGGCCCGATCTTCGCGATCCCTATGACTACGTCGAAGAGGTCGGCCGGCTGATCGGCTTCGAGGAGATTGAGCCGGTTATCCCGACAGCGCCCTTGGGCCGCGGATTTACCCCAGGCCAGCGAGCACGACGTGCGATCAACACTGCGCTCGCCGCACGCGGATACGTGGAGGTATTGAGCCTCCCGTTTGCTGCAGCGGCCGATCTCGACGCTATGGGGGTACCGGCTGACGACCAGCGCCGTCGACTGAACAAGATCGTCAACCCGTTGTCGGAAGCCAGTCCCTATCTCCGAACTTCGCTATTGCCGGGCCTGTTTGCTGCGGTAGCGCGCAATATCAGCCGCGGTAATGATGATCTTGCGCTCTTCGAGGCCGGCTCGGTGTTCTTCGCCAACGATCCACTCCAAGCTGCGCCGCGGCCGCCGGTGTCCCAGCGGCCCTCTCCCGAGGAGTTAGCCGCAATCGATAGTGCCCTCGGCCAGCAACCCCGACATCTAGGAGCCGTGCTCACCGGTCAGTGGCAACCGGAGGGCTGGCAAGGACCTGGAACGCCCGCGGGCTGGCAGCAGGCCATTGCATTCGTGGAAGCAGCCGCCCTTGCGCTCGGACTGCACCTACCCCGCCGGGGGGCGGAGTACGCGCCCTGGCATCCAGGTCGGTGCGCAGAATTCCTGCTGCCCAGTGGTGAGGCAATCGGTTACGCCGGCGAACTGCACCCGAACGTGTGTACGGCATTCGGTCTGCCAGCCCGTACCGCCGCTGCGGAAATCGATCTTGACGCGTTGATCGCCGCGACTCCTGCTGCCGGCGACATCCAGGTGATCTCCGGATTCCCTGTTGTCAAGGAGGATGTCGCTCTCATCGTTGATGAAAACATGCCGGCAGCGGTCGTGGAGCGAGCGCTGCGCGCGGGTGCTGGACCGTTGCTGGAGTCGATCTGGCTGTTCGATATCTATACCGGCCCGCAGATCGGTGAAGGCAAGAAGTCGCTGGCCTACGCGCTCCGGTTCCGAGCGCCGGATCGTACGCTCACCGACGCGGAGGCCGCCGAAGCGCGGGACGCAGCCGTCGCCATCGCCGCAGAGCGAGCCGGGGCCGTGCAGCGCACGGTCTAGACAGCTTGGTTGCCCCTCCGCTGCGATCCGTGGCGATGAGTTCGAAGACCTAGCGAGGTCTAACTGCCGATTGGGTTTGAGTCTCGTAGAGAGGGGAGTTCGTCGTGAATGAAAATCCGACGATCCAAACCAGGATCGATCAGCCCTACGCGGCGATCCCGGTAAGCGTGCGGATGGAGGAGCTGAGTACGGTCGTCCCGCCCTTGACAGACCGGGTCTTTGAGTGGCTGGCCGCTCACGGCATCGCACCCGCTGGTCCGCCGTTTTGGAGATATGTGGTCGTCGATATGGAAACCAAGCTGGACCTGGAGACCGGAGTTGCGGTCTCTACTCCAGTGGAGGGTGACGGCGAGATCCGCACTGGAATTCTGCCTGCTGGACGCTACGCCACAGTGGTGCACACGGGTCACCCCGACACTCTGGTGACCGCGACAGGTGACTTGCTGGAATGGGCGGCGAAACACGACTTAGCGTTCGACGCCGACGGAAACAGGTGGCGGTGCCGACTTGAAGAGTATTTGAGCGACCCTGCAGAGGTGCCTGATATGGAGCAGTGGCAAACCAGATTGGCGTTCCGGCTGCGCGATTAGGCCGGACATCGGTCACCCGGGTTAGCCACGCTTTGAGACAAATATGCATGAAGTTGCTACCTGTGGCATATTCATGTGAGTGACTGTACGTGTCGCAGTGGCGGGCGCCACGGGTTATGCAGGCGGGGAGCTGCTTCGGCTGCTGCTTTCGCATCCCAACGTCGAGATAGGGGCCATCACTGCAGGCGCCAACGCCGGGACATTACTCGGCCAGCACCAGCCACACCTGACTGCGCTGAGTGATCGGCTGGTTGCAGAGACCTCTGAGGAGGTGCTTGCTGAGCACGATGTGGTTTTCCTCGCGCTGCCCCATGGCGCTTCTGCCGAAGTAGCCGTTCAGCTGCATCCCGACACTGTGATGATCGACTGCGGGGCCGACTTTCGCCTGGAGCAGCCGGAGGCCTGGCAGCGGTTCTACCAGTCAACCCATGCCGGCACCTGGCCGTATGGGTTACCGGAGCTGCCGGGACAACGTGACAAGTTGGCCGGCGCCCGAGCCATTGCCGTCCCCGGGTGCTATCCGACGGCAGCGACCCTTGCGCTGCTGCCGGCCATCACCCACGGTCTGACGAAAGCGCAAGATGTCGTCGTCGTTGCCGCCAGCGGTCCCTCTGGTGCCGGCCGATCTCTCAAGCCGCATCTGCTTGGCGCTGAGCTCATGGGGTCGGCCAGTGCCTACAGCGTCGGCGGTGTCCATCGCCACATCCCAGAGCTACTGCAAAACTTTGCGGCCTGCGGTGCTTCGGACCCGTGGGTGTCGTTCACACCGGTACTAGTCCCCATGTCTCGCGGAATCCTGGCGACGTGCACGGCGCCGCTTGCTGAGCCTGGTATCCCTCATGATCAGGTTTACGCCGGGTACGCCGAGGCGTACGCCGACGAGCCGTTCGTCCAGCTGCTGCCGGACGGGCAATGGCCGCAGACCAAATCGGTGCTGGGATCGAATGCGGTTCAGATACAGGTCACAGTTGATCATGATGCAGGTCGGCTGGTTGCCATCGCGGCCCTGGACAACCTCACCAAGGGCACAGCGGGCGCGGCTATTCAGTGCATGAATCTGGCGCTTGGCCTGCCGGAGACGACGGGACTTGGCACCATCGGAGTAGCACCGTGAGCGTCACGACAGCTGCTGGTTTTCTTGCCTCGGGGTCAAAGGCAGGTCTGAAGAGCAGTGGCGGCAAGGATCTGGCCTTGGTGGTGAATGCCGGTCCTCAGTACGCCGCCACCGGTGTTTTCACGACGAACCGGGTCAAGGCAGCGCCAGTGCTCTGGTCACAGCAGGTACTCGCCGACTCCCAACTACGAGCGGTGATCTTGAACTCAGGTGGGGCGAATGCCTGCACCGGGCCGGAAGGCTTCTCTGACACCCACCGGACCGCCGAGCTGGTGGCGGATGCCCTTGGTCAGGACGTCGGCGCCATCGACGTTGCGGTTTGTTCGACTGGGTTGATCGGAGTACGGCTTCCAATGCCCAAGCTGGCGCCGGCCATCAATGATCTTGTTCCGCAACTCAGTCGCGGAGGTGGGCAGGACGCAGCTGAAGCGATCTTGACCACCGACTCGGTACCGAAACAGACCAGTTACGCCGATGAGGGTTGGTCGATCGGCGGTATGGCCAAGGGTGCCGGCATGCTAGCGCCCGGACTAGCCACGATGCTGGTCGTTCTGACCACCGACGCCGTTGTAGACCCGGGGCAGATCCATGATCAACTCACTGCGGCCTGCCGACGCAGCTTCGAGCGGATAGACAGCGACGGTTGTATGTCCACCAACGACACAGTGATCTTGATGAGCAGTGGTGCTTCCGGCATCCGCCCGACGCCTGGTGATTTTCAAGCCGCGCTGGACGAGACCTGTCATGATCTTGCTCTGCAGCTGCTGGCCGATGCCGAGGGAGCAGCGCACACGATTGCCATCCAGGTTGACCATGCCGCCTCCGAGGACGACGCAGTGCAAGTCGGTCGAGCAATAGCTCGCAGCAATCTCTTCAAATGTGCGGTCTTTGGGCAAGATCCCAACTGGGGACGGGTCTTGGCTGCCATAGGTACTACCGCAGCGGACTTCGAACCGGATCGTATCGATGTGGCATTCAACGGCGTACCGGTCTGCCGCGACGGCTCCATCGGCGATCCTCGGGAGCTGGTCGACCTTAGTGCCCGCGATGTCCGGGTCAACGTCGACCTGCGCAATGGCCGGCACTCGGCCACTATCTGGACCAACGATCTCACCTATGACTATGTGAAAGAGAACGCGGAGTACTCCACATGAGCTCCCAGGCCTTACCGCACCACGAAACTCGCCCGCTGTCTCTGGTCGAAAAAGCGTCGATCCTTACCGAGACTCTGCCTTGGCTGGAAACTTATGCCGGCAAGACCGTGGTGATCAAGTACGGCGGAAACGCCATGATCGACGATGACCTGAAGCGGGCATTTGCCCAGGACATTGTGTTCATGAAGCGGTGTGGTGTCCATCCCGTTGTCGTTCACGGCGGCGGGCCGCAAATCTCGACGATGCTCTCCAGGCTCGGAATCGCCTCGGAGTTTCGCGCCGGCCTCCGAGTCACCAGCCCAGAGGCCATGGAGGTGGTACGCATGGTACTGGTGGGCCAGGTTGGAAGAGATTTGGTCGGACTGATCAATACCCATAGCACCGTGGCGATCGGTCTGTCTGGTGAAGACGGCGGACTCTTTACCGCCGAACGACGCGGCACGGTAATCGACGGAGCAGAAGTTGATCTTGGCCTGGTTGGCGACGTAGTTTCGGTGCGTACTGAAGCGGTCGAAGGTCTGATCAGTTCGGGCAGCGTACCGGTGGTGGCCAGCATCGCACCCGATGTGAACGGCGTGGTGCACAACGTCAACGCCGATATTGCCGCCGCAGCACTAGCCGTGGCCTTGCAGGCAGAGCGGCTGGTTGTGCTGACTGACGTAGCGGGGCTCTACCGCGACTGGCCGAACAGCAGCGAGGTGATCACCGAGCTGTCAGCGACCGAGCTGCGCGACCTGATGCCCAAGCTGGAGGCCGGAATGGTGCCGAAAATGGAGGCCTGCCTTCGGGCAGTCGAGGGCGGGCTAACCCGAGCCACAGTGGTGGATGGACGGGTGCCGCATGCGCTGCTGTTGGAGATCTTTACCAACGTCGGTATCGGGACCATGGTTACTCAGGATGGATTGATCCGGCTTGGCAGCCGGGTGTTTCCGCGCGACAAGGGCATCCCGCCACACGAGCTGGACAATGGCGAGTTTGGCCCAGCGCCGGTGACCCCTCCGCAGGAAGTGCGGCCATGACCGCGGATCCAATGATCTTGAGCCGGGAGCTGTCGGGTGCCACATCCTCAGCTGCGGTGCTCGAGGCGTACGCGGACTCGGTCATGAACACCTTCGGCTTGCCGAAGCGGGTATTCGTGCGAGGTGAGGGCTGCTATTTGTGGGACGCGGAGGGACGGCGATACCTGGACCTGCTCTCGGGCCTGGCGGTCAATGCACTCGGTCATGCCCATCCCACCGTGCTGTCGGCGGTGACCGGTCAGATCGCCACAGTGGGTCACGTCTCGAACTTCTTCGCCACGCCGGCCCAGGTCGCCCTTGCGGAGCGGTTGAGCAGCATGACTGGCGCCGATGAGGCGCGGGTCTTCTTCACCAACTCCGGCACCGAGGCCAACGAGGCAGCATTCAAAATCAGCCGGATGACCGCGCGCAGCAAGATCATCTCAACAGAGGGCGCTTTCCACGGGCGTTCCATGGGGGCGCTGGCACTGACTCACAATCCGAAGTACCGCATGCCCTTCCAGCCGCTGCCCAGCGAAGTGATCTTTGTGCCCTACGGCGATGCAGAGGCGCTGGCATCGGTAGTCGACGAGACGGTGGCGGCAGTCGTACTCGAGCCGATCCAGGGCGAGAACGGCGTTGTGGTGCCGCCGGAGGGCTATCTAAGGAGCGCCAGAGAGATCTGCGATCAGCACGGCGCCTTGCTGTGGATGGACGAAGTGCAGACCGGTATCGGGCGCTGCGGCAGCTGGCTGGTCCACGTCGACGAAGGCGTGACGGCGGACATCGTCACTATCGCCAAAGGATTAGGAAATGGCTTCCCGGTCGGCGCCTGCATCGCGACTGGCCAGGCCTCCCGGCTACTCGGCCCTGGCAGCCACGGCAGCACGTTCGGTGGCAACCCGGTAGCCGCGATTGCCGGGCTGGCCGTGATCGCAGTCATCGAGCGCGATGGCCTCCTTGATCAGGCCAAGGCTCTCGGTGATCATCTCACGGCAGCAGTCATGAGACTGGTCCATCCGTTGATCACCGGCGTGCGTGGTCGCGGTCTCTTGCAGGCCGTGATCTTGGCTCAGCCCATCGCGCCAGCTGTCGTCGATGCTGCGCTCGCCGCCGGATTCGTGATCAACGCGCCACGTCCCGAGGTATTGCGCCTCGCCCCAGCACTGATTGTCAGCGCTGCCGAGTTGGACAGCTTTGTCGGTGTGCTGCCGGCGCTTCTCGACCAGGTTGCCGAGGAGTCAACATGAGGCACTTCTTGGTCGATGACGATCTCAGCGCGGCCGAGCAGCTCGCGATCTTGGATCTCGCCGACACACTCAAAGCGGACCCCTTCCGGCTGCGTCCCTTCGCCGGGCCACGCACCGTGGCCGTGCTATTCGACAAGCCCTCAACTCGGACGCGGATCTCTTTTGAGACCGCGATCGTGGAGCTCGGTGGCCATCCGATGATCATGGATACGATGCTCTCCCAGCTAGGCCGCGGGGAATCGATCAGCGACACAGCGCGAGTGCTCGGCCGTCACGTGGCTGCCATCGTGTGGCGTACTTCGGGCCAAGAACGGCTGCAGGAAATGGCGGACCACGCTGGCGTGCCGGTGATCAACGGGCTCACCGATCAGTACCACCCGTGCCAGGTTCTTGCGGATCTGCAGACGATACGGGAGCGGAAGCAGCAGCTGTCGGGACTCACGCTCGGCTATGTCGGCGATGGCGCAAACAATATGGCGCATTCGTATCTGATTGGCGGAACATTGGCGGGAATGCACGTCCGCATCGGCGCTCCACCTGGCTTTCAGCCCGACCTCGCAGTCGTCGGGAGAGCAAAAGAGCTGGCGAGCGCCGCCGGAGGCAGCGTGCAGGTGCTCCAGGAGGCGAAGGAAGCGGTAGCCGACGCCGACGTTGTGGCTACCGACACCTGGATATCGATGGGTCAGGAAGGCACTCGCAGTGACCGCGAATCGATCTTCCTGCCGTACGCGGTGACGTCGGCTCTGCTGGCACTCGCCGATCGCGAGGCCATCGTGCTGCATTGCCTGCCTGCCTACCGCGGCAAGGAGATCGAGACAGCCGTGATCGACGGGCCACAGTCGGTGGTCTGGGACGAGGCTGAAAACCGCAGACACGTGCAGAAGGCGCTGCTGGCCTTTCTCAATGAGCAAGCAAGGGCGGATGGCTGATGTCGACGTACTCCCGGGTAGCGAGTCACAGCAAGGGGGGACGACCCCCCTTGGACCCCCCGATAGGTGTGAGCAAGACAGCCCGGCACGCCAAGATCATTACCTTGCTGGAGCAGCATGAGGTTCGCTCACAGAGCGAGCTGGCCGAACTGTTGGCCGACGACGGAGTCCAGGTCAATCAAGGCACGCTCTCCCGCGATCTTGTCGAGATCGGCGCGCTGCGGATACGCAATTCGAGTGGGCACCTGGTCTACGCAGTGCCGGGCGAGGGTGGTGATCGAACACCACACGTCGGGGAGTTCGCCAGTTTCGAGGGGCGGCTAGCCCGACTATGCGCGGAGATCCTGGTATCTGCCGAAACCTCTGCGAATCTCGTGGTACTTCGCACCCCGCCTGGTGCGGCACAGTATTTTGCCGGAGCGATCGATCGGGTCGGCTGGGAATCGATCCTCGGCACTATTGCAGGCGACGACACGATCTTACTGATTACGCGCAGTCCCAGCGGTGGCAGCGAGATAGCAGAACAGTTCTTGATCATGAGTCGAACCGGCAAACCAGTCAACGGCTCAGCCGCCGCCCATCCCAACAACAGTGAAGAGGAACTCCCATGAGCGATCGGCTTAAAAGTAATCGGCCCAAAAGCAATCGGCCCAAAAGCAATCGGATTGTCCTGGCGTACTCCGGTGGCCTCGACACCAGTGTGTGCATCGGCTGGCTGGCGGAGGAGACCGGCCGGGAAGTGGTGGCCGTCGCGGTCGATGTTGGCCAAGGCGGGGAGGACATGGATGTCGTTCGCCAGCGGGCCTTGGACTGTGGGGCGGTCGAGGCGGTCGTTGTCGATGCCAAGGATGAGTTTGCAGAGGACTTCTGCCGTCCCGCATTACGGGCTAACGCGCTGTACATGGATCGCTATCCACTGGTGAGCGCCCTCTCCCGTCCGCTTATTGCCCGGCATCTTGCCGAGGCGGCGCGGGCGCACGGGGCAACGATCGTCTCGCACGGCTGCACTGGTAAGGGCAATGATCAAGTACGTTTCGAGGTTGGCATCGCCAATCTGGCCCCCGAGCTGACCGTGATCGCACCTGTCCGTGACTATGCCTGGACGCGGGAGAAGGCGATCGCGTACGCCGAGGACAAGGGCCTGCCCATCCAGCAGAGCAAGTCATCCCCGTACTCCATCGACCAGAACGTTTGGGGTCGCGCCGTGGAGACCGGTTTTCTCGAGGACATCTGGAACGCACCCATCGAGGATGTCTACGCCTATACCGCCGACCCGGCCGTGCCACGGCAGCCCGACGAGGTCACGATCACCTTCGAGGCTGGCAACCCGATAGCGATCGACAACGAGAAGGTTTCGATGCTGCAAGCGATCCAGATTCTCAACGAGCGCGCCGGCGCTCAAGGAGTGGGTCGGCTAGACATGGTGGAGGACCGGCTCGTGGGGATCAAGAGTCGGGAGGTCTACGAGGCGCCGGGCGCGATCGCATTGATCACAGCGCATATGGAGTTGGAGAACGTCACGGTCGAGCGTGAGCTGGCTCGCTACAAGCGCGCAATTGACCAGCGTTGGGGCGAGCTGGTTTACGACGGTCAGTGGTATTCGCCACTGAAACGTGCGCTTGACAGCTTCATTGACGAGGCGCAGCAGCCCGTCAGCGGTGACATTCGGATGATCTTGCACGCCGGAAAGGCCACTGTCACGGGACGGCGCAGCGACACCAGCCTCTACGACTTCAACCTTGCCACCTACGACGAGGGCGAC
>Ga0081538_10002517_pt1 | contig 17849 bp, 17 predicted proteins | sample TabmetS5T2R1_FD_71022 | JGI IMG/M metagenome (GOLD analysis project Ga0081538, IMG submission 71022) | Tabebuia heterophylla rhizosphere microbial communities from the University of Puerto Rico - S5T2R1 | ecosystem: Host-associated > Plants > Roots > Rhizosphere ... | reverse complement strand
GCCCGGCGTGTCGATCCTCCGGTAGCCGTAGAGCGCGCACAGGCGCTCCGCCTCGCCGATCGCCCGCCGCCAGAGCGGCTGCTCGGAGGGGAGGATGTCGTGGGTTCCTCGCGGCGCTTCGAAGGTCACGTGGCCGCGCGAAGCTCCGCGAGGAAGGGGTTGCCGGCGACCTCGGCGCCGAGCGTCGTCGGCGGGCCGTGTCCGGGATAGACGATTGTCTCCGGAGGAAACCGGTCGACGAGCGTGCGGATGGACTCGAGCAGCGCGTCCCAATCGCCGAACGGGAGGTCGGTGCGGCCGACGCTTCCGGCGAACAGGACGTCACCCGAGAAGAGCACGCCGTCCGTCGCGAAGGCGACGTGGCCGGGCGAGTGTCCCGGGACCGACAGCGTCTCGAAGCTCAGCCCGGCGGCGTCGAACGTGTCCCCGTCGTCCAGCCGGACGTCCGGTTTGTACGGGCGGATCTGCTGATCCGGAAAGAACGCCTGGGGATTCTCGAGCACCGCCGCCTCGCGCTCCGGCATGTAGACGGGCGCGCCGGTGGCCTCGGCGAGGGACGCAATGCCGCCGAGATGGTCCCAGTGGCAGTGGGTGACGAGGATGGCCGCGACGGCGAACCCCGGCCGGATCTCCTCGTACCCCGGGTCGACGACAACTGCCTCCTGGGCGCCTGCATCCGCACGGACGACGTAACAGTTCGTCTGCGTCGGACCGAGCGCGTAGTCGTCGACGACCGGAGCCATACTGGCGGCGAGTCTAACCACGCGCCCGAGCGGGATAGGATCGCGCCGTGCAGAGCTGGAACCTCTTCGGGTTCGAGACTCCCGGCGGCACCCGGAGCCCGATCGTCCTCCACTCCACGGAGGAAGCCCGCGCCGTCCTGATCGGGATGGCTCCCGGCCAGGAGCTCGGCGACCACCAGGTGCACGAGCACGCATACATGGTCGTCGTGGAGGGCAGCGTTCAGCTGCAGGCAGGCGGCGAGTCGCTCGAGGCCGGCCCCGGCACGCTCGTCCGCTTCGAGGAGAAGGAGCGGCACCGGGTCTCGTCGGTCGAAGGCGCCCGACTCCTGCTGATCCTCGCGCCGTGGCCCGGCCCCGGGCACTATCGGGGCGGCCCGGCCCGCACCGAAGTCTCGACCGGCTAGCCCCCTAGCGTCCCGCGCGGCGGCTGGCCATCCGGTACATGAGCGCGTCCATCGCGTAGCTGAACGGCAGGAAGAAGGCCAGCAGGAACGCGGTATTCAGTAACCGCTGCGTGAGCGTCAGATCGCCGCTCAGAAACGTGACGGTCAAGAACATCAGCGGCGCGAAGATCAGACCCCGCTTGCCCACCCGGCGCCAGGACGGCGGCTGGACACCCCGCGCGCCCGCCTGTGGACGCGCCGTCGCGGTCGCACTTCGCTTGCCGTTTCGGCTCGGCTCGTCCTCGAGCGGCGGCTCGACCTCGTTCCCTTCCGCGTCGACCCAGACTTCCTCCCACTCGTGGCGCCGCTCCTTGGCCCGGCGCCGGCGCTGCTTCCGGCTCGGCATACGGCTAGCCTAGCGCCGCCAGACCTCGTCACCGCCCTGGATCACGGCCGCTACGAGCTCGCCGCCGAGGTGGTAGGAGAGGTACCTCCAGTCGGGCGCATCGATGAGCACGACGTCCGCGTCGTAGCCCGCGGCCAGCCGACCCTTGCGGTCGGCCCGGTCGAGTACGTGGGCTGCGTTCACGGTGCATGCGGCCAATGCTTCCGCCGGTCCAAGGCGTAACTGCGTGCAGGCCAGCGACGCGACCAAGGGGAGGCTTTCGCAGAACGCGCTCCCGGGGTTGAAGTCGGTCGCGAGCGCGATCACCGCGCCGGCGTCCACGAGCAGCCGGGCGGGCGGCATCGGACGACCGAGGAAGAGCGCGCTCGCCGGCAGGAGGACGGCGATGACATCACTCCTGCCGAGCGCACGGACGCCTCCGTCTCCCGTCGCCTCGAGGTGGTCGACCGATCGTGCTCCGAGCTCGATCGCCAGCTCGATACCCCCTGCCTCGGTGAACTGGTCGGCGTGCAGTCGAAGCGCGAGCCCGCGCCGCCTCGCCTCACCCAGGTAGCGCCGGGCCTGGGTGACGTCGAACGCTCCGCGCTCGACGAAGACGTCCGCTGCCTCGGCCAGCTCCGCGGCCTCGGGGAGCACCTCGCTCAGCAGCCACTCGAGATACTCGTCGGCGGAGTCGGCTTCCGGCGGGACGGCATGGGCACCGAGGTAGGTCGGGACACCGCCTGCGTCACTAATCGCCCGGAGCGAGGCGAGCTCGGTCTCGCGATCCAGCCCGTAACCGGATTTCGCCTCGAACGTCGTCGTGCCGGCGCGGAGCATCCACCCGCGGTGTCGGCGCAGCGCCGCCCGCAGCCCCTCGGCGCCGGCGGCCCGCGTCGCCCTGACGGTGGAGAGGATCCCGCCGCCGGCCGCGTGGAGCTCCTCGTAGCCGGCCCCCGCCGAGCGCAGCGAAAACTCCTCGACCCGGTCACCCGCGAAGCACGCATGGGTGTGACAGTCGACAAGGCCGGGGATCGCGCACAGCCCCTCTCCATCGAGCTCCTCGACGTCACCGTCGAGGCCGTGGAGGTCGCGCATCCTGCCGACGGACTCGATCCGCCCGCCGGCGCAGAGGACGTATGCGCCCTCGACGACGTCGACCGCTCCCAGCTCGTGCCCGCGGAGGGGCGCACCGCCTCCCGCCGGCGTGGCGAGCTGCTCGAGGTCGCGGATCAGGAGCCGGCGCGCGCCGGCCGGTGCGTCGGTCACTCGCTGCTCGTGCCGCTCGGCCGTGCAGGGAGCTCGAGGCCGTACCGCTCGGCCGTCGCGATCGCCTCCGGGTATCCCGCGTCCGAGTGGCGGAGCACGCCCGTGCCTGGATCGGTCGTGAGGACTCGCTCGAGCCGCTGGGCGGCCTCGTCCGTGCCGTCCGCGACGACGACCATGCCCGCATGGATCGAGTTCCCGATGCCGACCCCGCCGCCGTGATGGACGCTGACCCACGTAGCCCCGGCGGCGGTGTTCAGCAGCGCGTTGAGGATCGGCCAGTCGGCGATCGCGTCCGAGCCGTCCCTCATCGCCTCCGTCTCGCGGTACGGAGAGGCGACAGACCCGGAGTCGAGGTGGTCACGTCCGATCACGATCGGCGCCGTGACCTCGCCGCTTCGCACGAGCTCGTTGATCGCCTCGCCGGCCTTGGCCCGGTCGCCGAGCCCCAGCCAGCAGATCCGGGCGGGAAGCCCCTGGAATGCCACCCGCTCGGGTGCGAGCTCGAGCCATCGCTGCAGCAGCGCGTCGTCCGGGAAGAGCTCGCGGAGCGTCGCGTCGATCGCCGCGATGTCGCTCGCCTCGCCCGAAAGCGCCGCCCAGCGAAACGGCCCGATCCCCCGGCAGAAGAGCGGCCTGATGTACGCCGGGACAAAGCCCGGATATGAGAAGGCTTCCGCTACACCACCTTCACGGGCCTCACCTCGGAGATTGTTGCCATAGTCGAAAACATAGCTTCCGGCTCGGAGGTGATCCAGCAGCCCGTGCACATGTGTTGCGATCGAGTCACGGGCTCGTGACAGATACGCCTCGGGATCACGCGCCCGAAGCTCCGCCGCCGCATTGACATCCAGCCCAATTGGGACGTAGCCGTTGAGCGGATCGTGCGCCGCGGTCTGATCGGTGACGAGGTCGAACCGCTCGCCGCGACGGGCGAGCTCCGGGACGACCTCAGCCGCGTTCCCCAGGAGACCGACGGAAAGTGCACGTCCCTCGACGGCCGCTTCGCGCACGCGGCGCAGCGCCCCGTCGAGCGAATCGGAGGAGTCGTCCAGATAGCGCGTCTCCAGCCGGCGCTCGATCCGCGCGGGGTCGACCTCGACGCAGAGAACCGCGGCGCCGGCCATCGTCCCGGCCAGGGGCTGTGCGCCGCCCATCCCGCCCAGGCCGGCGGTGAGAATCGTCCGCCCGGACAGGTCCGGCGACCCGAAGTGCTTCTCCCCGGCCGCCGCGAACGTCTGGTACGTCCCCTGGAGGATCCCCTGGGTACCGATGTAGATCCAGCTTCCGGCGGTCATCTGCCCGAACATCGTCAGGCCGAGTCCCTCGAGGCGGCGGAATTCGTCCCACGTCGCCCAGCGCGGCACGAGCAGCGAGTTGGCGATCAGCACCCGCGGCGCGCCGGCATGCGTGCGGAAGACCCCGACAGGCTTGCCGCTCTGAACCAGCAACGTCTCGTCGTCGCCGAGCCGCAGTAACGAGGCGACGAGCGCCCGCAGCGAGTCGTGATCCCGGGCGGCCTTTCCGGACCCGCCGTAGACGACGAGCTCTTCCGGCCGCTCGGCCACCTCCGGATCCAGGTTGTTGAGCAGCATGCGGAGCGGCGCTTCCGTCGCCCACGAACGTGCGTTGAGCATCGTCCCGCGCGGAGCCCGGATCGCCGTCAGGTCTCCGCAGAGTGCCTCGACCGCCGCAGACAGCGTCTCGACGGCCGTCATCCGCCGCGCTCCTGCTGGTTCTGGGCCCTGGAGAAGCGCCACCAGCTCCATGAGGTCGCCAGCAGGAACGCCGCACCAGCCCCGAGTGCTGCCCTCATCGCGTCCTGCCCGGTCAGGAGGAGAAAGCCGAAGCCCAAGACGGCCAGAACGCCGTAGAGGATGGCGCTGTCGCGGAAAGGCCGCTTCGGGAGCTGCTCGTCTGTCACCGGAGCGCTCCCACCTCGGCTTCGACCGCGGTTGCCAGCGACCCGTCCCGGATCGAGGCTGCCACTGCTTCGATCTCGCCCGAAAGCGGCCTGTCCTCCACCAGCCTCGGCGACAGCGAGCGCACGAACGACCGCGCCGCCTGCGAGCCGCGTCCGGGCGTGAGCGGAGCGAGGAACTCGACGGCCTGGGAGCCCGCGAGGAGTTCGATCGCGAGCGCGCGCTCGGAGTTCGCCAGCACCTGCCACGCCTTCAGCCCGGCCGCGTTTCCCATGGAGACATGATCCTCCTGGCCGGCACTCGTCGGGATCGAGTCGACGCTCGCGGGATGCGCAAGCGTCTTGTTCTCGCTGACCAGCGAGGCCGCGACGTACTGCGGGATCATGAACCCCGAGTTGAGGCCGCCGTCGGCGGCGAGGAAGGCCGGCAATCCCTCGGACAGCGATGGATTCACGAGCCGCTCCGTCCTCCGTTCCGAGATGCTCGCAAGCTCCGACGCGGCCATTGCCAGCGCGTCGAGCCCGAACGCGAGCGGCTGACCGTGGAAGTTCCCATTCGAGACGATCTCATCGGAGTCGACGAGAACGATGGGGTTGTCGGTGGCCGCGTTCAGCTCGATCGCGACCGTCTCCTCCACGTAGCGAAGTAGGTCGCGGCAGGCGCCGTGGACTTGCGGCGCGCAGCGGAGCGAGTACGCGTCCTGGACGCGGTCGCACCAGCGATGCGACTCCATCACGTCGGAGTCGCCGATCAGCAGACGGAGATTCTCGGCCGACTCGTCCTGGCCGCGCAGCGGCCGAAGCGCCTGCACCTCGGGACGAAAGCCTTGCCTCGACCCCTCGAGCGCCTCGATCGTCAAGGCGCACCCGATGTCGGCGGCAACCGCCAGCCGGCGGGCGCGAACGACTCCCAGCGCTCCGAACGCCGCCATGAACTGGGTGCCGTTGATGAGCGACAGGCCCTCCTTCGACCGGAGCCGCAGTGGCTCGAGCCCGACGCGCCGCAACGCCTCCGCCCCCGGCAGCAGCTCGCCGTCGACCCAGGCCTCGCCCTCGCCGATCAGCGGCAGCGCCAGGTGTGCCAGCGGCGCCAGGTCGCCGCTCGCTCCGACCGAGCCACGGCTCGGCACCCGCGGCAGCACGCTGCGGTTCAGGCACTCGACGAGGAGCTCGGCGACTTCGACGCGCGTCCCGGACGCGCCCGTGGCCAGCGCGTTCGCCCGGAGGAGCAGGGCCGCACGGACGACCTCGTCGGGGTAGGGCTCCCCGACGCCACACGCGTGGCTTCGCAGCAGCCGCACCTGAAGCTCGTCGGCCAGCTCCGGTGGGATCGTCTTCGACACGAGTCGCCCGAAGCCGGTGTTGACGCCGTAGGTCCGCGCCGGGTTCTTCGCCGCGGCCTCGACGACCTCCCGCCCGGCGCGCATGCGCTCCTTCGCCGCATCTGAGAGGGAGGCGGGGGCGCCGTCCAGCGCCACCGCCCACACGTGCTCGACGGTGAGCTCGTCGCCCGAGACGGGCTGCGTCTCGATCACGCCTTGACTCTAGCCCTCCAGGAGCCGGGTCTCGATCAGACGGGAGGCGTCGAACCCGTCGATCCGGAGCATCGCGCCTGCGGCAGCCGCAGCCGCCCCGGCCGGCATCAGTCCGACGAGCTCGGAGCCCGCGACCTCGACGCCCCGAGCCGCCGCCTCCGTCTCGATCCGCGCGACGATCTCGTGCAGCGCCGCGGCCTCCCAGTCCTCGACGTTCATGCTCACCTGCACGCGGCCGGCACCCGGGAGGTCGAGCCCGAGCGCGCGCACCCCCGGAAGGCCGCCGTCACGCTCGCGGACGACCGACGCGATCGCGCGCGCGTCCTCGACGGAGCCTCCGCGCAGATCGACATTGAATGCGATCAGCGGCTTACGCGCGCCGACGATGACGCCGCCCGCAGTTGGATGCAGCGCATCGGGCCCGAAGTCGGGGCGGAGCTCGCCCGCCGAGAGCCTTCGCGCCAGCCCAGCCGTGCCACCGGCGCGGAAGAACGCAGGCCCGCGACCGGGCGCCAGCTCCCCGTAGAGGAACACCGGGAGGGCGAGCTCTTCCCCGACCCGCCGGGCCAGGGCCAAGCCGGCCGCCCGCGCCCGCTCCATGTCGTCAGGACGCAGAGGAACGACCGGCACCACGTCCGCCGCACCGATCCGCGGGTGTGCCCCCTCGTGGACACGCAGGTCGATTCGGTCCCGCGCCGACCGGACCGCCGCCAGCAGCCCTTCGACGAGGCCCGCGTCGTCGCCGACGAGCGTGAAGACCGACCGGTTGTGATCCGGGTCGCTGTGAACGTCGAGCAAACGGGCGCGGGCCCCCAGCTCCCCGGCGATCGCGGCGATCGTCGCGCGATCCCGTCCCTCCGAGAAATTGGGGACGGCCTCGAGCGGGAGCACGGCCGTACTCTAGGAGTCGTGAAGGCGTACTACGAGGCACGCGCCCGCGAGTACGACGACTGGTGGCTGGGCCTCGGGCGCTTTCGTGAGCGAGAACGACCGGGATGGGAGGAGGAGCTCGCGGCCCTCCGCGTGACACTCGAGTCATTGCCCCCAGCGCGCACGCTCGACGTCGCCTGCGGCACCGGTTTTCTCACGCGTCATCTTTCAGGCAGGATCACAGCGCTCGACCAGAGCCCGAGCATGCTCGACGTTGCGGCCGAGCAAGCACCGGAGGCCGAGCTCGTCTTGGGCGACGGTCTCTCCCTTCCGTTCGACAACGGCTCCTTCGAGCGCGTCTTCACGAGCCACTTCTACGGCCACCTGGACGAGACGGAGCGGGAGCACTTCCTTGCAGAGGCCCGCCGCGTCGCCGACGAGCTGGTCGTCGTGGACTCGGCCGTGCGTGCCGAGACTCCGCCGATCCTGATGCAGGAGCGGGTGCTCAACGACGGCTCTCGGTGGGCGGTCCTGAAGCGCTATTTCACCGGCGACGAGCTCTCCGAGGAGCTCGGCGGCGGCCAGGTTCTCCACGAGAGTCAGTACTTCGTGGTCGTCCGCGCGTGACGCGCCGCCGCTCGCGCTACCGCTCGATCGCCTCCCTCCAGCGCGACAACCGGGTCTGCCGCGCCTGCGCCGAGGCGGGCTACCCGCTCGAGTCGCTCCCAGTTGTCCAGCCGTACACCGGCCAGCGCGCGTACATCCACGGCCAGGCTCCGGGCGCGCTCGAGGGCGAGCAGCGGCTCCCGTGGCGGGGTCGCGCCGGCCGCACGCTCCGACGCTGGCTCGAGCTGGACGAGGACGAGTTCTACGCGACCTTCTACTGCGCTTCCGTGACGCGCTGCTACCCGGGCAAGGCGCGGTCCGGGAACGGCGACCGGACTCCCACACCCCGCGAGCAGGAGCTCTGCGCCTTCTGGCGCGAGTGGGAGCTCGAGCTGATCCAACCGGAGCTGATCCTCGTCGTCGGCGGCCTCAGCGCGCGCCGGCTGCTCGGCGTCGCCACTCTCGCCGAGCACATCGGCCGGCGGTTCGAGCTCGACGGCGCCGCCGCGATCCCGCTACCGCACCCGTCCGGGACGAGCCGCTGGCTGAACGATCCCGCCAACCGCGAGCGGCTCGCCCAGGCACTCGTCGTCGTCAGGGACGAGCTGGAACGCCTTCGAACTGCGCCTCCTCCGTCGAGCCCCTGAGCGCGAGCGTCGACGACTGCCCGCCGGAGATCGCCGCGGCGACGGCGTCGAAGTAGCCGGCACCGACCTCGCGCTGGTGGCGCGTCGCCGTGTAGCCGTGCTCCTCGAGCTCGAACTCATGCTCCTGGACCCGCACGTACGCCGGCATCCCTTCCGCGACGTAGCCGCGCGCGAGCTCGAACATCGCCGCGTTCAGCGAGTGGAAACCGGCGAGCGTGATGAACTGGAACTTGTAGCCGAGCTGCCCGAGCTCCTGCTGGAACCCGGCGATCTGGTCGTCGTCGAGGTGCTTGCGCCAGTTGAACGACGGCGAGCAGTTATACGCGAGCAGCTTCCCGGGGAACTCCGCGTGGATCGCGGCCGCGAACTCCCGCGCCTCCCCCAGGTCCGGCGTCGACGTCTCGAACCACACGAGGTCGGCATAGGGCGCGTAGGCGAGCGACCGCTTGATCGCCGGCTCCAGGCCGGAGCGCACGTGGAAGAACCCTTCCGGGCTCCGCTCGCCGGTCAGGAACTCGGCGTCGGCGGGATCGACGTCGCTCGTCAGCAGCGTGGCGGAATCGGCATCGGTACGGGCGATCAGCACCGTCGGGACGTCCATGACGTCCGCGGCGAGCCGGGCGGCCTTCAGCGTCCCGATGAACTGGGAGGTCGGGACGAGCACCTTGCCGCCGAGATGGCCGCACTTCTTCTCCGAGGCGAGCTGATCCTCGTAGTGCACGCCCGCGGCCCCGGCTTCGATCATCGCCTTCATCAGCTCGAACGCGTTGAGGTTCCCGCCGAAGCCGGCCTCGGCGTCGGCGACGATCGGCACGAACCAGTCCCGCGTGAGCTTGCCCTCCTGGTGCTCGATCTGGTCGGCGCGCTGGAGAGCGTTGTTCAGCCGCCGCACCATCGCCGGCACGCTGTCCGCCGGATAGAGGCTCTGGTCGGGGTATGTCTGGCCGGCCAGGTTCCCGTCGCCGGCGACCTGCCAGCCGCTGACGTAGATGCCCTTGGCGCCGGCCTTGACCATCTGGACGGCCTGCGCGCCGGTGATCGCGCCGAGGGTCGGCAGGTAGTCCTCCGAGTGGAGGAGGCTCCAGAGGCGCTCTGCCCCGCGTCTGGCGAGCGTGTGCTCGATCCGCACCGAGCCCTGCAGCCGCGCGACGTCCTCCGTCGTGTAGCCGCGCTGGATCCCAGCCCAGCGGGGTCGTCCGTTCAGCTCGCTCATCGGTCTCCTCCTCAGTCGATGTACTCGTAGGCCGGCAGGGTCAGGAACTCGACGAAGTCGTCGCTCAGCGAGACGTGCTCGAAGATCTCTCTCGCCTCGTCGAAGCGCCCGCCCTCGAAGCCCTGCTCGTCGATCACGTCGCGAACACGCTCGGCGGTGAACTCACCGTGCGTGACCCACTGCCAGACCTGGGAGCGCGAGATCTCCGCCGTGGCGGCGTCCTCCATCAGGTTGTCGATCGCAGCCGCGCCGACACCGCGGAGCCACGACTCGATGTACCGGATCCCGACGCTGACGTTCTGGCGCAGCCCGCCCTCCGTGACAGCGCCGCCGTCGACGCGCAGGTCGAGCAGCTCGCTCGCCGAGACAGAGACGTCGTCCCGCTGACGCTCGACCTGGTTCGGCCGCTCGCCGAGCACGCCGTCAAAGACCTCTGTCGCGACGGGGACGAGGTCGGGGTGCGCGACCCACGTCCCGTCGAAACCGTCGCCGGCCTCGCGGACCTTGTCCTCCCGGACCTTGGCGATTGCGGTCTCGTTCACCTCGGGATCGCGCCGGCTGGGAATGAATGCCGCCATCCCTCCCATCGCGTGCGCACCGCGGCGGTGGCAGGTCCTGACGAGCAACTCGGTGTAGGCGCGCATGAACGGCGTCGTCATCGTCAGCTGCCCACGGTCGGGCAGCACGACGTCGAGCGAGCGCAGCCGCTTGATCAGGCTGAAGAGGTAGTCCCAGCGCCCGGCGTTTAGCCCGACGATGTGGTCGCGCAGCTCGTAGAGGATCTCGTCCATCTCGAACGCCGCGAGCACGTTCTCGATCAGCACCGTGGCCTTGATCGTCCCGCTCGCCAGCCCGAGCTCGTCCTCGGTGTGGGCGAAGACGTCGTTCCACAGCCGCGCCTCGCGATGGTTCTCCAGCTTCGGGAGGTAGAACCAGGGCTTCGCCCGGTTGTGGAAGACGTACAGGCCGAAGTCGAAGAGCGAACCGGAGACCGGCTCGCCGTCGACGAGCACGTGCCGCTCCGGCAGATGCCAGCCCCGTGGGCGGACGAGCAGCACCGCGGGGGCCTCGCCCAGCTCGTAGGTCTTCTCGCCGGTGTCGAGTGAGATCGTCCCCGCGTTCGCGTCCCGCAGGTTCGTCTGGCCTTCGACGTTGTTCGACCAGGTCGGCGAGTTCGCGTCCTCGAAGTCCGCCATGAAGACGCGCGCGCCGGAGTTCAGCGCGTTGATCACCATCTTCCGGTCGACCGGGCCCGTGATCTCGACGCGCCGGTCCTGGAGCTCTGGCGGCGCCGGCGCGACGCGCCACCCGTCATAACGGAGCTCGCGGGTCTCGTCGAGGAAGTCCGGCAGCTCGCCGGCGTCCAGGCGCCCCTGGCGCTCGGTGCGCGCGGCCAGGAGCCGCTCGCGCTCCGGCCCGAAGCGCCGCTGCAGCCCGGAGACGAACGCCAGCGCCTCGGGCGTGAGGATCTCGGCCGCCCGACCCTCGACCGGGCCGAGGACGTCCGCGGGGCTACTCGTTTCCGTGGTCGCGCTCACAGGGCTCCGGGCACGTGCAGGGCGCCAGCTCGCTCCTGAGCACCAGGGGCGCCTGCAAGGCCTGTTCGTTCGGCTTCTGCCGCTTTCGCCGCTTGAAAAGAATCACCGCCTGCCTCCCTTGTCGTGGAGGCGCTCAACCCTAGAATGCTCGAGGTATAAACGCCAAGCGGGACTTTCGATGCGAGCTATAGACGATGTCTATACTCGACCTCCATGCGGCTGGAGCAACTCGAAGCCTTCGTCGAGATTTCCCGGCGCGGAACCGTTAGCCAAGCGGCAGACGCGCTCTTCGTCACCCAGCCGACCCTGACGGCCCGCCTGAAGGGGCTCGAGCGCGAGCTGAACGCGATTCTGTTCGTTCGTTCAGGTCGAGGGATGCGGCTGACGGAGGCCGGCCGGGCGTTCCTGCCCTACGCTGAGCGCACGCTCGACGCCGCAGCAGCCGGCCGGCGACTGATGTCGGAGCTCGCGCGCGGCGAGAGCGGCCACCTCGCCCTCGGTGCCGCGCCTGCGGTCAGCACCTACGTCCTGCCACGCATCCTGACGAGATTCCGCCGGACGAACCCCAAGGTCGCGCTCGCCGTTCGCACCGGCCACTCGGAGGAGATCCTCGAGCTCGTCCTACGCGAGCAGGTCCAGATCGGGCTCGGGCGGACGTTGCGCCATCCCAGCGTCGAGGCGATCCCGCTCTACGAGGACGAGCTCGTGCTCGTCGTCGACCCCGAGCACCCGTTCGCCGAGGCCGGGGCGGTCCTGACCGAGGCGATCACCGACGTCCAGCTCATTCTCTTCGACCGCACCTCGAGCTACCACCGGCTCACGAACGAGTTCTTCCGCGGTGCCGGCGCCGTGCCGCGCGCCGTGATGGAGCTCGACAACATCGACGCCGCGAAGAAGATGGTCGAGCAGGGGCTCGGAGTCGCCCTCCTCCCCCACACTGCCGTCGCCGGCGAGCTCGAGGCGGGCGCACTCCGTGCGGTCACGCTCTCCGACACCCCCCAGCTCAAGCGCGAGATCGTCGTCTTCCGCCGCCGCGACCCGGGTCCGGGCTCGGTCGCGCTCGAGGCGTTCATGAACTGCCTCTCCGACCTGCGTCCGGCGCTTCAGGCGGCAGCCCACCGCGATCTGGCTGCCTGAGCCTCGCCGCTAGATTCTGACGGTGAGCGAGACGGCTTCCTACCGCAGCACCTTTTGGCGTCTCCTCGGCTTCCTGAAGCCGTACAAGTGGTCGCTAGGCGTCTCCGTCCTGCTTGCCGTGGGCTCGCAGGCCGCAGCGGTCGCAATCGCGTTCCTCACCGGCCACGCGCTCGAGGACGCTCTCTCCTCGGGCGACCGCGAGACGATCTGGCTCTTCGCGCTCGCGATCCTCGGCCTCGGCCTCGTGCGGGCGCTGCTGATGATGGGCCGTCGGCTGATCTCGGGCCGCCAGGCACTCGGCGTCGAGTTCGACATGCGGAACGGGATGTACGCCAAACTCCAACGGCTCTCGTTCGGCTTCTACGACCGGCACCAGACCGGACAGCTGATGTCCCGTGCGACGGTCGACCTCCAGGCCGTGCGCTTCTTCCTCGGCTACGGACTGATCTTCTTCTTCCAGCACGTGATGACGATCGTCGGCGTGACGATCGTGATGTTCGTCGTCAACTGGCAACTGGCCCTGGCGGCGACCGCGATCACGCCGCTGATCGTCGTCGTCGCGTACCGCTACTCGACCGTCTCGCACCCGATCCTGCGAGACGTCCAGCAGAAGATGGCCGATGTCGCGACGGTGGCCGAGGAGAGCATCGTCGGCGTCCACGTCGTCAAGTCGTTCGCCCAGGAGGGCACCCAGAGCGAGACGTTCGCCGACCGGTCGGAGTCGGTGTTTCGCCGCAGCGTCGACGCGAACCGTCAGCGCGCGTTCTACGTGCCCCTGCTCTCCTTCCTGCCGCTGATCGCACAGGCGATCGTGCTGCTCGTCGGCGGCCGGATGGTCGTCCGGGGAGGGCTCGGCTTCGGCGACTTCATCGCCTTCAACGTCCTCGTCGTGATGCTGGTGATGCCGCTGCGGATGCTCGGCATGTGGATCGGGCAGGCGCAGCGCGCAACCGCGTCCGGCGAGCGGATCTTCGAGGTCATGGACGAGCCGGAGGAGGTCGCCGACCGGCCGGGAGCGGTCGACCTGCCGGAGGGCGACGGGCGCGTTCGCTTCGACGACGTCTCGTTCGGCTACCACGACCGGCGGCCGGTGCTCCAGGGCATCGACCTGGCGCTCGAGCCCGGCACGACGGTCGCGCTGATCGGACACACGGGCTCGGGCAAGACGACGCTCGCCTCGCTCGTGCCGCGCTTCTACGACGCCACCGCGGGGCGGATCACGATCGACGGCCTCGACATCCGGGACGCGAAGCTCACGTCGCTGCGACGCGAGATCGGGATCGTCGCGCAGGACCCGTTCCTGTTCTCGGCGACGGTGCGCGAGAACATCGCCTTCGGACGGCCAGGGGCCTCCGACGAAGAGGTCGAGGAGGCGGCGCGGCTGGCGCAGGCGGCGGAGTTCATCGAGGAGCTGCCGGACGGCTACGAGACCGTGATCGGCGAGCGCGGCATCACGCTCTCGGGCGGTCAGCGGCAGCGGATCGCGATCGCCCGCGCCCTGCTCGTCGATCCGCGAATCCTGATCCTCGACGACGCGACCGCGTCGGTCGATGCGACCACCGAGGCGCGCATCCGCCTCGGCCTGCGCCAGGCGATGAAGGACCGGACGACGATCATTATCGCTCACCGGCTCTCGACGCTCGCGCTGGCCGACGAGCTCGTCGTGCTCGACCAGGGCCGGATCTGCGCGCGGGGTACGCACGAAGACCTGCTCGAGAGCAGCGACGTCTACCGCGAGATCTACGAGCACGGCTTGCTGGAGCGGGAGTTCGCCGAGCGGGTCGAGGCGCGCGCCGAGGCGGCGGAGGCGACGGCGTGAGGGTTTGGCAGCCGGGCTCGCATCTGACTAGGGCGCGTGACGTGCAGGTCGACGACTGGTCGTGGCAGCGGACAGCTCGGCGCGTGTCGACGCTCGCCCGCCTGACGGCGCCGTACAAGCTCCGCACGACCCTCGCCGTCGTCTCGCTGCTCGCGGCGACGCTGACGGCGCTCGCTCCGCCCTACCTCGCCAAGCTCGCCGTCGACGACGGGATCGGCGAGCGCGACCTCCAGGCGCTGACGACGATCGTCGTGCTCTTCATCGCCGCCGGCCTTGCCAATCTGCTCACCTCGGCCGCGCAAACGTACTTCACCGGCTGGACGGGTGAGCGGATCCTCGCCGATCTTCGCAACCGGCTCTTCCGCCACCTCCAGCGCCTGTCGCTCGGCTACTTCGAGCGGAACCGGGCCGGCGTCACCATCAGCCGGCTGACGAACGACGTCGATGCGCTCGACCAGCTGGTCACGGACGGGGTCACGACCCTCGTCCAGAACACGCTCCTGCTCGTTGGCTCGGCGATCGTGCTCTTCCTGCTCGACTGGCGGCTCGCCCTGGCGACGCTGTCGGTCATTCCGGCGATGGCCCTGGCGACCGCGATCTTCCGGATCCGCAGCTCGCGCGCCTACCGCGCGGTGCGGGAGCGCCTCGGCCTCGTCACCGCGACGCTCGCCGAGGACATCGCCGGCATGCGGGTCGTCCAGTCCTTCACGCGGGAGTCCGACCGCCGGCGCCACTTCGACGAGGTCAACGCGCACTATCGCGAGGCGAACCAGCAGACAGTCATCACGAACGGGCTCTACTTCCCCTTCGTCGACTTCCTCTCGGCCGTCGCGACCGCGGTGGTGCTGGGCTACGGCGGCTACCTCGCGACGACTGGACAGGTCTCGGTGGGAACGCTCTTCGCGTTCATCCTCTACGTCTCGAACTTCTTCGACCCCGTCCAGCAGCTGTCACAGCTCTACAACACCTTCCTGGCCGCCGTCGCCGCGCTCGACAAGATCATGGACGTGATGGACGAGGAGCCGGAGGTCCGGGACCGCCCCGGCGCCCGGGAGCTCGGCCGGATCGAGGGGCACGTCGCGCTCGAGGACCTCCACTTCGGGTACGACGACGGCCCGGAGGTGCTGCACGGCATCGATCTCGACGTCCCAGCCGGGACGACCGTCGCCCTCGTGGGACACACGGGTGCCGGCAAGTCGACGATCGCCAAGCTCCTGGCGCGCTTCTACGACCCGCGCGACGGCCGGATCACCGTGGACGGAACCGACCTGCGCGACGTGACGCAGGAGTCGCTCCGCCGCCAGCTCGGGATCGTCCCCCAGGAAGGCTTCCTCTTCGCCGGCTCGGTTCGCGAGAACATCGCGTTCGGACGGCCGGATGCCGGAGGCGAGGAGATCCTGGCGGCGGCGACCGCGGTCGGCGCGCACGACTTCATCATGCGGCTCGAGGACGGCTACGAGACGGACGTGCAGGAGCGGGGAACGCGGCTTTCGCTCGGCCAGCGTCAGCTCGTCGCGTTCGCGCGCGCGCTCCTCGCCGATCCTCGGATCCTGATCCTCGACGAGGCGACGTCGTCGGTCGACATCGGCACCGAGCGGCGGATCGAGACCGCGCTCCGCACGCTGCTCGCGGGCCGCACGGCGTTCGTGATCGCCCACCGCCTCTCGACGATCCGCGGTGCCGACCTGATCGTCGTCCTCGAGCACGGCCGGATCGTCGAGCAGGGCTCGCACGACGAGCTGATGGCGCGCCAGGGCCTCTACACCGCCCTCTACGGGGACTGGGCCGCCGACGTCGCTTAGCGGGATCCTCGCCGAAGTCTGGCGCCTGTTCCTCGCCCGCTTCTGGCGGACGCTGCTGATCGTCGCGCTCTTGCTCGCGCCGCTCGAGCTCGCTATCGCGATCCTCGATCCGGGCTTCTCCTCGGGCTCCACCGGCTGGTGGGTGTGGGTCGGGCTGTCGTCGGCAGTCACGCTCGTCGCGTTCCCATGGGTGCTCGGGGCGGTCGTCCATGACGTTGCAGAGGGCGATCGGACCGTCGTCGATCCCTACGCTCGAACCTGGGGCCGGCTCAGGGACTTAATCGTCTCGGCGCTTGTGACGACGGTTGGCATCGCCCTCGGGCTGGTTGCGCTGATCGTTCCGGGCCTGATCCTGTTTGCCCGCTGGGCCCTCGTCGTCCCGCTGATCGTGCTCGAGCAGGCGCCGTGGCGCGTGGCGCTGGCCCGCTCGAACGACCTCGTGCGCGGCCGGACAGCAGGAGTGCTCGGGATCTTCGTCGTGCTGACGCTGATCGGGGTCGCGCTCGTCGCCGCCCCGGTCCTGCTCGGCTACTTCGCCCTCGGCGGTGCCGTCGGCGCCTGGCTCGCGACGATGGCGATCGACACCGTGTTCATCGCGTTCTACGCGTTCGCGCCCTTCGTCCTGTACCGGCGTTTGCAAGGCGACCGGCTACAATCCGTTCCCCGTTGCGGGGTCGTCTAACGGTAGGACGCTCGGCTCTGGACCGAGTAGTCTAGGTTCGAATCCTAGCCCCGCAGCCTCCTAGAAAGGGCCGCAAATGCGGCGTTTTCGGCCTTGCGGTATCGAACGTGAGGAAGCTCGTCCTTGCCGGAGTCGCGGTGCTCGCCGCTCTTCCGGTGGCTGCCGCTAGCCCTGCCCGCGACCCCACTGTGCTCGCCATCGACGGGCGCATGTCGGGGCGTGAGCGCCTCGTCAGCGTCGACCCGCTCACGCTTCGACCCCGAGGCACGGCTGGGGTTGACCTGGCGGGGCATGGCTTCCCCAATGCCTTCTCCGCCGACCGCTCGCGACTCGTGCTCAGCCGCTGGGAGCCACCGTCGCTTCGGATCGTCGACGCTCGTCGGCTACGTGTTCTCCGGACCGTGCCGCTCGGGGGCAATCGTCGGGTCGAGGTCCACGCCGTCGCCTGGCTCGCCGGGCGGATCGTCGTTCTGCTCGAGAGGTCGTCGGGAGAGTTCGCAATCCTGCGCGTCGATCCCGTCGAGGGGAGAGTCGTTGCCGCCGTCGCGACCAGACGGTGGCCTGCGGAAGTGGCAGCGACGGAGAACCGGCTTGTCGTGCTTCTCCGCCCGCGCGGGCGGATTGGAACGGTGCGATTGCTTGTGGTCACTCCCGAGCGCGTACGGACGGTAAAGCTGGCCGGGATCAGGGCGGGCTCGGTCCCGGCGCGGGAGGGGAAGCCGTACATGACGGTCATCCCCGGTCTCGCGGTGTCGCGTCGTGAGGCCCGTGCCTGGGTGATCGGAGCGCGACGCAGCGCCGAGGTCGACCTGCGGACACTCGCCGTTCGCTATCACGGCGAGCCACGACACCTCTCGCTACAGAAGGTTCCGCTGGTCGGGAGCGCCCGTGATGCGCAATGGCTCCCGTCAGGCGAGCTCGTGGTGACGGGCTGGGATGCCGCCCGCAATGAACGTGGGGAGATCGTCACCACTCCAAGTGGCCTGCGACTGCTCGAGCCCAGAGGATGGACCGACCGTCTGATTCACCCGCGCGCGCCCCTCTTTTACGTGCGGTCGAATCAGCTGCTCACGATCGGTCCCGGCGAACGGGAGTGCGCGACCCCAATGCTGACCGCCTACACGCTCGCTGGATCGCAGCTCTACCGCATCTGCGACGCTCGCTCGACAGGAGCGGTCGAGTTCGCCGGTCGGTATGTCCGGCTTGGACGGTTCGATGGACGCGTCGCGATCGTAGACCTCGACTCCGGAGCGGTCGTGGCGAGGACGCGCGAAACGCGAGGTCCCCCACTCCAGAGTTCGC
>Ga0081538_10002516_pt1 | contig 17850 bp, 22 predicted proteins | sample TabmetS5T2R1_FD_71022 | JGI IMG/M metagenome (GOLD analysis project Ga0081538, IMG submission 71022) | Tabebuia heterophylla rhizosphere microbial communities from the University of Puerto Rico - S5T2R1 | ecosystem: Host-associated > Plants > Roots > Rhizosphere ... | reverse complement strand
CGACGAGTCGACCGAGATGGGCCCGCTGATCTCCGCGGACCAGCGCGAGACCGTTGCCTCCTACGCGAACGGCGAGGCGCCGGTCGCCATACGCGGCACCGCACCGGAGGGCAAGGGCTTCTGGTTCCCGCCCACCGTGCTCTGCCCGGTCGCCAACGACGACCGGCCGGCGCGCGAGGAGATCTTCGGGCCGGTGGCATGCGTGATCCCGTTCCGCGACGAGGAGGAGGCGATCCGGCTCGCCAACGACACGATCTACGGCCTGTCCGGGTCGATCTGGACGCGGGACGGCGCCAAGGCGTTGCGGGCTGCACGCGCGATCGACACCGGCGTGCTGTCGATCAACTCGAACACCTCGGTGCGGGTGTCCACGCCGTTCGGCGGCTTCAAGCAGTCCGGCACCGGGCGCGAGCTGGGCCCGCACGCGCTCGAGCACTACACCGAGCTGAAGAACGTCTTCTACGCGACGTGAACCGGCTGGACGGAAAGGTCTGCGTGATCACCGGAGCCGCGAGCGGCATCGGCGCAGAGACGGCTCGGCTGTTCCAGTCGGAGGGCGCGAAGGTGGTGGGGGTGGACCTGAGCGAGGGCGCGGTCGGCGACCTCGCGATCCAGGCGGACGTGACGGATTCGGAGCAGGTGGAGGGCATGTATTCCCGCGCGCGCGAGGAGCTCGGGAAGATCGACGTCCTCTTCAACAACGCCGGCATCTCGCCCGACGACGACGCCTCCGTCCTCGATACCTCGCTCGAGGCGTGGCAGCGGGTGCAGGACGTGAACCTGAAGTCGGTCTTCCTGTGCTGCAAGCACGGCATCCCGCACCTGCTGGATGGCGGTGGCGGGTCCGTGATCAACACCGCCTCCTTCGTCGCCGCGATGGGCGCGGCGACCTCTCAGATCTCCTACACGGCCTCGAAGGGAGGAGTGCTCGCGCTCTCCCGCGAGCTCGGAGTGGAGTTCGCGCGCCGCGGCGTGCGGGTGAACGCGCTCTGCCCGGGGCCGGTGAACACGCCGCTGCTTCAGGAGCTGTACGCGAAGGATCCCGAGCAGGCGCAGCGGCGGCTCGTGCACCTGCCGATGGGCCGGTTCGCCGAGGCGAACGAGATCGCGCAGGCAGTGCTTTTCCTGGCGAGCGACGACTCGTCGTACGTCACGGCATCCACCTTCCTGGTGGACGGCGGGCTCACGTCGGCGTACGTGACGCCGCTCGACTGATCTTCAGAAACCGCTCCGACAGCGCGCGGCCCGAGTCGTTCCAGGCGCCGATCTTCGTCGCGCTCTCGCGGCGGATCGCCTCGGGGTCGAGCCCGGTCGCGACCGCGGCGGCATCGGTCTGCCAGTCGTCGAGCCAGGACCCGAGGTCGGGCTCGGTGACCTCTGGGTGGAACTGCACGCCCCAGACCGGGCGCTCGCCGAGCCGGAACGCCTGGAGGGTGAGCGCGCTGCGCGCCAGCGTCACGCCGCCGGGCGGCAGGAGCCACTCGTAGTGGTGGTACTGGAAGCTCTCGAAGCGCTCGGGCATCGCGCCGAGCAGCGGATCCGCGCGGCCCTCCGGCGTCAGCTCGATCTGGTGCCAGCCGATCTCCGGACCCTGGGCGCGCCGGACCGTCGCGCCCGCGGCCTCGGCCAGGAGCTGCGAGCCGAAGCACACGCCGAGCAGCGGGGTGCCGCGCTCGAGCAGGCCGCGGACGAACTCCTTCTCGGGCCGCAGCCACGGGTAGGCGTCCTCCTGGTCGACCTGCGCCTCGGCCCCGAACACGATCGCGGCGCCGAACCCATCCGGCTGCGGCGGCGGCGCCTCGTGGGGGAGCCACTCGACCAGCTCGTGTCCGGCCGCCAGCGCGGGCTCCGCGAAGACCCCGGCGGCGGCGTTGCGATGGTGCACGACTAGCAGCACACGCACGATGGAAGAATCTAGCCAGTGCCCGACAGCCTTCGAGGACAGCTCCTGATCGCGGCGCCGTCGCTGTACGACTATTTCCGGCGCACCGTGGTCCTGGTGCTGGAGCACTCGCTCGAGGGGGCGATGGGGGTGGTGCTCAACCGCGAGTCGGAGACACCCGTCGCCGAGGCGGTGCCGGTGCTCGCGTCGCTGGCCGAGCCCGACCAGCTCGTCCGCATCGGCGGCCCGGTGGCGCCGCAGGCGGTGGTCGCGCTCGGCGACTTCGACGACATCGACGAGGCGGGCACCCAGGTGGTGGGCTCGCTCGGCACGCTCGACCCGGACGCGGAGAACGGGTCGCTGCGCCGCGTGCGAGTGTACGCCGGCTACGCCGGGTGGGCGCCCGGACAGCTGGACGGCGAGCTCGAGCAGGAGGCCTGGATGATCATGCCGGCCCGTCCCGGCGACCCGTTCGAGGGCGGCGACATGTGGTCGGAGGCGCTCCGCCGGAAGGGAGGCAGCTACCGGCTGCTGTCGACGATGCCGGCGGACCCGTCCATGAACTGAGGGACCGGTCCCTCCCAGCCCGGGAAGAGCCGCTTGGCGGCGGCGGCGCCCGGGCGGCCCTCCACCAGGTCGACGAGGTCCGTGAACCCGAGCAGGGCTCGCACGGTCGAGAGGATCTGGAAGTCGGCGGCGTTCGGCTCGGCGCCGCCGATCGTGCCCGCGGCCATGAGCTCGTCGACCCGGTCGAGCAGCGCCGGCAGGCGGCGGACGTCCTCGCGGACGGCGTCCTCGTCCGCGCCCGCCACGCGCGCCATGACCATCGCCGTCGGCCGGCCGAGCTCGCCGAGGAGCCCGGGCGTCGGCCAGCCCAGGATGTCCGCGGCCCACCAGCGCCTCAGCCCGCGATCGTGGACCATCCCGAAGCGGATGATGCGGCGAGGCACCGGTTGGAGCTCGGAGTGGCCCCAGCTCTCGGCCTCCTCCACGGCGCGCCGCGCCGCGCGGTCGCGCGGAAAGAGCGCCCGCTCCGGCGCCAGCTCGTGGAGCGCGCGCGAGATCGCGAGCGATCCCTGCAGGCGCCTCCCGTTGTCGAACTCCAGCGCCGGCACCGTCCAGCCGGGGAAGCCGGCCGCTCGCACGAGCAGCGGGTGCGCCCCGCCCGGGAGCACGACGACCCGGTGCGGGATGCGCGTGTGCACGAGCATTCCCGCGGCGGCCCACCCGGGATTCGAGAGCGCGATGCTGTAGAGCGTGGCGCTCACGAGCGGCAGCGCCGCACGTGACGCGCCACCGCCTCGGCCCGGGCCCGGTAGCCCTCGGCTGACACGTGCACGCCGTCGTCCGCGAGCCAGTCCCGGTGCCGGCGGACCATGCGGGCCCAGTTCACGACGCGCAGATTGTCGCGCTCACGCGACTCGCGGGTCAGCGCGCGGTTGTAGCCGGCGTAGCTCTTCCCGGCGACCGGGGGCCGGACGATGTTCGTCCACACCACGCAGCGCCTCTCTCCCGCCACCTCCATGACCTCGTCGATCGCGGCCCTGAAGCCCGCCGCCTGGTTGGGGTCGTCGTTCGTGCCGAGGCTGACGTGGATCACGCGCGGCAGCGAGCTGCCGTACGAGCGCATCACGTCCGCCCCCTCGTAGGCGTGGCGGCTGACCGCGGTCGACTGCTTCACCTTCCAGCCGTCGAGCTCGCGCGGGATGTAGCGCTCCGTCCCGACCGCGAGCGAGTCGCCGTTCACGAGTAGGCGACGGCTCGCCGCCTCGGCCGAGGCCGGCGCGACGAGCAGCAAAGCGAGCGCGAGCGAGCTAAGGCGTCGCATCGCGCAGCGCCTCGTAGTCCCTTGCCATCGCGCGCAGGATAAGCCGGACCGGCACGACCGCGCCCTCCCGGCTGAAGTGGATGCCGTCCGATTGGCGGGCAAGCACTCGGCGCCCGTCGATCTTGAGCTCGTCGCTGTACTCCCCGTGGTTGATCGTGCTGAAGATGTCGACGTAGCGGGCACCAGGCACGGCCTGCGCCGCCGCATCGATCGCTCGGTTCTGGGTCTCGTAGATGGCGTTCTGCTCGTCGTCGCGCGCCGTGGGGGGAGGCACCCAGTAGACCGGCCGCTTCCCGTCCGAGCCGAGCTCGCCCATCACCACCGCGGCGCGCCGGGCGTACTCGACCTGCCACTGGGGGTCCTGCCAGCCGTACAGCTGGCCGTCCGCGAGCACGTTGAAGCCGTCGTTGCCGCCGATCACCATCACGACCGCGTCCGGCTGACGCGCGGCGATCTCCTGCTCGGCGTTGATCTCCCAGTTGAAGAACTCCGGGTTGGTCAGCCCGGTGGCGTTGCGGGCGGCGACCTCCACGTCGAACAGGTCGTCCGGCAGCTCGTCGGTGAGGAGCTGGCCGATGAACTCGGCCTGGGAGTCCCCGGTGACGAACAGGTCGACGGGGTCCTCCGGGGTCGGCTGCGCGAAGGTCTGCTCCCGTGACTTCTGCCTGTTGGGACGGAGGATCGCGGTGGACCCCTGCTCGAGCTCGGTCCCCCCTGCGGTCTTGTCCTCCTGCCCAAAGGCGAGGTCGAGACCCTCGCGCGGGAGATGGAGGCCGACCGCGCCGGCGGCGTCGTCGAGCGGGCGGGCGAGCGACAGTACGACGTCACGGGTGGGTCCCGGCTGCATGCTCTCGCCGGCCCGCACGATCGCCTCGGAGTTGAACAACACCGCCACGAGCAGCGCGATCACGATCACGCCGAGCACGCGGCCCGCGGGCATGGTGAGGTCTGTGCGGAGGCGCGGGGGCATCAGAATTGGAAGTAGATGAAGGGGGCCACGCCCTCCTGGCCGACGGCCGCGTCGGCGGCCACGATCAGAAGGCCCATCGCGACGCCCTGGGCGGCCACCGGACGGGTCACGAGCCAGGCCTCGGCGCGCTCCCAGAAGTCGGGCGGCACCGCCTGGCCGGCGATCGCGGCCAGCGTCAGCAGGAACATCGGGAGCGTCACGAGCGTGGCGGGGCCGCCCGCGGTGATCTGTCCGAGCATGCTGAACGCGGTCGCGAGATCGGGCGAGCGGAAGAAGACCCAGGCCAGGCAGACGACGTGGAACGTGATCAGCCACGCGGCCCACGCCGGCAGGTGGAAGCTCGGCCGCCGATCGCGCACCCAGCGCTCGGCGCTGAGCGCCGCGCCGTGGATGCCGCCCCAGATCACGAACGTGAGGGCGGCGCCATGCCAGAGGCCGCCCAGCAGCATCGTGAGCATCAGGTTGCGGTAGGTCTGTCGGGGCCCGTGGCGGTTGCCGCCGAGCGGGATGTAGAGGTAGTCGCGCAGCCAGCGCGACAGGGTCATGTGCCAGCGCCGCCAGAAGTCCCGCAGGCTGAGCGCGAGATAGGGCCGGTTGAAGTTCTGCGGCAACACGAAGCCGAGCAGCAGGGCGAGCCCGATCGCCATGTCCGTGTAGCCCGAGAAGTCGCAGTAGATCTGGGCGGCGAAGCCGTAGATCGCGAACATCACGTCGAGGCCCGAGAACGCGGCCGGGTCGTTGAACACCGGGTCCACCACGTTGCGGGCGAGCTCGTCGGCGATCACGGTCTTCTTGATGAGCCCACCGACGATGAGGAACAGGCCGGGGCCGGCGAGCACCTGGCGGGGGTCGCGCGGGGTGCGCAGCTGGGGTAGCAGCTCGTTGGCGCGCACGATCGGGCCCGCCACGAGGTGGGGGAAGAACGCCTGCAGGATCGCGACGTCGCCGAGCGAGGCCGCCCGCGTGTCGCCCCGGTAGACGTCGACCACGTAGGAGATCGCCTGGAAGGTGAAGAACGAGATGCCGATCGGCAGCACGATCTGCACGAACGGCAGCGACGAGCCGAGCCCGACCGAGTCGAGCGCCTCGTCCGTCTCCGTCACGAAGAAGCTGAGGTACTTGAAGGTGCACAGCAGGCCGAGGTCGAAGGCGATCGCCGCGATCAGCGCGCGCTTGCGGGTCCGCTGCGAAGGTGTGCGCGCGATCACCTGCGCCGCGACCGTGTTGACGAGGCTCGAGGCGATCAGCAGGAGGACCCAGCGCCAGTCCACCCAGCCGTAGAAGAAGTATGAAGCGACCAGGATGAACGGCCGCCAGGCCCGCGGATGCGGCATGAAGGCCCACGACAGGACGAACACGACGACGAAGAACGCCGCGAACTCGATCGTGGGAAAGCTCACCGCCGGGATTCTGGCTACCGGTGCGGTTGCCGCGCTCCTGTCGGCACCGCCGGCCGCCGCCTCGGTGCTGGTGGTGGGCGAGCAGTGAGGGGGTGCGGGTGCTGGCGCGGCGTCTGCGCCCCGAGCACGAGATGGTGGTGTTCCCGCTCGGCACCAACGACCTGAGCGCCGGCGTCCTGGGGTGCTCGGCCGCGACCGGGTGCACGCGACCGGGCAGGCTACGCGCTGCGGGCCAGCCTGCTGGCGGAGGCAGTTCGGGCGTGCCTGGCCGGCGGCGCGGCCGGCATCCCGGCGCCGGAGGACCCGAACGTGCGCGTGCCGCCGCGCGAGCGGCGGCGGCCCGAGCGGCGACCGGAGGCGCCGCCAGTCAGGCCGGCGAGGCTGCCGGCGCGGGTGGCGCTCCTCCGGCTGGCATCGGCGCTCGCGCGCGCCGTGCGTCCCGTGGCGGCGGCGCTGCGCGACGCCCGCACGGCGGCGACCACGGCTGAGCCCGAGCCCGTCCTGGGGTCGCCCTAGAGGTCGATCTCGGGGTGCCGCTCCGCCAGATGCGAGGCGAGTGCCTTCCTCACCTGCTGCCGTTCGCCCGAGCTGGCCAGCCGGTAGCGCCCCAGCAGCTCCTTCTGACCCTCGAGCGGCAGTCCGGCGATCTCCCATCGGACGGCCAGGCGCTCGAACAGGAACTCCACGCGCCGGTTCCAGCGATCCTCGGCCGAGGCCGCCGGCTTGGCGTCGAGGTCGTTCAGCTTGCGGAGCGTGCCCGCGCTCAGCTCGTCCCGCAGCGTCAGCACGTTGCCCTCCTCGTCGGGGTAGTCGGTGGTGCTGACCGGCGCGGCGGGCGTCCGATCGCCCTCTCTCGCGCGCCGGCGGCTGCGGCGTCCCATCGCGGGGAGCCTACGGCGTCAGCGGCCGTGAGTTCAGCTCCTCGGCTGCCGCCACCACGCCGCCGCGGTCGTAGTGATCGACGGCGATGAACGACACGCGGAGATCCCGGGCGCGCTCGCAGCGCTTCGCGCGGGCGAGGATCGCCTGCTCCGAGTTCACCCGCGCGTTCGCGCTGGGGCGCGGCGGGAAGTCGTCGACCCAGTGGTTGACCATGAAGACCGGGCTGTCGGGCGCGCCGCGGCTGGGGCCGCATGCGCTCGTGGCCCGCGGCCCGAGCGGCGTGTCCTGGATCCAGTCGAACGCCTCGAGGTACCAGGGCAGGTCGCCCGTGTCGCGCTCGCCGAGCACCACCAGCTGACGGCCGCGCTCGAGCAGCGTGCGGAGGGTGGGAAGCGGCTGGTCGCGGCGCAGGCGCGCGACGCGCCCGAACAGCCGCGCGCGGCGGAGCTGACGCTCCACCGCCCAGGCCGGCACGCTCGGCTCGACGAGCAGCACGAGCAGCTCGTCCGGGTGCTCGTCGAGCCAGTCTCGGTAGACCGTCAGAGCGTCCGACATCTTCGTCGCGCCCAGCTCGCACAGCGAGTGGCACAGCCAGACCTGGCGCGGCCCACCGAGCGTTCCCGCGCCGACCCGGCCGGCCAGCCGCTCGGCCGTGCGCACCGCCTCCAGCCCGAGGGCGTTCGCCACCCGGTTGCGGCTCACCCCCTCGGCCTGCAGGTCGGTGCGAACGCGGTTGCCCGCCACCGGCACGCCCCAATGCGGGTCGATCAGGAACAGGCGGATGCCGTCGTCCAGCTGATCCTCGATGGAGCTCCGCTGGTTCGCGAACAGCCAACCGGGCTCGTCGGCGGCCGACATCGAGTTGTGCGTGCCCGGGAAGACGACCTCGTTCAGGCGCCGCTCGCACAGATCGCGCGAGCCGTTGCAAGTGCGCGCCCGCCCGTCGGCGGCCCTCTCGGTCGCGCGGCCCTCGTCGTCGGCGGTGAGCAGCGCAGCCGCACCGGCGCCCGCCGCGAGGAGCACAGCGAGGACAGCCGCCGTCTGCGGCCCGGGCAGCTCGAAACGCGGGCGCGAGGTGCGGCGCACCCTGACCGGGCCGGCCGCGGCGCCGATGAGGTCGACCCAGCCCCATGCGACCAGCACCGCGCCGAGCACGAAGCCGGCCGCCTGTACGAGGTCGGTGTCGGCCGTGACCACCACAGCCCCGGCCACCAGCAGGCCGAGCCCGCGCAGCGCGCGCACGGGGCGAGCGCGCGGGGTGTCGGTGAGCGACCGGGCGGCGCTGCCGACCGGGGCGAGGATGCGGCCCGCGCCCGGTGCCGCCAGCACGGCGATCGCGAGCGCCACCGCACCGGTGGCGAGCGCGGCCGTCCACAGCGGGCCGATGAGAGCGTCCCAGGCGTCATCGATCGCCTCGTTGGCCTGGCCGAGCGTCAGGCCCTCGACCTGACGGGTGGCGTCCGGCTGGGAGAGCTCGATCGTGAGCAGGACCAGGGCGGCCGCGGCCGCCACAGCGAGCGGAGCGCGGCGCAGGGCCCGTCCCCGGTCGTCCGACAGCCACACCGCCGCGAACAGCAGGGCGATCCCGATCGGCGGAAGTACGACGGCGAGGAAGCGGACCTGCTCGGCCAGCTCGATCGTGTCGGAGGCGAAGTCGCGCCGGTCCAGCGTCGCGAGCGGAGCGGCGAGCTGCCCCGGCAGGTCCTCGGCCAGCTCCGGGTCGACGCTGCGGACGGCCGGCACGATCAGCTCGGCGGCGTCCGCGATGTCCACCGCGATGGTCGGCTCCTCCTGGTCGAACAGGAGGCGGTGGGCGTTGATGGCCGCGACCCTCACGAGCCGCTCGAAGGCCGGCGTGTCGATGGCGCCTCGCACCGCGCTCACCAGCAGTGGGCGCGCGGAGAGGAGATCGGGCTCGACGTCCAGGGCGGCGTCGACCGCCCGATTCGCGATCGTCCCGCGGACCTCCGGATCGCGGACGGCCTCGACGGCGCGGTCCGCGAAGCCACGCTCGTCGAGCAGCTCCACGCGCAGGTAGACGAGAATCCCGCTCGCGGCCAGCACCAGTACGGACAGGACCGCGCACACACCCGCCATCGCGCGCCGGGGCGATAGATACGAACCCAGCATCCGCGCGGAACGCTAGATATCGCCTCGGAGCGCGTCGCCTACCCTGAGGCGGCGTGGGGGCCGCGGTCCTTACAGGTCGCCGGCGCGTCGCCGTCCCGCCGTGGACGGTCGCACCGACCGCCGTGGCGCTCGCCTTCGGGCTGCTCTACCTCATCTTCGAGCCCCGCCCCGGCGATCTGGCGGTGCACGTGTTCCGCGCCGAGCTGTTCGAGCGCGAGGGCTTCACCATCTGGAACGGCCAGTGGTACGGCGGCCACCACACGCCGGCCTACAGCGTCCTGAGCGGGCCGCTGTCCTGGCTGCTCGGTCCGCGGCTCGTGCTCGTCGCGTCCTGCGTCGCCTGCGCCGGCCTGTTCGAGGCGCTCGCGCGCGGGCACTTCGGCGCGGAGCGGGCACGGGTGGGCGCGCTCTGGTTCGGGGTCGGGACCGTGACCCTGCTGGCCACGAGCCGGCTGCCATTCGCGCTCGGCACGGCCTTTGGCCTGGCCGCCGCCCTCGCGATGCAGCGCGGGCGCGGGCGGGTGGCGGTCGCCTTCGCGCTCCTCAGCCCGCTCGCGAGCCCGGTGGCCGGGGTGTTCACGGGGCTCGCCGGGCTTGCCTGTGGCAGGGTGGCCGTGGCCGCGGCGGCCATGGCGCCGGTCCTGTTCCTGGTGGTGGCCTTTCCCGAGGGCGGGTGGGCGCCCTTCCCGTTCACCGCCTACCTGCCGATCCCGATCTTCTGCGCCGCCTGTCTCATCGTGCTGCCGCGCGAGGAGCGCGCGCTGCGCGTGGGCGCGGTGCTGTACGCGCTCGGCGCGACCGTGGCGGTCGCCATCGAGACTCCGATGGGCGGCACCGCGTCGCGGCTCGGGATGCTGTTCGGAGGCCCGGTCCTGCTGTGCGCGCTGTGGGACCGCCTGAGAACGCCGTCGCTCCGTCTCCTCGCGGTCGCGCTGGCCGGCTTCGGCCTGCTCGCCTACTGGCAGTGGACGTCCGCCATCCGCGACATCGACAAGGCGCTGCGCGACCCGGCCGCCGAGTCGGGGTACTTCGAGCCGCTGCGCCAGTTCCTCGGCAGCCTCGAGGACCAGCGGCGCATCGAGATCCCGTTCACGAGCAGCCGCTGGGAGAATGCCGAGGTCGCCCTGCTCGCGCCGCTCGCACGCGGCTGGCAGCGCCAGCTCGACACGGGACACAATCCCGTCTTCTACCGCGGCGACCTCAACCGCTTCACGTACGCGAGCTGGTTGGCCGAGAACGCCGTCCGCTACGTGGCGCTGCCGAGCGCAAAGCCCGATCGCAGCTCATACGCCGAGCGGGGGCTGATCGAGAGCGGGCTGCCGTACCTGCGACTTCGCTGGCGCTCGGACGAGTGGCGCGTGTACGAGTTCCTCCTGGCCGCCCCGGTGGTGATCTCGCGCGGCCGGGCGAACATCGTGCTCGAGCAGTTCGGCTCCGACGAGCTGCTGCTCGACGTGAAGCGGCCCGGCGCGGCGCTCGTGCGGGTGCGCTGGACGCCCTATTGGTTCGCCGCCGGCGGCTGCGTCGAGCGGGCCGGCGAGTGGACCCTGGTGAGCGCCGAGGAGCGCGGCTTCATGCGTCTCTCGACCAGATTCGCGCCCGAGCGCATCGTCGAACACGGCCGCCGCTGCGACGACGGCTGAGCGAGCCGTGCTCCGCGACGTCCTCGACCTGCTCCGGTGCCCGCATTGCGGCGCGGCGCTGGCGTCGGCGGGCGGTGCGGTCGCATGCAAGGAGGGCCATTCCTTCGACGTGGCCCGGCAGGGATACGTCAGCCTCCTCACGGGCGACACGCAGCTCGGAAGCGCGGACACGGCGTCGATGGTCGCCGCGCGCGAGGCGTTCCTGGCCGCGGGACATCTCGACCCCCTGGCCGAGGCGCTGGGCGGCGAGGCCGAGCGAGCGCTCGCCGGCCCGGGCTGCGTCATCGATCTCGGCGCCGGCACTGGCTGGTACCTCGCGCACGTGCTGGACCGCCTTCCCGGCCGGCGGGGACTGGCGCTCGACCTGTCCAAGCACGCACTACGCCGAGCCGCCCGCGCACACCCGCGCATCGGCGCCGTGGCCTGCGACGCCTGGCGCCGCTTGCCCGTGCGGGACGGCGTGGCGGCGCTCGTGCTCAGCGTCTTCGCGCCGCGCGACGGTGCCGAGATCACGCGCGTGCTGCGGCCGGGCGGTGCGCTCCTGGTGGTCACCCCGACCGGCGCCCACATGGAGCAGCTCGTGTCGGCGCTCCGCTTGTTGAGCGTGGACGCCCGCAAGCAGGAGCGGCTCGACGCGAAGCTCGGCCCGCACCTCGAGCTCGAGCGCGGCGCCGGACTCGAGTGGCCTCTCGAGCTCGGGCCGGCGGACGTCGCGCACGCCGTCGCGATGGGGCCGAGCGCCCGGCACGTCGAGCAGGGTGAGCTCGACGTCCTGGTGGCGGCGCTGCCCCAACCCGTCGAAGTGACCGCCTCGGTGAGAATCGCCGTGTACCGGACCTGCGCGTAGGGGAACGGAGAAGAGATGGTGGCCAAGCTCCTCGCAATCGCCACGGCGCTCGCCGGTGGCGTCCCCGCGGAGCCCCCTGCCGCGAACGCACCAATTCCGCGCGAGCCCGCGGCCCTCGCCGCGCAGGTGACCGAGACGCAGCATGCCCTCGACGGGGCGATCGACCGGTGGCGCGACGAGGGTGACCTGGGCGCCTACCCGCCGCCGGAGGAAGTCACCCTGTGGGCGCTCCGCCAGCAGCGCATGCACCTGCTCCTGACCGCGCGGCCGCGCCTCGCGAGGCGCGTCGCTCCGCTCGTGCCGGGCCGCGTGGCGGCTCACCTGCGGGCGACCTTCCGGGCCCGGCGGGGCCTGTCCCGGATCACGCCGCCCACGCCCGGCCGCTACCGCACCGGCCCGCCCGAACCGGCGGCCCGCCTGCTCCGCTACTACCGCGCGGCCCAGCGGCGCTTCGGCGTGCAGTGGCCGGTGCTCGCCGCCGCCAACTTCGTCGAGTCGGCCTTCGGGCGCATGCGCAACTCGAGCGCCGCCGGCGCGCAGGGCCCGATGCAGTTCATCCCCTCGACCTGGGCGGCGTACGGGATGGGCGGCGACGTGAACGACCCACGCGACGCGATCATGGGCGCCGCCAACTACCTGCACGCCTCGGGGGCGCCGGGCGACCTGCCCGCCGCCCTCTACGCGTACAACCCGTCGAGCCTCTACGTCCACGCGGTGCTCGCCTACGCCGGCCGGATCCGCCGCGACCGCCGAGCGTTCCTCTCCTACTACGCGTGGCAGGTGTTCGTGCGGGGGCCGGGCGGCGGCACGCGGAGGATCACCGGACCGCGGTGAGGCGCCCGTTGCGGCTCGCCGCCGCCGGCTCCGAGCGGCTGCGGTTCTTGTCCACGATCGCGGCGAGGATCAAGAGGAAGGCGACCAGCCTCAGGCCGTACACGTAGACCCGCCCCTCGTCGTCCTCGTCCAGGAAGGCGAGGATCAGGCGGCTGCCCGCGAAGACGAGGAACCCGAGCGCGAACATCAGGAAGAGCCGGTCGCCGCTCTGCCGCCAATAGCGGAAGAACAGCAGCGCGATCACGAGAGCCGCCGCCATCGTCGCGCCGCTGATGAAGTCCGCGCTCACGGTTGAGTCTCCTCCCACAGCAGCCCGACGATGAGCGCGAGCATCCCCGCCAGCGCCGGGATGGTGCGCCACCCCGACAGGTCCGCGTCGGGCGCGACGACCTTGTCGACGAACAGCAGCGCGTTGTTGAGCGTCAGCCCCAGGAAGCAGACCGCGGCCCAGAGGAGCAGCGCGCCGCGCGTCTCCACGAAGGACCGCAGAAGCAGCGCGGCGCACGCGAGGCTGATGAGGGCCGAGAGGATGTAGACGGCGGTCGCCACGTCAGCGCTTCCTCCGGATCCTGAACGCGTCGGCCAGCCGCGTGACGCCCTCGCTGGGCCTCGCGAAGATCAGGCTGATCACGGCGACGCGGTAGTTCGCGTAGCTCTCCGCGAGCGCGTCGACGATGCCCTCGATCTCGGGCGTCACGGGCGCGTAGCGGTAGCCGGCATCCTCGTGCCGCGCGAGCCCGCGCTCGGCCAGGTCCTCGAGCCAGCCAGCCGCCGCCTCGTTCTGAGTCACGAGCGCTCGTGCCACCTCGCCTGCCGTCCACGCCTTGTCGGCCGCGGCGCGGAGGAGGAGCAGGACCTCCAGCTGCGCGACCGAGACGATGTGGCTCGCGATGAAGCCCCGGACCGGAGCCGGTACCCCCGTCTCTCCCACCGGGAGGAGTCTATGTCGTCTTCACCACGAACACCGAGCACGGCGCCCGATGGGTGACGGTGTTCGGCACGCTGCCGAGCACGCGCCGGTGCATGCCCTTGTTGCCGATCACGAGCACGTCGGCCCCGCAGGACTCGGTGAGCTCCACGAGCACGTCGCCCGGATCGCCCTCGCCGGTGAGGGTCCTGCACTCGACTCCGTCGTGCCGCAGCTCCGCCTCGGTGCGCGCGAGGATCTCGCGCAGCCGCGCCGACGGGCTGGTGGCCCACTGCCGTTCCGGATCCACGTCGCCCGCTCCGCGGGCCGAGTCGTTGTAGACGCCCAGCAGGATCAGCTCCGCGTCGAAACGGCGAGCCATCTCGGTGGCCGCTTTCACGGCCTCCGCCGCCGTCGCCGACCCGTCTGTCCCGACAGCCACCTTCGTCACCATGGCGACCGAGTATCTCCGGCCCGGGCGCCGAAGTCCACCGCGTTATGGTCGTCGCATGGCGGACGACCTCGACCTGAGCGAGCACGCCACCCAGACCCGCGCGATGTGGAACGAGGACGCGGCCAACTGGGTCGCGAAGGGGCGAGCGAAGTGGGCGATGGACTCGCCCTGCTGGGGCGCCTGGGACGTTCCGGAGGCCGACCTCGGCATCCTTCCCGACGTCCGCGGCCTCGAGGTGGTCGACCTCGGCTGCGGGACCGGCTACTGGTCGGCCTGGTTCGCGCGGATGGGAGCGCGGCCGACCGGGCTTGACGTGTCCGAGGCCCAGCTCGAAACGGCGCGCGCGCTCCAGCGCGAGCACGGCGTGGAGTTCCCGCTCGTGCACGCGAGCGCGGAGTCGGTGCCGCTGCCCGACGCGTCCTTCGACCTGGCCTTCTCCGAGTACGGCGCGGCGCACTGGTGCGATCCCTACGCCTGGATCCCCGAAGCACGCCGCCTCCTCCGCCCGGGCGGATGGCTGATCTTCATGTGCCACTCCCCGCTCGTGACGCTCTGCTTCCCACCGACCGAGGAGCCGGCCGGGGAGACGCTGCAGCGCCACCAGTTCGGGCTGCATCGCCTGGAGTGGGACGAGGGCGAGGTCGACTTCCAGCTCTCCCACGGCGACATGTTCGCCCTGCTGGTCCGGACCGGCTTCACGGTCGAGGGCTTACACGAGCTGCAGGCACCCGAGGGCGCCGAGGACGAGGTCAGGCACTACGTGCGCCGCGGCTGGGCGCGCAGGTGGCCGAGCGAGGAGGTCTGGGTCAGTCGGGCAGCAGCGGCGCCTCCGGCCGACGTTCGCGGCCCAGGAGCACGGCCCGCGTAATCGCCTCGGATCCGAAGCGGTCGCGGACCAGGTCGACGGCCGCGTCGAGCGCGCCCGCGCGCCGGCGCTCGAACGGAAGCGCGAGCTGTATCGCGCGGTCGTCCGTCAGGTTGCCGACGGCCACGCCGACCATCGTGCAGCCCTGCTCCTCGATCATCGGCAGCGCGGCCCAGAAGAGGCTTCGTGCCGTGGCGAGGATGGCCGGCGTCTGGGCCGTCGCCTCGGCGAGCGTGAAGGAGCGGGTGGCCCGCGAGAAGTCGTCGAAGCGCAGCCGGAGCGTGACCGTGCGGCAGACCCGCCGGGCCGCGCGCAGGCGGCGAGTGAGGCGGTCGACGAGCGCGACCAAGATCGCGTCCAGGGCCTCGGTCGACTTCCTCCTGCGGCCGAAGGCGTGCTGGGCGCCCATCGAGCGCCGCCGCCTACCAACCTCCACGCGCCGCGGATCGCGGTTGTGGGCGAGGGCGTGCAGGTGGCGCCCCGCCGCACGCCCGAGCATCGAGACGAGCGCGCCCTCGGCCAACTCCGCCACCTGGCCGACGGTCGCGATGCCGCGCCTGCGGAGCTTGGCGGACGTGATCGGACCGACGCCCCAGAGCCGCTCGACCGGCAGCGGGTGGAGGAACGCGAGCTCGCTGCCCGGTGGCACGACCAGCAGGCCGTCGGGCTTCGCCACGCCGCTCGCCACCTTGGCGAGGAACTTGGTGCGGGCGACGCCCACGGTGATGGGGAGGCCCACCTGCTCGAGCACCCGGCGCCGCAGCCGCAGGGCTATGTCGGCCGGCCGGCCCGATATCCGGCGGAGGCCGCGGACGTCGAGGAACGCCTCGTCGATCGAGAGGCCCTCCACGAGCGGTGTGGTGTCCTCGAAGATCTCGTAGACGGCCTTGCTGGCCTCGGAGTAGACCGACATGCGCGGCGGCACCACGACGGCCTGCGGGCAGAGCCGGCGCGCCTGGCCGCCGCCCATGGCGCCCCGCACCCCATACGCCTTGGCCTCATAGCTGGCCGCGAGGACGACGCCCCCGCCCACGATGACCGGCCGCCCGCGCAGGGACGGGTCGTCGCGCTGCTCGACCGAGGCGTAGAACGAGTCGAGGTCGGCGTGCAGGATGTTGGCCTCGGCTTGCACGAACACATGTTCGCATCCGTCGGCGACGGAACGCGATGAGTCTGGGCCGTCGCGCGGGTCTATTCAGCAGAGCAACCATGACGGACTCAATTACCTTCTACGTGACTGCGCCGGACATCCCGCCGGACGTGACCATCGCGGAGTACAGGCGCGCACGGCCCGCCCAGCCGTCCTGGTGGCGGCGCCTCGTCCGGCACCCTCTCGGCTGACCGGCGTTCTCGCGTCAAGCGCCGACGACCGTCAGCCCGAGCGCCCGCGCCGCTTGCGCCTGGCGGACATCGAACGTCAGGAAGGGCACCGCCGGACCCCCGACTCGTTGGGCGGCGGCCAAATGGAGCGCATCAAGGGTGCGGACGCCGGTCACCTCGGCAATCTCTGCCGCACCGTCGCACGTGACCTCGTCGAGCTCGACGATTGAAAGGACCTCGAGGTCACCCGCGAATGCCGAACGCGCGCTAGCCAGCTCCCGGCCACCCACCAGGCGCGCGAGGTTCCGGCGCACCTCGACGATGGTGTGGCGAGCGGTCAGCAGGGATGAATCGCTTCGTAGGAGCGAGTCCGCCACGTCCGAATCAGGTTCATCCACGTAGCGCTTGAGGAGAGCGCTGGAGTCGACGTAAAGGCTCACTCGCCGCGATCCTCGGCGAGAACGTCGAGGACCCGCCCGCGGGCCTTCACGCGCGGGACGGGTCGGAGGCTTCCTCCAGAGCCGGCACTGACCCATCCCTCGGCCATGCCTTGCTCGACGCGGGCACGCCCGGGAAGGGGGCCGAGCAGTGCCTTGGGCCGCCCCCGGTCGGTTACACGCAGCAATTCGCCGCGCTCAGCCCGGTCCAGGTACTCCGACAGGCGCTGCTTGAGCTCCCGGACGCCCACATCCGCCATGTGGACATCTTAGCAACCCAAAGTGTCCACGTTGGGGTGGCTACGACGGGCCTTCCTCACGGGCCCTCGCAACTGCGGCCGCTACGCCGTCGGTCCACGGCTCCCCGTGACCCGGCAGCAGGGCCGGGGCTTCGAGACCCTCGATGCGGCCGAGCGACTCCATCGCCTGTGCGCTCGAGACCGAGAAGCCGCCCGGCATCAGCTGCGGTCCGCGGCGGCCTGTCAGCGGGTTGTAGGTGCACAGCGCATCGCCGACCAGCAGCGCGCCGCGATCGGGGAAGTGGAAGACGACGTGCCCGTCGGAGTGGCCGGGCGTGTGGATCGCCTGCGGCCGCCCCGGGACCTCGAGCACGGCATCGCCGCGGAACGTCGAGACCTCCGCGATCTTCGTCGGCTTCAAGCCTCCCGCGCGAATCGCGACCGCCATCAGCTTCCAGGTGGCCGGGTGCCGGAGATAGGGCACGAAGGCCCGCTCGCGCCTCGGCGTCTTCGCCGTGCGCGCCATCTCGGCGTCCGCCTCGTGCACGTACACCGGCGCACCCGCGGCGCGCCCGGCCTCGGCCACCCCCACGTGGTCCGCGTGCGCGTGGGTGAGGACCACCGCATCCAGATCGCTCAGCGAGCGGCCGCGCTCACGGAGCACCGACTCGAGCTGGCCACGGAAGCCTGGAAGGCCGCCGTCGACCAGCGTGAGGCCATCGTCGCCCTCCACGAGGTAGAAGTTGATGAGCTCGTTGCCGAGCCGGTGGATGCCGGGTGCGACCTCGGCGGACACGCCCGGGAGGGTACGCGGACCCATACTGTGGGGCGCGCGTGACAGGTGTCCTTTTCGCGTGCGTCGCGGGCCTGTTCCTCGGCGCGCTGAACATCACGATGCGGCAGGCGGTCGCGCGCGTCGCCGACGTGGAGGCCGGGTCGGCGGTGATCGCCACCGTCGCGGCAATCCTGGTGGCGGCCACCGCGCTCGTCGTCGGGGTCGACTTCGACGCCGGCGAGCTGTGGCCGTTCTTCGTGATCGGCGTCTTCGTGCCCGGCCTGTCGCAACTTGTCGTCGTCCACGCGGTGGGCGCGGCGGGCGCCTCGCGCGCCGGGATCCTGTTCGGGATGGCGCCGTTCTTCTCGGCCCTCATCGCGATCGTCGCGTTCGAGGAGCCGTTCCGGTGGCCGCTCGCGGCGGGGACCGTGCTGATC
>Ga0081538_10002515_pt1 | contig 17851 bp, 13 predicted proteins | sample TabmetS5T2R1_FD_71022 | JGI IMG/M metagenome (GOLD analysis project Ga0081538, IMG submission 71022) | Tabebuia heterophylla rhizosphere microbial communities from the University of Puerto Rico - S5T2R1 | ecosystem: Host-associated > Plants > Roots > Rhizosphere ... | reverse complement strand
GGTAGCTCACCTCGAACGCACGACCAGCCATCTCCAACTCAACCCGCAACCCATCCAGACTTGGAGGGATCACCGGATCGAGCACCAACAGCGTTTGTTCCTGACGTATCCCAAGGAAACATCGGAGGATCAGGCTCATGCTGATACCCGCCCCGCTCGAGTAGATGCGCCAGCCGCCCTCAAGCGGGAGGTCGCCGCGCAGCGCCCGGCCGTATTCGGCATACGCCTCGTAACGATCGGCAAAGGCCGCGTCGGAGCTGGAATAATAGCAGTTGGACTGGCGCAGGGTAGCGCTGGGAACCAGGGCACGGATACCGATGGGGTTGGCTCTGCATAGGGCGCTGAAGAACCCCTCGGCATCCCCGTAGTGCCACAGGGCCTCCGCATACCGGAGATGGGCATGGGTATACATCAGTCCAATTTCCCGCCCGAAAAAGGTGCTGCTCTCCGCCCGCTGGAAATATCTCTGGGGGCCGCCGTGATAGGCCATCGGCCGGTCGAACAGCCGAGCCCCATCCGGACCGAGCAGATGGCGCTCGATCACGTCAAAGTGATGGCGCACCTGCTCCGGGGTCAGCAGGGCGTTGCTCACAGCATGAACCATCGCCAACAGGCTGTAGGAGAGGCCAGTGGCTGCATCGCGCGGATGCAACAGATAGTCGATGCTCCCGTCGCCCTTGAAATAGGCGAAGCCAGCCAGGACGTCGTCGACCACCAGGAGCCGCTGGAAATCCTCACGCACCTGCGCCGCCATTGCTTCGTAGTGGGCGGCTGGCTCGGGCAATGCCACACGCCGGAAGGCCGCGGCCAGAGTGGTGAGGGTCTGGTAATGGAGCGTCACTGTCCAGGCGCTGCACAAACGTTCGCGCATGCTGGGATCCGCCGGTTGCAGCGAGTCGTTCCAGTCGCCATGGCCGTAAGCAGCCAGATGGGTGCCAGGAATGAGCCGGTTACGTATGACCGCTAGCGCCCGTTCGACATGCTGACGAATCGTCCCCTGCTCCGCCTGTGCGTCGCCATCGGCATGAAAGAACGGCACGACTTCCTCCAGGAGCGCGGCATCCTCGCAAGCCACCAGGTATTGGGCCAGGGCCAACACCGGCCAAAACACGATGTCACCGTGGGAATCGCCGGGCCGGATATTTCGCTCCCGCTCGAAGAACATGAACCATTGCGGCCAGTCGCCGTCTGGGTTCTGCGTCTTGAACACGCGAACCAGAAGATCGCGCACAGGCTCGAAGCGACCCAGGGCCAACAGCATTTCCACCGGGCCCTGGCAGACATCGCGGGTGCCCCAGCCGCCGCCGGAATATTGCTCCAAGCCGCGCGGGCTCAGGTAATGAATCAGCGCGTCGTGGGCGAACCAGGGCAGGATTTCTGCAAGCCGAATCGCGTTCCCGGCCAGCGGACTTGACATGGGTGGGTGCACCCGTAGGCCAGCCGTCATCTCGTGCCAATACCGCTCCGCCGATTTACCCGCTGTGTCAGCGGCGGGAACCAGACACCCGGTGATGCAGAATCCCATCGCTTTGGCGGGTGCGGTGATCAGGCACAGAAAGGGCTGATTGCGGGAAATGCCATCGGCAAACAGCAGCTCGTCTGTCCCGAGCCGCTCGATGACGGTACCGGGCAGCGGGTTGATGCGGAAGCCGCCCTCCGGAAAGCGCCTACCGACGTCGCAATCGGGAATCGGCCGGATAAACACGCCTTGCCCTTCCTGGGTATAGCGCACCGGCACCGACTCGGCGCCGTCGTCACCATTGATCGCCACATGGTTGCACAGGAGGAAGCGCAGGGCTGGGCCCGATAGCACGTCGATGGACAAGGTCAGCTCGTGGCGCTCGGTCAACGCCCGGCTCTCGATGCGGAGCAAGCCGCTGCTGTGTTTATACAACCAGCGACAGGCTTCCGGCGCCATGTCGAAAGCGGAAGGCGTATCGAGCAAGTGCCAGCCGTCCTCGAGCTCGACAAACAACCGCTGGCCGTGAGATCGAAACAAGGCCAAATAGCTGTGGGTGGTGGACAGGAAGCGGTTGATGCTGACGTGGCCCTGGGTCACCATGGAGTGGAACACGCCGCCCATCCAGGCGGTTGAGGTCAGCGCCGCCTCATCGGGAGTCAACCCACTGCCGGTGCGCAGGATATGGCCATGCGGCCGCAGCACCTGCAGATCCTTGGCCTTGAGCACCACATGACCGCGGTCACCGCTAAAAAACGACAGTATGCAGCCATCTTCCCGTTCCACTTCCCGTACATCCGCGCCGAACAGATCGGCAATCTCGGTGTCGGTCAGCTCCAAGGTTTCCAAGAGTGGCGCCGTAGCAAACAGACTCGCAACCGAGCGCAGGCCACTATCCGCCACGTCACCTTGAGCTGCTTGCGCTTGCGGCAGGGCCAGGGCTCGATCGACGAAAACCAGATCGGCAGTCGAAGTTGCCCCCGGATGATCGGCCTCAAACCAACCAAAGAATCCCCGCTTGGCCCTCGCTCCCGGCTCCAGCCGCAGCGGTGCGTCCTGGACCGCCGCCAGCGCATGCTCGTGCTGACGGCGCACGCCAGGCAGCCCTTTGTCCAGGCCCTCCGACACCCGACCGGCGCGGGTCGCGAGACCGTGGACTTGCAGGGCGTCGGTGGCAAAGCTCACACCCTGCCCCAAAGCGCCGATCACGCACCAGGGATGGCGACCACCCATGGACTGATTCTGCCGCGACGCCAGCACGATCCCCCGTTCGGGATGGGACAGCGGGGTGTGGTCCAGGTACTGGCTGACGTAATACTCATTGAGCCGCACGGCACCGTAATGGGCCAAAGCCAGATCCTGGGCATAGATCAGATCCAGCGTTGCAGCGACATCACCGATATTTTCCACATCCACATGCCAGAACCAGGCCGGGTGCGATTCCGCCAAGACCAGAGAAACCACGAAGCGGATACCCTGCCATGCGCCACTCACCCTCAACCCCCGCGCGTCGACATGCACTGCAGTAGGACTGCGCGGGCCGAGCAACGGAACGGTCTCGATCACCTCACCGTGCCGACGCAGGTAGAGATTGGCCGGCCCACCTTCCATCTCGTTGCCGAGAAACAGATTGAGGATGATATCCTGGTGGTCCATACGGCGGATAGAGCCGTTGGCATTCACTTGCACGTTCAGGCCAGAGGCGCTTTCGAGCCGTAAAGGATACTTTCCGGGCTGTAAGGTTACAGTGGCCACGGGGTGACTCCTGATCAAATGTGAGGATCGTTAATGGAAGCGACCCCCTCCTGGTTGTCGCTCTTTAAATTCACGATTCATCTCCTGTAACGTCTTATCTGACCAGCTACCAGACTTGTCTTGAGAGCGTGGATAACATTTGTCATCCACTCTGATCCCGCCACTGGCCGTGCATGGGTCTTCAGCCGTCTTTTTCTCGTGGACCGACGTGCATCCCCAGAGGCCTGCGGCGAGGCATACCGCAAGAACCACGAATAGGCGTTGTAGCATCCCTCTGCCCTTCCTTCTATTCAAGGAGCCACCGCTCATGACCGAAATGATGAGCCTTTTACAACCAGCTCACGGACTACCCTTCACACGTCTTCTGCCCCAGCGCCCGCTGGAGCGCCTGCTGGAGATCCTGCTCGTCCAGTGGTTTGCGCAAATAGGCTACCGCTCCCATCTGTGCGGCGTGCAGGTGCATCTGGACGTCTTCGCGGCCCGTGATGAAAATGACGGGGAGCGTACTGCCCAGAGCCACCAAGTGCTCCATTAACGCCACACCATTCATAGCGGGCAACCACACATCCAGTACCAGACAGTCCAGGGGCATCTGCAGGCCGGTCTGCAGAAACGCTTCCGCGGAGGCGAACGTAACTGCCTGCCAGCCCATCGTGCGCAGCAAGCGTGCCAGAGCTCTCCGAATGGAAGCATCATCATCCACAATGGCTATAACAGGTGGCGTCTGTGGCACAGGCCCTCCTTGCTGTATAGAGTGGCCGATACACCGCTGCATGGCACAAGTCTATGGGTAAAATCTGCCGGGTACCATTGGACTTTAGGCCAATATGTATTGGCCTTTAGGCTTATACCGGGAGACTGTGGTTTGGTCGCTCCTGCGCGTGCGGAGGATCTTGCCCATGGGAAAACATAGGACGCGAGAACAGAAGCGCAACCGGCCGTCCCCGGGTGGCAGAGGTCAGGAGTATTGCTCTCCTGTACTGCCACCACAACCTCTGGTCGGTCTGGAGTCTCCTCCAGAGGCGAACTGACGATACGTATCGTAGCGTGAGGTAGTTAACCAGCGGCGTAGAGGGGCTGTAGCTGAGAGGCATACGCATCACCTATGCCCACCGCGTCAGCCATGCGGACGAGTTCGGCGACTGACATGGCCTGCATCTTCTGCATGACATGGGCACGATGCACCTTGATGGTCTTTTCACACGTGCCCAGGGCATCGGCGATCTGCTTGTTCAGCAACCCCGTGACGACCAGGGCCATGACTTCCCGCTCCCGCGGCGTCAACATCTTGGCGCGCCATGCGAGGGCAGCACGTTTGCGCCGGTTGTCCTGGGTGCAGCGGTCCACCGCAATCGCCCTGGAAATCGCCTCCAGCAGGTCTTGCTCATCCACAGGCTTCAGAAGGAAATCGACAGCACCCGCCTTCAGGGCCTGGACACATATGGGGACTGTCCCATGGCCAGTGAGGAAGACGATGGGCAGACGCCGCTCTGAGGTCCGTAGGGCGTCCTGCAGCACCAGGCCGTTTTCCCCCGAAAGCCGCAGGTCCAGCACGAGGCAGGCCGGCCCATCTGGGACCTGGCAACCCAGGAACTCTCGGCCTGAGGCGAAGGTTTCAACCTGCATGCCGATCGAGCGGATGAGGCGTGCTAACGCACACCGCACGCTGGCGTCATCATCGACCACAAAAACTGTGGGTGTTGTCTCGTCCATACCCTCTCCTTGCATCTTGCCGATTCCTCTCTTCCCTGGTCACCACACCTCCTCCCTGGTCAGACGGCCGGTAAGGTGAACGATATCGTGAGCCCGCGATCAGGGTTCTGTGTGGCCCATATCCAGCCCCCGTGTGCCGCGATAATGGAGCGGCAGAGGGCGAGCCCCAGGCCCATTCCCCCGGACTTGGTGGTAAAAAAGGGGTGGAACAGGCGCGCCATGGTCATCTCGTCTACACCCATGCCATGGTCTTCTACCTCCACCGTCATGATTCCCGGGGTTGCAGACGAGGTGCGCACGATGAGCGCGCGGCCCTCATCCTCCACCTGGTGCATGGCCTCAAAGGCATTGCGCACCAGGTTCAAGAGCACTTGCCGCAACTGGATGCGGTCCCCGTATATCAGGGGGAAATCGTCAGACAGATGCAGCGTGATCATCACGCCTTGTGCGGTGGCATTGTTGTGTACCAGCCCTATGGTCTCCCGGACAACGTCGTTGATATTGAGAAGGGTTAAGTCCAGCGCACCGGTGGCCACAAATGCCTGCAACCCCCGTAACACCTCGGTGGTGCGGCGGGCGTCCGCGATAATATCGGCCAGGGACGTGCGCGCTTCCTGCAGATCCGGTGGGTCGAGGTCGAGCAAATGCCGTGCTGCCTGGGCATTGCTGAGAATGGCCGTCAAGGGTTGCTTGAGCTCGTGTGCCAGGGCAGCGAATTCCCACGGACGGTTGGCGGTAAGTTGCGGCAGCAGCCCTACGCTCTCCTCTGGCATACGTCTATGCTTACCGTCGCGACGAATGGCTCGTTTGCGGCGAGGCATCGGGCTCTGTGGAGCATGGGAGTCGTCAGAATGCGTGGCCATATCTACCCTCATGGGATGGAGGTATGCGGGCATGCTTGCACCCCTGTGTGCTAGGATGTGGCCTATCCTATGCAGTACCAAAGGTTTCTCATCGTCATGATCCTTACTTCTCATGGTTAAAGCTTGGGCCTGTCTTGTGGCCATTCTGTCAGAATTTTTTGACAGTCAGGTCTTTTTTTGCTAATAATAACCCGCTGCTCTACTTAGCGCGCGCCCATAGCCGCGCCCAGGATGCTTACTATGCACATGGCGACTCCAACACTTCGGTCAACACACGGGCGAGAAACGTGAGCAACTCCTCTGGCGAGTGAAAGCGCAGCACCTGGCCCGAACTCAAATGCTCAACGCGCCCTTCCCAAGACAGTGCTGCGTCTGTGGGCTGGGCACGAAACTGCACCACAAAGGCCCGATTGGTCGGCAGAGAGGGGGGCGACTGGGCCATATCTGGACTCCGTAATGCCATCAGGTTCATGGTGTCTTAACCAGGGCCGTTTATACTGAAAAGAGGATAGAATAGGTGGCCCGTTCAGGGGAACTGCCACAGTGTTCAATTTTGCTACCACCACGGCACTTTGGCGTTCATCGGCCGTTCAATCTGAGGTTAAGGGTGTTCTATGGTACAAGAGCATCTCATCACGTTTGGCCCTTTCCGTCTGGAAACGACCCAGGCCCGCCTGTGGTGCGGGGAGCAGGCCATTCCGCTGCGGCAGCGGCCCTTTGCGATATTACAGTATTTAGCGGAACACCCCGGCCGTCTGGTGACCAAGGCCGAGTTGCGTCAGCACATCTGGGCGGGCATGCATGTGACCGATACAGTCCTGCGGGTGTGCATCCGAGAAATTCGGGCGGCGTTGGGGGACGTGGCAGAGGCACCACAGTATCTGCAGACAGTCAGTGGGCAAGGGTATAAGTTTCTCGCTTGGGAAGACCGCGGCGTCTCACCTCCAGTTGTTGAAGGGCCCATCATTGTCGGGCGCCAGCGCGAAGTCGACGTCCTGGAAGGGTGGTTCCAGCGCGCCGCCAGAGGCGACCTGCAGCTCGTCTTCCTCAGTGGCGACGCGGGGATCGGTAAGACAACGGTGCTTGACTTGTGGCTCGCCCGCCTAGCCGCAGAGAGCACGGTGTGGATTGGACGGGGACAGTGCACCGAGCACTATGGGGCAGTGGAACCCTACTTGCCACTCCTGGACGCCCTGGGGCAACTCGGCCACGGGCCACAGGGGCATGAGTTCCTGGCGGTGTTGCGGCGGTATGCGCCCATGTGGCTGACGCAACTCCCCGGACTGGTGAGCGATGCCGAACTGGAGCGTATACAGCGCCAGGTGCAGGGGGCAACACAGGCGAGAATGACACGCGAGCTCGCCGAAGCCCTTGCTATGCTGACGATCGACACGCCGCTGGTGCTCGTGCTCGAAGGCTTACATTGGAGCGACAACGCCACAATCGAGTTCCTGACCTTCCTGGCGCAGCGGCGAGAACCAGCGCGGCTGTTGGTGCTGGGAACGTACCGCCCGTTGGAGACGGTAATCCGCGCGCATCCGCTGCGGAGCATAGTACAGGAGCTAAGGGGATGTGGGCAATGTGTGGAACTGCGTCTGGAGCTTCTCCCCGCCGAGGACGTGGCGGCGTATGTCGCTGGGCGGCTTGGGGGGCCGGTCACCACCGCGCTCGCCACGTTCGTCAACGAACGCACAGAGGGGAATGCGCTGTTTATGGTGAACATTGTCGAGCATCTGCTGCAGCAGGGGCTGATTATATGGCAGGAGGGGCAGTGGACGCTGCAGGAGGAGGCCGAGCCCAAGTTGGCCAGTGTCCCGGAGGGATTACGGCAGTTGCTGCTGCGGCGTATTGAGGAACTCCAGCCAGAGGCACGGCGGGTGCTCGAGGTTGCCAGTGTGGCGGGCGTGGCATTTGCGGTGGTGACGGTGGCGGCGGTCGTCCAGCGCCCCGTAGAAGAGGTCGAGGCGGTCTGTGAAGGGTTGGCGGCGCAGCAATACTTCCTCGACGATATCGGGCTGACAGTCTGGCCGGATGGCACGAGTGGGGGGAGCTATCGGTTTCGGCATGCCTTATACCCCCAGGTGCTGTACGAGCAACTCGGGAGCGCACGGCGGATACAGTTGCATCAGCGCATTGGGGTTTTTTTGGAGGCCTGCTATGGCGACCGTGTGGGGGAAATCGTTGCCCAGCTTGCCGTCCACTTTGAGCGTGGAGGCGAGATCCTGCGTGCCGTGCGTTATCTCCAACAGGCAGCAGAGAATGCTGTCCGGCGGAATGCCCATCACGAAGCGGTCACCATCCTCACCAGAGAGTTGGCGATGCTAGAGACTCTCCCGGACAGCCCCGAGCGCGTCCAGCACGAACTCACGCTGCTGCTCATCCTGGGGCGACGACTGATGGTATCGAGGGGGTACGGGGTGCCGGAAGTGGGCGAGGTCTACACCCGGGCCCACACGCTGTGTCAGCAGGCGGGGGAACCGCGGCAACGCTGCCAGGTGCTCCAGGGCCTCTACAGGTTTCATCTTCTCCGGGCACAGTTGCGCATGGCTGGCGAGTTGGTCCAGCAGTTCTTCCGCCTGGCATCACACCAACACGACATGACCCTGGTGCAGGAGGGCTATATGGACCTGGGGCTTATCGCGTTCTATCAGGGCGACCCGGTCACGGCCCGCGCCCATCTGGAGCAAAGTTTGCGCCTCTGTGATACCCCGCGGCCCTCGACCCTCCTCTTCCCCCATGGGTATGAGTTTGGCGTGAGACACGGCTTCTATGGCATGATGGTCTTGTGGTTATTGGGCTATGCAGACCAGGCGCAGCAGTGGAGTCAGGAATTGTTAACAAAGGCCCAACAGATGCAGCATTCGCCCAGTCAGGTATCGACCCAACGCTTTACCGCCATATTCACCCAGCACCTTCGAGACGTGGCGGCGACGCAGACATACGCCGAGGCGACGCTGGCCCTAGCGACTGCACAAGGCTTTGAGCACCGCATAGCGCAGGGACGGATGATGCGAGGGTGGGCGCTGGCCATGCAGGGTGATGCGGCCACAGGCGTGGCGCTCATCCAACAGGGGTGGGAAGTGGTGCAGAGTATAGGTCAGAAGCTGTACCACCCCTATCACCTTGCCTTGCTGGCCGAGGCGTATGGCCAGGCGGGGCAGCCCGAGGCCGGGCTGACCTGCCTCGCCGAGGCATTGACACTGGCGGAAACGACCGAGGAAAGGTGGTGGGAAGCAGAGCTGTATCGGCTCAAGGGGGAGTTGCTCCTCCGCCTCCCACTCCCCGATATCTCCCAGGCGACAGCCCGTTTCCACCAGGCCCTCGAAGTGGCTCGCCGCCAGCAAGCCAAGTCGCTGGAGCTGCGTGCGGCGCTGAGCCTAAGCCGGCTGTGGCAGCAGCACGGCAAGCAGGACCAAGCCCGGCAGTTACTGACCGAGGTCTACAGCTGGTTCACCGAAGGCTTTGAGACGCCTGACCTGCAAGAGGCCAGGGTGTGGCTCGAGGCCTCGACAGGATAACCTTTTCCCGCTCCTTCTCCCCCATGGTGTGCGTCAACCATCTGGCTGACCGTTTGCCTGACAAAGGCACCACATCCCACAGCCCGCGGTATGGGACCAAAGGCCAATACCTCTAGTCCTAAAGTCCAATGGCGCGCGGTTCGCCCCATGAGTAGAGTTAGGAATCAGTGCACGCACCGCGTTTCGTTATCTGGCCACAGGTCGCTCCTGGGTCGTCCGGTATTGAGGCAAGAGAGGAGGCTTCGCATGCGCATGCCATCGTTCACCATCTGGAAGCAACGCATGATCCCATTAGCCCTCGGAGGTGCCATTGGATTGTTGACATTCACCAGTGCTTCTGCACAGGAAGACCCGGTGCAGGCCGCCCTCCACGCCAGGATCGAGCAGCTCAGAACGACTGGTCGATTGTCTATCGGTGATGCGAACATTGCCGCGGTGAGGGTGTTACCAGAGTTTTACCAGCAGCGTACCTTCCATCGGGCGTGGACCAACCCGGCCACGGTGAACGATCTGTTGCGTGCCATTGATGACAGCGAAATGGATGGGCTGATGCCACAGGACTATCATCGGGAGAGTCTCCACCATTTGCAACGCCAGATCGGTGCGGCGCCCTCCCCGCCTCCGCAGCAGCTTGCCGATCTGGATCTGCTGTTGACCGATGCCTTCTTGCGTCTCGGCTACCACATGCTGTTTGGCAAGGTTGATCCAGAGCGGCTTGACCCCAATTGGAATCTGGCGAGAGACCTCGGCAATCTCGATCCGGTCCTGGCTATCCAGGATGCGATCGATTCCAGCGCGCCCTATCAATTCCTCGCCTCCTTAAAACCTCAAACGCGATACTATACGACATTGAAAGAAACCCTGGTGCGCTATCGCAGCATCGCCAGCTCTGGCGGGTGGCAAGCCATCCCTGAGGGAGCGACGCTGCGACAGGGAATGACAGACGCACGCATTCCTATGCTGCGGCAGCGGCTTGCGGTCACCGGCGACCTCCCTGAGGTTGCGGTGACCAGTTCCACGCTTTTTGACGAGCCGTTGGCAGAGGCGGTGAGCCGCTTTCAACGGCGCCATCATCTTGCGGCCGACGGCGCGGTCGGAACAGGCACGCTCACCGCGCTGAACGTCCCGGTGGAAGCTCGCATCGATCAAATCCGGGTGAACCTCGAGCGGGGGCGATGGGTGCTTCACGATCTTGAGGACGCCTTTCTCATCGTCAACATTGCCGGCTTCTTTGTCGCCTATGTCAAAGATCGCGCCGTGGTGTGGCAGAGTCGTGTGCAAGTCGGCAAGCCATATCGCAAAACTCCCATATTCAAATCGGAGATGAAATACCTGGTGTTCAATCCGACCTGGACCGTGCCGCCGACCATTTTGGCGCAAGACATGTTGCCAGCGGTGAAGCGCAATCCTACCTATCTACAGGACAAAAACATTCACGTTATCGATGCCAATGGCAAAGCGGTGGATCAATCCACCCTGAACTGGTCACAATACACGGCACGCAACTTTCCTTATACGCTCCGCCAGGAGCCCGGCGCCAACAATGCGTTAGGGGTGGTAAAATTCATTTTTCCCAACAAGCACTTGGTGTTTCTCCACGATACCCCCAGCAAGTCTCTCTTTGAAAAAGAAACCCGCACCTTCAGCTCGGGCTGTATTCGGGTGGAAAACCCGCTGGCGCTTGCCGAACTCCTCCTCGACGACTCGGCGACCTGGAATCAGGCACGCATCGCCGAGGTGATCAACAGCCAAGAGACCAAGACAGTGTATCTACGCCAGCCGCTCCCCGTGCTCCTGCTCTACTGGACGGCCATGGTTGATACGGATGATCAGGTTCATTTCATCCCTGATGTCTATGACCGCGATGCCGCAATTTTAGAAGATCTGAATGCCGCATTCCGTCTGCGCCAACGGGATGTGGAGAGACAGTGAGTGCCACACAACTCAAAGAGCCACGCCAGTTGCCGTGCAGGCATTGCAGGTGGGACAAGCCCGCCCTCTCAGGCTTGCCCCTCACCTGCATGTGCCAGAGGCTTCGTCACGGTCCTGTTCGATCAAGTGATCCGAGTGCCATCCCAACAAGAATCAATACCAGGGGCAATGTTCCTGACGGCCAGGTGCCATGCATGGCTAAACATTGCCGATGCGAGGGTGAGAGGCAAAAGGAGCTCTCCATGTCGCACCGCATACTCGTGCACCCTTAGCCTGTTGGAGAGCCCCATCGGGTTTTGATCTCCTGCATCGAGAGCAAGCCGTTTCTGTCCGTGTCGGCCTCGTCAAAATTCTGCGCGATGGCTTGGTGATACTCATACATCGAGAGCTTGCCGTCCGCGTTGGTATCGGCTGCCGCCACGCGCTCTGGGTTTGCCCCCGCAATCGTCTGTTGAATCTCTTGCTTGGTCAAAAAGCCGTCTTTATTGGCATCAACAAAGAAAAATGCTTCGCTCATCCGTCTGAGGTACTCGACGCGATCGATCTGGCCATCGTGGTTCACATCCGCGGCCGTGATAACTGCTTGCACATCGATCCGTTGCTGGGCACGGGCCCAGTCTGCACCTGAGGCGAGCAGAGTCAGTGTCACGACAAAAAGCATCCAGCTACGCATCTGAGGTCTCCTTTCCACAAGTTTGATTTAGTTCATTACTTTCCAGCTCCCGTCGGGCTGCCGGCACGCGGTACCATATGATTGGTGCGGCTGGCCGTCGATGGTAATCGTCTGCTGATACTCGCGGCAATACTGCCCACTCGCGTTCTGGTACGTGTGCGTCGGGGTCACCGTGCCGGAATGCTGCGTGCCCGGGTTGTTCCAGGTCACACTCTGCCCCGAGGGGGCACTCTCCAGCGCTCGGGCCGCCGCCTCGCTGGCCTGACGCTTATCCGCTGCGTCCATACGGTCGCCAATGGCACCGCCCACCAGCCCCCCAAGGATGACGCTGCCAGCAATGGCAGCCGGGCTAGCGCCCAAGCCTGCTGCCAGCAATCCCCCCACGGTGGCGCCGCCCAGGCCCCCGATGATGGCCTTCTCGCCCGGTTGCGTGGTTTGGCACCCTGCCAGGGGCACCACGAGGAGAAGGGCCAGAATGCCAAGCCGTTTCCTTGCTACCGTCATGCTCCACCTCCATCGTTACACGTTCATAACTAAAGACAACCTTCCCAGCCTCAGACGCCGTGCGCTTGCTCCAGACACTGCGGGAAGCATTGCGCTCACTCGTGGGGGAGGCTTATCGAGCTCCGTTATGGACACCCGCAGGCGCGCCATCCTAATGAACGACCACAGGCTTAATGATAGGTAAAGAATAAATAAAGGTTGCATAGCTATCCTCAGTGAAACCGATGACGATCGTCCACCTTCTGGAGAGATGTAGGCATCGCAACATCTCCTTATTCACACGTCAAACAGTTTTGTATCCTGTGCTTTACCTCCAGGGTCGAGCTAGAGCCCTGCGACAGCAAACAGCATGACGACAGAGCGCGCCGCAGCCCGATACGTACAGCCAGGTACTGCCGGTGCAGTCTGCCACGGGACGATGTCGTGCGGCGTATCGAGGGCCGTGTCGATCCAGCGGCGCCACGGGTTGCCGCCCTCTGGGTGCGCCGCTGGTAACTCGAAGTCGAGCGGCTCCCAGTAGGCGTTCAGGATTAGATGGAAGCGTAGCTGCTCCCGCTGCAGCTCAGCGCTGAGCGCCAGGCTGTGGGAACAAGCATGCCAATCCGGGTGGTCGAGTGTGACACCGTGCCAGGCCTTGGTCGCCCCCTGCAGCCACTGGTTCAGGCTGACGCGCTGCTGCTCGTGTTCCACGTCTCGTAACAGCCGTCGCGCGTTGAGCAGGGTCACGAACCGATGGATGTCGGCGTGCTGTGCCAGCAGGGTCCAGTCGAACCAGCTCGTCTCGTTGTCCTGGCAGTAGACGTTGTTGTTGCCGTACTGGGTGCGCCGCACTTCGTCGCCCATGAGCAGCATCGGCATCCCCAGCGACAGCATGGTGACCGTCAAAAAGTTTTTCACCTGCCGATTGCGCAGCTTCTCTACCGCCGGATCATCCGTGGGGCCTTCAACACCGCAGTTCCAGCTCCGATTGTCGTCGGTGCCGTCACGGTTGTCCTCGCCGTTCGCCGCATTGTGCTTGTGGTCGTAGGAGACCAGGTCGTTGAGGGTGAAGCCGTCGTGACAGGTCACGAAGTTGACACTCTGCTCGGCCTCGCGTTCCTCGTGACCATAAATCTCGGGGCTGCCCAGAAGCCGGTCGGCCAGGCGCCCCACCGCCCCCGCTTCGCCGCGGAAGAAGCTGCGGACATCGTCGCGGAAGCGGCCATTCCACTCCTTCCAACTGTCTCCAATAAAGCTGCCCACCTGATACAGGCCGGCTGCATCCCACGCCTCGGCGATGAGCTTCGTGCCTGCCAGCACCGGGTCCGACTCAATATCCCACAGCACTGGCGGGTTCGGCAGCGGGTTGCCCGACACATCACGCGCCAGGATCGAGGCGAGATCGAAGCGGAATCCATCCACATGCATGGCTTCGACCCAATAACGCAGACTGTCCACGATCAGGCGGCGGACGATGGGATGGTTGGCGTTGAGGGTGTTGCCGGTGCCGGTGTAATTGGCGTAGCGCGACGCGTCGGGTTCGAGGATGTAGTACGTGCGGTTGTCAATGCCGCGGAAACTGAGCGTGGGCCCCTCATGGTTACCTTCTGCCGTGTGGTTAAACACCACGTCGAGAATCACCTCGATACCCGCCCGGTGCAGCGCCTTGACCATGTCGCGAAATTCGTCCACCGGGCCGAGCGTGTCCTGACGTGAGCTGTACGCCTGGTGCGGCGCAAAGAACGACACGGGCGCGTAGCCCCAGTAATTGACCTTGCCCGGCGGACAGTCCTGGGCATCGAACTGGAACACGGGCAGCAGTTCCACCGCGGTGATACCGAGCTGCTGGAGATACGGAATCTTCTCGATGAGACCAGCAAACGTGCCGCGGGTCTTTTCTGCTACCCCAGAACTGGGATGGCGCGTGAAGCCGCGCACGTGCATCTCGTACACAATGGTACGCGCGGAGGGCCGTTGCAGCGGTGTGTCACCTTGCCAATCGTACGTGTGCACATCCACCACCACGCTCTTCATTGCTGTTGCGGTGTTGTCGCCGGCCTGACAGGCCGCGTCGCGACTGTAGTTTTTCGGCACAACGACGCCACGGCCATACGGGTCGAGGAGGATTTTGGTGGGGTCAAACCGCATCCCGTGGGCAGGAACGGACGGTCCTGCAATGCGATAGCCGTATATCTGCCCCGGTTGGACGTCCGACACGCACACGTGCCAGTAGTGGTACGTCCGATTGGCCGCAGGATCGAGGCAAATGACGCGCGCCGGCCGGGCGTCGTCTTCCCGATCAAAAAACAGCAACTCCACGCCTGTGGCGCTGCGGGAGAACAGGCTAAAATTGACGCCACCCGCAACGATGGTGGCGCCGAGGGGCGAGCTGTGGCCGGTATGCTGCATATCTTAAACTCTCCTTCGTTTCACTGCGCCGGGATCGTCACAATGGGAGCCCCTTCCTTGCCGCCGGTCTCCACGAGCGTGAAGAGGAACATCAGGAACGTGAACAGCCGCTTGGAGGGCATGTCATGGTCGTCGATGGCGAACCAGTAATCGCGGTAGCGCACGGCTGTGAACGCATCACTGGGACGCTCTGCCGCGTTGCCGATCTGGATCAAGGGCCGCAGCGGCCCTTCGGAGCCGGCCTCGTCCTCATGCGTTGGGCCGACCCTGCCCTCCAGCACGTGCACCTCAGGTACGCGGATGAATGACGCGAGGTCGACGAGGATCTCGAGGATTGACCGGCTCAGGATGGCGAGTTCTTTGTCACTCGCGGCCACGGACCCGTACACGACCCGGATTTCCTGGGCCGCGGGATCCAGCCCCAGGATGGTGCGCACGGTGAGTATCGCTTCAGCAGTGGCCGGGTCAACCTTCTGGCGCAGGGTCATAAGAATAGCCTCGCCACGGTCGGTCCGTTGCACGCGGATGCCAATACCGCCAGAGGCCTGGATGCGCCGCAGGTTGCGCAACAGGACATAGAACTCTGGGTCGGCCGGGCGCGCCCGCAGGTCACCGCCGTAACGGTTGCGGATACCGTTCACCTCGTGCACGGCGAGGCGCAACACCGCGTCGACGGGATACCCCGCCTGAATGAGACTGAGGATGGCCGGCGGCGGCAGTGGCGTCATCAGCGAGCGCGCGAAGCGCTCGCCCACCAGCGGCGCGTAGGTAATGGTCGGCCGGTCGGTGTAGCGGCCCTGGGCCCCCAGACCGACGCTGCTGTCTGGGACACCGGGGATGACACCGGAGGCATTGAAGATCGTCCCGCTCGCTGAAAACGCCGTCTCTACTGTATAGCCGCTGATGATCTGCCCGACGTCCAGGAATACCGGGGTGTCGCCATAGCGTAGCTTGACGAGGTTCAGGAGCATCTGGCTCTTCCACGACTCGGCCACCGCCGCGGTGTAGTCGAAGCGGTCCCGAGTGACCGTGCCCGGACCGATACTCGCGCATCCTGCCATGCCGAGCACAGTCAGGTGCAGCAGCGCCTGTTTCATCATCATGCGTTCTACCCTTCGGGGGCTAGTGTTGAGATCATGCATGCGTGCCTCGCAACCCTGGTTACCCGGCAAACCTATGAGCCAGGCTGAGTGATATACGGTGCCATGCGTTTACCCTTGCCGACGTGAGTCCTTGCTAAGACATATCGCTGGCCCGCACACCATCACTTTACACTCTAGAGTGTGTCGTGAACCATTGGACTTTAGACCTATAGGGATTGGCCCTTGGTCTAAGGACAGGATATCTGTCACCAGTCGGACTGATTAATACCTCTTGAGCAGATGCACCAGGGATCGCCGTGTGCGTCAGGCTTGTACCCAGGGCCAGGTGTTCGTATAATGCCCCATGGGAAACCATCACGGACGACCTTTCGGTACATCTGCAACACTCACACGCATAAGGAAGAGAGCATGACAAGGCGATGGGCGTTTACGCTCGCTGTGCTGGTGGGCGTACTCACCACCACGGCGTGGGCGCAAACCACTCTGCAGAAGGTGCAAGACCGGGGTAAGTTAGTGTGTGGTGTCAATGCGAGTCTGGCGGGTTTCGCCGCCATGGGGACAGACGGCAAGTGGCAAGGATTCGACGTGGATTACTGTCGAGCGCTGGCCGCGGCGATCTTCAACGACGCCAACAAGGTTGAGTTCCTGCCACTGACGGCGCAGGCTCGTTTTACCGCCCTGCAATCGGGCGAGATCGACGTGCTGAGCCGCAACACCACCTGGACCCTGAGCCGTGATGTTTCCTTGGGGCTCAACTTTGGGCCGACACTGTTTTACGATGGCCAGGGGATTATGGTGCCGGCTGAGGTCCAATTCAAGCTTGGTGGCGCCGGTGCCAAGCTGGTGCAGCGACCGCAGAGATCGATACGCGAGATGGACGGGACCACTATCTGTGTGCAGTCTGGCACCACCACTGCGTTGAATCTGGCAGACTTTTTCCGGCGTCAGGGGATCACCTTCACCCCGGTGGCCTTTGAAACGCCTGAGCAGACCTTCGCTGCCTATGACAGTGGCCGCTGCAATGCCGTGACCTCAGACATTTCGCAATTGCTGGCCCAGAAGTCAACCTTGAAAAAACCCCATGATCATGGCATTTTGCCGGTTGTGATGTCCAAAGAACCTCTGGGTCCTGTGGTGCGCCATGGCGATGACCAGTGGTTCGATATCATCAAATGGGTGGCCTTTGGTTTGATTCAGGCAGAGGAATTCGGCCTGGCGTCGGATACCATCGGCAATTTTTCCCACACCCAGGTACCGGATCTGCGCCGTTTTCTCGGTATGGAAGGTGACTTTGGCGCGATGCTGGGGCTGCGCAACGATTTCATGGTGCAGGTGATACGCCAGGTGGGCAACTATGGTGAGATCTTTCACCGGCATTTGCAGCCCCTCGACCTGGCACGCGGCATCAACGCGTTGTGGATTGAAGGTGGCCTGCTCTACGCTCCCCCGTTTCGGTAAATGGCTTTTTCGGTGAAACGGAGAAATAATCCAAAGCTTCGCATTATTTCTCCGTTTCTTAGGGGAAGCCTGTGCGCAAACCACCCAGTATTAGGTCGCCCACCCGGCCTCCTGCGCCAGGAGGTGCTCCTCGGCGCGGATACGATACAGGAGCAACGCCCATCCTCCCGCGGTCAACAGAACGGTGCCGCCATTCCATTCTGCACAGTTGAAGCCGATGTCCGCCAGGAGATAGGCGAGGTAGAGCGGATGGCGCACCAGCCCATAAGGTCCCGTCTGGGCCAGGCCGCGCAGGGCCGGGCGGATTCCGAACCACCGACCAAGGGTGAGTAGACTGGCCAGGCTCAGCCCCGCCGCGACCACCACCAGGATCTGTCCAAGTTGGGGCCAGGTAGGGGAGCCGGGCACGAAGCTGAGGTATATGATTTACGCATAGGGGTACGCATAGGACACGAGGCAGGCCATGGTGACAAGCCAGGAGTCGT
>Ga0081538_10002514_pt1 | contig 17853 bp, 19 predicted proteins | sample TabmetS5T2R1_FD_71022 | JGI IMG/M metagenome (GOLD analysis project Ga0081538, IMG submission 71022) | Tabebuia heterophylla rhizosphere microbial communities from the University of Puerto Rico - S5T2R1 | ecosystem: Host-associated > Plants > Roots > Rhizosphere ... | reverse complement strand
GTGGAGGGCGGCTACGGCCCCCACCCGGGGGAAGCGGGGGCCGTAGCCTTCGGCCGGAGCAACCGAGGGGCGGCCGGCCCCCGCGGCGTCGCTCCGGTCGTTCCGGCAACGGGATCAGTGATTGCCCTGGCAGCAGAGGACGCGGCCGCCGCACCGTAGCGAAGTGGCATCACGCGTGCAACTTCTGCACAGCGGCCAAACTGCCCGGACGACCGTTTGTCACACCCCCCCGATAAGGTGCTCCCGACGTAGCCGGAGCCCGACGGCAACCAGAGAGGGAACACTGACATGGGACGTGAGGAGCCTCTGCGGATCAGCTGCGACGCCTGCCCCGGCGGCACCGAGTGCCGGGACTGCCTGGTCGAGTTCTTCCTGGCCGAACGCAACGCCCGCATCGTCCGCCTGGGCAACGACCCCGTCCCCGCCGCCGTCACCAACCTCGACGCCGACCTCCAGGCCGCCTTCGACACCCTGACCGCCCACGGCCTCACCCCCCAGGTCATCGCCCACCGCACCAACAACGGCAACGCCCGCGCATCCTGAGGGGATGGGGTGACGGTGGTCCCGTCACACGGCACGGCGGCAGAGCGCCCGAACCAGGTGGCTAGCGCGCGGTGGCGAGGCCGAGGAGGGCGGGGGACCGCGTGACGGTGGCGCCGAGGGCCGTGACCCGGGTGCGGAGCTCGTTGTCGGAGGTCACGACGACGACCGGGCGCTCGGATGGGGCGGCGTTGGTTCGGACCACGATCTCGTCGTCGGCGGTGCGGCCGGGGTCGGTGAAGACAACCTCGACCGGGCCGAGGGGCAGGCGGGTCGGGATGGGACCGACCGTGCCGCCGTCGAAGACGACGGCGACCTCGGCGCCGAAGCGCCGGGCGAGACGGCGGCAGAGGTCGAGGAGCAGGGTGCGCTGATCCTCCAGGTCGCGGCCCGCGAACCCCTGCGGGTGCTTGGTGACGTTGTAGCCGTCGACCAGCACCAGGACCCCGTCCGTGCCCATCCACGCGGCCAGCGTCTCCGGGTCGTCGGCGCCCCGTCCCCCGGGAACCGGCAGCGGGCGGCGCCGGTCCGGTCGTCGGACCGGGGCGGCGGCGCCGCTCCCGCCGCCGCGCTCCTCGGCCAGCCCGGCGACCCGGCGCAGCGTGTCGAGGTCGCGCTCCAGGGCACCGACCGCCTCGGCCACCGCCGGGTCGACCTGCCCTGAGGAGCGGCGCAGGGCCCGGTACCTCCGCTGCGACTCGGCCAGCCGCGCCTGCAGCTCGGTCACACGGCCGCTCAGCCGGCGCTGCTCGGCCGCGGCCTCGTCCCGGCTCGCCCGCAGCGCCGCCGCCGACTGGGCGAGCTCGCGCTCCAGCCCCTCGACCCGGTCGGCCAGGCTTCGCCGCTCCCGCTCGACCCGCCGCAGCTCCTCCCTCGCCGCCCGCAGCTCCTCGCGCGCCGCCCTGGCCGCGGCGGCCTCGGCCTCGGCCCGCGCCCTGGCCGCGTCCAGCTCGTCCTCGGCCCCGGCCAGGGCCGACCGCACCGCCGCCGCCTCCGCCCTGGCCTGGCTGGTCGCGGCCGCGGCCACCGCCGCCTGCACGGCCGCCTCACCGTCGGGGCCGAGGGCCAGCCCGACCCGGGCCACCGCCTCAGGGGTCTCCCCACTGGCGAGCGCCTCCGCGTGGCGCCCGGCCCGGATCAGCCGGGCCAGCGCCTCCTCCTCCTGGAGCACCCGCTCGTCCACGGCCTTCCTAAAGCTCTGGTCGAGGTCGAGGGTTCTCCGGACGAGACCGAGCACCCGCTGGTGCCGCAGTCGCTTGGGCGTCCAGGTCTGGTACTGGCGCAGCGGCCCAGGCAGCTCCCCCTGGTCGGCGGCCCGCAGGGTGGCCAGGGCCGCGTCCAGGTACCCGGACAGGAGCGCCTCGGGCACCTCAGGCAGCGGATCCGGATCTCCCGACCCGTTGCCCTCCCCCACCGGTCTGGCCGTGGCGGCCGGACCCGCCGCCGTCAGCTCAGCCTCGGCCGCCGGCGCCGGTCGCGGGCGCCGGCCCTCCGGATGCAGGGACCCGCTCACCGCTCCGCCGAGGTGGGCTCGTCGATCACCGGGACGACCTCGACGTCGGCGGCCGACCCGCACCAGCGGCAGCGGACCTCCTCGGCCTGGACGGCCAGGTCGCGCTGGTCCTCCACGGTCAGCTCGCCGCCCACGGTGTAGTGCCAGAAGCCGGTCGTGCGCCGACTGGTGACCACGTCGAAGCGGGTCAGGTTGCCGCAGGCGGCGCAGCGCAGGCGTTCGCCTGGGCCGGGAAGGTGGTCGAGCACGCGTCCTCCTGGGCCGGCCGGAACAAGGTTGGCGTCAAGGGTAACTGGGACCGGCCAGGAAGGGTCGTATTGATCGGTTATTTGTTTACGACCCCTCGCAGGTAGGATGCTTGCCCTGTGGAAAAGATTGCCTTCACCTTCCCTGGCCAGGGCCGGATCGCCAAGGACAGCGGTGCCCCGTGGGCCGACGACCCCGCCGGGTGGCCGTTCGTCCGGGCCTCCGGGATCCTCGGCTGGGACGTGATCGAGGTCCTGGAGGCCGGCGACGCCGCCCTCTCCGACACCCGCAAGGCCCAGCCGTCCATCTACGTCCACTCGGCCGCCTGTAACCTCCTGGCCCGCGAGGAGGGGCTGCGGCCCGACCTGGTCGCCGGCCACTCCCTCGGCGAGTACGCCGCGCTGTTCGCGGCCGGCGGGGTCAGCTTCGAGCAGGGCCTCGAGCTGGTCGTGCGCCGGGCCGAGCTGGCCCACGAGGCCGGCGGCACCGGGGTGATGCGGGTCGTCCTCGGGCTGCCCGACAAGACCGTGGGCCAGCTCTGCCGCGCCGTGCGCCGCCAGGTCGGCAAGGTCTTCCTGGCCAACTCCAACGCCCCCGGCCAGGTGGTCATCTCCGGCGAGTCGGAGGCGGTCGAGGAGACGGCCAGACGCGCCCTGGCCGCCGGGGCCAAGCGGGTCCTGACCCTGCCGATCGGCGGCGGGTTCCACACACCACTGATGAACGCGGCCAAGCGCCCCTTCAAGGAGGCCCTGGACCGCATCGACCTGACCCGGCTCGAGGTCCCGCTGGTCTCCAACGCCAAGGCCAGAGTGGTCCGCAGCGGCCGCCAGGCCGGCCGGCTGCTGGCCCGCCAGCTCACCAACCCGGTCCACTGGACCAGCTGCGTCGAGCGCCTCCGCGAGCTCGGCACCACCAGCTACGTCGAGCTCGGCCCGGGCAAGGTCCTCGAGGGCCTCATCCGCCGCATCGACCCCCGCGCCGTGGTCGCGATCGCCGCCACCCCCGACGAGGTTCGCGCCCTCGCCGAGTCCGCCCGAGCCTGACCCTCAGCCCCGGTCGCGGGGTCCCCATCCAGGAGGGTAGTCCAGCGCGGCGATGATGCCGCCCGGTTATCCACAGCCCCGCCGGCCCCTACCCGAACCCGACCCGACCCCCGCGCTCCGCTTCACCCAAGCGCGCAGAGCCCGCCGGGCCCCCGACCCCGGGCGGCCCGGTTCAGCCGGAAGTCGAGCCGAACCGCCTAAGCATCCCGTTTGTCCTCCTGCCGCGGCGGCCCCCCCTTCGCTTACGATTGCGATCACCGCGGCCCCCGCGGTGGGCCGACAGGTAGGAGGTGCGCGGTGCGAGCGCACGAGCTGGTCGAAGCCGGTCGCCAGCACGTGGCCACCGGCAGGATCCGTGAGGCGATGGCCTGCTTCAAGCGCGCCGCCGACGACCCCGAGCGTGGTGCCGAAGCCCTGAGCCTGCTCGCCGCCGCCTATCTGCTCCCCGGGTCGCTCGCCCCCGAACTGGCACTTGCCCACGCTCACCGCGCGGCCAGCCACCCGGCCGCCGGAGGCGAGCACCTGGCCCGCTGTGCCGCCGTGGCCCTGACCGCCGGCGACCCGTCGCTGGCCGAGAAGCTGGCCGGCCGGGCCGGCCGGGCCGGTGGCGGCGAGGCCCTGGCCATCCGGGCCACCGCCCTGCTGCGCCTCGGCGACCTGACCGGGGTCCGGGCCCTGCTGGGCGGGCTGGAGCGGGCCTCGGGCCCGGTCGTGTTCTGGCGCCGCCTGCTGGTCGAGGCGTCGGCGGCCGGCCGAGTGGACGTCGCCCTCGCCGTCCGCCGGGCCATGCGACGCGGCGGGCTCCCGGCCCCGGCCCTGCCCCACGTGCTGGTCCGGGCCGCGGTCGGGCCGCTGTTCTTCGCCTGCCTGGCCGCCGCCACCGTGCTGTCGGTCGCGGTGCCCGAACGACTGGGCTCGGTGCTCGCTCTCGGGTTCCTGGCCCTCGGCCTGGGCATGGCCGTGCTCGCTCGGCGCGGCTGAGCCGCCCGGCGCCCTTCCACAGGTACGCGCCTGGTGCTTGACCTCGAACACCTGTTCGTCTAGCGTCTGGCCTCGACAGCCCCGAGCGGACGAAAGGAACCGCCGGGATGCCCGCCGCATCCGTCGCCGTCCAGGGTCGCCTCGACGACCTCGGGACCCCGCTGCTCGACGTCGAGTTCGTCGTGCTCGACCTCGAGACCACCGGCGGGTCCCCCGCCCACGACCGGATCACCGAGGTCGGGGCCGTCAAGATCCGCGGTGGCGAGGTCCTCGGCACCTTCCACACCCTCGTCAACCCCGAGGTCGACATCCCGCCGCTGATCAGCGCCCTGACCGGCATCACGAACGGGATGGTGGCCGACGCCGAGCCGATCGAGGTCGTGCTCCCCTGCCTGCTCGAGTTCCTCGGCAGCGCCGTGCTGGTCGCCCACAACGCCTCCTTCGACCGGCGCTTCATCCAGGCCAACCTGGAACGGCACGGCTACCAGCGCATCGCCAACCGGGTCGTGTGCACCGCCCGGCTGGCCCGCAAGCTCCTCCCCCGCGACGAGATCCCCAACGTCCGCCTGGCCACCCTGGCCGCCTACCTCGGGGCCACCGTCACCCCCTGCCACCGGGCCATGACCGACGCCAGGGCCACCGTCGACGTGTTCCACAGCCTGCTGGAGCGGGCCGGCTCCTACGGCGTGCTCGCCCTGGAGGACCTGATCGAGTTCCCCTCGGCCAGGGCCGGGGCCAGCTTCAAGAAGGTGCACCTGGCCGACCACCTGCCCCGCTGCCCCGGGGTCTACCTGTTCCGGGACGCCGCCGGCCGGGTCCTGTACGTGGGCAAGGCCAAGGACCTCCGGACGCGGGTCCGCAGCTACTTCTCGGGCGACGGGCGGGTCAAGATCGCCGACCTTCTGCGGGAGCTGGCGGCCATCGACCACCAGCCGTGCGCGACCGAGCTGGAGGCCAGCGTCCGCGAGGTCCGGCTGATCCAGCACCACCGCCCTCGCTACAACCGCCGCAGCCGCAACCCCGAGCGCTACTGCTACTTCAAGCCGACGTTTCTCATATGAAATTGCCGAGGAGAACGTAATCCTGGGCGATGCTCTCCATCGGGATGGTACTGGTTCGTATGTCTTGATTCGGTCAGATGGTGCGACACACGTAGGAGCCGCTAAGCAAACATCGACGTTCGGGCCGCCACAGGGAATTCCTTGAGGCCCCTTTCATCGACCGTTCGGATGTCGACTCCCGGGTGACGGCCCGATCCGCGGGCCACCGTACCTAGGAGTACGCATGGCAACTGAGTCCCTCTCCGCCGCAGCGCAGGAGCACCGGCACAAGATCGAGGTGGTGATCCGGACCCCGGCCGGGGCCGAGCATCGGTTCGATGTCCACCGCCACGACCGGGTCGACAAGACGGCCCGGACGGCCGTGAAGTACTTCGTGGCAGCTGGGCAGCTGGCCGACGGCGACTATGGGCTGGCCCTGTTGCGCGACGGCCAAGCGACCGAGCTGACCGACAGCGGCCGCCTGGACGACTACGACATCGACCGCGGCGAGGTGCTGGCGCTGTTCGCCCGGGGCCCGCAGGTGGATGGCTGATGCTGGCCGCCGCCGTGGTCGCCGAGTTGCTCGAGGACGAGCTCGCGGTCGCCCACGAGCGGCTGGGCGACCGGGTGACCATGCTCACGGTGGACGGCACGGCCGTGCTCTGCCAGCCACACGGCCTCGACCAGGTCCTACATCTGGACGGTCGCGGCTACGACGCCGAGCCGTTCCGCTTCTCGGTGGTCGACGCCGATGGCGTGCCGCTGCCCGGAGCCGCCTGGCCGCCCGGCCTGCATCACAGCCAGCACCCGGTCCTTGATGTCCCGTTCGCCTGCGTGCAGGGCACCTACGAGTACCACCTGCACCCCGGCCATGTGGCCGACCGCTGGGACCGTTACCGCCACCGGGTGCGGGTGGGCCAGCTACTGGACCACCTGCTGCGGAAGTGTGGGCGGTGAACCCGATCTTGGTCACCCAGCCGGTGCTGGAGGCGGCTCGGACCTTCTTCGAGGAGCAGGGCGCCCAGGGCCTAGAGGGCACGGCGCTGATCGCCGCCCTGGACAGTGGCCCGGCCGACCGGCTCGTCGTCCCGACCCAGCAGGCCAGCCGGGAGCAGGGTGGCTGCTGGGTGGAGGTGCCGCTGGCCGGCAAGCTGGAGTGCGCGGCCGCCCTGCGTCCAGGGGAACGGTATGTGGCCCGCATCCACAGCCACCCTGGGGAGGCGTTCCATTCGGCTGCCGACGACCGCAACCCGGCCCTGACCCACCAGGGAGCGTTGAGCATCGTGGCCCCCTTCTTCGGCCTGGGGCTGCGCCGGGGCCTGGACGCATGCGCGGTGTTCTTGCTGCGCGGCACTCGCTGGGTGGAGCTGCCGGCCGGGCCGGGCCGAGCGGCCTGGATCCGGACGGTATGAGCGACCCGCGGCTGGCCCTTAGCGCCGACCACGCTGGCGACAGCGCCGCCCGAGTGCTGGAGGCGCTGGACGGGACCCGGGTCGTCGTCCGGCTCGCCCCTGGCCTGGCCGAGCCAGCCGCCGCGGCTGGGCTGGCGCTGGTGAGCATGGTCGGCCGCCTGCTGCCCCACATCGTCGTCGACGGGGACGCCCCGGTCGGGCCGAACCCATGGGCGGCCACCAGCGTCACCGACGGCCTGGATCGGCTGGCGGCGACCCGGCCCGCCCCGACCCGGCCGGCGGCCCGGAACCTGGTGGTGGCGGTCGGCCCCGGGATCGACCATGCCGACCTGTGGATCGGTGGGGAGGAGTGGACTGCCCGGGTTGGCCGCACCCCGCAGTCTCTGGACCCGGCCGGGCTGGGGCTGGGCCTGCAGGCGGCGGCCACGCTGGCCGCCGCCGAGGTGGCCAAGCAGGTCCTCGGCCCACTCGGCATGGCCCAGGTGCCACTCCCGGCCGAGCTGGTCTGGAATCTCCTGGACTATCAGCGACGGCCGGCTGGACCGGTCGAGCGTCGCCGGCTGCGGCCGGTCAGCCTGGCGGTGCTGGGGGCCGGGTCGGTGGGTTCCAGCGTCGTCGGCGTCCTCGCTTGCCTGCCGGAGATGACCGGCCGCGTCGTGGTGGTCGACGATGACGCCTTCGATCCGGCCCGCAACCCCTACCGCTACCCGGCCTCCACCGGCGGGGAGCGGGGACCCAAGGCCATCTGGCTGGCCGGGGTCCTCGAACAGCTCGGTTGGCGGGCCGGCCATCTTGAGGGGACCGTGGCCAAGTGGGTGGCGGTCAGCCCCACCCCGGGATTCAACGGTATCGCGGTCGCCTCGGTCGACACCCCCGAGGGCCGGCTGCAGGTCGCCGACGTGCTGGCCGAGACGACCCTCTCGATCGGAGTTGACGGGCTGGCCCTGCACCTACAACGCGAGCATCTCGGGGACGGGTTCGCCTGCCCCTTCTGTGACTTTGTCGACCTGGATCCGCCGATCACCCAGGCCGAGGCCTTGGCCCAGCAGACCGGCCTGCCCGTGGAACGGGTGCTCGCTCTCGCTCTCGGCGGGCGCCTGGCCGACGTCGACGTGGCGGCCGCGGTCGGTGCTGGCCGAGTGAACCCCGAGCGGGCCCGGGAGCTAGTCGGCCGGCGCCTGGCCGACCTGATCCGCCGAGCCTACGCCGAGGCCACCATCCAGACTCCGGAGGCTGCGCCGACCGCGGTCAGCGCCCCCTACGTGTCCTGGATGGGCGGGGTGCTGGCCGCAGCCGAGATCGCCAAGGCCGCCCTGGGCCTGCCGATGGTCGAGCGCCGGGTCGACTTGGACCTGACCGGCCTACCACCCGGGTTCGTCCTGGCCCGCCCGGCCGACCGGTCGGGCCGCTGTGTGTGCGCCTCCCCGATCCGCCGCCGCTGGATGGCCAGGCTGTATCCTCCCGCCCGTGGAAACGGTCGAGTCTGACGATGTCCTCCTGGCAGGCGTACGAGCCGGTACCCGGACTGGGGCCGGATCTACCTGGCCCACCGCGAGGCCATGTACCACGCGGCCACCTGGGCGCTGGAGGGCCGGGCGCACGCTGGGGTGTCCGCTAGCGACGTTGTCCAGAAGGTCATTATGGAAGTGCAGCGGCTGGGGCTGCCCACCGACGCGCGTGACCTGGAGGCCCTGCTCGTTCGGCGCACCCTCCAGCGCGCCTACGACGAGATCCGCCGAGCCCGTCGCCATCCCACCATCCCCTTGGAAGACACCCTCGACCGGGTCGACGAGCAGGCCGATGTTGAACGGATCGTCCTCGCCCGGTTGCGCCTGGAGTGCGCCCAACGGGAGCTGCCTGCACTGCCGCCCCGGGAACGCCATGCCCTTGTCGAGCGGGTGATGAAGGGTCGGCCCGCCAACGAGGTCGCCGGGGAGCTCCAGGTCACCCCCCAGCGTGTCTCTCAGCTCGTCAACCAGGCCATCGGCAGACTGCGGCGGAAGTGCGATCCACCGGAGGACGACCATGCCTGACCAGCCGCCCGACCCCATCGACGACCTGGTGGACCGCTACCTCGACCACCTCGACCGCGGCCAGGCACCACCTACCGCCGATGATCTCCCAGAGGCTGACCGGGCCGATGCGGCAGCTAAGCTCGATTGGCTCCGCGACCTGTGGCGCACAAACACCCCGGCCTACAGGGCGCCCGACCTGGCCGACGACCCGGCCGCCGCCAGCCTCGGCCTCATACCTCAGCCGGAGATCCTCGTGGTCGGCTCGGCCGTTGCCGCTGCCCGGCATCGGCGCGGACTTGACCTGGTCGGCCTTGCCGACCTGGTCGGCGAGCACGGCACAACCATCAGCGTCAGGGACCTGTCGCGGTTGGAACGCACTCCCACCACCGCACTCCCCGGCGGGACGGCGCAGGCCTTGGCGGCCGCCCTTGCGGTGCCGGTTGACGCGCTCAACCCGGCGGGCGCACGCCCCGATGATCGTGGCTTGAGCGCGTTCCTGGCCTCGGCAGCCTTCCACCGCGAGGTCTTCGGCTGGGCGGACCGACACGGCCAGGAGCAACAGGTGGTGGCCGCCAAGGCCAAGGAGCGGCTGCGCAGCGTCCGGTTCCGCGGCGCCGGGCAAGGATCGACTGAGGGATGGCTTGCGCTCCTGCGCTCGATCCTGGACGACCTTGGCTGATGCCCCTCCCGCTTACTGCCCGCGGCTGGGCTCAGCAGCTGGTCCACCAGCTGTCCCCAAGCGTCCGGGCAGCGCTCGCCGCCGACCCCAAGCGGGCGATCGTCGAGCAGCTGGGCCTGCGGGTCCAAACCGGAGATCCCGGCCTGGGCCGCAGGTTTGGCGGCTGGTGCGACGGGCTGTCCATCACCGCCGACGACCGCATCATCTACCGGCCGACTCCATACTCGCGCCGGGAGAATTTCACCCTGCTCCACGAAGCCGGCCACCACCACAGCGAGCACGACGAGGCGCTGTTGAACTGGGCCCACCAGCGCCCCGACCCCGAGCAAGAGCTGGAACGAATCTCCGACTTCTTTGCCGCCACGCTCCTGCTGCCCCAGGCAGTGGTGCAGCGGGTGCTGGCCGGGGACCCGGTCGGGTCGCGGCATCTGCCGCTGCTCTACCAGGAGTCGAGCGCCTCCCGCGAGGTCTGCGCGATCTCGCTGGCTGACCAGCTCGGCTGCGAGGGCTTCGTTGCCCTGGTCGACCTCACCTCCAAGACGGTCAGCTTCGCGGCCCGCGCCGGCGAGACCCGGCCAGCTCCCTGGCGCGATGACCCGCTCCCGGCCGGCCATCCGCTGCACCGCCTTCAACCTGGCCAGGACCGCCGCGGTGACGCCTGGTGGCCCCACCCCGGCGGCCAACGGCGCTCGTTCTACTTCGACGCCGCTGCGGACGACCGGCGCGTCTATGCCGTGTTCGCCGAGCACGATCTGTGGGGGATCACCCGGCTGCACCTCACCGACCCGGTCCCACACCATGTCGGCCGCGGCTACCAGGCCACGTTCCACTGTCCGACCTGCCAGGCCACCAGGACCACCCGCCGCTTTCCCTGCTCAGCCTGCGAAAAACCAGAATGTCCTGTATGCCACGAGTGCGACTGTCACCGTCGGGCGCGCACCAAGCGAACGGCGACCTGCCGCAAGTGCGGGATGACCATGAGCGCCCGCCTCGTCGTCAACGGCCAATGCGTGGACTGCGCATGAAGCACAAGACAAATCTGATCAAGCCCGTCCGCTCTCCCACGGCCGGCGGGTAGTGACGACCGCAGAGTGGTGCTTCCAGGCCACGTTCCTTCTCCAGCGCCGCACTCCGCCGAGGGCTTGACTCGAACACAGGTTCGACATATCGTCACCCGGCAAACGGCAGGAATGGGCCGGTAGGGGCAAGCTTCCCACGACGGGGGTCAGCGAGCGTGCGAGCAGTCCAGCCCTCCTTGGACGATCTCGGCACGCCGCTCGTCAACGTCGAGTTCGCCGTCCTCGACCTGGAGACCACCGGAGGCTCCCCAGCCACGGACCAGATCACCGAGGTCGGCGTCGTCAAGGTCTGTGGTGGCGAGGTGACGGGCACCTTCCACGCACTGGTCAACCCCCGGATGCCGATCCCGCCGATGATCACCGCGCTGACCGGCATCACCAACGCCATGGTCGCCAATCAGGAGCCGATCGAGGTCGTGCTGCCGTGCCTGCTGGAGTTCCTCGGCGACGCGGTGCTGGTCGCCCACAACGCCTCATTCGACACGCGGTTCCTCCGGGCCGCCCTTCAGACGCATGCCTATCCACCGCTGGAATCGAAGGTCGTTTGTACTGCGCGGCTGGCTCGGATCCTCCTCCCTCGTGACGAGATACCGAACGTCAAGCTGGCCTCCCTGGCTCACTATCTGCGTGCCGGCACCCAGCCGTGCCACCGCGCCTTCACGGATGCCAAGGCCACCGTGGACGTCCTGCACGCGCTCCTCGAGCGCGCCGCCGGGTTCGGTGTGCTTGCCCTGAATGACCTCCTGACCTTCCCGAAAATCCGCACCCAGCAGCGGCACAGCTACCGGAAGATCCATCTCGCCGACGTACTGCCTCGCTCGCCGGGCGTCTACCTCTTCCGCGGCAGGAACAACGAGGTGCTCTATGTCGGCAAGGCAGGCAAGGACCTGCGCGGACGTGTGCGCTCGTACTTCTCTGGCGACGGACGCGCCAGGGTTGAGGAACTGCTCGACGCGCTGGTTTCCATCGATCACATCGTGTGCGCCAATGATCTGGAAGCAAGTGTCCGCGAAGTGAACCTGATCCAGCGGTACCGGCCCCACTACAACCGGCGCAGCCGCGATCCAGAGCGCCACTACTGTTACCTCAAGCTCACGCGCGATTGCTGGCCCCGGCTCTCGATCGTCCGCAAGCTGCTCGACGACGGCGCTCACTACCTGGGCCCCTTTACGAGCACCGCCCAGGCGGAGCTGGTGAAGGACGCGATCGAAGACGCCCTTCCACTGCGGCGCTGCACGCAGGCTATCGGTGCTCGAAAGCGAGTCCCTGCCTGCGTACTGTTGGAGCTAGGCCGCTGTCTAGGCCCTTGTACGGGCGAGGCCGACGCCGACCAGTACGCGGGCCACATAGCGACTCTCACGCGCTGTCTCGACGGCGGCGACCCCGAACTCCTGCTGACCCCACTCCGACAGAAGATGCAGAGCTTCGCCGCCGATCAGCGCTATGAGCAGGCGGCCCTGATGCGTGATCGGTTAGAGGCCTTGAGTCGCGCTCTCGATGACCGGCGACGCATTGCCACCATCTGTGCTGCCGGCGAACTGGTCTTGGCCAAGCCACACTCCTGCGGGCGCGAGATCACTGTGCTGCGCCATGGCCAGCTTGTCTCGGTCACAGTCGTGCCGACCGGCGGCGCGATCCAGCTCACGCACAGGGTCCCGGGGCAGGATCCTGAACCGATCACCGGCCCTCCGCCACGGCACCGGGTCGACGAGATCCGGCTGGTGGCGCGATGGCTCGACCAGGTCGCGGGCGAGGCGGAGCTGGTCGCAGTCAGCGGCATGTTCGCCAGCCCAGCAATCGGTGGCGCCGCACTTCAGGTTCGCTATGACCCTGGAAGGCAACGCCACCTCGTTCCAGGCGAAGCCCGAGGTCGACCAATGCTTCGACCTCGGGCGCTTCCCGGGCATCACTCCCGGCGCCCATCCACCGTGGCCCATGCCTGAGCGCGTGTGCCTCGCATACGCTGGCCATCGTTCTCTTCTTGATCACTCGACAGAGGTGACCAGCGAGGTCTGACGGTAAGTCAACTCAAGAGCTTCATTACAGGGCGGGTATAGGGCAGAAGCACGCCGCTCTGCAGTGTGTGCAGGCTCCGCCGCAATTCAAGCAGTGCTCTGACCGGGCGCCCGGCATTCCGGCTGCTCAGTGTCGCCTGCGCCGTGGCGATCAGCTCGACGAAGGACCAATCATCGCTCACAAAGCCGAACACTCCGGCCATCTGATCATCCCGGAACCGAAACCGGACCGCTGCGCGAGGCCGACAGCCATACCCTAGTTTGGCCGCCGCCCGCCGCTGCTCGAGGGCGACTGGGCAGATGCATGGTTGGCGGTTGACTTCGGCTACGCCGTCGCAGGTGCTCCCGTCATCGCGCTGCCAATCGATGTAGAGCGCATTCGCGCCACTGAGCAAGATGCTGACCTCCGATGAGGTGGTCAGGATCTCGATTCCGTCCCTTCTAGGGCTCTGCTCGACGTGACCACCAAGGAGTTGCGCGACGCGATCGGCAGTGAGTTGGCTTGTCGTGACGACCCGCCATGTGTTTAGGGTGCGCGGACGGTTGTGGACCATCTTGGTGTTGTGAAAGCGGCCCACGGTTCCGGCTTCGGTGCCCTTGCAGCTAACGGTAAAGACCGGCGACTCGAACTTCGACGGCTGTAGCATCCCGGTCCTTCGGCTGGGCAACAAGGACCGGTCCAGCAATGCATCCCGGACTCACCTCGAACCTCACAGCACCTGCGGACACGACCCAGAGGCGCCTGACAGCGCATCGTGGTCGCCCTGAAGGCTGGCTGTCAGGCGCGGTGACCGAGGGTGTCAGTGACGCCGTTGTTCATAGGTGCAGCACTTACCTCGCTGTACCGATGACCAGTACATGCGTGAGCTATCTACCGAGTGCCGTGGCAACCCCCCCAGAACCCCGACGCCCGCTCCTCGGCCAGGATCCAAGCAGCCGCCCAGGCCGCGACGCGCGCCTGATAGGCGACGCCCCCAGCGGCCGCTGCTCCGCCCGCCCCTCCGCTCACGACACCCACCTCATTACGGGCCTGAAGGCTACAACACGGGCCCGAACGCCAGACTCCCGACCTCGTAAGCCGTGCTGCCGGCACCCTGGCAGCCCTCCGTGCCGGGCTCACATCGGCTCGTTACCGTCACCCTGGCCGCTCGGGGAGCCCACTGCTCCCTCCCTCGATCGACCCGAAGCCCGAGCTGGACGGACGATTCCTGCGGAATCGGTAGCGCCACGGTCAGAAGGGTCGCCGTGGTGGAGGTGGCTGATCCGGGGCAGCGCCGGCGTGCACTGTAACTGCCAGGATGGCATGGACCGTGGCTCAGGCGTGCCGAGCGGGTCTCTCGAGCAGCCTGGCCAGCCGATCCCGGATTCTGGCGGCGCGACCGCCCTCCGACGGCTCCGTGGGGCGCCTGCTACGTGGCGGCGTCGGTTGCGTCAGCGGCACGGTGGTCTGGGCCAAGACCCGTGCGACGCGCGCCTCGGCAACGTCGTTGGCACTTAGTGGCGGTCGCCAGGGCGGCTGAGTGCGGGTCGCCCACAAGTGGTGGAACGGGAACCGCGGGTCATTGGCCCAGACCTGCTCCAGCAGCTCGTGGAACTCCGCGCGCAACTCCGCCAAGGTCACCAGCGGGTCACCGGTGAGGGACGGCAGCAGCTCCGGAAGCGGCCAGGCCACCAGCCGCGCCTGCCGGCCCAGGAACACCGCAACCTGCCGCAGCCCGTACCAGTCCCCGCGGTCGAGCAAGACATAGCCGAGCAGCTGGTTCAGCCATTCATCGCGCAGCGGTAGCGGCTGCTTGGCCACCTTCACCTCAACCAAGGTGCCGCCCAGCACCAGGTCACCCTCCGCCCAGTGCTGAACGAACAGCGGCGCCACCGTCACCGGGCCGCCGAGTACGGCCAGCTGGTCGTAACCGCGCTCGGCCAGCGCCACGGTCAGCCGCCTGAGGTCCTCGCCGACCGCTTTGGGTGTTAGCTGGCGCAACGCCTCTGCGGTGGCCGCCGGGCCCAGCCTGCCCAGCGCGCTAGTCAGCTGCGGGCAGCGGCCGCTGCGGTACAGCGCCTCGTAGCAGGCCAGCCACCAGCACTCCGCCAGCAGCGGCTGCTCGGCCGCCCGTTCAGGTCGTGGGCGGCCTGGCGGCAGCGGGCCCTGCACCCGCTCAGCGAGCTGAGCGAACAGCTCCAGGTGCGGCTGCACCGTCGGGTCAGGCGCCGCCCACTGGGCCGCGTCCAGCTCGGGGGCATCGTCGGCGCTGGGCAGCAGCAGGCAGCGGTCGCCGACCACCACCCGGACGTAACCGGCACGGTGCACATCACCGTCGGCCAGCATGCGGGCCGTGGCGAACTGGGCGGCGGCCAGGTGGGCGACCTGCTCGGTGTCGGTCAACTGGGTAGCGCCCAGCAGCGCGGCGTAGGGCGGGTCGGCGGCGAAGGCGAACCCCAGCCGGTGGCCGAACGCGCTACCGACCAGCGCCCACGGGTAGCCGCCGCCGGCCGCAGGAGTAACCGTCGGGGCGTCCCTGACGGCCGCAGCGTACGTGTCGGCGATCGCGCCGCGGTGGGGGAACCGCTTCGTCAGGTAGTGGGCGAGCGGGCTGGACGGGTTGGCCAGCTCACTGGTGAGCGACACACACCCTCCTCGGGACGCCAGGTGGTCCAACCGATTGATCATGCCCCACAGCCACGACAGTCCGGACCGATGTGAGTGGTGGACCGGCTCCCAGCAGGTCGCTCAGGTCACGACGACGCCTTACTGGCAGATGTCGATGAGCTTGAACGATGGTTGATAGCCGAGCTGGCCGATCCGGCGAGCTGCTTGAACTAGGCTCACTCTTGAGAAGAGCGGCAGGCTGGTGATGGTCCGCTGGCGCCAGTCGCCGAGGAACGCGAACACCACCTCGGTGTCGTGGCCGCCCTGTTCCAGGTGGTCGAGGGCTTGGAGTGCGGAGGCGACGAGCGTCGGCGAGGCGCTGCGCGTCTTGATCATGTCCCGGAGTTGCGCTTTTGCTTCAGGCGACCAGCGGAGGGCATCGCAGCTGTTGACGGCTTGGAGGAACAGGTGGCTGAGCACCGATGACTTGCCCTTGCGCTTGACGTGCACCAGCGCGCCCGAAGCGCCGACAAGATCGCAGGGCTCGATCCCGGTCTGATCAGGCAGGTAGATGAGTGAGCGGTCAAGGACCGCGAACCGGTCGGGATCGGCGCGACCGACGCTCTGGTTGTAGCTGCCCTCGGTGCCGCCGCGGTAGCACGGCAACGCCAGACTGGATTCGGGCAGCCGGCTGAGTTCGTCGTCGATCCGCTCCACGAACGTGCGATCGACCTGATAGAAGTCGCCGTCGCAGAGCACATAGAGCTCGCCGTCGATGGTCAGCTCCGCGCATAGGCACTCAAGGATGGTGGGGGCGCCGACACACTCGCGGGCTTCATCGAGAAACCGCAGTTCGCAGTCGAGGAAAGCGGCGGCTGGGCCGGGTCGCATCGGGCGGTCGCAAGCTCCGACAGCATGGCGACGGTGAGGGTGGTGCGGCAAGCACTGGACTGTCGCTCGCGCGGGTACAGCACGTACTGGATGGAGCGGTCGTCGCCGACATCGATGAGATCGTCCGGGAGCAGCGCATCTACCGTCGAGGGGACGGGCTGGGTGAGGAGATCGGCAACGAGCTGCTGGCGCAGGCGTTCGATGAGCGGCTCATCATCCACCGGTGTGATGTTGTCCACCCAGCCGAAGGCCTGCTTGTAGCCGTCGGTGGTCGAGCGGCTCCGCAGCTCCTGCGACAACTCGACGAGGTCAGCGACGCACTCGACGCCTGCACGGAACCGCACCGACCGCCCACCCAGCACCTTGGGAAGCAGCGGGTCGGTAGTTCGGCCCCCGACCGCCGAGACCAGGTCACTGGCCCGATCGATACGGAAGCCCTCCACCGGGATGTCGCGGGCCGCGCGATGCCCGGTCTGCTGGAAGTAGGGGGCGGTCGTTCGGTACTGCAGGTCGCTCAACCGCGGCGCTCGGCTTGACGGCGGGGACGAATCCCCAGCTGCTGGCAACGGAGGAGGGACGGGAGCAAGGGCGTTGAGGGCCACCAGCAGCCCGAACCGGGGATCGGTGGCCCGGCGTCGCATGACCCGCGAACCGAACCCGAAGCACCAACCAAGCCAGCGGATAGGTTCCCCAGCCGGGGTGGTGTCGCCCGTGGCGCAGAAGAGGATCGCCCCGAGGGCAGATGAGGCTCTCCCGAAGTCGGGAAGCGCCAGAGCGGCCTGGATGAATTGTTGCCACGCCGGCGGGGCGATGGGCCGGCGCACCAGTGCAACGATCACGTCGCCGGGCACAGCTGCGTCGAGCAGATCACTGTCTGCCACCCCAAGGGGCTCAAGACGGCTGTTGGTCCAGAGCGCAAAGCTGGTATCCGGTAGCGAGGCCGTCGAGATCGCACGGATGGGCGAAAGGCCCTGGCGCAGCAGGAAGGCGTTCAGCTGCAACAGCATGGGCGTCGCCTACCTGAGGTCGGTCTCCACGGGTCAGGGATGACCAGCATCATCTCGGCACCTAACGGCCTCCCAATTGGCGCCTACAGTTCACGGTAGGTCCAGATGGGCCGGGAGTCTCTCAGATCAGCCAGAAGGTGTAAAAGGACTGCCCGCATTAGTCCTCGAGGACCGACTCAGCTACCAGCGCCTACCGGACTGGTGCCACATGATTCCTGGGGAATCACCGCAGTCGCGGCCGGGCGGCCCGCCACTTCTCGCCGGAGGCGGCCGGTTTCACGGCCCACGGCCGCGGCGGGTGGGTCAAGGGCGGCCGCAGGCCGGTCCGGAGGACCGCGCAGCGCCCTTGAGGCGGCCGCCGAACGTCGTGGGATCTGGCCGGGCGGCCGCGAAACGGCCGGTCCGCGGCCGGGTGCAGGGGCCCGGCTGCGGCGCCGCAGGCGAGGTCGTTCCCACCCCGGTGAGCTGTCCCGGCGCAGCCGGACAGCGTGACGCGTCTGCCTGCAACGGGGTCGGCGAGGCCGGTAGCAGGTGGGCTCGTGCATCAGGTGCAGCGCTCGGCCGGTCGGCTCCTGTGAGCCTTCCGGTGAGTGGCTTGGGCTTGGCTGGCTCGGTCATCGTCGAGCCGGCGGGGTGCGCAGTCGGTGTTTGTGCCAAGGAAGTTCCAGGCCAGGGCGGTCGCTGAGGCGCCCTGGGTTTGGTGGAGGCCCTGAAGCCAGCATGATGTCGCTGGCAGAAGGGAGGACCACCGTCGATGAGTGCGCCCAGGAAGTACCCGGACGAGCTGCGCCAGCGAGCGGTCCGG
>Ga0081538_10002513_pt1 | contig 17861 bp, 20 predicted proteins | sample TabmetS5T2R1_FD_71022 | JGI IMG/M metagenome (GOLD analysis project Ga0081538, IMG submission 71022) | Tabebuia heterophylla rhizosphere microbial communities from the University of Puerto Rico - S5T2R1 | ecosystem: Host-associated > Plants > Roots > Rhizosphere ... | reverse complement strand
AGGCCCTCGACCCGGAGCTGCTGGAACCCGGCCAGCCTCTCGTCGTCGGCGGGCTCGCGCACCGCGGCGACTACGGCGACCGACTCCGCCACCAGGCGCCGGGCCGCGAACGCCAGCGCCTGCGCCGACTCGCTGTCGAGCCACTGGGCATCGTCCACCACGCACACCAGCGGCCGCTTGGCGGCCGCCTCGGACAACAGGCCGAGCAGGGCGAGCCCGACGAACAAGCGATCGGGCGGCGTCCCGGACTTCAGCCCGAACGCGACGGCGAGCGCGTCTCGCTGCGGCTCCGGCAGCGCGTCCTGCAGCTCCAGCAACCCGGCGCACAGCTGATGCAGCGCCGCAAACGCCAACTCCATCTCGGACTCGACCCCTGACGCCCGCACCACGCGGCAGCCCGCCGCCCGGTCCACCACGTACTCGAGCAACGCGGTCTTGCCGACGCCGGGCTCCCCGCGAACCACCAGCGCCGCACTCCGTCCTGCGCGGACATCGCCGAGCAGCCGATCCAGCGCCGCGCACTCGGGTCCTCGGCCCAGCAGCACCACGTGCCGACGCTACACCACGCCAAACCCCGGGTGGGACCAGGGTCCTCCCGGGGCGCGACGGCCGTGGCCCCGCGGGAACCTCGGCGCCATGACCTCTTACGACTTCATCGTGGTGGGCGCCGGCACGGCAGGGTCGGTCGTGGCTGCTCGCCTCTCCGAAGATCCGGATACTCGCGTGCTGCTGCTGGAGGCAGGGCCGGCCCAGGGACCCGAGGCGGTATCTGTCCCGGCGGCCTGGCCGACACTGGCCGGCAGCGAGGTGGACTGGGGCTATGCCACGGCCCCGCAGCCAGGCCTCGCCGACGCAGCCCTGCCCTATGCACGCGGCAAGATGCTCGGTGGCTCGAGCAGCATCAACGGCATGCTGTTCACCCGGGCCGACCGGTCGAGCTACGACGACTGGGCGGCCGACGGCGCCCCGGGCTGGGGCTACGAGGATCTGCTCCCGTACTTCCGCCGCAGCGAGGCGGCCGATGGCCGCGACCCGCGCTATCGCGGCACGGACGGGCCGATGACGCCGCGGCGCGCGACGAACGTCCATCCCGTCGCGCGCGCCCTGCTGCAGGCGTTCGGCGAACTCGGTTACCCGCTGGTGGAGGACCTCAGTGGAGCCGACCGCGTGGGCGCGTCCCGGACCGAGATCAACGCGGTCGACGGGGTCCGGCAGTCGGTCGCCGACGGATATCTCCGTCCCGTCCTGGAGCGACCCAACCTCACGGTCGTCACCGAGGCTCGAGTTCACTCGCTGACTGCTTCCGGCATGCGCTGTACCGGTGTCGCGTATTCACGCGACGATGAGCTGCACACGGCCGGCGCGGCCGGCGAGGTGATCCTCTGCGCGGGGGTGATCGGCTCGCCGCACCTGCTGCAGCTCTCGGGCATCGGGCCGGCCGACGTGCTGCGCCCCCATGGCATCGACGTCGTGGTCGACCTCCCCGGCGTGGGCGACAACCTTGCCGACCACCCGCTCGGCAGCGTCGTCTACACGCCTGCCAAGCCGATGCCCGCCGGGGTCAACAACCACGGCGATGTGTTCGCGGTGCTGCGCACAGACCCCGGGCTGATCGCGCCGGACGTCCAGATCCTGTTCATCGACGTCCCGTACGTCCGGCCGATCACCTCGGTTCCGGCGGAGGGGTTCACGATCGCCTTCAGCGCGCTGCGGCCGCACAGCCGCGGTTCCGTGATGCTCGCGTCGAGCGATCCCGAGGCCGCCCCCGTGATCGACCCCGGCCTCCTGAGCGACGAGCGCGACGTGAGGACCATGCTCAGTGGGCTGCATCTCGCGCGCGCGATCGGCGGTGCCCAGGCGCTCGCCGAATGGCGCAAGGAGGAGGTGCAGCCGGGTCCGACCGTACGCACCGAAGCACAGGAGCGCGACTACCTGCGCAGGACCACCGGCACCTACAACCATCCCGTCGGCACGTGCAGGCTCGGCGTCGACGAGCGAGCGGTGACCGACCTCGAGCTGCGCGTGCGCGGGATCGACGGCCTGCGCGTGGCGGACGCGTCGGTGATGCCGTCGATCCCCGGGGCGAACACCAATGCCACCGTGCTCGCGATTGCCGAACGGGCCGCAGCGATGGTCCGCGGCGAGACCGGGGCTACCGTCTCGTGAAGGAGACTCGGGTCACTCCGGCAGGATCTGAATGCCGTACTCCTCGTTGAACCTCAGGATCTCCGGGGTGCCGAAGCGCTCGATCCCCCACGCGGGCGGCGGCTGTCCGGGCTGCGCCTCGTCTCCGTAGGCGAACACGCCTTCCTCACCCCCGGGCGTGAACATGAACAGCAGCCGCGCGCCGTGCACGCCCGTGTTCTTGAAGCGGTGCCGAATGCCGCGCGGGATGAACACGAAATCGCCCGCGCCGGCCACGAAGGTCCGGGACCCGTCCAGGATCTCGACCTCGCCGGAGAGGACGAAGAAGGCTTCGTCGGTCCTGGTGTGGGCGTGGGCGATCGGCCCGCCGCCCGGGGGCACGGTGGCCTCGACCAGGCCAAGCGAGCCGTTCGTCGATCGGCCGGATGCCTTGATCGTGTAGGTGTCCCCCGAGAACCAGGTCGTCTGGCCTTCCCCGGCCGGAACGTGCAGGGCTCCGCTCGTGGTGTATCGCGGGTCTTCGGCGGCGTCGGACTTCTCGGACGTTGCGGACATGTTGGGCTCCTTGCGTTTGGTTGACGCCACGAGCCTGGCGCTCACGGGCCGCCATCGCGCCCCTGGCGACCCCGGGTCAGACCGGGGCACGGGTCCTGGGCCTTAAGGTCTCCCCGGGCCCACGATGATCCCCGTCGACAGCGAGTCGTTCCTCGCCATAGTCACGGCCGCTGCGCTCGCCGCGCTGATCGGCGGGCTCGCCTCGCGCCGGCTGCTCGTGCCCGTGGTCGTCATCGAGATCCTGTTGGGAATCCTGATCGGCCCGGAGCTGCTCGGCCTGGCCGAGCCCGACGCGTTCACCGACTTCTTCGCGAGCCTCGGGCTCGGCATGCTCTTCTTCTTCGCCGGCTACGAGATCGACTTCGAGCGGATCCGCGGCACCCCACTCGTGCTCGGCGCGCTCGGCTGGTTGTTGTCCCTCGCCCTGGCCTATTCGCTCGGCGGGCTGCTGGCGCTCGCGGGCGTGGTGCTGTCGCTTCTCTTCACGGGCTCCGCCATGGCCACGACGGCGATCGGCACGCTCCTCCCGATCCTCGGCGACGCGGGGGAACTTCGCACACGCTTCGGCACCTACGTACTGGCGGCGGGGGCGATGGGGGAATTCGGCCCGATCCTCCTGATCACGCTCGTGTTCTCGACCAAGAGCGCGGTGTCGAACGCGTTCATCCTGGTGGTCTTCGTCGCCATGACCGTGCTCACAGCGGTGGTCGCGGTCCGCGGCATCGGCCGAGGCTGGCCGCTGCTCGAGCGCACGCTCGAGACAAGCGGGCAGCTGGCGATCCGGATCGCGGTGGTCACCATCTTCGCGCTGGGGACCCTGGCCGCATCACTCGGGCTCGACCTCCTGATCGGCGGGTTCGTGGCAGGCGTGATCACCAGGATCGCCCTCAAGGGCCGCGAGGTCGCCGTCTTCGAGTCCAAGCTGAAGGCGGTCGGGTATGGATTCTTCATCCCCTTCTTCTTCGTGGTCAGCGGGATCAAGTTCAACCTGAGCGCGCTCACAGACGATCCGGTCAAGCTCCTCGAGGTGCCGCTCTTCCTGGCTCTCTTCCTCGTGGTCCGGGGTGTGCCCGCGCTGCTCCTCTACCGGCGTGTGCTCGAGTCGCGGGACCGCGTAGCCCTGGCCTTCCTCAGCGCGACCCAGCTTCCACTGGTGGTCGCCATCACGACGATCGCCGTCGAGGAGGGGCACATGCGCTCCGCGACGGCCGCCTCACTCGTCGGCGCGGCGATCCTCTCCACCATGATCTACCCGCTCGTCGGCTTGGGGCTCCGCGCCGGCCGCGCCGCCGAGGCGGCCGCCTGAAGCGGGGGGTTACGCCCTGCTCTCCCGCCACGGCAACCTGCGTAGTTCCTCCGCAAGAACCCGGGCTCCCGACGCTCCATAGCGACCCGCCCACCGGTCGAGCCAGTCCTCGTCGTCCAAGTGGAACTTCCAATCGCCGATGACCGCGAGCCTCATCAACAGGAACGGCACCGGCGATGTGAATGGTCGAAAGCTCGAGTTGTATATCGCGGTGCCCTCGTTGCTCGCGTAGAACGCTCCCAGCACCAGTCCCTCTTCCACGTAGGACCGGGCTCCAAGCTGCTCCAGGACGTCGTCGAGGAGACCCTTTGCACGATCGGCCGCCAAGTCGGTGAAGACAACGACGACCGACTTGTAGTTCGCGTCGTTTCCATCAACAGGCTGAGCGCTCAGGAAGCGTCCCTTGTAATCCTCGACGAGCCCGACGACATCTCTCGCGGTCCGGTCGGCGATCTGCTCAGGAGCGAGCCAAAGCGCCTTGCGCTCCAACGCCCCGGGCACGAAGGGACAGACGGGCCCAGAGCGGCCGAGATCCTCGTGGGGCCTGGCCACGAAACTCTTGATCCAGTCAGAGACGGCACGAAGCGCATCCAGCTCGCTCTGGGCGAGCGCGCTCGTCCTGCTGACGTCCTCGAGATCCTCGAGGAGGAAGAGATTGGTGGCCTGTGCTGAGGCCGTACCTTGCATCGCTCCTCCGAACGGTCGAAGAGACAGGCCGTTCAAGATTGCCGCGATGGGGCCCTCTTTCGCGCCCGTGAACACCCTGGTCTGTCGACTGGCCCGGTGCCGTTAGCCGGCGGCCGCCACCGCTTGTGCGGCCTGCGCGCATTCATGCTGGCGGTGAACCGTGCGATCCTGGGCGAACAACTCGGCGATGCGGACAACCTCCGCACCGAGCATCGAAAGCTGGGCCTCCACCGACTCGTCCTTTATCGCGCCCGATGCATCGAACACACGGGCTGCCGAAGCGACGGGCACGACGTACGGCACCGCCCAGCCGCGAAGCGCCCGCACCGCGAACTCCATCGTGTTGATCGCCTGCAGCCCCTGAGTACCACCCGCCGCGCTGATGAGGCCAATCACCTTGTCGTGCAGGTAGGGCGGGTCGCGCCGGCCGAGCACATGCAGCCAGTCGAGCGCGTTCTTCAGAGCGCCCGAGATCGTCCCCTGATAGAGGGGGCTGCTCCAGATCAGTCCGTCGGCCGCATAACAGGACTCGATGAGCTCGGCAGCCGCTTCGCCCGGCTCGTCCTCGTCTGGGTCGTACATCGACAGGTCGAGCTCGCGCAGGTCGAACAGGCGCGTCTCGGCACCGGCGGCCGCCCCCTCGAGCGCTCGCTCCAACGCTGCCCGACTCGTGGACGAGCGCGCGAGCGAGCCCCCGAGGCCGACGATCATCGTCATCGTGGCGAGTATTTCGGGTTGGCGCCGCGTTTGCTCGCGAGCAGGCGCATTGAGGCGCGCCTGGGACCCGTTGACCGCCCTCTGGGCGAGTGAGAGGCTCGCGCGAGAACACCGCGTCGCCAAGGAGCGTGACCTGATGACAGAGGACCAGATCAACGCCCACCTCAAGGCCATGAACGATGTGGACTTCGAGGGATGGAACAACGCCGACTGGCAAGGCGTGTTCGCCGACGGGCACACCGACGACGTCTACGTCGAACTCAAGGGCCAGGAACCCACGCGTGGGATCGAGGAGCACATCGATGCCATGAAGGCGTTCGTCGACTCAGTCGGGGGCACGCCGCCACAGGTCGTGTCTCACCCAATCGCGTTCGGGTCGGGCGAGTGGACCTGCGTCGTCGGCGAGTTCGGAGACGGAAGCCGCATGGTGACCGTCGCCAAGTGGCGCGACGGCGCAATCGCCGAGGAGTACATCTGGCTCTAGGGGGGCCGAACCGGCGGAGATCGCAGGCGGACGCTGCTCTCGTCGGCCCGCGGCCCGGCCGGGGCGGCAGATACTGATGCGGTGTCTCGGCATGGTGTGTCACTTCGGGCCCTCCTCGCGAGCAGGACGCCCGTCAGACCGGCGGCGTGCTCGGCTCCAGCTCACTCAGGAGGCGCCTATACCGTGCCGTTCGACGCGCGCGGCTCGGCGGACATGCTCGACGTGCCGGTCCTCATCGTCCACTCCGAAGCGGCCTTGAGTCCCGATCTCGCCCGCGCCTTCTACGCGGCTGTGCACGCGCCCAAGCAGGAGCTTTGGCTGCAGTCGCAGGGCCAGATCGACTTCTACGACGACCCGAACCTCATCACTCCCGCAACCGAAGCTGTAGCCGCATTTCTGAAAAGAAGCTCGTCACCTCCCGGTTGATGAGAAATGGGCTGGATCGACTGGGCCGAGCGCGTTGAAGATACGAGGCCGGAACGGAGAGCGCTCCATCAGCGCCCCGAACCGGGCGAAGTCCGACACATCGACAGCCCCACCCGGCTTCTGCTTCTTGGAGTGATTCGAGGCGCGGCCGGCGCAGCGGCCCGGACAGGTCGGCCTGCCGCATATCTCAAAGCACAGCTGCTCGCTGTGCGCCGGCGAGCGCCAGCCCGAAATGAGCCGGCCGCGCCAGCCATGCTCGCGAGCCCATACCAAATACCGGCGCAGCCAGGTCGCCACGGGGCGGCCGTCGAACCTCGAAACCCCCGGCCGTGGATCGAGACTCTCGATCGCACGTCGGCGCTGGCGCCGGCGCCTCCGGATCCCCCGTAGCACCTGCCTCACCGACGACCAGCGCGGATCTCTAGGGTGGCGCATCCGGCGAACGAACTTGCTCGTCACCCTGCCGTCGCGCTCGCCGAGATAGCCGAGATACCACTTCACGGTCATGATGCGGCGGTTCGTCAGGAAGCCCTTTTCGCCGTCCACGATCAGGGGGGCGACGTTCTCGAGCCAGCGGTTGGTAAAGCGGTTGAGGGACGCTTGGAGGCGCTCTACATCGAGGCGAGCTTCGGGCGCGTTGGCGGCCTCAGCCATCAATACGTCGACGGGCGCTCAGGCCAGCCCGGCGGCAGCCATCGCATCGTTCTCGAACGTCGCCATCAGCGTCGCGTCATCGCCGAAGACTTTCCGTCGCGCCGCCTTCCAACTGGCGATCTTCGTCGGGCCGTACATGTACTCGAGCTTGTCCGGGTCGATCCCGGAGTTCTTCGACCAGTGCATCGTGTACCGGATCCCAGCCTCTCGAAACGCGGCGTCCAGCCGGCTCTCGAACTCCGGAAACCGCTCGTCGTGGATCATGCCGAACTCAAAGACAGCGGTGACTGGCTCGTGCTGGGTGAAGGCCAGCGTCGCGCGCGAGGCGCGGCAGAGCCTGACCTGGTTGATCGACGGCAGCCGCATCTCCCGGGCCACGTTCGAGGAGATGTCGATCGTCGCCGGCGCGTCCCTCACCGACACGGCGTATGCGCTCTCGATGTAGCCCTCGAGGTAGTAGATCGACGAGGTGTAGATCTGGCCGGGGCTCCCGCGGACCCCATCCAGCAGAGCGACCTTGCGGTACTCCTTCATCTGAAGTCGCGTGATGACGCGGGGCGGCACGACGGAGCGGAACAGGCCAACGAGCTTGAGGATGTTGACGCCCGGCGCGTAGCCGTTCTTGTCCCGGACTATCCAGCGAGGCTTCGGCGTCGGCACGCCGGGCTCGAACGGCACCTTCGGCGCACTCGCCTCCATCGCCACGTGCGTGCGGGTGTGGGGATCGAAGATGAACTCGTAGTGGTAGAGGTCCTTCGGGAGCGCGTCCGCGAATCCGCTCAGCTTCGCCTTCAGGTCCTTGTGATTGATGTCGGCGATCGGCGGGAAGTCGAGCTGATAGATCGGCGCCGTCTCCACCGCCATCGCGGTGATGATCCCGAAAGTGCCGAAGCTGACGACGGCCCCATTGAAGATGTCGTCGTCGCGGATCAGCTCGGCGCCGATCTTCGCGGCGAACTCCTCGTTCAGCACCGGCTTCGACGCCCTCTCGATCCACACCGTCCGGCCGCTGCCCGTGGCGACGTGCAGGCCGCAGACGAAGTCGGGCATCGCCCCGAAGGCGATCTGCGCGCCGTGGGTGTTCCCGGAGACCGAGCCGGCGACCGTCTGGCCGTTGCCGATCCCGGCGGCCTTGAGCGCCCGCCGCTCGGCGTCCGTCCGCGGAACCAGCTCCAAGTAGGCGTTGAGCTCGGCGATCTGCATGCCGGCCTGGGCGACGACGACGTTGCGGCGCTCCGCGGCCGGGTAGGCGTCGTCGAAGTACCGGTCGCCGACGTCGTAGCACCCGTTCAGCAGCTTGGTGTTCACCAGCCAGCCGTCGGTGATGTTGATCCGCGACAGCGCCCAGCCGGCGCCGACCGGGAGGATGCGCTTCCCGGCGTCGCGGGCGTCGCTGATCAGCCCGTCGAGGGACTCGCCGGCGAACCGGAACATGTCGAACCCGGTTAGCAGGGTGCCGTCGGGACCGACGTTGTCGACGTCGAAGATCTCGGCGACCGTCCTGTGCGTGACGTGGACGCCGTTCCACGATTGCGGGCCACGATCATCTTGGTGGACCATCGTTCGCGCTCAGTCCAGCTTCCCGGACTGCGACGGCGGGCGGCAGCAGCGCCAGCTCACCCGAATCGGCGACACCAAGCCGAGCGTCACGAGGGTGATCAACACCTGCGAGAAGCTGCGCCCGATCCTGACCTCCTCGATGCCGAGCCGCCGGCCGTCAGCGAGACGGCAGTTCCTGACGGGCAGGTCCTGGCGCCACAGGCCCCAGGCGAAGCTCTTGAGCGTCGTCGACTTCCACTCCGTGCCCGGCATGTTCTGCGGCTGCGAGTCGCCGATCCCGCCGTCCTGGTAGATCAGGTAGGTCGCCGCGGCAGAAAAGCGGGACTGGCCGATAGGCCTTTCCATGTCTTCGCTCCCCTCGAGTCGTCACTCATCGCAGATGGCCGGCGTCGACAGCCGCCCCGGAGAGCTAGCTGATCGCGAAGCGGACCAGATCTCTCAGGGTGGACGTCTGGGCCTAGGCGGGAAGGTAGCGTCGGCGGACGGTCGCTCGACGACCAGCTCAGGGAAGGATGCGGAAGGCGGCGCGCACGGTCTTTCCGACCTGGGCTGTCCTGCTTCTGGGCTTTGCGACGAGCCGGTAGCGGCCTGGGCTCAGGGCGCGCTTGGCGAGGCGACCGGTGAATCGGAACCTGACGCCGCCGCCCTTGCTGCTGCGTCGCTTGAACGACCCGGCCTGCCGCTTCCAGCGGCCGCGCAGCTTGCGCTCGACGGTGAAGCGCACGGTCGCGGGCGTGCTGAGCCGGTAGCTGATGCGCGTGCCACGCCGAGCCGCGGATGCCACCGGGCCGCCGCGCAGGGCGGGCCTGAACGCGACCGGCCGCAGTCTCAAGCGCCTGAGTAGCAGAGCACCACCCGTCGACCCGCCCGTGGCGATGGTCTCGCAATCGCCGTCGACGCGCCCGGCATACTCGTCGAAGCCGAAGTCGATGCTAAGCGACCGTCCGCCCTCGTCTGTTGGCCTGCGGGGATTCGGTGGGTCGAGCTCCGCCGTGTCGGTGCCGTCGCCGCAGTTGACATCGTCAGGCTGACCGTCACGTGCGAGCACACGGTCGTTACCCCCGTGAGCGACCACGGTGTCCCGCCCGGGCCCCGCGTCGAGATGGTCGTCTCCGGCCTCATCCCCGAGGAAAGGCCCGTATTCGCCATCGCCCAGGAGCTCGTCCGGACCGGCACCCGCCTCGATCCTGTCGCTGCCGGCCCCGCCGGACAGCACGTTCGCAGCCGCGGTGCCGATCAGCCGGTCCGCGTGCGCGGTGCCGGTCGCGTTCTCCACATCCGGGTGGACGTTGTCGCCCTCGCCGGGCTCGCCGTCGTTCGCCACCCCGTCGAACGTCACGCTCACGCCACTCGCGCGCTCGGAAAGAAGGCCCTGGTAGGCCTTGGTGTCGACGCCCTCGCCGCCGATGATGGTGTCGGCGCCGAAGTCGACCTCGGCCGAGGCGCAGAACACGTAACAGAGGCCGGCCGGTCCGATCAGGTCGTCGCCTGGGCCACCATCCAACAGATCGTCGCCGAGGCTGCCGTGCAGGCGGTCGAGGCCCGCACCGCCATAGAGCCTGTCGGTGCCCGCAACATTGGGGAAGATCTGAAGGCTGTCGTCACCGTCATTGCCGTAGGCCACGACATTCGCGTCCTGACTGACGACAAGATCGTCGCGATCGGCTCCGCCGTTGAAGGTGACGCTCTCAAAAGCAGAGTCGATGTTGACCTCGCTCTTCGCTCCTGCGAAGGACGCCACATTCAGCACCATCGAGCGGTAGCGCCCGCCCGGGCAGGTGATCACCCACTGGCCCGGCTTGAAAGCATCCTCCCCCTGGGTGCAGACGGCGGGAATGGCCCAGTCGGGTGGACTGCCCATCGTATTTCGGAGCGTGAGGCTCCCAGCTTCATTCCCGACGATGAGTTGATGGGTCGGGCCGTCCGCGGTGTACGTCGCGGTGCATCCGTCGCCGGGACAGCCCTGCTCGCTCAGGCTCGGAGCGGCGAAGGCGGGCGCCACGTAGGCACCCACGGCCACAACCACTCCAACCACCATCCCTAACCAAAGCACGGCGGACCGCTCGAGTCGTGAAGACCCAATCAGAGGCACGTCGCGCCACCATAGGCCAGCTCTCGTCACTCCGCCACACCCCCGACCGCGGGCGAGTAAGGGGTTTTGGGCATCTTTCCCCCGCCGGGTGTACGTTGATTGTGGCCGCGCAGTGGCCAGGTGGTGGGTGGACGCGGTCCCGTCTCACTCGCCTCGGAGTCGTGCTCGTTCGGGACCGCGGAGAGGGGCCACTGTGCGCACAGGCCGTTTCACATCGCTGCTGGTAGTTACGGCCCTCATAGGGTGGCTGGCGCTGTCCGAAACTCCGGCCGTGGCGAACACCTGCAACATCACGCAGGACCGATCGATCGCGAATTCGACAGTGACGTGGATCGATTTCGTCAATCGGAGTTCCCGGACGCTCGACGTCTATTGGCTCGACTACAGCGGGAATGCGGTGTACTACTTCACGCTGGATCCGGGGGCCTGGCAGGCCCAGCAGACGTGGGCGCAGCAACCGTGGAAGGTGCTCGATAAGGACGGCGTCTGCCGCGGCTACGTCATCGCCGAGTCACAGCGGATCATCTATACGATCTTCAACGACCGGCCGCCCCCCACGCCCAGCCGGGGCTTCGGAGCCGAGACGCTTGTCACGCTCCGGCTCGTCGCAAATCGGATCCCAGCGAGGGGACCGCTCGAGGTCCAGGTCACGAACGGAAACGACTTCGCGGTGACCGGCAAGCTCTCCGGCGAGACCGTCAGCCCGGTCGCGGTCTCGCGCAAGCAGCGGGTCAGGCTGAGGGCGAAGTCGTTCAGCGTCGCGGCCAACAGCAAGGAGCCCGTCGCGCTCACGCTGCCGAAGGCGCTGCGCCGCCTACTCAAGCGCGAGGGAGAGCTGAGGCTGCGGCTGACCGCCAAGGTCAATGACCTGGCCCGCAACACCCGCGCCGTGACGAAGCGGGTTACGCTGAGGCTGAAGGGGAAGCCCAGGCGCTGAGCTCGCACAGCTCGCGGCCGTAAGCGCACCACCCTCGGCTGAGCGCCCCGGCTCGTGTACGGCAGGTCGGGGCGCTCGGCGCGTGTGGCGGGTTTGCAACACACTGGACTCCCTCCCGTAGAGCGGCAGATACTGGGCGGGCGATGTCGCAGGAGAACCTTGAGATCGTCCAGCGTGCGATTGAGCACTACAACGAGACCGGAGGCCTGCCGTGGGACCTCGTAGACCCCGGAATCGAGTGGGTCATCGACCCCGCCGCGTGGGTTGCTGGGACCTACCACGGCCACGATGGCGTGAGGACGCTCTTCAGCCGTATGGCTGAGGTGTTCGACCGCTTCCAGATCGAGGCCGAGCGGTTCGTCGACGCGGGCGATGCAGTCGTCGTGCTTGGCCGCTCGAAGGTCCACGGGGGACTCAGCGGCGTAACGACCGGGCAGCAGCTGGACCAAGTCTTCCGCGTGCGAGCCGGGCGTATCACGGCAGTCAGGGCCTATCTCCGGCGCGAAGATGCCCTCGAAGCAGTCGGCCTGCGGGAGTAGGCGATGTCGCAGGAGAACGTCGAGGTCGTGCGACGTTGGGGCGCGTCGTTGGAGGCGGGCCAGTTGCCCTTCGACCTGACCGACGAGAGCGTACGACTCGACAACGTTGAGCAGCCGGCTGGCGTGATCGTTGGCGGAACGGCATGCGGTTCCGTTACGTGTTCCGCTGATCGGCGGCGTCGGCGACCGGCGTAAAGCTCGCGATTGCGTGCGCGGAAAGCCGCTCATACGCAGCCCGTGCGCGAGCGATCAGATCGTCATAAAGCAGGACATCATCCACCCGCAGTTGCGCCGAATACAGCTCGATCATTCTTCGAGCGTCGCGCTCGCCGCCAAGCTGTCGCTCGGTCGCACGGCTGATCACGATGCTCGTCCGCGCGGATGTCGAGATACCCGGATATCTGTCTCTCAGGACGTCGTACGGCACGGACAGCATTTGGTCGAAGCGCTTAAGGGCGCCATGCATCGCTGCTGCAACCGCGAAAAAACGGAAGCTGGCCCAACCGCCGTAGTTGCGACTGCTCGTCGTCCAACTCGAGCGCGACATCGAAGGCGGTCGAGAGTGCCGCAAGCAGGCGAAAGGAGCAGCGCGCCGGTGCGGCGGCGGCACGACGATGGGAGTGTCGAATTGCATGGGAAGCAGTAGTTCTGCAAACTCGGCCAATGAGCTATGAGGAGATGGTCGCCGAGCTGCGGAACCTCGTCGGCGAGCGGATAGCAGTCTCGATGGCGCTTCAGCAGTTCGGTCCGGCAGACGGGTACCTGGCGGACTTCTCGGGTCGAGTCGAGCCCATCGACGATCCGATCCCGGGCGTCGACTTTCCCGTTCACTATGTCCGGGTCGGCGAGCGCGGTTTCGGTATTCCCCGAGCCATGTTCGACCGCGCGGAGTGGGTGACCACTGCTGGTCAGCGCGAGCTGGAGATCGGTGTTGGCGATGTGCGCGTGGGCATCACTAAGTGTGACGCTTCGGACGAAAGGCGTAAGACTGGTTCGCGGCGATCCGCCGCTTTCGGAGTTCCGCACCCAGTTCTCGATAGCAGGCGTCCGCCCGTCTCCTCGCCATGTGGACGACCGTACGGGCGACACCCTCGCCATTTCACCTGCCACGCGCCAAAGTCAGCCCAAGGGATTAGTGCACGCCACGGTGTGCACCCCTGGCAAAGTCAGGCGAGGCCGGCGATTTTCGGCACGAGGTCGGCGGGCCTCGGCAGCGTCGCGATCTCGTCGGCCACCTCGGAGGCGACCCGGCCCAGCCCCGGGTCGGTGAGCAGGCGGTCGATCAGCTCCGCGTCCACCTGATCCGGCTCCGAACGCAGACCGAGCCCGCGCCGCGCCACGGCGTCCGCGTTCATGTACTGGTCGGCGCCGTGCGGCAGCACGAGCTGCGTGACTCCGGCGTCGATCGCGGTCAGCGTCGAGCCGGCCCCGCCGTGGTGCACCAGCGCCGCGCAGGTCGGCAGCAGCGCGGACAGCGGCACCCACCCGGCCGCCCGCACGTTGTCCGGCAGTTCTCCCAGTGGCGACGGGTCCGCGTCGCCGAGGGCGAGTACGAACTCGGCGTCCAGATGCCGTGCCACGTCGACGAGTTTGGTCAACGACGTGAGCGCGCCGACCTGGGTCAGCACCGTGCCGAGTGTCACCGCGACGCGCGGGCGCGCGGGCCGTTCGAGCACCCACTCGGGCAGCACGCCGCCTCCGTTGTACGGCACGTACCGCATCGGCCAGCCGCGCACCGGCCGGTCGACCATGCTCGGCGGCGCCACGTCGATCGACTCGCGCACCTCGGGAAACCCTTGCACGCCATGCCGTTCGCGTTCCTCGACCATCTTCTTGAAGATCGCCTCGGTCATCGACGCCTCGTCGGCGAACCCGAAGCCGTGCGACACGGCCGGCACGCCGAGCTTCGCGGCGACCAGCGGCCCGGTGCCCTCCATCGACGAGTACACGACCACGTCCGGCCGCCACGATTCGGCCGCCGACACGGTCAGGTCCACCGACACGCCGGACAACTTGGCGAAGATCGCGCCGACGAACTCCAACCCCTTCTCGGTGTCGACGTCCGTGCTGTAGTCGAACTCCTCGGGTTGCTCGCTGGCCGCCTGCTGGAACACCGCGCCGATGTCGACACCCGGCGCGGTGTCCACGACGTGCAGGCCGGCGTTCGCGGCCTCCTTGCCGCCCGCGGTCGCCACCAGCACCTCGTGGCCGGCGGCACGCAGCGCGTGTGCTAGGGAGATCGTCGGGAACACATGGCCAAGACCGGGGGAGGTCGCGAAGAGTGCGCGCACGATTCCCATTTAACACGCGCCGTCGATGCGCGCCATGCCGCGCGATCCTATGAGGCCGGGCTGGAACCTTGCGTCAACGCGATCTCGACTAGCACGCCGCCTACGGCAGGGTCGCCTGCGCGTGCTCGTCGGCGATCGCGAGCCACCGGGCCGCTCGCCGCCACGCACGGTCGCGTTCGACCGGCACCAACGTCCCAGCCGCGTGGGCGCCTGCGAGTTCGTCCAGGCAACGCTGCACGGTCTCGGCGAAAGCCTCGGCGCTGGGCAGGCTGTCGCTCGCCAGGAACCGCGCCAGGAGCCCGTTCAGGGCGCGCTCGTACTCGGCTGACGGCTTCAACGGGCCGTCGAGACGTGCGCGCCCGAGGGCGCACCACGCGAGTTGGTGCGCCGCGATGTGCGGAAGGGCTTCCAAGCCGCGCTCGTACGGGCTCCTCATGGCCGTGCCCCGCTGGCTCCAGGGCCTCGCGCCGGCCTTCGGCCTGCGCTCGCCGCTCGTCCCCGTCCTCCCGGGGCGGTCGCCGCTCCGCCTGACGGCTGCGCAACGCCCGCGCCGGTCGTCAGGAGGACGAGCGGTGCCGCTTGGCTTCGGACGTGTAGCGCCCCGTCGCCGCCCTTCACCACGAAGAGCCACGGACCAGGATCGGGCGCAAGGCTCAGCTCGGCCGCCATCCGCCTTCCTACCTCGCGCTCGGCCTCGGCCATGCCGCCCGGGTACCACGCGCGGCTGGTGCGGACGGGGCGAAGTCGTCGCGCGCCACGCGTTGCGAGCCTCGCGGCGTTCGCCTTCGTCGCGTAGCCCGCCAGCGTCTTGACGAGGTACGCGCCGGCGCTGCCGTCGCCCGTACCGGTCACCGCGCGGATGTCCGCGACCCGTCCGAAGCCGGCAGCCGCCGCAGCCTTCGACAGCTCGCGCTGGGGTAGGTACCGGCCGGTGGCGAGGACATGCAGATGCAGCGCGCCCGCCTGCGTCGTCTCCACGACCGCGAAGTACTCGCGGAGGTGACCGGAGCGCCGCAGTTTCGTCCGCAGCCGGTTGAAGGCGACGTACAGCTCTCGCATCGTCAGGCCTTGGCGGGAGGGGGAGGTCAGGGTGATGAACCGGACGCGGTGGCCCCGGGCGCGCGCACGGGCGATGCCGTCCTCGATCATCAGGCGGGCGGCCTCCTTCTTCTTGCGGCCGCAGTGGACGCACGCCCACGATCCGCAGGGCAGGAGCACCGCCCGGTGGCTCGACAGGCTGACGACGTAGAACGCGTAGGCGTTCGGGCACCGCGACGACTTCGCCCGCGAGACTGCCGACGAGAGCCACCCCAGGCCCTGCTGTTGTGATTGGCGGAGGTGGGCCTGGCGGCCCCCACCAACGAGTGAAGTTCTGCCTATCGCTGCCATACGGTGAGCATGCGGCGGGCGCCGTGGGCTCGCCCGGATCTCGCGTCCCGCCGAGTGGTCTGGCGCGCTCGTGACCAAGTCGCGCCCGCGGCGGACGGCGTTGGCCGGTGGGGACTACGCTCCGGGCCGATGGCGCCCTTCCGGCCCAACCGCGACGAGTACGAACACGATCTGCCGTGGAGGCTGATGCAGAACGGCCCGGTGACGCTCTACTGGCGGAGGGAATACTTCGCGGAGGACATCGGCGCTCTTCGCGAGCGCGGCTTCGTTGTGCCGTTGTTCGACTGCCGGGCGTGGCCGGATGAGTTCGCGCTGCACGAGGAGCTACGGGTCGGGCTCGGGATGCCGGACTACACCGGCCACAGCTTCGATGCGCTCAACGATTCGCTGTCCGAGATCGACGTGCCGGAGGAGTCGGGCGTGATGGTGGCGCTGGACAACGTGACGGACGCGCCGCGCGCCGATGTCCTTCTTGACGTGCTGGCGGGCGCGTCACGGTGGTGGCTTCTGTTTGGACGCATCTTCGGCGTGCTCGCGCGCACCGACGACCCTAATTACGCGCCTCCCCGTGTTGGGGGCATGCGCCCAGCCTGGAACGGGCGGGAGTGGCTCGATGCGAATCGAGCGGGGTAGCCGTCGTCCCCGACTCGGCCTGACGCCGGTGGCCGAGCCGGGGGTCGCTACACCGCGATCTGACGCCGCGTAGCTACGCCGCGAGCGTCAGCGGAGCGGCGTGCTGCTGGGCGGTCATCTCGGCGACCCGCCGGGCGGCGTCGGCGATGCTTACCGGCCGGCGGAACCGGTTCAAGTAGTGCGACACGTCGCTTAGGTACATCGCCGTCGTGTCGAGCCGCTCGTGGCCCATCGCTTCCTGAAGGCTTCGCAGGTCCAGACCGAGCCCGTCGCCGAGTAGCGACGACGCGATGAGGTTCATGCACGCGTACGTGCGGCGGAGGACCTTCGGCGTCAAGACCGGAGGCAGCGCGTCCAGCGGGAGCGCGCCCTTGCACGCCGCCTCTTCGGCCAGGACGCGCACCTTCTCGACCGCGGTTCTTGCCGCCTTCGGCGTGCAGTGCCGGCCCGCGTCGGCGACGAACGTCTCGTGCTGCAGGTGCGCGCCCGCGACGAACTGAACCGCGGTCACCGGGAACATCCAGCTCTGCGGGCGTAGCCGCTGTCCGAGCACGTAACGCTGCCACTCGCCCATGAACTCCTGGCTCACGGGGATCGTTCGCAGCTTGCCGTCGCCGCGGCCCTTGCCGATCACCGTCAGCGTGCGGTCGGTCGGGTTGAGGTTCTGCGGCTTGAGCCGCACGAGCTCCTCTGGCCGGAGGCCCGCATTGAGCAGGCAGCGCCACATGAACCGCTGCTGCGGCGTGAGCTTGTCGCTCTTCTCGACAAGCGCGTCGAGCGCCGACACCTGCTCGGGGCGAAGCCAGTCGCGCTGGGGCGGGCTCGGGGACACGCGCGGGAGGCTGGCCAGGACCGCCTCGTCGGCCCAGCCGTTCTCGATCGCGTAGAGCAGGAGTTGCCGCAGGGACGAGCGGCCGCGTTTGAGCGTGGAAGCCGCGAGTCCCGCGGGGTGGCGCTCGTGGAACCAGGCGGCGAACTCCGGGCCCGTGACCCGGTCGAAGCGCAGGCCGCCGAGGTTGGACCGGGCCAGCGTCGGCCCAGCCGCCTTTCTGCCCGTGACGCGGCCGGTCCGTGGGCCGACGAGCACCGAGATGTGCTCGCGCACGCCTCGGCGGTGCTGGTGGACGCTGACGAACTTCTCGATCGCCTCGGCGACCGTGGGGATGTTTCGCTTCAGGGCGGTGACTGCCATGGGGGCTCAGACCTCCGTCGTGATTGGACTGAGCCGAACGTGGGGTCGCTTGAAGTCCCCACCGCAGCCCTGGACAAGCGTCCGAGAACTGCGGGCGGAACGACGTGCGGGACCTACTCCTGGTCCACGGCCCCGTGCCCCGCCGCTGAGCGCGGCAGGCGCGCTGCCGCTTCAGAAGCTAGGGCGTGAGGGGTTCGCGGACGTGGGTTCGATTCCCACCGTCTCCACTGGGAGAGTTCCGCCTACTCGCGTGC
>Ga0081538_10002512_pt1 | contig 17861 bp, 16 predicted proteins | sample TabmetS5T2R1_FD_71022 | JGI IMG/M metagenome (GOLD analysis project Ga0081538, IMG submission 71022) | Tabebuia heterophylla rhizosphere microbial communities from the University of Puerto Rico - S5T2R1 | ecosystem: Host-associated > Plants > Roots > Rhizosphere ... | reverse complement strand
CGCTTTCGGGCCCTCGGCTCCTTCCCAAGGGACGTCCTGAAGCCTGTAACCTGATGCCTGAAGCCCTGTTGTACAGATCCCTTCTTCCCGCACAGCGCTCCTATATCCCAAACGTCACCCTCCCCGTGAGCGTGTTGTTGGCCGTACGTTTCTCGTATTCGACGGGCCCGGCCTCGACGGTGACCCTGGCGGTCTCGTCGAGCTCGCCGGGTAAAAAGCCGCCGACCTCGACCATCGCCATCTTGTCGGGTTCGAGGCGCGCTAGGGTCTTGCTCTCGGACTGGCGCTCGGCTCTCGTGTTGAGGACTACCTCGACCTCGACGCCCGTCTCGGTCACCTCACCGTCGTTCCCGACGGTAACGGCGAAGGTCGGCTCGTCGGCTCCCGTCAGGACGACGTTCCCGCCCGAGTTCAGCGGCTTCCCCGCGACCCTGACGGCCGTCACCCGCACCCCGTGCAGGGCGTTCGGGTCGCTCCTTGCGGTGCCGGATTCCGGGGCCGTGTCGAAACCGAGCGCCCCGTAATCCATAAAGGATTGCGGTTCTTCGAGGTAGGTCTGGTCGCTCGTCTGGCCAGCGGTCTCCAGGGAACGCTTGACGGCCGGGATGTAGTAGTTCGCGACGATGCTGTCGCTCGTCCTGTAGTCCTCGACGGCCATCGCGAGCTCCCCGGCAAACCCGCTGGCATCCCCCGAAGCCGCCTGCACGAGCTTGTCCGTAGCCTGGAATCTTATGCCCAGCGCCGTAATGATGTAGTGATGGTCGTCCTCGAACTCCGGGGGTATCTCCTCCTGCCTCAAAGCCTGCAGGTATTGCTGTTCCGTACGGTTGGCCGCCTGGGCGAGCGCCTCGTCGTCCAACCTGGCAGGGTCCCCTCCGGCGTTGCCCAGGATGCGCTGGAGCTCCTCTCTGCCCGCGTTGGAGGAGTCGCTCAAGAAGCTGTCCGCGCTCGTGACGTATTTGCGGACCTGGGTCGACTGCTGGGTTGCCACGCAGCCGCGGGCGACGAAGAAGATAAACCCGAAAACCACCACCAGGAGGAGGATGGAGCCGGCGAGGGTTAGCCAGGCAGGGAGCGTCCTCCGGCGGCGCTCTTTCGGAGAGCTGCGGTTTCTCCCGGGACGACCCGACGGCCCCGGACGGCGGGCGGCGGGTGCGGCCCTGTGAGATCTACGCTCTATACGAACCCCCAAAGAACATGTCGTGGGCGAGGGGGGACTCGAACCCCCACGGCCTCTCGGCCACTAGACCCTGAACCTAGCGCGTCTACCAATTCCGCCACTCGCCCGCAGGCTCTCTCCGGGAAACGTCCTGAACTGCGGGGGATTGTACCAGGTATCAGGCTACAGGCTTCAGGTTTGTTGGCGGGTCCGACCGGATGAGTTTGGACTGCGGCCACACAGAAGTCGGCCTCACGTCATTTACGCGCAAGCGGGAATCCACCACTTTCCGAAGAACATCGCTTGCGCCTGAAGGTCCGCTTCAGATGAGTTCCTGAAGCCTTCTCGCAATGCAAACCGCTCGTCGTAGGCTATACAATAGCCTATCAAGTAGTGACAGAGACGCGCTACATCGAGGGACAGGGACGTTACGCGCTGGCCGAGATGGTCGGGCGCGGCGGCTTCGCGACCGTGTGGCGCGCCCGTTCTCTCAAGGGCTCCTTGAGGGGCAAAGACGTAGCCGTCAAGGTCATCCCCGTCTACAACGCCGGCGAGCGCTCGCGCGCCCTAAGGGAGGGCCAGATCGCCGAAGGGCTCAGGCACAAGAACATCGTAGAGACGCTCGAGGTCATCCCGGGCGACCATGAGATCTACCTCGTAACCGAGTATGTGCGGGGGATGCCGCTCGACGAGGCGGCCAAAGGGTACGAGGTAGAGGAGATCGTGGATTCGTTGGCCCAGATCCTCGAAGCCCTCGTCTACGCCCACGGGCAGGGCATAATCCACCGCGACATAAAGCCGCAGAACGCGCTCGTAGACGCCCGCGGGCGGGTAAAGCTGACGGACTTCGGGGTCGCGTTCAGGGCGGGGGACACGCGCCTCACGCGCGTGGGCTTCGCCGTCGGCACGCCCGGCTACATCGCGCCGGAGATCCTGGACGGCGCCGACCCGACCGCGCTCACCGACATCTACGCCGTCGGCGCCACGGCCCGTACCCTGCTCGCCAGCCAGCCCTACGAGCCACCCCCGCGCCTCAGGGAATTCGTCGACAGGACCACCTCGCCGAACCCGGACCACCGTCCGCAGAGCGCGTGGGCGGCCGTCAAGCTCCTTACGGGCAGGAAGGCCCCATCTGGCAGCATCTCGTCCGGTGGACGCCAGACGCCCGACAGGCTCTCGGGCGGTTTCAAAGACGGTGCTTTGCGCACTATCAACGGCCTGGCCGCAGGGTGTCTCGGGTATCTCCTCGCGGCCGAGATCCTGGCGGACAGCGCGCAGGCGGCCGGCGTCGCCGCCGGGCTCGGCGTGCTTGCCTACCTGCTGCCGCGCCTCGGCGCCCTCGGGGTCATAGTCGCCCTCGCCGTCCTGCTTATACGCAACAGCGCCGGCCTCGGGTTCACCGCGCTCGTGCCCGTCCTCGGGGGCGTCTGGGTGCTGGGCGCCGGTGCGGCCAACGCCGACGTGAGAAGGCTGCCGCTTGGCCCTGCGCTGGCGGTGCCGTTGGTCCTCCTCGTCGGGCTGGGGACGCTCGTGAGTAGCGCCCTGCTGGCCGGACTGCCGCTGCTCTTCGGCGCGCTGATGCGTCCTCTAGGAGCGTGCCTTTCGGCGGCCGCTGGAGCTCTTACCTTGATCTGCTACGACCTCACGGTGCGCAACGGCTTCTTCGCCGACGGCCCTTACGCCGAGCTGCCTTTCTCGGGGGAGAAGCTCGACGTCTTGCCGATCACGCTGGGAGTCGGCGGCCTGCTCGATTATTCCCAGGGGTACCTGAATTACTTCCCCAAACTGCCGCTCCTGATCCCCCTTTGGGCCGTGGTGGCCGGGATCGTCTCGCTCGCTGAGTGGACCGGGCAGTGGATGGTCGGCCTCGCGGTCGCGGTGGTCGTGGGGGGCCTGGGGTATGCGTTGCTCATTTCCCCGAATGCTCCTCCAGGCACGCTCACTTCCAATATGATTTCGCTCGGTCTCGCGGCTATAATATATGGGGTGCTCAGGTACCTCGTATCGAGGGTGAGAGGTTAGGTTTCTTTGGGTTTTCTCAAACACATCGAGAAGCGGATGGAATCGCTGGTAGAGGGCGTCTTTGGAAGGGCGTTCAGGCGGCAGATCCATCCCGTAGAGATCGCCAAGGGCCTCACCAAGCAGATGGATGAAGGCAGGATGGTCTCGATCTCGCGCACCTACGCCCCGAACGATTTCACGGTGCACCTCTCCAGGGAGGATTCGGAGTCTATCAGGGCCTACCAGGCGTCTTTGAACGACGAGCTGATCCAGTACGCCTCGACCCACGCGGAGAACAAGAACTACCACCTAATGACTCCCCCGAGGATACGCTTCGAGACCGAAGATACGCTCCGTTTCGGGGAGTTCGGCGTCACGGCCAAGCTGACGGGCGGCGACGGTCCCCGCGAGAAGGGCGCCCCGCAGGACACCTCGGGCCAGACCCGCATCTTCCGCACCGAAGAGTCGAGTGGAGGGCAGATGGACCAGGGCACGGCCACGATCTCCGCCGACGAGGCCAGGCGCCACGGTCTGGCGCGGGAGATCGTCGAGATCGTTCTCGGGGATGAGAAGCACCCGTTGGAAGGGCGTGGTCCGTGGAGCGTAGGCCGCTCGCAGGAGAACGACATCGTGATAAACGACCCGAACGTCTCGAGAAGACACGCCAGGATCTCCCGCGCCGACGGCGGCTTTGTCGTGGAGGACCTCGGTTCTACGAACGGCACGCTGCTAGACGGCGCCCCCATCGACCGCGAAAGGATCGAAGGCGGCGACGAGTTGACCTTCGGCCAGAGCACGGCCCGCTTCATCCGCCGCATAGACTCTCCGGGTGAGGAGTGGGGCGGGAGACGTTAGGGGATGCTCGAGTTGCAGGTGCCGCTGCTCGCGGCGAAGGCCCTGATCTTGCTGTTGCTCTTCGCCTTTATCTACGCCGTGATGAGCCGGAGCATCGGGGACCTGCGGAAGATACGGGACGATGAGCCCTACGTGCCGGGACGGGGCCGCAACGGGCGCGGGACGTACGCCCGCCGCCCCTCCGCCCCTGGGGTTCCTCCTGGGCTGGTGGTCGAGGATTCGGAGATCCTCGCCCCCGAGACGCGGTTCGAGCTCGGGGACGGCGAGACCAGCATGGGTCGCTCCTCTGGCAGCACCATCGTCCTCAGGAGCGACGACTACGCCTCGGGTCGCCACGCCCAGCTCACCAGGCATGGGGGTTTGCTCTACGTCGAGGACCTCGGCTCGACGAACGGGACTTTCGTGAACGGACGCAAGACCGTGGGCGCCACGCCTTTGAGGAACGGGGACACCGTCAGGGTCGGCTCGACCACCTTCAGGTACGAGGAGTAGGGCCGTGCCTTTCCTCGAGTTACTGCCATTCGGCCTCACCCACGCCGGCAAGGTCCGCCAGAACAACGAGGACGCCCTGCTCGTCGGCGGAGGCGAGGACGAGACGCTCTTCGTCGTCGCCGACGGGATAGGCGGCTTCGAGGCCGGCGAGGTCGCCAGCTCCCTCGCCATAGACGTGCTCAAGGATCTCCAGCCGGACCAACCCTTCAAAGCGGCCATAGGAGAGGCGAACCGAAGGATAGTGGCCGCCGGTCGCGGCGACGAGAAGCTCTCGGGGATGGGCACCACCGTGGTCGCCATAAGGTTCGGTGGGAAGCAAGGGGAGCCCGTGGCCGAGGTGGCGCACGTCGGTGATTCGAGGGCCTACCTCGTGCGCGGCGGCGACATGAACCCCATAACGGAGGACCACTCGCTCGTCGCCGAACTCGTGCGCAGCGGCGACCTGACGAGGGATGAGGCGGCGGAGCATCCCCAGAAGAACCTCATCACCCGCGCCCTCGGGGCGGACGAGGAGGTCGACGTCGACACCGCCATAGTGCCCATCGAGGCCGGCGACCGCATCCTGCTCTGTTCTGACGGGCTCTCGGACATGGTCTCGGAGACGGGGATCTCGGAGATTCTGGCCGAGTACCCAGACGACCCGGAGCGGGCGGCCCGCGTCCTGCTCTCCGCCGCCCTGGACGCCGGCGGCAACGATAACATTACCGTCGTCGTCGTCGATGTAAAGGAGCAGCCCGCGGCGGAAGTACGGGAGAGTCGCTCCGGCGCCTCCAGCGAGATGCTCACCCCGGGACATTCAGGGCAGGGTGTGGAGGCGCCCAGCACGCCACCCAGGGCCCGGCCCAGGCGGTCTACCAGGGCCGCGCGTCGGAAGCGGTCTCGTGGTCTCCGGAGGGGTCTCGGGAAGCTCGTGCGGGGGTTGGCGATCGTTTTGGTCCTCGCCCTGGCCCTGACGCCGGCCTACCTCTGGGGGTCGAGCAGGTACTTCTTCGAGTTCCAGGAGGGAGAGGTTGTGGCCTACCAGGGTCTGCCCTACGCTCCTTTCGGCATCGAGCTCAATCAGGAGTGGCGCAGACCGGGCCTCACGGAGTCTCAGATCAAAGAGCCCTACCAGAAGCCCATAGAGAACCGCAAGCTCTACACCAGGGACCAGGCAGAGCGGGTCCTCGAGGACCTGGGTAGCTAGGGTGACCCAACGCGCCTTCACGCCCATGATCCTGGCACTGCTCGTGACCACTTTGGGTTTCGCGACCCTCATCTTCGTCCAGGAGGCGGCGAGCCCGCCCCTCGCCTATGGCGCCTACTACGCGGGGACCCTCTTCGTGCTCTACCTCGGGGTGAGGCTTCTCTTGCCCCACTCCGACGTGCTTCTCGTGCCGATAGTCACGCTGTTGACGGGGCTCGGGCTCGTCATGATCTTCCGCCTGACGTACAACGTGGAGGGGTCGCAGGAGCTCGCCCTGACGCAGGCGGTCTGGATCCTTATAGGGAGCGGCGCCATGTTCTTGGTGGTGCTGTTCTTCCGCAACTACGACCGGCTCTTCGACTACAAGTACCTGCTCGCCATCGCGGCGGTCTTCCTTATAGCCTCGACGTTCACGCCCCTTGGTTACTCGGTCAACGGGGCGCGGCTCTGGGTCGACCTAGGTCCTGTCAACTTCCAGCCCTCGGAGTTCGCCCGCATCGCCCTCGTGATCTTCTTCGCCGGGTATTTGGCCGAGAAGCGCGACGTGATGGCGGCGACGAGCCGCACCTTTCTCGGCATCCAGCTCCCCGCGATAAAGTACTTCGGACCCGTGGCCCTCGTCTGGGCCGCCTCCCTCGGCCTCCTCGTCTTCGAGAAGGACCTCGGCTCGAGCCTGCTCTTCTTCGCCGTTCCTCTGCTGATGCTCTACGCCGCGACGGGCCGCACCGCCTACGTGCTGCTCGGGGGAGTCCTCTTCTCTTTGGGCTCCTTCGTGGCCTTCCTCCTCTTCGAACACGTGCAGCTCAGGGTGCAGAGCTGGCTCGACCCGTGGAGGGACCCCGACGGGACGGGGTTCCAGATCCTCCAGAGCATCTTCAACATCGCGGACGGCGGGCTGCTCGGTACGGGGCTCGGGGCAGGCTTCGCCCAGACCATCCCCGAGGTCGAGACCGACTTCGTCTTCTCCGCGATAGCCAGCGAGCTCGGCCTGCTCGGGGCGACGGCGGTCTTGCTCGCCTTTTTGGCCTTCACCTACAGGGGGATCAAGATCGCCCTGCTCGCTGAGGATGACGCGTCCAAGCTCCTGGCCTACGGGCTCACGGCGATGTTCGCCATCCAGACCCTGATTATCGTGGGCGGGGTAACCAAGACCATACCGCTAACGGGGATCACGCTGCCCTTCGTCTCTTACGGAGGCTCCTCAGTCGTCGGCAACTTCATACTCACGGGCCTCCTCCTGCTCGTCTCGGAGCGGGCGGGACGGCGCGAGGCCGAGGGGCTCGTTTACAGGGACGATCCGTGGGGGGCTCCGTGAACGCCCACCTCAGGCGTACCTTCTACCTGTTCGCGGCGGGGTTCGCCGGTCTCGTAATGGTGCTCGTCTACTGGCAGGTCTACTCCAGGGAGGCGCTGGCCAACAACCCCGAGAACGGTTTTCAGACCCAGCGCAGCGTCTCCTCGCCGCGGGGTTTGATCCTGGCCGGCGACGGCGAGACCGTGCTGGCCAAGAGCGTCAAGCGTCCCACCCCGACCGGCCCCGTCTACGACCGCGTCTATCCCCTGGGCGAGCCGTTCGCAAACGTGGTCGGCTACTGGAGCACCCGCTACGGGGCGACGGGCATAGAGATCGGCAACAACTCGGACCTCTCCGCCATAGTGGGGGAACCGGAGACCCTGGACGACCTGATCAACCGTGCCACGGGAGGTCCGCAACCCGGCAACAACGTGATCCTCACCCTCGACCCCGAGCTTCAGGAGCTCGCATACCAGGAGCTCTCGTCGAGCTCTACGGGCAGGGGCGCCGTGGTCGCTTTGAATCCCAAGACCGGGGAGATCCTCGCGATGGCCACAGCCCCGTCCTTCGACCCCAACCAGGTGAACGAGAACTACCCCGAGCTCGCCAACGCACCCAATGCGCCCCTCGTCGACCGCGCGGCCCAGAGCCTCTACCCACCCGGTTCGATCTTCAAAGTGATTACGGCTGCGGCGGCGCTGGAGGCCGGGGTCAGCCCGCAGCAGAGATTCTTCGACAGCGGGGCCTACGTGCTGCCCGGCTACACCGTAGAAAACTTCGAGGGCAAGGACTACGGGGAGGTAACGTTCACGCGGGCGCTCGCCTACTCAATCAACGTGGTCTTCGCCAAGATCGCGGTCGAGATAGTGGGGGCCGAGGCCCTCACGCAGATGGCCCTGAACTTCGGCTTTGGGGACCCCTACGATGACTTCCCGTTACCCGTCTCGGGGAGCAGCGTCAACAGCCTCCCGCCCGAGCAGTGGACCACGGGCACCCTCGCCCAGACGGCTTTCGGCCAGGGTGAGGCGCAGACCAACGCCTTCGAGATGGCGGTCGTCGCAGGAGCCGTCGCCAACGACGGCAAAATCATGGAGCCCCGCATCGTGCGCGAGGTCCGCTCCCCCGACGGCATCATCCTGAACAAACCGACCCCCAGCGTCCGCCGGCAGGCGCTCCCACCTGCTACGGCCGATACCCTCAACGTGATGATGCAGGAGGTCGTCATCCAGGGGGGGTTCACCGAGGCCCAGATACCCGGCATGAAGGTAGCGGGGAAGACGGGAACCGCCGAGTCGGGCAACGGGCCCCCGCATTCGTGGTGGATCACCTTCGCCCCCGCCGACGATCCGGAGATCGCCATGTGCGTGATGATCGAGAACGGCGGGAGGGCCGATAGAAGCGCCATGCCCCTGGCGGCCAGCCTGATGAAAGCCTACCTCGAGGACGGAATCTGAACATTGTCCGCGCTCGCGTCTATAATCTGAGGTCCGTGCAGCAGCTCGTAGACAATCGTTACCGCCTTCTGAAGTCACTGGGCAGCGGTGGCATGGCCGACGTTTACCTGGCACACGACGACATCCTCGACAGGGACGTGGCCCTCAAGGTGATGAGCAGCCGCTACGCCAGCGACGAGGAGTTCGTCGAGCGCTTCAAGCGTGAGGCCCAGAGCGCCGCAGCCCTCTCGCACCCCAACATCGTCTCTATCTTCGACAGGGGCGAGACCGAGGACGGGACCTACTACATCGCGATGGAGTATCTGCCCGGTGGCACCCTGAAGGACCGCATCCTCAAGCGCGGCGCGCTCCCCGCCCGCACGGCGGCGGCCGTGGCGCTCCAGATGGCAGAGGCCTTGAGGGCCGCGCACGAGCGGGACGTCATCCACCGCGACATAAAGCCCCACAACATCCTGATCACCGAACTCGGGGACGTAAAGGTCACGGACTTCGGTATAGCCCGCGCGGCGGCATCTTCGACCATGACGAGGACGGGTCACATCCTTGGTACGGCCCACTACATCTCGCCCGAGCAGGCCATGGGCGAGCCGGTCGGCCCGGCGAGCGACCTCTATTCTTTGGGCATCGTCCTCTACGAGATGCTCACGGGCGAACTCCCCTTCGACGCCGACACACCCTTGGGGATCGCGATGAAGCACGTCAACGGGCATCTGCGGCAGCCGAAGGAACTCAACCCCACGGTGCCAGACGGCATAAACGCCATAACGATCAGGCTGCTCGCCAAGAACCCCGAGGACCGCTACACGAGCGACTCCGAGCTCATAGAAGACCTAGAGCGCGTCTGTGCCGGCCTCGACCCCACCGCCGCGACGACGGAGATGATGACCCACGCCGCTGCGGCGACCACGCGCCTCACCCCCCCACCTCCCCCGCAAAGAGCCGGCCGCAACAAGATGCGGCGTAGGAGGGTTGCGCCACTGCTGCTAGCCCTCCTCGCGCTCCTGGTCGTTGCCTGGGCCGGGTACTCCCTTCTTCAGGAGCGGCTGGTCGGCATTGCAGGGCCGCAGATTGGTGTCCCGGACCTGGTCGGCATGAGCCTGGACGGCGCCAGAGAGAAGGTGGGTGACGATTTCCAGGTCGAGGTCGCAAAGAGCGTCTCCGGCGAGAGACCCGTCGACACCATAATCAGCCAGAGTCCCAGCACCGGAAAGGCGGAGAATGGCTCGACGATCTCGGTCAGCATAGTCGGGACGCAGGTGTCGGATGTGCCCGATGTCGTGGGCTCGGGACGCCAGGAGGCGGAGCAGGCGCTGGAGGACGCAGGTTTCCAGGTCGAGGTCGCCGAGCGGGAGAGTTCCTTCGATGACCAGGACCGGGTCATGAGCCAGAACCCATCGGGCGGTACGCGTGCCGAGGTGGGATCGGGGGTGACTATCACCGTGGGGACCGGCCCTTCGAGCGTGCCTGTTCCGCGGCTGTACGGGAGAACCCCGGCGCAGGCTGAGGCTGTACTGCAGGGGGCGGGCCTGAGTTTGGGCACCGTGACCCGGGACTACAACAATGACGTTGCACAGGGCAGTATCTTCTTCCAGAACCCCTCGGGAGGGGCGAACGTGGAGCCCGGAACCGCGGTCAACGCCACCGTCAGCCTGGGTCCGGAGCAGGTCGAGGTCCCTGAGGTCTACGGCCTGAGCGTGGCGGCGGCACAGACGGCGCTCTCCAACGCCGGGCTGAACTCCACCCCCATCGAGGTCGAAGGTGACGAGGAGGCAGGCACCGCGCTCTCGACCGACCCAGGGGTCGGCGCGATGCTCGATCCAGGCTCTACGGTTAGCCTCTACTACAGCGCAGGTCCCCCTCCCGCTACAACGGCTTCCCCCGATACCTCGTCGGCGCCCGACGCTTCGTCCAATCCCGAACGATCGCAGGGCCCCGATCGGCAGCCCCGTGACGAACGGAACACCGAAGCGCAACCCGACGAAAATCGGCCGGCCGATAGACCGCAACGCAACGAGAGCACCACCCCGGATAACAGCGGGTCGGGCAGCAGTGGCCAGGGGGGAAGTGGTCAGGGCAACAGTGGACCCGGTGGCGGCGGAGGGTCTGGCTCTGAAGAGGGCTTGGGGTCAGCACCAGAAGAATAGGGCGCTTCGCGGGTAGGGGTGCGGGTTTGAAAAGATGGGGCGGGTTTCAAACCCGCCCTACAGGAGCTCCCGCCTCACGTAATCTCCGAGGGACCCTGCGGGCATCTCCACGGGGGGATCTATTCTAATGAAGCTGTGGCGGCCGACGGCGTTCTCCAGGAGCCAGTCCTCTTCGACGGTCTTGGCACGCTCGAGGTCATAGCCGGTCTCGAAGTAGACCGCGCGCAGCCCGCCGGAGGGAAGTTCGACCACGAGGATGGGGAACTCTCCGGGGGAGTTCGCCCGGATCCTGACGCTCTGTTGTGCCTGGTCGTTTTCCATGCCCGGAGTCTATACGATATCAGCACACTCAGGCTAGCGCCTTCGCTTGGCGGCTCTCACCTTTCAGCTATCAGGAAGTCGTCTGAGAGCCTCGCCAGGAGCGTAGAGCCCGACTACCACTGGTAGCGGTACGTCGTGCGCAGAAGGGCGAGGCCGGAGCGGGAGAAGCTGAGGGCTGAGAGCGAAGCCCGTAGGGCGGAGCGGGCTGACTAGCGCGGGTTCAGGTATCCTCCTGAACCCGCTAACGGCGGGGGCCCAGAAGGGCCGTGATAAAATCGTGGGAGCATGAAGAGACCGTATGACATTCATATTCGTGGAGGAACTCACCATGTCAGATCCCATACCCAAAGACGGAGGAACTGAGGCCGGAGCCTCAGAGGGAATCGCCGACGAACCCCTGCTCGACAGGCTTCCCCCCGCGGATCTGCCCGAGGAGTTGCTCCTGGGGCGTCTCGGCAGGCTCGACACCAGGCGTGCGCTGGCCGAGATCTGCAGGAACGTGCCCGCCCTCGAAGAGATCCTTCTTCCGAGGGGCATACAGGCCGACGCCCTGACGCGCAAGTCGGGCGGTGGCGCTCCGCTCCTGCGGGGCATCGCCCGCAGGATCTCCCACGACGCGGCTGCCTGGGGGGCGTTCCGCACCGCTATCCAGGATCAGATCCCCCCCGAGACCTTCGAAGCCCTGGAAGGTTTCTCCCCGGAGAGACTGGAAGAGCTCAAGCAGGCCTACACCACCGAGGGTTTGCTGTTGGCCGCCCTCAGCGCGGAAGAGGAGCCCGAAGACGGCGTCGTCGGGGCGCTCGTGGAGGCCTGGCGGGAGGAGAGGGGCGAGGCCGAGAAACGGGCCTCCGAGGATGCGCGTGTCAGGGACCTCGAAGCCGAACTGGAGCGCTTGAAGCAGGACAACGAGCGACTCTCTTTCGGGGCCAGGGCCGCCAAAGAGAGGGCCGCGGCCCTCGCCGAAGAGGTCGAGGTCCTAACCGGCGAACGCACGGACACCTCCGAGCTGGTAAGGAAGGCAGAGGAGAGGGCGGCCGAGGCGTTGGACCTGCGGAGCCAGCTCGACGAACGCATCGAAACCCTCCAAAGACGCGGGGCCCAGCTCGAGAAGGCACTCGATGGCGAGCGCTCGGCCTACTCCAGGGCGGCCGAACGCGTCGAGGAGCTGCACGAGGAACTAGGGCGCGTGGTCGAAGAGCGTGACAGGATAAAGAACGCCTTGCAGGACGCCCGCTTTACCGACAGGGGCTTCGGAGAGCTCCTGGTGCGGGCCATAAAGAACGAGGTCGCGGCCCTGCCGGCTTCGCTCGAAAGCACCGCGCAGGCCGCCCGCCTGATGGAGTTCATGGGCAAGGTGCTCCAGGCGCACGGCGACCTGCGAACCAGCAGGGAACCAAGCCGCGGGTCCTCGGATGAGGACTCCGACGACAAGGACCCCTCTCCAGCGGACCCGCAGGACAAAACGGATGGGCCGGCGGGTAGCGTCACGCTCCCACGGGTCGGCGGGTATGCCAAGCCGAGGCCGACGCTCTCCTTCCGCGCCCTGGGAGGGGCTGGAGAGGTGGGTGGCAGCAGCCACCTCCTCGACTTCGGCAAGACGAGGATTCTGGTCGACGCGGGGATCAAACCCGACGGACGCGGCCCCGTAACGCCCGACTTCGGCGGACTCGATGGGCTCGACGCGGCCGTCGTAACGCACGCGCACCTGGACCACTGCGGGGCGCTTCCCCTGCTGGTGCGGGACCGGCCCAAGACGCCCATCTACTGTACGCCCCCTTCGGCCAAGCTCATAGTCAGCGCCCTAAACGACCACGCGGCGATGGGCGGCGGGCTGCCCGGCGGCGCACCCATCCATGAGGTCCGAAAGCGGCTGGTCCCCGTGCCCTTCGGCAAGCCGCTAGACGTCGGGGGGGCGAAGGTCACCCTGACCGAGAGCGGCCACATCCTGGGGGCCGCGAGCGTCCTCCTCTCGTCGGGAGAAGCGACGGTCTTCCACACCGGCGATATCTGCATGGAAAACCACTTCTCCATCCCCTCGGCCCGGCTCCCCGAGGTCAGGGACATAGACCTCCTCATAATGGAGGCGACGCTGGCCGACCAGAAGCCGCAACCGTTCTCCGAGTCCATAAGGACGATGGTCGAGGTCATAAACGACACGACGCTGGAGCGGGGCGGGACGGTCTTGATCCCCACCTACGCGCTCGGACAGGCGCAGGAGATCATCCTCGGCATCAAGCACTACGGTAGGGAGTACGGCCTGGACAGAGAAGTCTTTATCTACGTCGACGGTTCCGTGGTGACGACCTCGGAGAGGCTCTACGCCGAGCAGCTCCGGTATATGAAGCCTTACCTCCAGCACGGCGACCCGCGTGAGATCTTCTTCTCGGAGAACATCAGGGCCGTCGCCAACGACGACAAGGCGCGCGAGCGTATCCTTTCGAACCCCTGCGCCATCATCGCCTCCCCGGTAACGATGCAGGGCGGGGCGAGCGCTTTCTATCGCAAGCGACTGGAGAAGGGTTCCCAGAACGCCGTTATCCTGCCATCCAACGCCGCCTCATCCTACGGCACGCACCGCGCCGAAGGAGAGGAGGAGCAGTGGAGGGTCGAGCGGGTCAGCTTCGCCGCGCACTGCACCCAGGACGAGTTGCTCGGTATCACCGAGAAGCTGAGCCCGCGGCAGATCATCCTGATCCACGGCTCCAAGCGCAGGATAAGCGACCTGGCCTTCAGGCTCGCCCCGAACCACAAGATCCACACCCCGACCGTGGGCGAGACCGTCCGCACCGTGTTGTAGGGGCGGGTTTGAAACCCGCCCCTACGGACCGCGGCGCTATCTCGGCCAGCGTAGTGCCGTCGGGGCTCTCCTGCCCTCGAGCAGATCCCTGAGCGAATACGGCTCATCCGTCCAGCGTCTGCCGGCGCCCCCGCAGAGGGACGCAAGGTCGATCAGGCGTCCCAAAATTCTGAGGCAGAAGCCGTTCAACACGTCGTCGGGATCGTCGACCCGCCCGCGTGCCCGGGTCACGAAGAGCCCCCTGGTCTTCCAGACGCCGTCGCGGTAAACGGCGAAGATCTGGCAGGGTGCGTCTCCGGCCTCCGCCGACCAGCCGAGGATGCGGCCCGAGTAGCCTGAAGGCTCCGGGATGTACCGGCTCAACTCCTCGTGCATGAGGTCCTCGTCGGTCTCGGCCGCCGCGCCAGGCACGACCCCGAACGAGACACCGGCCTCCCTGTCTGGCCCGGCCCCCGCCCGCAGGTCGAACGCCCCGCCGGCGTAGGCGGTCTCGATCTCGAACCCGGCCTGCCTTCCGAGTACCGCCGTGTACTCGAGCCCGGCGAACAGACGCCCGGAGAAGCGGCGCGCCATCATCTCCACTTCCCGGATGAGCTCGAGTGACGCGTCAGCCTCTTCGCGGTAGCGGCGCAGACGGGAGAGCGCGCTCTCCTCGAAGCCCACGTCTCTAATCCTTGGCCCAGGCCCTGAGCACGCGGTCTGCTAGCCCGGGCAAGAGCGTTACGCCGGCGATGAAGAGCCGGTCGGGGACCGTCACGTAGACGTCGCGGGGACCTTTTTCGGCAGCGTCCGCGATCTTCTGTGCGACCCTCTCCGGCGTAACGCCCTTCGGGCGCCAGCCTCGTTTCTCATCTCTCGTGCGTCTGGAGTTCTCCCTGAAGGAAGTGCGGGTCGTGCCCGGATAGACACTGGTGACGGAGATGCCCCTGCCGGCGACCTCCACCCGGAGAGCGTCGGAGAGAGCATTGAGGGCGAACTTGCTCGCGCAGTAGGCGCCGACCTTGGGGATGGCCCGCCTGCCGACCACGGACGAGACGTTGATAATCCGTCCCCCCTCCCCCATGTGCGCCAGGGAGGACTGTATGCAGTTCAGCGGGCCTATGGCGTTGACCTCGAAGACGTGCCGCACGTCCTCGGTTCGCACCTCGGCGATCCTCCCGGAGAGTCCCAGCCCGGCGTTGTTGACCAGCACGTCCAGGGACCCGAGCTCCGCCACGGCCCGCCGGACCATCGCCTCGACGGAGCCCCTGTCCGAAACGTCGGTCTCGACGGCCAGCGCCACGCCTCCTGAGGCCGAGATCTCACGCTGCAGCGCTTCGAGTCTGTCCACGGCCCTGGAGGCGAGCACGACCGAAGCGCCGCGCAACGCAAGCTCCCTGGCCGTCGCCTCGCCGATGCCGCTCGAAGCCCCGGTGACGACCGCCACCTTGCCTTTCAAGGCCCGCCCCACAGAATGACTATCTCGGGGGAGCAGTATATCTTGCTTCCCCGAAGCAGCCCCTCACCAGGACGGACGCCAGGGCGGGAAAATGGATGGGTCCTGGTGGCGCAAAGAGATGTCGTAGAGCTCGCGGAATATCTCCATGACCTCCTCCTTGCGCCGCTCCTCGTGGGCGGTCAGCCTCTGCGATCGCTTCAAGTTCTCCAGCCAGCGCAGGCTCTGAGTCTTGCTGACCACTATCCTCCGTCCTTCCGTTCCTGGCAAGCTAGCTTGCCCCTCCATCAACAGGGGCACGTATAGTAGCACGGCGCTTCGCGCCTCTCAGCGCGCGCCCTGTCGGGCGCTTGTCAGCACGGCGCTTCGCGCCTTGTCAGCCGGTCAGCTAGGTCTGGGATGGCGGGAGGTTCTCTCGAGAATCGGTTCATGGAGGAAAACGATTCGCGGACGAGCACGGGCGGTGACCCGGCACCAGCAAGCTGAAATGCTGACAAGCGAGGGCCTGAAAGGCCCGATGCGTGCTGAAGTGCTGACCAGCTTGCAAAGAGGTTATACCTCTTTGCAAACCTACCGGCCGTTGATGAGCCTTGCGGCTTCCTTACGGTCGCTAACGCCGAGGACCTTGTAGGCGGCGCGCAGGTGTTGCTTTACCGTCGACTCGGATAGGAAGAGGTTCCTGGCGATCTGTTTGTTGCTGAGTCCCTGGGCGACGAGGTGCAGGATCTCCCGCTGTCGGATGGTGAGCACGTCGAGATCCGCGGAGTCATCGTTCGCTATGAGGTACTCGAGGAGCTTCCTGGGGGCGACGATCTCGCCCCCGTGGGCCACTTCCATGGCGCGGGCTATCTGATCCAACTCCATCCCGGCGTGGATGAACCCCCTGGCCCCGTGACTCAGGGCGGTCCGGGCGAGCGGCAGATCCAGGTGCAGACTGAAGACCAGAATGGCGATGCCAGGGTTGACCCCCCTGATGCGTTCTATGCCCTCGGGGATGCTCTCTGTGCCACTAGAGTCGAATATGGCGCAACAGGGAACCTCGGCGTCCGTCGGAGCGCCGTGCCCAACGTGTACCCGCGCCCGGCCTTCGAGCGCCTCCTTGAGGCCGGCGGCCACGACGGGATAAGGGCAATCTATCCAGACAAGCCCCAAACGCTCATGCTCGCCGCCCACCAATATCGCCGCCCCCGTAGTAGGTCCTGCAAGGCAGGGCACGTACACCACGATGTAGTAGGACAATGTTAGCATCATACCAAAGAATGTCCTGGTACTAATACCCCGGCTTAGCCTACCGTCCAGATAGACTCCGGTACGAACACTACCCATGATCCGCACTCCGCCAGCCCGAGTTCGGCGCCGGGTCCTCCTCTGTATACTACCCGAGTGGCCAGGGTACTCGTCGGGATAACGGGCGGCATCGCGGCGTACAAGACGCCGGGGGTGATCCGGCGCCTCAGAGAGGCCGGATACGAGGCCAAGGTCGTTGCCACCGAGGCTGCCTTCCGCTTTGTTCCCGAAGAGACCCTCTCTGTGGCAGCAGGTTCTCCCATTCACACGGACGTGACCTGGTGGGAGCATTCGGGGCGAGTCGAACACGTCTCCCTGGCCCGCTGGGCCGACCTCGTCCTCGTAGCCCCGGCTACCGCGGACTCGATGGCGCGGGCCGCCATCGGGCTCGGGGACGACCTGCTCTCGGCCACGATCCTCGCCGGCGCGAAGAGGGTCCTCTGGGCACCGGCCATGAACCCCGAGATGTGGCAGAGCCCCGCCACAAAGCGAAACGTCGAGACGCTGAAGAGCTGGGGTCACCGCTTCGTCGGTCCCGCTGAAGGCCTCATGGCGTCGGCAGAGGAGGAGCCGGGACCCGGGCGCCTCGTCGACGAAACGGAGATAGTGGCCGCCGTCGAAGAGATTCTCGCGAGCTGAGACATCGGGCTACAGGTTTCAGTGTTTGCAGCGGACGGTCACCTCGCCGAGCACACCCGCTCCGCCGTTTCGTGGCTCGGTCCTTCTCAGGAGCGCTCTGAGTCCTTTCGCAGGTAGTCCTTTAGGGCATGTTCGGTGCTCGGGAAGGCCATCTCCGCCCACGGGAGAGCCTCTCGTGGGAAACTCCTGACGTCCATCGTCTCGTCGAGAGGCGTCGGCTCGCCGCCCGTGACCTCGGCCGCGAAGACGGCTATGGCCGGTATCTGTCCGTCGTACGTGTAGAGGCCGATGATCTCCCCCACCTCGATCTCCAACCCCGACTCTTCGAGCACCTCGCGCCTGGCGGCGGCCTCGGCCCGCTCACCGCGCTCTACGAACCCGCCAGGGAAAGTCCACTTGCCGTAGCCGGGCTCTATGTCGCGCTGGATCAAGACTATACCCCCGTCCATCTCGACGATAGCCCCAGCCACCAGCTTCGGCCCCAGGTAGAACACGAAGCCGCAACTCTCGCACACGAGCCGTTCCGGGTCGCCGCGTTTGAGCAAGCGGACTCCGAGGCGGTTGCCACACCGGGGGCAGAACTCGTACTCGGAGAACCGATGCTCTACTTCCAAGGTGTTCTCAGGTTACTAGAGCCACGCCCGGCGTGCTAAAATACCCGCCCACGCGGACGTAGCTCAGTTGGTAGAGCGCCAGCTTCCCAAGCTGGAGGTCGCGGGTTCGAAGCCCGTCGTCCGCTCTGTTGTAGCATGTCAGCACGCTTCGGGCCTTGCAGGCCCTCGCTTGTCAGCATTTCA
>Ga0081538_10002511_pt1 | contig 17862 bp, 17 predicted proteins | sample TabmetS5T2R1_FD_71022 | JGI IMG/M metagenome (GOLD analysis project Ga0081538, IMG submission 71022) | Tabebuia heterophylla rhizosphere microbial communities from the University of Puerto Rico - S5T2R1 | ecosystem: Host-associated > Plants > Roots > Rhizosphere ... | reverse complement strand
CGTCCCACTAACGACCTACACTACGTTAGTGAAGCTAACGTTAGTGGCACTAGCAGACCAGAGGTAGCCACATCGCCCAGGCGCGCCGCATCCATGACCCGCTACCCGGGGAGGTCCATCGTGGCTCAGCGACAGCGACTCGCCCATGCCCAGCCGCGCACCCGCCCACACTCCCGACGGTGGATAGCGTTGCTGTTCGGCCTGGTCGCCCTCATCGCCGCTGGGGTGCCGGCGGGCACCGCCCAGGCGTCCCCACCGCCAGACGCCAACGCACACAAGTACCTCGGCACCTGGAACTACGACCAGCCCGACCCGGCCACCATGCGCAACATCGCCGTGCTCAGCTGCCCGCCCCCTGGGGACAGCTGCGCCTCCGGCCCCCTACCCCTGCCGCTGCACATCCCCCAGATCGGCAACATCGTCTTCTCGGCGGCCGCCAACGGAAAGGTCGTCGGGCGGACCGACCAGGGCTGCACCTGGACCTTCGCGGTCACCACCGGCTCGCTGGAGTTGTCCCCGCCGGGCCAGTCCTGCTTCAACCACACCATCGGCTCGGCCTACACCCTCACCCGCTGGTCGGTCACCGTGGCCGGCAACCACGAGCAAGAGACCATCATCGGCATCAGCCACCAGCCAACCGGCGACCTGGTCACCACCATGCACCACGGCGCCCGCACCAGGGTCAGCGGCGTCGGCGGGTTCCCGGCCATGGCCCGGTTCCTCGGCGCCTGGACCTATGACCCCGCCAGCCCGCAAACCTTCGTCAACATGCTGGTGACCGTCCCCTCCGGTGCTGGCGTGCCCAGCGTGTCACCGGTGCAGGGCGAGGTGCGGGTCACCAGCGAGCACTACGGCGCCATCGCGGCCCGCACCGCCGATGGCTGTGTATGGACTCTGGCCGTCCAGGGCAACACCGCCGAACTCGATCCGGCCACCCAGAGCTGCCAGCTGGCCACCGGCACGGTGCGGGTCTTGTTCTGGGCGGCGGCATCCGATGGTGACCACCAGCACGTCGTCATGGCCGGCACCAAGGAGCTGAACGGTCAGCAGTCGACCTTCTACCTCTACATCGGTGCCCTGACCAAGCAATAACCGCGGCAGACAACAACTTCGGAGGACCTGATGCGGCTCACGGTCTTCGGCGCCAGCGGCCAGACCGGCCGCCACCTCCTCACCCAGGCCCTGGACGCCGGCCATGACGTCACCGCGGTGGTCAGGGACCGGACCAGGCTCCCCCTGCACCACCAGCGGCTGCAGGTGGTCACCGCCGACGTGCTCGACCCGGCGGCGATCCAGCCGGCCGTGGCCGGCGCCGACGCCGTCATCTCCACCCTGGGACCACACCCCCCACGCAACCGGTCCTCGATCATGTCGGCCGCCACGGCCAGCATCCTGGCCGCCATGCGGACCACCGGCACCAGCCGCCTGGTCGTGATCAGCGCCGCCCCGGTGGCCACCGACGACCACGGCACCACCCTGCCCGAGCGGCTGCTGGCCCGGCCGCTGCTACGGAGGCTGCTGGGAGGCCTGTACGCCGACCTGGCCGCCATGGAGGACACGATCCGGCGCAGCGGGGTCGACTGGACGATCCTGCGCCCACCCCAGCTCACCGATGGGCCCCGGACCGGCGCCTACCGGCAGGCCAAGGAGGCCAACCTGCGCGGTGGCTACCGCATCTCCCGGGCCGACCTGGCCGACGCGATCCTGGCCAGCCTGGACGACCCGGACACGGTCAAGGCCACCATCGCCATCGGCTACTGAACCCACAGCCCGGCCGGCCGCGCCGCCGCCGCGGCCTGCTCGCCAGGTGTTTCCCGATACCCACGAGCAGCGGGACTGGGCGCACAGGGCCGCCAATATGCGCACCCGAACAGCTCTCTATCTCTGGCGAACCGACGACCCGAAGTAGCTCAAGCCACACCGAGGAGTCAAAGCAACTCGTGCACAGGTCTTGACCATTCCTCTCTTGAAAGCACCCACCGTCAGAACGCCTAACTTCGCACCTGACGGTCCGCACTCCTGGCCGCTCATGGTCCTTGCGAGGGGTCCAGCTCCAGTCGCCCGTGGGAGCGCTGGCTGAGCGCCTGGCGCAGCTCTTCGCGGGTGATGAACCCAAACTCGGTGGAGGCCGTGTCGCTCAGCCGGAACGCACTTGGCCCTGCCGCGCGGAAGCGCTGGGTGACACAGCCCCCGGGGAAGGTGTAGGCGCGGGTTGCCGAGAACTCCGCGCTGTTGCGGTCGACGCGGAGATAGCGGCGTGCCCCCGACTGCTCGGAGGTCACCTCGGTCGCGCCGGCCAGGCCACAGGAGGCGGTGAGCCTGACCACCATCGCGGCCTTGCCGCCGCGGTCGTGGTCCAGGGTGATCACCGAGCGGCCGTTGTTGACGGCCACCTCGGCGACCGTCCAGTCGACCGGCACCAGCTGCAGGCACGGGATCAGCGAGGCCGACGGCACCGACTGGGCCATCAGCCACAACGGCTCCAGATGGCCACAGTCCACGTCGGTCCTATTGAGCGGGGTCGCGACGGCCACCTCGTTGCTGAAAAGGTGCCTGGGGTTCAGGGCGGCCAGGACGACCAGGGCCAGGATGGCTGCCCACAGCCCGATCCGGCGGGCGCTCCAACGCTGGACCCGGATCGGCCGGGGCGGGCTGGGCAGCAGGCGGATGAACTCGGCGTGCAGGTTCCGGCCCTGGGACCTGAGCATGTGCCGCAGCTGGGAGGGGAGAGCCAGGCCGCGGGCGGCGGCGAACCCCTCGGTGATCTCCTCGACCGTGAAGTACTGCAGGGCCCGGCGGTAGACCCGCTCGGGGCTGGAGCGCAGGGCCAGGCACAGCATCATGTTGGCCAGGTCCACGGCCTGGCGCCAGGGCGAGGGGCGGGCCTCCACAAAGGCCACGTCGATCAGCAGCATGCGGCCGTCGCGGACTAGCAGGTTGGCCGGCTTGATGTCCCGGTGGGCCAGGCCGGCGTCCCACAGCTTCTTGATGATGCGAAGGCCGTCGTCGATCACCTCGTCGGTGACCTCGGCCTCGCCCAGCTCGACCGCGCCGTCGAAGAACTCGGCGACCAGCAGGTACTCCCGCTCCGGAGTCAGCTCCACGAACCCGTGGGGGCGGGGGGTCGGCAGCCCGGCGGCGTGCAGCTTGTGCAGGGCGTAGTCCTCCTGCTGGACCAGCCGCCGCACGGTGTTGAACGGCTTCTCGTCCTCCAACCGCCCGTACAGCAGCTCGCGGCCCAGCTTGTACCAGCGATCCGAACGCAGGTGGCTCTGGGCGTACAGCTTGCCGAACAGGACCACCGGCGGGTCGCCCTCGACGGTGATCCGCAGCGGGGTGGAGCCGGCCGAGCCCGACAGGCCGAACGGCTTAACCTCCTGGACCGCCAGGCCGAGCTGGTCCTCCAGGGCCCGCCGGATCGCCTGCCCGCGGGCCCCGCCGACATCCAGGTGGGCGCTGCGGCCCCGACGGTAGGCGACCGGGTAGACCTCGTTGGGAGTGAACCGGCGAAACAACAACAACGGGAGGGCCACCCCGAGGCCCACCCCGACCAGCACGTCGCTGGGGGCGTCGACGCCCAGCGCCATCCGGGCCAGGGCGACCAGGGTGATCAGCCCGGCCACCAGCCACTTGCCGAGATTGCGCCAGCGACCCTCCGGCACCAGCGTGTACAACACCGCCATCAGGCCCGCCGTGAGGTAGGCGACCTGCACCGACGGCATCGCCCAGCCACCCCAGCTGGTCTGGAGCTCCACCCCGAACGGGCGCGGCCGCCGGGCGATCATTGCCAGGCCGAACGTGAGAAAGTCTCCGAGCACGGAGATGACCAGCCACACGATCAGGTGCCGCCAGCGCCGCAGGACCAGCAAGACCAGCACCAGCCCATACGACACCGTCCAGAGCACCCACCAAGAGGCGACGCGGGCCAGGCCCCGCAAGGGCGCCACCAGCCCCGGCCCGACCAGGCTGGTCAGCCACTGCACCACCGCGTCGTCGACGACGGTGACCGCCACCGCCGGGCCCCGCAGGCCAGGGGCGAAGATCGCCACGGTCAGCCCGACCAGGACCACGGCCGCCACCAGCCAGCGGATCCCGCTGGTCTGCAGCCGATACGGCAGCGGCGGGGCCGCCCCGGTCGGCCGCCGCCGCCGCGGCGACCGCACAGCCTCCGGGTGCACGGGCAGGGCGCTGGTCGGCCTCGAGCGGTCTGCGGGCACGTCCATGGGCCCCTCCCTACCGGAAATATCCGTCTCCCGGCACGACGACCTTGTTGGCTGGGTTCTGGGTTGTCAAGGCTCAGAACACGCCATGCGACCAGCCGGCTGCAGCCAGACACCGTCGTGGCTCACTGAGCAAGCCCCACCTGAACATAGAGGCGGTGGCCAGCCCCTGGTGATCCTCACTGGTGAGCAGCGCCATGGAGGTCACAACCGTTATCGGCCGAGTGCCGGCGGCGTCCTCCGTGTTCGGGGATGGCGCTGGGGCCGTGAGCGCTCCTAAAAGAGGTCCACCACGGCGGCGTCTTGGTCGCGCTGGCCGGCCGATAGAGGGCGTCCAGCCGGTCGCGGAGGGCGGCATCGGACTCGGGATACAGGTGGCCGTAGCGGTCCAGGGTGAAGCTCACCGAGGTATGCCCGGCGCGGGCGGCGACCTCTTTGGGGTTGGCGCCGGCCGCGATCCACAGGGCGACGGCCGTGTGGCGAAGGTCGTGGATGCGCAGCCCGTCCAGCCCGGCCGTCCTGGTCGCTGGCCGCCAGATGCGAGCGCGGAACGCGATCACTCGAAGCGGCCCGCCCTTCGGAGCGGTGAACACCAACGCATCCGGCTCGGCTGGCGTTGCCAGGTGAGCGGCCAGCTCCTCGACCACGGCGCGCGGTAGCCCGACGGTGCGGCGGCTGGCGCGGGTCTTGGGTGGCCCTGCGAGCCCCTGGGCTCTTGCCAACGAAGCAGTAGTCACCCAGGACTGACCTCACCAACCGGACCGGCTAGGAGCCATCACCGCCAGGCCCGGAGCATCTGGTGCTCGCCGACCGTGCCACTAGCGTGCCATTCACAACGTCATCACCGGTTTCCAGCGGACAACCACGGACAACGCCAGATCAGGCCCAAGCTGCGCCGTTTTCTCCTGGCCCAGGTAAAGACCCTCCCCGATCTGGCTTTGGGAGCAGGGGGTCGCTCGACCCGAGCCTTGATGCATCGCATTCGTAACGGGGTAATGCCGCCTCCCAGTCACCCCGGCCTACGAGGTGTGGTGGTACATCGCTGTAACGATGCTGAGTTCGTTGACGCTTTACGTCGGAGCGAGTCAGAGGGGGCGAAATAATGCGAGTAGTGGTCCGATGGCTGGCAAGGTATGTCGCCCTGCTTGGCGTCCTGACGCTACCAGGCGCGGGCTGCGGCCAGGAAAGCGACCACAGCACGGTGGACGCCACCACAACATCCGATTCCACCGCACCGGCACGATCGACATCCTTTGTTGCTGAAGCCAGGGCGATGACCTTCGGCACCAAAGACCTCGCCGCTGCCTCAGCTGGGGAGCTGTTACGGCTCGGGAGGGTGGTATGCGACGGCCTGGGCATCGAGGGTGTGGACTTCCGCCGGGTCGTCAAGCGGCTGGTGGAGTCGGAGGCCCACCCGACGACCGTCGAGGCGGCAGCCCTCGTCAGAACCGCGGTCCGCAACCTGTGCCCAGAGCATGCCAGCGCCGTCCCGGGCTGACGTCGGCAAGGGGAACGGCTGCTGTGGCTGCCCCTTGCCACCTCGGCCGTGCCACCGCTGCTTGGTATGTCAGCTTACGCGAGGATTTGTCTTTTCCTCCCGGTTGTGAGTGACTTGCCTTGCGGTCTTCCCGGCTGGATGGTCGCGTGTCCGGTCCAATGCACCGCTGCCACATGCAGCGGCGAACGATAACAAGTCGACCCGTCAACGACCGCCCCTGCCCCTGCCGGTCCCTTTCCCAAGCCGCGGTCCTGCCTGGCTGCCTGGTGGGTCGACGCAGGGAAAGGTGGGCGGTAGATGCGCAAGCTGACCGTGACCCTCGGCCTGGTGCTGGGGTTGGCCTTGGGCCTCGTCGCAACCGCAGCGCCACAACCAGCCCGGGCGGTCACTGGCGACAACCTGGTTCTGGTCTGGAACGAGGAGACCTTGGAGTCCATCCGCAGGCTCCCACCGGCGCCGACGGTGGCCGCCCGGGCCCTGGCGATCGTGCACACCGCCATCTATGACGCCTGGGCCGCCTATGACCCGCTGGCCGTGGGGACCCGCCTGGGGGCGGGGCTGCGCCAGCCCGAGGCGGAACGGACCCAGGCCAACAAGGACAAGGCGATCAGCTACGCCGCCTACACCGCCCTGATGGACCTGTTCCCGGCCCGCCAGTCGGTCTTCACCGACAAGATGCAGCTGCGCTATGGCGAGGCGTTCGCTATCGACACCAGCACCCCGGCCACGATCGGGTTCACCGCGGCCCAGGCGGTGCTCGACTTTCGCCACACCGACGGGGCCAACCAGGCCAACGGGTATGCCGACACCAGCGGCTATACCCCGGTCAACACCTGGAACCAGATCCTGAGCCCCGACCACTGGCAGCCGCTGTGCGTGCCCCTGCCCCCACCAGGGCCCACCGACTGCCCCGCCCAGCAAAAGTTCGCCACCCCGCACTGGCGCAGCGTGACCCCCTTCGCGCTCACCTCGGCGGCCCAGTTCCGCCCCGACCACGGCCCAGCCGTCACCGTCCTCAAGGGCAAGCCCAGCGACGCCTTCCGCAAAGAGGTCGACCAGCAGCTGCGCTTCAGCGTCGGCCTGACCGACACCCACAAGGTCGTCGCCGAGTACTGGGAGGACCCTCCCGGCTCGGAGACGCCGGCGGGCCACTGGAACCTGTTTGCCCAGTGGGTGTCCCGCCGCGACCACCACAGCCTGGACGAGGACGCCAAGGTGTTCTTCGCGTTGAACAATGCGCTGTTGGATGCCGCCATCACCGCCTGGGACGCCAAGCGGCAGTGGAACTCGGTGCGGCCCATCACTGCGGTCCGTTGGCTCAAGAAGGGGCAGCTGGTCCAGGCCTGGGGTGGCCCCTTCCAGGGCACCAAGACCATCCGCGGTGAGGACTGGCTGCCCTACCAACGGGACAACTTCGTGACCCCCTCGTTCCCCGAGTACCTGTCGGGGCACTCGACCTTCAGCGCGGCCGCCGCCGCATTGCTCAAGGCGGCCATCGGCAGCGACTACTTCGGGATGTCGGTCACCATTCCGGCCGGCAGCTCCCGGGTGGAGCCGGGCGCGGTCCCGGCCAAGCCGGTGACCCTGTCCTGGAAGTCGTTCTATGAGGCGGCCGATCAGGCCGGCATCTCCCGGGAGTACGGCGGCATCCACTTCAACGACGGCGACTTCGAGGCCCGCCAGGCTGGCGAGGACGTCGGCCTACAGGTCTGGGCCAAGGCCAAGACCTACTTCAACGGCAAAGCCATCCCCAAGACCTAGACCAGCCCGCTGGTCCGTGCTGGGTCCGCGGCCGGCGGGTAAACAACGGACAACGGCGACAGGAGCGGTCACCGAGCGTTCATCGGAAATGCAGCTGGCTCCACCTGTAGGCTTCTGACCTCGGACGGCGAAGACAGCTGCTGTGGAGTTCGAGTCTCCCCACCCATGCTGCCGCGAGCCCTCCGGGCTCTTGCCCACGCTGCAGTTGTCACCGAGGACGGGCCTGACCCTCCCGTCGAGGCGGAGCCAACGGCGCCACAGTGTATGAGGGGTCATCCTCGCCAACCGTGCCACAAGCGTGTCATTCACAGCGGTCCTGAGCGGTCCCGAGCGGACAACCACGGACAACCACGAAGCAGCCTCGACCTGCTCCGTTCTCCGCCCTCGCAGGTGACAACAGCGGCCGATCTGGCTTTGGGAGCAGGGGGTCGCAGGAGCCTTCACCAGTAGACGTTGGGGATCCGGCCGAACCTTCCTCGCCGTCGCAGCGATGAGGGATGCTTCGGCACGGTGGGCGTGGTCTGGGAGGCGGCCGTGGGATGCAGAGGCGTGCTGTTCGCCATCGACCAAGAGGAACTCCAAGCGCTCCGACAGGCAACCTCCGACAGCGAGGTCCAGGCGGTCGTGGCGGCCATCGAGAAGCGCTGGGATGAACGGTTCCTCGCCGAGACCGACAAGGCCTGGGACGCGATCCACCGCTGCTTGACCGACGGCACCCTGGCCTGGGGTAACGGCTCGTTTCCGCTCAACCGCTGCATCCTCGGGGGTGAGGACCTCTACCAGGGCGAGGACTACATCGTCACCCTCACCGAGGCGCACGAGGTTCCCGCCGTGGCGGCCGCACTGCAGCAGGTCACCGAAGCGGATATGCGCCAGGCCTATGCCCGGCTCGATCCGGCCGACTATGGGCCGGAGTGGTCCGAGGAGGACTTCGAGTACACCTGGAGCTGGTTCCAGCAGGTTCGTGACCTGTGGTCGCGGGCTGCTACCGCGGGCAGGGCCGTCATCTTCACCGTCGATCAGTAGCGCCGGCCTGGGCCTGCTTGGCCTGGTGGCGAATCAACCTGGAGAGGCGGCCACGACTGGCGGGACCGGGGGCCGCCGATGCTCACGAGTTTGCTCACGAGACTCGACGCAAGGCCCTGGGACGGGCCGGCACAGGATGGGACGACGTTGCGGCATCCGGCCTGTGCTTGAAGGTCTGATAGAGCCCAGGACAACACCAGCCAGCACGCCGCATGGGTAATCTAGGTCCCGGTGTGTAGTGGCCACTTATCCGCTGGCCGAAGCCACAGCGACACCCTTGTCGGCTTCATCGTCTGGTCAACGACCGCCAGCAGCTCGGCTGACAGCGCGGCCAGGTCGACCTCGTCACGGAGCCGAGCACTGAACGCCGCAACAGTCCTAGCCGCATCATATTTGCGCCGGTTGAAGCGCCGGTCGACCGCCTGCTGGATGCGACGCCGGGCGGGCTGGAACAGCGCCGCCGCGGCCAGAGTGGCGCCGGCAACGGCCAGGCTGGACAGCTCCTGGCCGAGCAGCTGGCCAAGGACCAGCACTAAGCCGGCGTAGGCGCCGCCAAGGACGGCCGTCAGCAGCCCGTAGACCAGGGTGCGGTTGATGATCCGGTCAATGTCGTACAAGCCATAGCGCAGGATGGCGATGCCGATGGCGACCGGAAACGCCCAGCCCGCCAGGTTGTCGAGGACAGGCTTCCAGCCTCCCAACCACCCGGGGGGCACGAGACCGACCACTAAGTTTAGACCTGCGGCGTAGGCCAGCCACTTCAGCTGCTGGCGCTCCACCCCTCGAGACCGCACAAACCGTAGTACCAGGGCGCTAGCCGAAACGATCAGGAGCACCGGGATCAACGGAACCAGCACTGACGGGGCACGTCGCAGCAGCTCGCCAGCGGTCCCGGACAGGCCGAACGGATTGGGCAGGGTCAGGCCACCTGCCGAGGGGATCTCCGGGTACAGGGCCATGGCGACCAGCGTCACCGCCGCCCATAGCCCGACCGCCCAGGCCACAGGCCGCCACCGCGGCGAGAGCAACCGGCCGGTCGGGTACACCAGCAACAGCAGCATCACGACCGCAGGCGAGGGCACCCAGGTCCAGGCGAGCAGCCAGCCCGCCAGTCGTAGAGCCGGCAGGACACCGGGATGGGCCAGCCCATAGGCGACATAGCCTTCGGCGAACTCGGCCGCGGCGACCGACAGGCTCCCGGTGAGCAGCAGCAGGCCGATCAGGTTGCCGGGGCGGCGGGCGGTGATCAGCGCTCCACACCAGGCAACCCCGACGAAGCCGATGACGTAGATCAGGTCGCTGATCTGCTCGGGTCGGCTCTCGCGGCCGGGTCCGAGGACCTGCAGCAGCACCCCGAGGACGATCATCACGGCTGTGAGCAGGCCCAGCCCCCAAGCAAGCCGCATGGCGGCGCGTCCGCTCACGATCACCTTCCAACTCGGTGGCGGGTCAGCGAGGTTGCTGCGGCCCGATCCCGCCAAGGCTGCATGCCGGCGCTGCTCATACTCATCCGCCCGGTCTGCTTGCTGTCCACCGCTTGTCGCTCGTGCGGGCAATATCCTCCATGACCGTCCCGGAACCGTTACGAAAGCACGCCAAATCGCCCTGCCGTGCGACCTGCGGACGCGCGCCAACGATGCCGTGGTCACCACGGACAGGCCTCACCCACCCGCCGAGCTGGGAGCCATCGCCCCTGGCGCGAGCAGCGCCGTTTCGCCCGCCGTGCCACCCACGTGCCATAAGCAGCGGTCAACAGCGGTATCTGGCGGACAGTCACGGTCACTCGGTGAAGGCGGCTGCGCTGGGCGCACGCCGCTGACCTGGGGTGGGAGAGGAGACCGAAACTGCATGGCATGCAGGGGGTCAGGGGTTCAATCGCTCAGCTTCACCACACTGCAGCGTAGGGCTGCCTTCGTGAGGTGTGGCGGGAGGATCGGCCGATATGACGCTCTCACCGGAGCTTGGGAGTCAAGGCCTGGGGTGCGTCGGACCTGGCGGTTCTAGGTAGTTTTGCGGAGATCAGTAGAGATTGAAACCTTCTCGCCGCTTCGGGCGTCTTCAGTGAGTAAGACCCTTCGGGGCTTGTCGCTTCCAGGCGGGAGGAATGCCCGCTGCGATCGCCGGTCCGCCCATTCGCTACGACCCACCAGCCGGTGGATAGCCTTCCGCTGCACGCCCTGCTGCTGGTCGTGGCCTTGGTCGTCGCCATCGCGGGGCAGGGCGCCTACTACGGCGCCGGACAGCGGACCGTCGCTGTTGTGCTCCTGCTCGCGCTGCTCGCCGCCTTGCGGGCCAGACCGTGGTCGAGCGAGGACACCCTACTCCCTCCCGTTTCGGCCGGCGCGGCCTTGGCCGCCTGGACGGCGGTCAGCGCCACCGTCGCTGGCGACATCACCGCTGCCCTGCCGATCATTGCCCTGGTCACCGGCGTGGTGGTGGTGCTGCTAGCTGTCCGGCGTATGACCTGGGACCAGCGGGATGCCCTGGCCGCAGCGGTGGTCACGGTCGGGGCGCTGACTGCCGCTAGCGGCTGGGTCGGGGTCGCCTGGCGGATCACCCCCTGGGCGCTGGAGGATCAGGGGTTGTGGCGGGCAGCCACCACCTTGACCTACGCCAACGCGGCCGCCGGCCTGCTGGTCCCGCTGGCCTTGCTCGCGGTTGCCCGCCTGGCCGCCCGACCCGGCGTCCCGGCCATTGTGGCCGCCTGTTTGCTGCTGATCGGCGCGGGGGCGACCTTAAGCCGGGGCGGCGCCCTGGCCCTGGTCGTTGGGGCGGCCGTGCTGGCTTGGCTGCTCGGCCCAGGCCGGACCCTGCGGGTGGCCGGACCGCCCACCCTGGGCGCGCTGGTGGCGCTGGCTGGGCTCGCCCCCTCCATGCCGGCCAGCTCGCTGGCCCGGCCAGCGCTGGCCGCAGCCGCGCTGGTGGTTGGCGTGGGCGTGGCCGTTGGCGCCTTTCACCTGCGCAGCCGACAGCTGGCCCTGGGCCTGGCCGCGGCCGTCCTGGCCGGCTGCGCCGTCCTGGTCGTGGGCGGCCGCACGGCCGACACAGCAGCGCGCCTCACCGACACCCGGCTGACCATCGCCTCGCCCGACCGGGCCGCCGCAGCCCGCGCCGCTCTCCAGCTCGCCGCCGAGCGGCCGTTGACCGGCACCGGGCCGGGACGGGCGGTTCTCACCTGGGTCCAGAACAACGGCCCCGTTACCAGCCGCTATGTCCACAACGAGTATCTGCAGGCGCTCGCCGAACTGGGCTTTGTCGGGCTCGCTCTGCTGGTCGTTCTGCTCGCCAGCTTGGCCTGGACCATCTGGCGGGGACGGCTCCACGCGCCCTCGACCACCATTTGGGCCGGTGCCGCCGCCGGGCTTGCCGCCCTGGCCGTCCATAGCGCCCTCGACTTCCTGTGGCATCTGCCCGCCATCCCCCTGGCCGGCGCCGTCCTAGCCGGCCTGGTCCTTCCAACCACCAGCAACCAGAAAGGAGGAACCCCACCGCCCGACCGCCCAGCCGAGAAGGAGTAGTCCATGCACCGAAGCGCATGGGGTCGAACCCTCATCGCGATCATCCTTGGCAGCGCCCTCGCCGCCGCCATCCCGGTCCTGCCCGCCGTCGGCCAAGATTCGCCGCCGCATCCGGTGGTCGACATCGGCACCGGCAGGCTGGTGGCCAAGGGCGCCGCCGTTGACGTGCCCGTCACCTACACCTGCGGCCCCGGCGACCTCGTCTTCGGCTACCTGTATGTGAACCTGTCACAACGGACCCAGCAAGGCCGCCTCGCCCAAGGCTCCGGGTACACCGACGACATCGTCTGTGATGGCACGCCCCACACCGTGATCGTGCGCGTCACCCCTGACCCCTACTTTGGCGGCGCAGCTTTCAAGAGCGGCGTGGCCTTGGCCACGGCCACCCTGGTCGTCCGCCTCGAGGGCTTCACCACCGAGGTGGAGTCGGTGTCGGAGGAGATCCGCCTGCGCGGCTAACTACCCCCAAACGGTGCGGGGCCGAGACGCAGCGACCTTCGGCCCCGCGCCCCCGGAGAGCAATGACAGCAGTTGAACCCGCAGGCGGCGAACAGGCGGCGAACGTCCTGCAACAAGACAGCAGCAGCCGACACGCAACAGCAAACGGCAAGGTCGGAGCCACTCTCGCAGCATTCCTCCTGGTCACCCGACGGCCGTACTTGTTTTCACACAGCAGCGGCCAACGGCCAGGCGACAGGTTGAGAAGCTCGATAGAACTGCCGAGACCGACAAGTCTGTCTCTGGGCGATACTTGTGCAGCCGCCGTGGGGAGTGGTCGGCAGGGGGGGTGATTACATGGGCCGCTAATGCGCTTTGTTTCGCTTGCCCAGCCTGACGCTCGCCGTTCGGCTCTTCCATCATCGATCAGCTCATGCACCCGGCCTGCCGGCGTCGATCTACGCCGTCGTTTCCGCCGAGCAGCCACACAAGCCAGTTGGGGGGAGTCCTATGAGGAAACTGCTCGTGCCGGCCCTGCTCGGCGCGCTCGTCCTAGCCTTGGCCGGCCCGGCAGCGGCCGACAAGCCGCTCATCGAGCACATCCGGTTCGACAACGAGACCGAGGTGATCCCGGCCGGCGAGCTCTGCGAGTTTGATGTGATCGCGACCATGAACGGCAGACTTCGGGTGGCCACCTTCTTCAACGAGGACGGCAGCGAGCGCCGAGTCATGGAGAACCCCAGCTTCGTCACCACCTACACCAACCCGCTCACCGGCAGGTCCGTCACCTCACCTGACCGTGGCCTCGACAAGGTCACCTTCAACGAGGACGGGACGATCACCATCCACGGGACGGGCATCCACTTCCGCCACAAGGGCCAGTTCTACGCCATCGGCCTGTGGGTGCTCACCATCGACGGGGCGACCCGGGAGCTGCTCTCGGCCGAGTACCACGGCAACTTCGACGGCGGGGTCGAGGACCTCGCTCCCTACCTCTGCTCCCAGCTCGCCTGAGGCAGGTCGTCCACACCAACGGAGGTCAACTGCGTCGACCAGGCCATCGACCAGGCTGGTGGAGCGGCGCAGATTGCTCGATACGCGACCTACAGGTTCGCCACAAGGGGGGAAACGCACGTGAGAAGGACGCTGATTCTCACCGCCGCTTGCCTGCTGGTTCTGTCGGGGGCGCTGCTGAGTCCGGCCGTGGCGGGCGGCCAAGCCGGGTACGGCTGTCCACCGGCGTTCGACCTCGGTGGCCTGACCCTGGCCGAATCCTTTGGGTTGCCCCGGCTCCAGGCCGGGCTGGCGGCGGGTGCCTACACCGAGGAGGACCACGTCGCGGTGTTCACCTCCGTGGACCACAACGACAACGGGGTGGTCTGCTTCAAGGACGTCGCCGCGCTCAACGGCGGCGCTGGCGAGGCCTCCGGGTGGCAGTACCTGTACAACCTGGTCGACGATAACGCCTCGGTTCCAGAGAACTAGCCCGGCGAAGCGAGGTCGGGAGGCCGCCGATGAGGGCCAGCCCACGGACCCAAGCGGCCGTCCAGGCGACGCTGCAGCAGTGGAGGGACGGCTACAGCCGGCGGGATGTGGATGGTGCGCTGGCGGTCATCGCCCCTGATGATGACGTGATTGGCATCGGCAGTCGCCTGGCGGTGGTGAACGCCAAGTTCGACACCGGCATCCACCCACCGCTGACCAGTACGAGGTGATCGTGGTCGACCGGTGAGGGCGGCCACTCCGGCCGGCGCCCGGATGGCTATCCATCGACGGTCCGAGTCCGGCGGCGGTCGAGGTAGCCGCCGCGCCGCCGACCGTACGCCTCCGGCCGGAGCTGGCGCTCCAGCTGCGTCAGGCTCCAGATCCTGGTGCCGTCGGCGCGGAGGTACGGCTCGACCTTAGCGGCCAGCTCGCGGACGGTGGCCAGGTCGACGCCGAGCAGCTCCGCGCACCGCTCCAGCGGCGCCGTGATCGGCCGGCCCACATCCAGGTCGTGCCAAGTCCCCACCGAGGAAGCCTATCGAACATCTGTTCGGGAGTGGATCGGGAACGCTGCGTAGTCCACCGGGGCTCCTAGCCTGTGGGGCCGCTCTGGGGCCGCAACTCAGCGGAACCTGGGGGACAGCAAAGGACAGCAGGGGATAACAAACCTCGAGGTCAGCGGCCGATCACAGCGATTGACCTGGGGCGCGAAACCGCTGGAGTGAGCTTTCACACGGCAGAGGCCACAGGTCGAACCTGTCACGCCCACCCATCATCAGCCAGTTCAAGCCTACTGTGGCCCTGACCGATCCTTCTCATCGGACTGGGACCCACTGGTCTTGGGGCATGCCCGAGGATATGCTTGCTTTGCTCGTTAGAAGTGTCTCTACCACTTCAAGGCCGGCCTGCGGGCGGCCTCCGGCCGCCCTCCGGCCCGGCAGCGACACGACGGCCACCGGGGAGCCGGCCTCACCGTCTGACCGCTCCACAGCCGCGTGAACCAACGGTGTGGCGGGCATACCCACGCCATGAGCCGGCTTCAGTCGCTGCGCAGCTACCTCGCTCGTCGCGGGCGGCTTCCTTGGTGGTGGATGGTTGGGAACGGGCTCGTGTTCTTGCTTGCCATCCTGCTAGGTGATGCCGTCGAGGACGACCACCACCGCGGGCTTGACTTCAAGAGCCTGGCCGTCGGTGTGGTGGTGATCCTCGTGGGACACGCCATCCTGGCGGTCGCGGTTGTCCTCGCCGACTCGCGGCGAGCCCAGCATGACGAGGACGCGCCTCGCCCTCGCCGAGACCGCTGAGACCAGTCGATCTGCCGCGCCTCCTCTGCGAGGCTTGCCAACGAGGCAGATGGTCACCCCGGACGGGCCTCGCCCTCCGGTCGAGCTGGTGCCATCAACGCCAGGCCCGAGCCAAGTTCGTACTCGCCGGCCGTGCCCTCCGCGTGCCCGTAGCACCGGCAACTGGCGGTCACTCACGGACAACAACGGTCGATCCAAGGAGGCTCTGACCTGCGGCAGCGGCGTAGCATCAGGCCAGGACGACGGGAGCGGACGCGCCTTCCAAGCTCGGGACCGCTGGGGCCACATCGGGGCCACAAATGACCGGATCGCAGCGGACAACACCGGTCAACACCGGCCCACCATCTGCCGAGGTCACCGGCCACACTCCCCCACCCACCGCAGGTCGCCGCGATCCCCCGGCAGTCCCTGACACGGAAGAGGTCACAGGTTCAAACCCTGTCGCGCCCACCAGGCACAACGCATCCATAGATCCGCCGCTCAGCGCTGTTTTGCCTCGGGTGATGGGTCACATCTCGGCTTCGGCTGATCGGTTCCGGTTGCTCGGCTGATGGGTGACCCTGCCCGGAGGCTGTCCGGCTCCCGGGGCTGCTTGCCGTACCGCCGACGCCTCGCCGATCCAAGCCTGTCCGGAGCCCAGGTCGGTTGAAGAAAGCAGGGAACCTGCCGGTGGGCTGGCGGGTGTATCTGTCAACCGATGCCAGCGGGGAGCGGCCGTGCCAGCCGGTGACGACTTCGAGGCCTTCTACCAGGGGGGCTTCCGCCGCCTGGTCGGCCAGCTGCTGGTAGTCACCGGCGACCTGGCCGAGGCCGAGGACGTCGTCCAGGAGGCGTTCGCTCGCGCCGCCGGCCGCTGGGCGTCGCTGCGGGCCTACGACGTCCCCGAAGCCTGGGTCCGGCGGGTGGCGCTCAACCTGGCCGCCAATGGGCGGCGCCGGCGACGCAAGCGGTTGGCCGCGCTGCTGCGGCTGGGCCCACCACCCCTGGTGCCGGCGGTGTCGGCCGACACCGCCGCGGTCGCCGAGGCGCTGGGGCGCCTCCCGGTCGCCCAGCGTCAGGTCATCGTGCTCCACCACCTGCTGGACCTGCCGGTCGACCAGGTCGCCGTCGAGCTGCGGGTGCCGGTGGGGACGGTCAAGAGCCGCCTGGCCCGCGCCCGCCGAACGCTGGCCAACCAGCTCGGGGAACCACCGCTCCAGGAGGCCAAGCCGAACCATGCGTGAGTTGCGAGAGCATCTTGTCGAGCTGGCCGAGGCGGGCGAGCGGGCGGCGCGGGTCCCCGGCGCCCAGGCCGCGATCGGCCGGGGCCGGCGCCGTCGCCGACGGCTGGCCGCCGCCGCGGCCGTGCTGCTGGTGGCGCTGGGCGGCGGCGTGGCCGCCGTCGACCGCTGGTCGCGCGGGACCGGAATGCCGCCTGGTGGGCGGCCACGCCCGCCCGCCACCACGCTGCAGCCGATCGACCTGGCGCGGCTGTTCGACGACCCGGAGAGCCCCAAACCGGTCGGCCCGCTTCGGCTGCTGGCCGAGGGGACCTTCAAGGGGCGCCACTGGGCCTTCTACCTGTTCCGCGAGCGGCCCGCCCCGCCCGATCCGCCGGGGGGGCGCTGGTGCGAGATGCTGGTCGACTGGGCGCCCGACGGCACCCTGGCCGGGTGGCATGTCGGCTGCGGCCTGGAGCATCATCAGCAGCTGCGCGCCGGCCGCATGCTCACGGTCTCCCTGGACGAGCCGGTCGAGAACCAGGTGTTCGTCTACCACGGCGGGGTGACCAGACGGGCGGCCCGGATCCGCTTCCAGATCGGCGACCAGCCGCCGTTCGAGGCCCGGATCGTCGACCTCGGGGCGCAGTTCCCCAACAACTGGTACATCGCGGTCTTCTCCCCCGAGGGGGGGACGAGGACGATGCTAGACCGGAGCGTGCGGCAGACGGCGACGGTGCTCGACGCCGCCGGCCAGACCATCTGTACGACAACCGTTGATCCCGGCGGCTGCGGCTGAGGCCGACGCCGCCACGGCCCTCGGGACGAAGCTGTCGGACAGATCCCGGTCCGCTGGACGCCATGAGCAGCCGACGCCTCACCGGTGCCCCATCAACTCACCCGAAGCCGACCTGTCACACCTCGTCCGAGCCAGCAGAGGATGGCCGTCGAGTAGCTGATGCTTCTATTGCGCGTCAACCGCTAGTAGACCCATCCGCAAGTTGGGTCCGGTTCGGGGTTCCGCCGGTTCTTAGATCGCCGTAGAGTTCGCGACGTGATGGACCGAGGCGATCGTTCTGGCGTTGCTGAGGGGGAAGCTACGGTGGCTGACCGCGACGCGATCGTGCGCGTGGCGCTCGACTACTTCGAGGGATGGTTCGATGGCGACGCCGCCCGCATGGAGCGGACGCTCCATCCCGATTTGGCCAAGCGATCCCCGGACGACGCTCCTGCCCCCGGGGAACTGGAGAAGCTTACGGCGCGGGAGATGATCGAGGCCACGGCGAAGGGGGTCGGGAAGACGCGAGACGTTCCCGATCGCGGCATCGAGGTCGAGGTCGAGCACGTGCATCGCGAGATCGCGAACGTGACCGTCCGCTCCGCCGTCTACGTCGAATACCTCCACCTGGTGCG